>WNFK01174140.1_pt1 | contig 12646 bp, 14 predicted proteins | sample 5400281 | NCBI WGS metagenome assembly WNFK01 (sample SAMN13153350, study PRJNA577476) | soil metagenome | isolation source: 20 cm soil on Douglas fir-dominated hillslope | place: USA:California | collected 2013-09-17
GCCAGGACCACGTCGGGCGTGAGGACCTCGATGTCCGCGTCGGTCTCGAAGTCGCTAGCCTTGGCGACCGCGCTGCCCTGAGCGCGGAGCCGCAGGATCTTGGGCCGGTTCACGTGCAAGGTGAACACGACCTTGCGGAGATTCATCATGATGTCGAGCGTGTCTTCCATCACACCCGGCAGATGCGAGAACTCGTGCAGGACGTTTTCGATCTTGACCCAGGTCGGCGCGGCGCCGTGGATCGCCGACAGAAGCGCCCGGCGATACGCGATACCGACGGTCAAGGCGAAGCCGGCCTCGAACGGCTCGATCGACAGCTTGCCGTAAGTCTTGTCCTGGACAGTCCAATCGTGACGGGTGGGCAGTTGCAACTCAAGCATGGGACCCCCTAGAAGCGAGCCAGTGTGATCGGGGTGATTCGGCCACCAAGGCATCACAGTATACCAGAGCCCCGATGTTACACTGGGAAATCATGGGGTTGCGTGCCGTCATCGCCCTCCTCATGCTCGTTGGGGTCGCCGTCGTCGCCCTTCTGGGCTACGAAGTCGCGACGCCCACCGATGCGCTCCAGGCCGGTCCAGTCCTCGTGGAGATTCCAGCCCACGACGGCGTCCTGGAGATCGCTAATCGTCTGCAGCAGGCCGGCGGGATTCGAAGCCGCGCGGGCTTCGTCGTCCTGGCCCGGCTCCGGGGCACCACCCGGCGTTTGAAGGCGGGTGAGTACGAGCTCGACCGGGGCGCATCCACTTTGGACGTCCTGACCCAGCTGGAGTCCGGGCGGGTCAAGCAGCACCTCGTCCTGCAGCCCGAGGGCGCGACCGTCTCCGAGCTCGCCCGCGCGCTCGAGGCCGAGCGTCTGGCGTCGAGCGCCACGATCCGCCGTCTGGCCGCCGATCCGGCCTTTCTCTCGATGCTCGGGGTCGAGGGGCCGAGCCTCGAGGGCTACCTGTTCCCCGATACGTATCAGTTCGTTCGCGGCATGACCCCCGAGGAGATACTGACCCGCATGGTGCAGCGCCTTCGCGCGAAGATGGGCGCGGACATCACGGCGCGCGCCGCCGCGCGCGGGCTGACGGTGCACCAGCTGCTCACGCTCGCCTCGATCATCGAGCGGGAGGCAGTGGAGCGCAGCGAGATGCGGACGATCTCCGCGGTGTTCTGGAACCGGCTCAAGCTCAAGATGCCGCTTCAGGCCGATCCCACCGTGCAATACGCCACCGGCAAGGAACGGCGCGCGCTCACTCGGGCCGATCTCCGGCTCGACCATCCGTACAATACGTACCGCAACCCGGGACTGCCTCCCGGGCCGATCGCGAGCCCTGGGATCGTGGCGATCCAGGCGGCGCTCGATCCGGCGCCGGTGAACTACCTCTACTTCGTCGCGATGGACGACACCCATCATCATTTCTCGGCGACGATCGCCGAGCACAACGCGGCGGTCGCCCGGTACCGGCTCGCCCGCACTCGGTGAACCGTGCTATAAAACGCGCGAGATGGCCGGCCCCAGCACGCTTGCCGAGACCGGGAGCATCACCCGCGAAGCCCCAGCCGTGCCGTTCCTCTATCGCGCACTCCGCCCGCCGCTCCGGCAAGCGCTGGTGCGCTGGTTCGATCTTCGCGTCGATGGTCTCGAGCACCTGCCGGCGAGCGGCCCGTATCTCATCGCGGCGAACCATCACAACTATCTGGACGGCGTCGTGCTCGGCGTCACGGTCCCAGACCCGATCTCCTTCCTGGTAATGCCACGCGTCTGGCGCGCGACGCCTCTGCATCCGATCTTTCATCGGAACATCCGCTCGATTCCGATCGATCTGGATCGGGCCGATGTCGGCGCGCTCCGCCGCGCGCTGCAGACTCTGCAGGAAGGCCGCGTCGTAGGCATCTTCCCCGAAGGCCCCTTCAGCGTGCGCGGCCGGCTCGAGCCCGGACTCCCCGGCGTGGCGCTCCTGGCGCTGCGCTCGGGCGTGCCGGTCATCCCGGCCGGTATCCGCGGCACGTACGAGGCGCTCGCGGGACGCCGCGGCTATATTCCACGCCGCGTCCCGATCGGTGTCAGGTTCGGACCGGCGCGCTGCTTCTCGGGCGACGGATCCCACGGGCGGCGGAGCGCTCGCTCCCACGTGACACGCCGGATCATGGACGACATCGCGGCGCTCCTGCCTTGAAGGCGCGGCCCCGCAAGCGCGCGGCTCCGCGGAGCGGCGCGGAGAAGTCGGAAAAGCTCTGGGGCGGCCGGTTCACCACGGGCGCCGACCCCGCCGCCGAGCGGTTCACCGGATCGATCGCCTTCGACCGCCGGCTCTGGCCGCACGATATCGCCGGCAGCGTCGCGTGGGCCAAGGCGCTCGCGCGGGCCGGACTGCTGTCGGCCGCCGAGCGCGACGCGATCGTCCGGGGCCTGGCCGCCGTCCGCGACGAGCTGGCGGCGGGGACCTTCCCGTACCGCACCGAGCTCGAGGACATCCACACGAACATCGAGCGGCGGCTTCAAGAATTGATCGGCGAGGTCGGCGGCAAGCTGCACACCGGGCGCTCCCGCAACGATCAGATCGCGGTCGACGAACGCCTGTACCTTCGCGAGATCATCGCGCGCATTCGCGCGGGGCTGCGGCGCGTGCAGGAGGCGCTGGTCGCGCGCGCCGCCGAGACGCTCGAAACGCCGCTGCCGGGCTACACGCACCTGCAGCGCGCGCAGCCGATCGTGCTGGGACACCACTTTCTGGCCTACGTGTTCATGGTGCAGCGCGATCGCGACCGGTTCACCGACTGCGGCGCGCGGGCCGCGTCGATGCCCCTGGGCGCCGCGGCGCTCGCCGGCACGGCGTTTCCGATCGATCTCGAGGCGCTCGCGAAGGATCTCGGCTTCGCCGCGGTCTCGCCGAACAGCCTCGACTCGGTCAGTGACCGCGACACCGTGCTCGAGTTCCTGGCCGCGGGCGCGATCACCGGCATGCACCTGTCGCGCCTCGCCGCCGATCTGACCTTGTGGGCCACCGCGGAGTTCGGCTTCGTGGAGTTCTCGGACGCCTTCGCGACCGGGTCGTCGATCATGCCGCAGAAGAAGAACCCCGACGTCGCCGAGCTGGTGCGGGGCAAGAGCGGGCGGCTCTACGGCAATCTGGTGGCGGTGCTCACGACGATGAAGGGGCTGCCGCTCGCGTACAACTCGGACATGCAGGAAGACAAGGAGCCCTTCTTCGACTCGGTCGACACGCTCGAGGCGATCCTGGCCGTCGTGCCGCCGATGCTCGCGTCACTGACGTTCCGGACCGAGCGCATGCGGCGGGCCGCCGCCGAGAACTTCGCGACCGCGACGGATCTGGCCGATTACCTCGTGCGCAAGGGCTTGCTCGAGCTGCGCCGCTTCTCTCCGCTCTTCGACGAGGACGCCAAGGACGCCATCACGGTCGACGCCTCGCTCCGCGCCCGCTCGGCCACCGGCGGCACGGCGCCCGACGCCGTGCGCCGCTCGCTCGCCCTCGCCCGCACGCTCATCGCGCGCGCATGATCGGGCGCGGGCGGCGCCTTGCCGCGTGCCTCGGGCTCGCCGCGGTGGCGCTGACCGCGTGCGGCAAGAAAGGGCCTCCGGTCGCACCGGAGCATCGGGCGCCGCAGCCGGTCGCCGACCTGGCCGGCACCACCCACGAAGAGTCGATCGTCCTCTCGTGGACGCCGCCCAGCCGTCGCGACGACAACACGCACATACGTGACTTCACTCTGATGCGAATCTTTCGGACGGAGGACTCAGGCACCGGCCAGCCCAAATCGGCGATGCTCACCGACGGACAGATCGCCGGCTACGACGAGATCGCCGCAATCCGGGGCGCCGAGCCCGAGCCTGCGGTCCGGAGCGGCCCGCATCTCGAGTTCACGGATCGGAAGAACCTCTCGTACGGACGGCGCTATACGTACGTGATTCTGGCCGGAGACTCGCAGGGGCGAATCGGCCCACCATCTCGTCGAGTCTCGGTGAGCTATGCCCCCGCGCCCGCGGAGCCCGGCAACCTCGTCGTCGAGCCGGGCGAGGGCGAGGTGCGCCTCACGTGGAGCGCGCCGACTCGGCTGCTCGACGGGAGCGCGATCACCGACGCGCTCACGTACGAGGTGCTCCGCGCGCCCTCGGCCGACGCGGAGCTGGCGCCAGTGGCCCCGCCGGTGCCGAACACCACCTTGACCGACTCCAAGCTGGAGAACGAGCGCGCCTACTACTATGCCGTCCGTGCGCTACGGATCGTCGCGGGCACGACGATCTACGGCCGTTCGACTTCGCGGCTCGAGGCGACTCCGCGGGATGTCACGCCACCGTCGGCCCCGGGCAACCTCGTCGCCATCGCGTCGGAGGGAGTGGTCCGCCTGTCCTGGAGCCCGAGCCCGGAGCCTGACGTCGCCGGCTACATCGTGTACCGCGCTCCAGTCGGAGGCGGTTTCGAGCGAATCGGGTCGACCAATGTGCCGGGGACGACCTATACGGATCGCACGGTGCCCCGCGGAACCTCTCGCTACGTCGTCACCGCGCAGGACAAGGCGACGCGACCGAACGAGAGTTAGGCTCGGATGTTACGAACAACGGATACATGGGCCCGTTCCAGTACCGGGATTCCGAGCTCTGCTGCGAGGACGTGTCGCTGCGCGCGCTGGCCGCCGTCGCCGGCACACCGGCCTACGTCTACTCGAAGGCCGCGCTGCTCGAGAGCCTCGACGGCTATGAGCGCGCGTTCCACGCCGTGCCTCACGTCGTGTGCTACTCGGTCAAGGCCAACTCGAACCTCGGCGTCCTGTCGGTGCTGGCCAAGGCCGGCGCGGGGGCCGATATCGTCTCCGGCGGCGAGCTCTATCGCGCACTGCGGGCCGGTGTGTCGCCCAAGAAGATCATCTTCTCGGGCGTCGGCAAGAGCCGCGACGAGATGCGCGAGGCGCTCAAGGCCGAGATCTTGATGTTCAACGTCGAGTCGCGCGCCGAGCTGCGGGTCCTCGACGAGGTCGCCCTCGAGATGGGCGTGCGCGCCCCGGTCGCGCTGCGCGTGAACCCCGACGTCGACCCGCAGACGCACCCGTACATCGCGACCGGGCTCAAGACCTCCAAGTTCGGGATTCCGTTCGACGAAGCGCTCGAGGCCTACGAGGAAGCGGCGAAGCTCCGCGGTCTCGACGTCATCGGCGCGGACATGCACATCGGCTCCCAGCTCACCAAGGCCACGCCGGTCGCCGACGCGGTGGCGCGCGTCATCGGCGGCGGGCTCGGCATTCGCTACCGCGACGAGACGCCTCCGACGCACCAGGAGTTCGCGACCCTGCTGATGCCCGCGCTGCGCGAAACCGGCGTGACCATTCTGCTGGAGCCGGGCCGATCGATCGTCGGCAATGCCGGCGTCCTCCTGACACGAGTTCTCTACCGGAAGGACACCGGCGCCAAGAAGTTCGTGGTGGTCGACGGCGCGATGAACGATCTGATCCGGCCGTCGCTCTATGGCTCGTACCACGAGATCGTTCCCGTCGACGAGAGCCGACGGTCTCGCGACCGCGAAACCGTCGACGTCGTCGGCCCGATCTGCGAATCGGGCGACTTTCTGGCCAAAGACCGCGAGCTGGTGCGGGTCGAGCAAGAGGATCTGCTCGCCGTCATGAGCGCCGGCGCGTACGGCTTCGCGATGGCCTCCAACTACAACACGCGACCGCGCGCCGTCGAAGTGCTGGTCGACGGCAACCGGTACACGATCGTGCGCCGCCGGGAGACGTACGAAGACCTGGTGGCGGGGGAGACTGCCCCATGAGCCAGACATTCCAGGGTTCATTCGTCGCGATGGTCACCCCCTTCCGGAACGGCAAGGTCGACGAGGCGAAGCTCCGGGAGCTGGTCGAGCTCCACGTCACCCACGGCACCGACGGCCTGATCCCGTGCGGGACGACCGGCGAGTCGCCGACCCTGAACCACGACGAGCACCACCGCGTGGTCGAGATCGTCATCGAGGCCGCGCGCGGCCGCATCCGTGTGATCGCCGGCACCGGCTCGAACTCGACCGCCGAGGCGATCGACATGACGAAGCACGCGGAGCGGGCCGGCGCGGCGGGCGCTCCGTGCGGTCGCCGAGTCGGTCGCGATCCCGGTCGTGCTCTACAACATCCAGAGCCGAACCGCGATCAACGTCGAGACCGACACCCTGGCGCGCCTCGCCCGCGACGTGAAGAACATCGTCGGCGTGAAGGAAGCATCCGGCTCGCTCGATCAGATGAGCCAGGTCATCGCGGCGTGCGGACCGGACTTCTCGGTCCTGTCGGGTGACGACAACATCACGCTCCCGCTCCTGGCGATCGGCGGCAGCGGCGTCGTCTCGGTCATCGCGAACATCGTGCCGCGGGAGACCGCCGAGCTCGTGCACGCGGCGCTCGACGGCGACTGGAAGCGCGCCCGCGAGCTCCACTACCGGCTCTTCCCCCTCGCGCGCGCGGCGTTCCTCGAGACCAATCCGATCCCGATCAAGGAAGCGATGGCGATGGCCGGCATGCTCGAGCCCGAGTTCCGCCTGCCGATGTGCCGGATGAGCGACGCCAATCGCGAGAAGCTTCGCGCCATCCTCAAGCCCTACGGCCTGATCAAGTAACGTCCCATGAGCGTTGCCGGCGGGGAGACATCCCCGAACGTCGGGCGCCGGGGCGCCCCGACGGCGGACATCGTTGTGGCGGGCGCCGCCGGCCGGATGGGCAATCGCATCATCGCGTGCCTCGCCGGCGTACCCGATCTGCGTCTCGTCGCCGCGCTCGAGGCGCCCGGTCACGCGGCCATCGGGCGCGACGCCGGTGACCTCGCCGGCATCGGAAAGGCCGGCGTCAGTGTCGGCGCCGACGCCGCGGCCGAGATCACGCGCGATCGCGTGCTGATCGAGTTCTCGGTCCCGGAGGCTTCGCTCGCTCACCTTCGCCTGGTCGCGCAAAGCGGAGCGCGGGCGGTGATCGGCACGACCGGGTTCACCGCCGCGCAGCGCACCGAGATCGGGGAGCTCGCGAAGCGGTCGGCGATCTTGATGTCGCCCAACATGTCCGTCGCCACCAACGTGGCGTTCAAGCTCCTGGCCACCATGGCCAAGGCGCTCGGCGACGAGTACGACGTCGAGATCACCGAAATCCACCACCGGTTCAAGAAGGACGCCCCCAGCGGCACCGCGCTGCGCATGGCGGAGGTCGTCGCCGAGGCGCTCGGGCGCGATCTCGATCAGGTCGCGGTCTACGGCCGCCAGGGACTGCCCGGCGAGCGCACGCGGCCCGAGATCGGAATCCTCTCGCTCCGCTCGGGCGACGTCGTCGGCGAGCACACGGTGTCATTCGGAACCCTCGGCGAGCGCCTCGAGCTGGTGCACCGCGCCCACAACCGCGACACGTACGCCCGCGGCGCGCTGCGCGCCGCGCGGTTCGTCGCGGGCCGTCCGCCAGGGCTCTACTCGATGGCCGACGTGCTCGGCCTGGTGTAACCGGCGTCCATGCAGATCGTTCGCTACAAGACCAGCACCAACACGTCGTATGGCGCGCTCGAGGGGACTCACATCGTCGAGTACTCGGGGACGCCGTGGGGCCCCTTCCGCCGCGGCCGACGTCGCGTGCCGCTCAGGCGCGCGGTGCTGCTGGCGCCGACCGTGCCCTCCAAGATCATCGGCGTCGAGCTCAACCATCGCGGCGACGCGGCCCACACCGGGCTGGCCGAGCCGCGCTTCTTCCTGAAGCCGCCGACCACGCTCATCGGACCCGACGACCCGATCGTGTATCCCGCGCTGAGCATGCTCGTGGAGCACGGAGCGGGGCTCGCGGTCGTCATCAAGCGCCGGTGTCGCAACGTGCCGGCCGAGCGCGTGCACGAGTACGTGCTCGGCTACACGTGCCTCAACGACGTGACGGCGCGCGATCTACAAGAGAAGGGGTTCTGGGTCGGCGCCAAAGGGTTCGACACCTTCAGCCCGCTCGGCCCGTGTATCGCGACCGACATCGATCCCGACGCGGTGGCGGTCGAGACGTTCGTCAACGGCGAGCTGCGGCAGTCGTCGTCGACCAAGGAGCTGCTCACGCCCGCCTACGAAATCGTGGCGCGGATCGCCCAGGTGATGACGCTCCTGCCGGGCGACGTGATCGCCACCGGCGCGCCGGCCGGCGGAGGGCGCCTCGAGCCGGGTGATCGCGTCGAGGTGCGGATCGAGGGCATCGGCGGCCTGAAGAACACGGTCGTGAAGCTCTGATGGGCGACAAGCTCCTGCTGGAGGACGTGCGTTTCTACGGCCAGCACGGGCTGACACGGGCCGAGCAAGTGGTGGGCGCGTGGTTCTCCGTGGACGTCGAGATGGCCGTCGACCTTGCGTCGGCGGTCGTGTCCGACCAGGTGTCGGCGACGGTCGACTACGGCCTGGTGGCCCGGCGGATCGTCGAGATCGGCACCAAGAATCGCGTGAACCTGATCGAGCGCCTGGCCGGCCTGATCATCGAGGCCCTCCTGCGTGAGTTTCCGGCGCGGGAGATCCGGGTGCGTGTCCGCAAGCTCACGCCGCCGATGGAGGGCCTGGTCGGGACGCCCTCGGTCGAGCTGACGCGGAGCCGGTCGTGACGCGCGTCTATCTGTCGCTCGGCTCGAACGAGGGCGACCGGCTCGCCACCCTCAAATCCGCGGTGCGGCGGCTGCACGGGATCGAGGCGGTCCGGTTCGTCGAGGCATCGCGGCTCTACGACTCCGAGCCGTGGGAGACGGAGCCCGGCCGGACCGCGAGTGAGCAGCGCTGGTTCCTCAATTGCGTCGTGGCGATCGAGACGTCGCTCCCGCCGCGGGCCCTGCTCGCCACCTTGCAGAGCATCGAGACCGCGCTTGGGCGGACTCGTCCCCCCGGCACGCCCGAGACCCGCCGATTCGCCGCGCGGACCCTGGACATCGACATCCTTTTCTACGGCGACCAGGTGCTGAGCGCGAATGACGACCTCCACGTTCCCCACCTGCTCCTGGCGGAACGCGGCTTCGTCCTGCAGCCGCTGGCCGACCTGGCGCCCGACTTCGAGCACCCGGTCCTCTACCGTTCGGTGCGCGAGCTGCTGGACGAGCTCGTGGACGAGCACGACGTGCGCCCGGGCGACTATCCGGCGCGCTGGTTCGCCGACTGAGCGAGCCCGTGGCCTCCGACGACTTCCACCGGGCCGCGCTGGAGCATCTGGACGCGCTCTACAACTTCGCGATGTATTTGACGCGGAACCCGCCAGAGGCGGACGACCTCGTCCAGGAAACCTACCTCCGCGCTTTCCGGTTTTCCCACCGTTTCCAGCCGGGAACCCACCTCCGAGCCTGGCTGTTTCAAATTTTGAGGAACACATTCTTGACGTTCTATCGGCTTCGCGAGCGGGAATCGGCGCTCGCCGAGGACGGTGTTCCTGCCTGGGACGCTCCGATGTTTCATGACGCGCCCGAGGAGTCGAGCGGCGCCGTCGAGGCGCACACAGATCTCGAGCGCGCGCTGCGGCGCCTACCCGAGGAATTTCGAACCGTGCTCCTGCTCGCTGAAGTGGAAGGTATGGCGCTCGAGGACGTCGCCCGCGTGCTGGCTTGCCCGGTCGGCACCGTCAAGTCGCGGATCTTCCGGGCCAAGGAACGGTTGCGCGGACTCCTGCGCGACTACACCAAAGAATGAGCAACCACTCTCCCGAATCCGACGACGCGCTCGGCGCGCGGCTGCGCACGGAGCTCCGGCGCTACACGGCGCCCGCGTACCTGCGCGGCTCGGTCGGAGAGACGGCCGAGCCGCCGCGCGTTCGACCGGCATGGTTCGCGCCCAGCTTGGCGGCTGCCGCCATGGCGCTGGTGCTCGGGCTCGTCTGGATACAGTTCCTGCCGCGGATTCTGCCCGCCGATCCGACCGAACGGCTCGTGCGGTCCGTCGTGGCCGAGCACACCCGTGCGCTCATGTGGGGGGCCCGGCGTCCCGAGGTGGTGCCGACGGCGCTCCCGTGGCTCACCCAGGAGTCGGGCATCGGCTTGACCAGATTTTTCGTCGGCGACGATCGGCTCATGTTCGTCGGGGCGGAACCGGTGTACCTCGAGGGGCGCCGCGGTATGGCGCTCTACTACCGCGACGGGGACGGTCATCTCGTGACCTATACCGTGCTTCCCGCGCCGGGCTTACCGATTCCAGAGTCGCGGCGGGTTCAGATCCAGAACCGGTGGCGCCCGGCCCTCATGAGCGACGGCGGGTTCTCCGCCTGGGTATGGCGCCAGGGCGACCTGGCCTGTTTCATCGTGTCCGACATGGTCTCCGAGTCGGACGTCGAGCACTTCAAGGACTACTTCGCTCTCCTGCGCGTGTCGACGGAGCCGGTTCCGGCCAATTGAACGTCAGCGCGTCGTGAGCACGACGCGAAACCGCGCCTTGCCGCTCATCATTTGCTCGTAGCCTTCGGCGGCGCGCTCCAGCGGAAAGACCTCCGTCATCGGGCGCACGCCGCTCAGCGCGCTGAACGCCAGGGTGTCCTGGGAGTCGATGGACGATCCCGACGGCCAGCCGACAATCGATTGGCGCGCCATCATGAGCCCGAAGACCGGCACCTCGAGCGGGTCGGCGGGCACGCCGACGATGACGAGCTTGCCGCCGACGGCGAGGCCGCCCAGCACCGCGCTCATCGCCTTGCCGCTCGTCACGGTGGCGAGGATCACGCGGGCGCCGCCCATCCTGGTCAGTTCCGCCGCGGCATCCGTCGCCTGGCTGTCGATGTAGTGCTGCGCGCCGAGCTTTCGGGCCAGCGGCGCCTTGTCGCCGCCGCGCGCGATCGCCACGGTCCTGAACCCCATCTTCGACGCGAACTGCACGCCCATGTGCCCGAGCCCGCCGATGCCGAGCACGGCTACGGTATCGCCGGGAACCGCGCCGCTGTGTCGAAGCGCGTTGAACGTGGTGACGCCGGCGCACATCAGCGGAGCCGCCTCGATCGCCGACAGCGCCTCCGGGATCGACGCCAGCACAGCCGCGGGCGCGATCATGTAGTCGGCGTAGCCGCCGTCGTACGCGATCCCCGGGGTCTGGAACGCGATCTGGCACGTCACGAAATCCCCGCGCCGGCAGGAGTCGCAATACCCGCAATGCCCGCCGTGCCACCCCACGCCGACTCGCTGCCCGATGCTCCAGCCGGCGACGCCGACCCCGACGGCATCCACGACCCCGGCGACCTCGTGGCCGGGGACGCGGGGCAGCTGGAGACCGGGCCAGATCGCCTCCTTGGTCACGACATCGCTGTGGCAGATGCCACAGGCCTCGACCTTGATCCGCACGGATCCCGGACCTGGTTCGGGAATGGGCTGCTCGACGAGTTCCAAGGGGCCCTTGGCGCGGCTGACTCGCACGGCACGCATGAAAACCCTAGTGCACGCTGCCGCCACCGTCGACGACGATCGTCTGGCCGGTGATGAAGCGGCTATCGTCCGAGGCCAGGAAGATCACGGTGCCGACGAGGTCTTCGGGAACCTCGGCGCGCTTCAGCATCCGCATCCCGACGTTCGCGGCCTTGCCCGCGTCCGGCATGTTCTTCTCGTTCTCGCCGCTCAAGGTGAAGCCCGGCGCGATCGCGTTCACGCGGATCCCGAACTCGCCGAGCTCGCGGGCGAGCGAGCGCGTGAAGCCGACGACGCCGCCCTTCGACGTCGTGTAATGGATGTAATGCGGAACCCCTTTGAAGAACGTGCCGGAGGCGATGTTGATGATCGCGCCCGAGCCCTGAGCCTTCATCGCCGGAAACACCGCGCGCGAGCACAGAAAGAGACCGCGCAGGTTGATCGCCATCACGCGGTCCCACTCCTCGACGGGGATCTCCATGAACGGCCGTCGCTTGAGCGGGCCGTACAGGGCGGCGTTGTTCACGAGGATGTCGACGCGGCCGAACCTCGCCAGGGTCTCGGTCGCGAGGCGCAAGGTGTCGTCCTCGCGCGAGACGTCGCACGCGACGCCCAGCGCCTGCGCCCCGCGCGACTCGACCTCCTGGACGGTCGACTTCGAATCCGCGACGTCGGCCACGACGACGCGCGCGCCCTCGGCCGCCATGCCGAGGCAGTACGCGCGCCCGATGCCCTTGGCTCCGCCCGTGACGATGACGACCTTGTCCTTGAGTCGCATATCGGTCCTCCTGGCGGTGCCGCTCGTTTCTATCCCTCGAGCTCGAACGTCTTCACGTAGACCCCCGGCGAGCCCGCCGCGTGCTTCATGTGCGGCCGAATGCGCTGGGTCTCGGGCGCGATATCCCGCTGGGCGAGCCAGGCGGGTGTCTCCGAGACCTTCGGGTTCTGGAACTCGTAGAACGTCAGGTAGGTTGGTGTGCCCGTCACCGCCCGGAAGCGCCGGCCGCGAATCACGCCGGGGACCTTCTCGTAGTTCGGGATGTAGATCGTGTTGTACCAGTTGTTGAAGTCGGCATCGATCTCGGGCGGCACGTCCATTCGCCCGAGCTGGAGCGCTGGAGCCATCGGACTCTCGGCCACCGGCGGCGTCATGCTCTTGGGATGGATCAAGGTGTACACGTTGCGGATGAAGTTCGTGCCGATGACATCGGGCGAGCACTTCTTGGTCCACGCCGTCGGGTTCTCGCGGACTTTCTTGTATTCGGGAGTCTCGAGCGCGGCGACGCTCTCGAGCTCATAGACCGCGAG
>WNFK01212495.1_pt1 | contig 12646 bp, 10 predicted proteins | sample 5400281 | NCBI WGS metagenome assembly WNFK01 (sample SAMN13153350, study PRJNA577476) | soil metagenome | isolation source: 20 cm soil on Douglas fir-dominated hillslope | place: USA:California | collected 2013-09-17
GCAAAGAGATTTTGCCCAATTCGGGCTCCACCATAAAAATCAGTTGCAGCGGAACCGGTAGAAGCATACGCCACTCCCCTTTTTTCATCAATAACAATACCGGCCCAGGAATTGGCTCCGCCTAATAACTTATAAGAATCCTTTGACCATGTTTCATATCCATATTCACCAGGAAGGGGAATTGTATGGAATACCCATGCAAGCTTCCCGGTTTTTATATTATATGCCTTTATATATCCAGGTGGTGCATCAGGCCCTTCAGACATGCTGGAACCTATAATAAACAGGTCCTTAAAGACAGCACCCGGAGAAGTATTTCGGTAAAAAGCGCCTCGTGGATCATATCCCAATATTTCTTTATCCAGTCCGGCGTACAGGTCAGCTTCTCCATTATCTCCAAAGGTTTTAATCTGTTGGCCAGTTACTGCATTTATTGCAAAAATGCTGGTTCCTGCTGAATAGATGATTCGCTTGTCATTTCCGTCTTCCCAATAATTAACTCCCCTTATTGCATGATTTTGCAACCGTTTGGTACTAGCTGCTTTTGGATCAAATTTCCAGAGCTCTTTACCCGTAACAGGATCAAGGGCAAAAAGTTTCATGGTGGAGGTTACCCCGTAAAAAATCCCGTTAACAACGATGGGCTGGGTTTGCATTTCACCATTTTCACCTGTATTATAGGTCCATGCCAGTTGCAGGTTCTTTACATTTTTGAGATTGATCTGGGTCAGCGGTGAATACCGGTCCCCTCCCTGGTTTCCGCCGTAATACGCCCAATCCAGGTCTTTTTTTTTATTCTTATTATTTTGGAAAATTGTCCAGCCCCATATACATACGGCCAGCAGCAGAGCAATTCGTAAAGAGAGTTTCATTGGTTATTCTATCCGGTAAGTAATTTATTGCCTAAAAGATTCAGATTCAGGCAATTTAGGCCTTGATAGAATAATTAAACATTAATACTGTGATTAATAAAGGATTAATCCAAATTCAAGGCGGAGAATTTATTGCGGAAATGAAATTTCTTCAAAAGTCTTATAATTATCAACATTGGTGGCGGGAGCAAAAAAGCAGATCACCTTCATCTCAATACTCCCGGTATTTTTCAACATATGTATTTTACCCTGCTCAAAAAGAATGGCAGAACCGGCCCTTACATCACCAACTTCGCCTTCAATCATTACTTTTCCCGAACCATTAATGATATAGATCAATTCTTCACTATTGGGGTGGGAATGAGCAGGCCGGACCGTTTCACCCGGTAACACACGAATGACACAAACAGATAAATTTTTTGCAGCAAGAGAATTTTCATTAGCCAGCCAGCGCATAAATCTACCCGGATGTCGAGCCTCAGGAACATCAGTTTCATGAATAATGGTCATACAGGTTTGTTTTTAAGCTGCTTTATCGCTAAAGTTTTTAATATCCTTTCGCTTAATTGTGCAGCATCCAAACCATAATAAGCGGCCAACTCAGTATAAGTTCCGGAATGAATATAATGAAGCTCGCCGTGGTCGGTTGTGTTAATTGAAATGAGCTTCTGCAGGTTGATTGTTTTTTCCCGTTCAAACAGAACTTTTCTAAAATTGGTTAAAATGAACCCATTATTCTGCTCGGCGATAAAGACTGGTTTACCAGATTTATACAAATTAACTATTGCGATTTCATCAATAGATGGCATATCAACTACATCCACTGAAATCCCACTGGACGATAAGGCCATTGCTGCTCCCAACGCCTCATATACTCCCCTGCCAGATGTAACGATGTAAGCTTCGGGATCGATTGATTGCCTGATAGCATATGCTTTACCAAATTCAAATGTAAAATCTGCATTATAAATTACTGTTGACGGAGCTCTTAATACACGCAGGTAAACAATACCCTTATTCCCTTCCATTATCCATTTCATCACTCCTAACAACTGCTGCGGACAGGAAACGTTAATGATCTTAACTTGTGCCACCTCATTAAATAACAATACATCGTCATTTCCCATATGGGTTGCCCCATTTGATTGGGTTTCCAGGTCAGGGGCAGTTGCAACCAGCGTCAGATCTATTCCATGTCCTTTTGATAGCCAGCCATTTTTATCTGCAATCACTTCCAGGCGTTCCTGTTGACCAACCGCGATCCTTCTAAGTACTTTCCAATCATAAAACGGGCAAAAAGTACTGATCCAGGTATTGGCTCCCAAGATTGCAAATGCTTCCCCAATCAGCATCATATTTGCTTCTGCAACGCCGGCATTCAGCGCCCGGTATTTATCAACAAAGCCAACTCCTGCTTGAAGGCCGCTTGTAGAAGCAAGATCAGAATCAATTGAAACAATTCTTTCATCCCTTGCATAAATCTTCATCGCCGATTCAATCACTTTATTGGCTCCGTATGATTTTCCTTTTTCCAGTTTTGGTAATTGATCCTGGGAATAATTGATCTTTTTATCCCTCACCGGTGCCTTTTGCACCTTGACCGCTGATTCAATGCTTACCAGTTTCGAAATAATTCCTTTCTTTTTTTCAATCTTAAAACCCATTTTTCCCGCGTGCCTGGAAACTGTGCCCGCTACATCCACGCAGGTCTGATCCTCCGATATCTCATTGAATAATTTGAAGAAATCTTTTTCTCTCAAAGCACGTTGCTGTTTCTGAAGATCACATTCCTGGTCAAGAATTTCATTTGAGATTACCGTCTTGTGAGTATTCATATAATCTGATAAGCCACCATGTCCTTTTGTGGATTTACAGATTATTGCCGTTGGCCTTCCATCTCTTTCACCATACTTGAATTCAAGCAGGGCGTTATATACAGTATGGTATTTCGTAGAATCTGCTTCCATCACCCGCCATCCAAAGCTGGCAAAACTATTCCCAAGATTATGATAAGGAAAATGAAGCTTATCAACGATATCCAGCTGGCCCCCATTATTATCAACCATTACGCATAAATTCTCGAGTCGTTTATACCCCGAATACATAACGGATTCCCAAATAGGTCCTTCCTGTAGTTCACCATCGCCAGTGATTGCATAAACATCAAATTGAGGTGACCGCTGACCCGCAATGGCAAAACCCTGTGCCACGCCCATACCCTGTCCCATAGGTCCTGTTGCCACATGCACACCGGGTAAAAGCGGTCCGGGATGGCCATTTAATATACTTGAGATGGAACGGGAATTTTCAAGCACTGAACGGTCAAAATATCCCAGGTCAGAATAAATAGAGGCCAGCGTAGCTACTGCGTGGCCCTTACTTAATACAAACATGTCCTGGTCAGTAGCTGTTGGCTGCTCTATATTGAGATCAATGATCCCACCATAAAATAGACTAACCATTGGTATGGTTGCTGAAAAAGCGCCACCTACATGAATGGCATTATCAATTGCGTGGCGACACTGATGAAGACTTAGCAGCCTAATATCGGCATCTTTGATCTGAAGCAATTGAGTAATACCTTTTCTTATTAAAGATTTTTTATCGTCTAAATAAACCAAAGCAGGCCTTGTTTAAAATTTTGAAATCTATTCTTCTAATTGATAATAAATACGTCCTACATAATGGACCAGCCACCATCAACAAAATAAGCGGCACCTGTTACAAATGAAGCCTCATCTGATCCCAGGAAGTACATTACATTCGCAACCTCCTCAGACGTTCCCATACGATTGAGAACACTTTTTGAATTCAGGAATTTTTCTGTACCTGCAGGGTCTGGTGAATCATTTATAGAACCCCTCAATAAAGGAGTATCTATTGCGCCGGGTACCACACAATTGACCCTGATATTATTGGCGGCAAGATCAAATGCCATGCTCCTGGTAAGCGTATCAATTGCTCCTTTGGAGGACGAATAAGCTGCACGTGCACCCACTGCGCGATAACCAAGTATGGAACCCGTATTAACAACAGACCCTTTACCCTGTTCAATCATCATGGGAACAAAGGCATTGGACATATAATAGATGCCTTTCAGATTAATATCATACAATCTTACCCAATCTTCTTCTGTGCACTGCAATACGCTGCCTCGTACTTCCAATCCTGCGTTATTGAGCAACACATCCGCTCTTCCAAATTTATCTTTTGTCAACTTTGCAGCACGCTGCACCTGTTCTTTATTTGATATGTCGCACAAACAAAACAACGCATCTCCACCTAAATCCTTTATTTTCTTTTCAGCTGCCTTCCCTTTTACTTCGTTAACATCAATTAAGACCACATTATATCCATTCTGGGAAAACTTTATGCCTGCAGCTAACCCCAGTCCGGATGCGCCACCACTTACGATCATTACTTTTTTACTCATATCAGTGATTTTTATCGTTACGCTTAATTATTAATTCATTCCATTGGGTTTGGTCGCAACCTTGATTGCTCCATCTTTTCTTTTTTCAAAGACATCCAATGCCGTTGCAAACTCCTTTAAAGCAAAACGGTGCGTTTGCAATGGCTTCAAATCTATGCGATTATTCACCAGTAAATCAATGGCCTCCTGTGCAGTATTAGGATTTGCCCTGTCTCCTATAATTTCAACCTCATCCAAAACAATACGTTTAAGCGGAATGGAAGGATTGGAATGCGGAATGCCTATCACAGAGATTACACCGCCTTTTGAAGCAGCATAACAGGCCTGGGTAAATGACTCCGGTGTACCAGCACATTCCAAAACAGCGGGTACCCCCATGCCATTAGTAAGCGCTTTTACTTTCTCCACTACATCGCTATCCCTGTAATTGATAGGTATGGCGCCCAATTCTTCAGCTCTTTTAAGGCGTTCACCGCTTCCAGCAGCCAAAATACGACCAGCCCCAAGAGCCTTTGCCACTAATATTGCCATTAAACCCTGCGGCCCGGTGCCCAGGATTAATATATCATCACCCGGCTGCATCCGTGATCGTTTTACAGTATATAAAGCAATACTCAAAGGATCCACACAGGCTGCGGTTTCCAGCGACATGGAATCAGGAACCCTGTAAATGCTCTTTACTGAAGTACGCATAAATTGGGCATAAGCTCCGGGTGTATAATGGCCATATTGCCTGTGGCCGCGTTCTTCTTTACCATAATTGAGACAAAGATTGTATCGTCCTTTCAGGCACATGGAGCAATAACCGCAACCACAATGAGATATTCCGCAAACACGGTCCCCTTCTTTCCAACCCAGGTTTGCCGCCTTTGGACCGGTTTGTACTACAGTACCTGACCACTCGTGGCCTGGAACAAAAGGAAAACCCGTTGGCCAGAATCCGGGAAAATCACCGTTAATTATATGTGGATCTGTGCCGCATATATATGTTGTATCTACTTTACAAATAACTTCATCCGAATCTGGCTGAGGTACCGGTACTGTTTCAATTGCAAAATCACGCACTCCTTTCAATACCAGCGCATCCATTTTCTGAGGTAAACTCATATTTTTTATTTCACTTTATTTTCAGGCACTATTGCCACAACCCGGAATGGAGATCCAGAGCCTCCTTTTATTTTTAATGGCAATCCAACGAACCAGAACTCATGGGTGGGTATCATATCCACGTTTGCCAGATTCTCAATGTTGAGGATCTCTCTTTCCCTGCAGACTATATGGGCAGGCTGTTCTTTTACTACTGCTACTTCATGATAACTATCAATACTTGGCGCATCTGCACCTATACTGATTGCGCCCAGGTCATTGAGATATTCCATAGCGCTTCTGTCAACACCGGGATAATTCCTGATATATTCAAAATTTTTTTTCCATTTTTTATACCATCCGGTATGATATAGTACCACAGACTGAGGCTGAATAGTAACTCCGGTTACAGCTATTGCATTTTCAATATCTGCTCTCGTGATATAACTATTGGGGGCTTTATGAGAAAAATCAAACCATACTGCCGGAGCCATAAACCATTCCAGCGGAAGTTCATTGACTGCACGGGCATCAGGTTCATTTACAACATGATTAATAGCATCAACATGTGTATTGGAATGATCGCACAGGGTAAACCCAACTATTTTATAAGAATAAGGAGGTTTTGTCAATCCCATCTTTTGCGTTTCTTCATGCGTAAGATGGTTCCATAGTAATGTTCGCTGGTGGCCCGCAAATGTTGGGTCGTCTGTAGAGATAGTATGACTGAGATCCGTAACGATACAATCGATACCCAGAAAATTTAATTTTGTTTGCAAGGCAAAAGGCGGACAAAAAGCTTTTTTCAACGTAAGCATCAATTCCTGTTTATGTTTTAAAATTTATTTGAACTCATTAAAATTTGCGTGACCACTCTTTCGGCCATTGCTCCACTACCACTTTAGTTTGTGTAAAAAAATCAATAGCACGACGTTGTCCGCGCAGGTCACCAAAGAAACTTTCATTCCATCCGCAAAAAAGGAAATTGAGTCATAGGTGGTGCCACTCCTGTATTGATATTGATACCGATATTTCGTGCATTAGCGGTTACCGCAATTGCCATCTACATAATTGTCCAACATTCTCATAATAAACTGCCTGTCCTTTCCTTTTAAATTGTATCTAATCCGATACCCGGTACTCCTATCAATATCAGGTTTAAGCTACCTTTAATGGTTTATTGAACTTATATCCCAGCTTCTTTAAGAAATCATGAGAAACCCTGGCCGCTTCAAATTCCGTTAACGGCGTTTTTATCTTTCTGTCTGAGTCCAGCTCAAACATGATCATACCGGCCATCTTATTTCTTCTTACCTCCAGCATTTTCAGGATCTTTTTCAGATCCACATGTCCCTGTCCTAATGGAGCATAACCCAAATATCCATTATCACCACCTGCGTAATCCTTTAAATGAACATGTTCTATCAATGGCATAAAGTCTTTGACGATCTTCTCCACATCACAGCCGCCTTTTGCCAACTGGCCCACATCAGGTCCAAACTTCATATACCTTGTATCCAGGTTTTCCATTACGAAGTATACTTCTTCCTGTGTTTCAATGGGTGTTCCTGTATGTGGATGCAACGCACATACAAGACCCTGGTCAGTGATCACTTTTGATATTTCATTCATGGAATCCAGCAGGTCTTTTTTGTGTTCCTTATAGTCATACCCTTTTCTGCTTCCTCCTACAGCGCAGTATTCTATCACTCTTCCTCCATTCGCTTTTAGCAACTGGCACCACCTGATCATTTTTTTTATATCATCAGGTCTTTTTGCAGGATTCAATACATCAGAGCCACAAAAAGCGGAGACGATAGGCACACCATACTTATCAATAAGGGGCTTAATTCCCCCACGTTTATCTTCCCATTCCTCCATCACGTTTCCAAACGTTTCAAATGCATGAAAGCCCAGTTTGGACATATCTGCGAGAGCTGGCTCCAGGTTGTTCGGCCCATATCCCCAAAGAATAAACGTGGAACCTATTTCTCCTTTTTTCGCCGCCTCTTCCATCAACAGCGATGGTGCCAGCATAGTTGATGCACCTGCAATACCTGTGAGTTTAATAAACTCCCTTCGGCTCAAATCTTGGTTAATCATATAAATGCTTTTAGTCGTTATTTCGAATAAGTGATTATGCTAACTCCTCCGATAAGCAGTAAGACGCCAATAACCTTGGTAAAAGAGATTGGATCAACCGGCGAACCTAATATTCCAAAATGAGAAAATATCAATCCGGTAATCACCTGGCCGGCAATCATCAGCACCATTGCATTTCTTGCACCTATTTGTGGAATTACCCAGGCAATTCCAAATACCAGGCATGCTCCCATTGCGCCAGCAGTGAGTAACCATATCGGAACATCTTTCAAACGGGCGAGTGCCGAAGAATCCCAGGCAGTGGCGCCAATAATAATTGCAGTAATGGCTCCAATTGTCCAAAAAAGCGCATTACCCATTTTTTGATTCTTGACTATGACACCTACCTGTGAGTTCATAGTCAAATGCAGGGTTAATATAAACCCGATAAAAAGCATCAATAGGAGAAGAGTGACCTTCATATGCAATAGTATTTTATTAGTTCGGAAAATAATGGCATTACAATTCTTATTTCTTGTTTGGCGGCTTATTCCAAAAAATAAACGTGCCCCGGTTGGTAGATGAAATAATATCCATTCTCCCATCCTTATCCAGATCTACGGCCAGCACATCGGAGCCAACGCCCGAACGGTTATGCACGAGCTCTGGAATAAATTCTGCACCTCCCGGCGCTTTTGAATTTCGAACAGTCCGGTACCAATACAATACCGGTGGACCAAATGGATCAGGATCAAGGTATGTGTCAATATGCGAAAAATATCGCTTGCCTACAACAAAATCAGTGATACCATCTCCATCTATATCTGCAAAGGTTGACCCATGGAGCTCGGAAAAAGTAACATCACCGGCATTTTTGGTTGAATAATCATCCATGATCATATGCCTGGTAAAAGAAATTTTTCCTGCCACATCTCGTTTCTGTTCAAACCAGGCCAATCCATATCCGTGCGCATTCAGACTGGTTACTACATCATTCAGTTTATCGCCATTCACATCATATACTGCCATCACACTACCACCCATACCACTTCCCCGATGGCCATACCTGCCGAATGCCTCGGGATGATAAGTCCAAACTGCATCACTAAGAGTGGCAGGTTGCTCCCACCATCCATTGGGATTTAATATATCTACACGACCGTCGCCATTTATATCGCCTGTTCCAATACCATGTGCCGTAAAATATCCCGATTCGGAAATTGTATGAGCTACCCATGGTTTTGTTGGATCGGCAGAATTGAATTTTGAATATTTAAGTACCCCGGTTCCTCCGGAATTAGTTCCATACACCAGCTCAGGTACCTTATCACCATCAATATCCGCAAATACTGTAACCTCGGAATTAATATTGCCGGGAATTACAGCGGTCATATCCCAGCGCCGCGATTCACCTTTTGGATTAATGTAAAGACGTCCAAATGGCGGAGCAACAAATACATCAGGCCAGCCATCCTTATTAAAATCATAAGCATACTGGCAATTGACTTCTGTAAAGTCTTTTGAAGGATTGTAGGCAAAAGCAGGATATATCTCGCGGAATGTGGTATAGTCCGGACCAAAATATATATAGGGCCCAGCTACTACATCCAGGATGCCATCCTTATTAAAATCAGCGGAAGCTGAGCTCCAGGAATAATACATATCGCTGATCTGTTGCACCTGGAAACGGCTTGAGGTTTTCTCTTTGGGAGTACTTCTTAATGCAAGGTCTTTGTATTTGAAATCTTTGAAACGTACTTCGCCAGGCCCCTTTACATAAAGGGCTATTGATCCAAACTGCACGCTATCCACAGCGCCACCAGGTCCATTACCATCATTAATAAATCCTCTGAGAATATTCATATCAAGAATGAACTCCAACTGGTTCCATTCTCCAGGTCGAAAAGCTGATTGAGGACGTGGAACGGGCAATGTTGGCCCTGTTCCTCCGTTTCTGCGACCCTGTCCGCCTCCGCCACCAGCTGTTGCATTGGGATTGGCAGGAGGAGCTACGCGAATCATGCCACCGGCGTTTCTTATTCTTTCACTACTTACAATTTTTCCCTGCGCATCGATGTTTACACTATATGCTCTTGAAGAATCTCCATTAATTGAAACCAAAACTGCTTTCATTCCTTCTCCGCTTTTCTCTCCACGAAACAGGATACCAGCTTCGGTACCAGCCGGAACCCTGATCAACGTATTAATTCCAATGTCCTGGAAGGAACGATCTGAAATTAGCCAGCCACCTGAAGAGCCGGGTTTTGCAGTGCCAATTAACTCTCCGTTCTGCGCACTCCAGCTTGCAGCTCCAAACGAATTCCATCCAGTCAGTGTTGATCCCTTAAACGTATAGTCAGGAATAAAGCTGAGACCTCTTCCATTTATTTCCCCTGATGATTTTATAACAACAGCAGTTTGCCCAAATGATATAAAGTTGATCCCGAGAAATAATATGGTTAATAAGGAAAACTTCATTGGTTAAATATTAATAGTGATATCATTCCGGTTGTTTAAACTTGTCAAAAGAATCAGTACGCTGAGCAGACAATTGAAGCTGTTTCGCATTTGTTTTTACTCCTTCTTTCGGAACATCTATTCCCGCAGTCCATACAATCTCATTCAAAACAAAACGGAGATAATTCTCATTCAGCAGTGCGGAATGATAATCCATTCCTCCCCAAAGAACGCCACGTTGTTTATTTTTTTCATAAACTGAAGCAACACATCTTGGACTTATCACTCCTTTTGGCGATCCATATTCACTCTGATTGGTTTCAGGTGATTCTCCCATCAACAGATCGATACGGTATGGATCACCGGGATTGACAACAAGACGGGAAAATATTTCATCCTTGTATATCCATGGTTTAACACCATTCAGAATGGGATGCTTTGCCGAAGCCTTAATGGGTGTTATTTTCCAGAATCCAAGTGGATTTTGGGTATAATTAGACATAGCCGTCTGGCCAAACCATCTTACATAATGTTCAGATCCGGGTTGGCTGCCATCCGTTGCAATACCCCAGTGAATTACCATAATCCCCATGCCTGCTGCCTGCAGGCTATCAATTTGGTTAAGATAAGCCAGTGTATCCTTGCCATAGGTTCTTTGTCCGGGTGGCATTGGTGGCAGAAGCGGATGTGTGCGTTTTTGCGAACTGGTTACTGAACTGCATTCAACAATAATGGCATCCACGCCTTGCAGGTCCTGGATATCAATTGTCGATCTTTCGTCCAGATATTTGGTTACTATCTTAACTCCTTTGATATTGGCTACACTGTCCAGGCAATTCTTAAGCACCAGCAGATCTCTCCCGGTTTCATGTCTTCCGGTACCAGCTGGTCCCACATGATCTTTAGGCCCTGACAGGAAATAAATCACTTTTGTTTTTTGTGCAGATGCGTCTGCAATAAAACAGCAGAATGCAATGACGAACAGAATTGAAATATTTTTTACTCTCATTATAGATCAGTTTAGTTTGTAGTTGAATTTGGAATGCCGTTCATTGAATACCATGATTCGGTTGACCATAAGCCGGTACCTTTATTATTCAACATGGTTTTTTTATTCAACCGGATATACACATATTTGTCCTTCATTCCCGGAAGCTCCCGCAACACTTTTTTCCTGATGATCCTTGATTTAAGGTTCAGCACAAATCGCCATACCCATATATCACCTGTCCGCTGCAATGGTTTATTGGCAGGACCCCGGTATTTCGGGATTTCAACTTTTGCTACCGGCGGCGCGGTTTGAATGGTTGCAGATTGCTTTTTTGTACTGGTACATAACCAGACCAGTGAATAAAGTGTTCCACCAACTAAAAGAATAGTATATAATTTTAAACGAGTCAATTTCATATCCAGCCTTACGATGTTTTATAATCTGATCATCTTTTCTTTTTCGGAAGGGCAAATACCATATATCTCCTGGGCACTTCCGTTTCTTTTTTTGATTTATCTGTAACTGCACCAGTAGCGCAAACAACCAGGTATTGTTGGCGTTTGTTTTCATACATGGCAGGAATGCCTTCCGGTACTCTTTCCAGTTTAATAGACCAGAGCAGATTGCCGTTATCCTCATCAAAGGCATAGATCCTTCCATCCAGGCAGGTGGCAAATACGATTCCTGTTGAACTTACGATCATTCCTTTTCCCTGTATTCCACTCGGCGTACCTGTTTCCTTCCCTCCTCCATATTTATCATCTGTTCCCAATGGCCGTTTCCATTTAATTTTTCCAGTATTCAAATCATAAGCGACTAGCGATGACCATGGCGGTCCGAGGAGATAGGGATAGCCCAATCCATACCCGGTTGAAGAGCCATCAACATATCGAACTTTAGGTGGTATTACTCCTTCCGGATAGGTACGATTGTTTCCTCCGCGTCCAAAGCCCGCTGGTCCTTGTGCAGCTTGCGGCAAAGGCGCTCCACCAGATGCAACTACTGGTCCATCCGGCATCGTTGATGCACCAGATTGTGGAAATCCTCCCTGCCTGCCACGCTGCCTTCCCTGTGCATTGGAAAGATATTTGTATAGATCAATTACAGACTGATCACCAATGTGCAGGAAGGAAGGCATATTCGCTTTTCCTAGATTTACTACGGTTTGAAAATTTTCAAAGCTGGCCCTTGTATTAATATTAATCAATGATGGACCTGCTGCTCCCGCTTTATTGACACCATGACAGACCATGCAATTTTGTACATAAATAGCTGCAGCTCTAACGGTATCCTCTGCTGACATGGGTATCCTCAATTCTGGTGGTTCTTCTTTTTTTAATTTATAGACCGATGGTTTATCCATGTCCGCCACATACACTATTCCTTTTACAGGATTGGCTGCAGTGTTGCCATAAATGGCTCCGCCGTTTGCACCGGGCATTGTGATCGTTTCATATTTATCCGATATAGGATAGAAGAGTCCGCTCTTAGCTTCAGTAATTCTTTTTTTCCATTGCTCCTGTTCTGCTTCAGGCATAAAAGGATTTATATCGGCAACCGTAATTGTTTGACGGCTGAATGGCGGCAATACAGTAGGAAAAGGCTGTGTAGGAGATGATTTTTCACCAGGCATTTCGCTGGCTGGAACTGGTCTTTCTTCAATTGGCCATAATGGTTCACCTGTCACCCGATCAAAAGCAAACAAAAATCCCTGCTTTGTGGCAA
>WNFK01075504.1_pt1 | contig 12645 bp, 10 predicted proteins | sample 5400281 | NCBI WGS metagenome assembly WNFK01 (sample SAMN13153350, study PRJNA577476) | soil metagenome | isolation source: 20 cm soil on Douglas fir-dominated hillslope | place: USA:California | collected 2013-09-17
GCTCCCGAGCCCGGCGCGATCGATCGGTCTGCCCACCGTGCGCCGCTCCGTGTGATCGAGCGGCCGCGAATCGCGTTCCGCGGCTGGTCGCGTCTGTCGGGCAAGATCCGAGTCGTCGACCGCGGCAAAGACCGCCGGCTCATGGTTCACGGTGAGGTTCTTTCGATCTATCCGCTCGACGGGAACTGGACGCGCATGCGGCGCGAGTACTGGTGGAAGGCGCTCGCGTTCATCGAGTTGCCGCGGCGGCCGTCCGCGCTCCTGATCGGGCTCGGTGGCGGGACCCAGATTCATCTGCTCCATCGGCTGGCCTCTCCGCGGCAGATCACCGTGATCGAGCGCGACGCCGTCATCGTGCGCGTCGCCCGCGAGTGGTTCGGGCTGGATGGAATCGGGAAGCTCGAGATCGTCTGCGCCGACGCCGAGACCGCGATCACCGGGCTCGCGCGGGCCGGACGGCAGTTCGACTACGTGATGGAGGACGTCACCTACGCCGACGAGCCGGAGGTAGCGCTGCCGAAGCTCCTGGCGATGGTGCCGCTGGTGACGCCGCGGGGATCGCTGGTGATCAACCGTCACCGGCACGGCGATCCCAAGCCGATGGCGCGGACCTTGCGGCTCTACTTCCGCGACGTGAAGATTCGCCGCGTGCGGCGCACCGGCGAGAACACGCTGATCTGCTGCTCGCGCCCGCTCGTCAGTCGCGCCGCAGGCGCTTGAACCGCAACCGATGCGGCCGCTCGGCCTCGGCGCCGAGCCGCTTGCGGCGATCGGCCTCGTAGTCGGCGTAGTTGCCCTCGGACCAGACCACACGGCCTTCGTCTTCGAACGCCAGGATGTGGGTCGCGATCCGGTCGAGGAACCAGCGATCGTGGCTGATCACCACCGCGCATCCGGCGAAGTCCAGAAGTGCGTCCTCCAGCGCGCGCAGCGTGTCGACATCGAGATCGTTCGTGGGCTCGTCGAGCAAGAGGAGATTGGCACCGCTCTTGAGCATCGTCGCCAGATGCAGACGGTTGCGCTCACCGCCCGAGAGCTCCGAGACACGCTTCTGCTGATCGGTGCCGCGAAAATTGAACGAGGCGACGTAGCTGCGCGACTGTACTGCCCGGCTGCCGAGCATGATCGTCTCGGCGCCGCCAGAGATTTCCTCCCAGACGGTCCGGCGCGCATCGAGGACATCGCGGCTCTGGTCGACGTAGGCGGGCGTCACCGTGTCGCCCACCCGCAACGTCCCGGCGTCGGGCTTCTCCTGGCCGACGATCATCCGGAACAAGGTCGTCTTCCCGGCGCCGTTGGGGCCGATGACGCCGACGATGCCGCCGCGCGGCAGCTTGAACGAAAGGCCCTCGACCAGGACGCGATCACCGTACGCCTTCCGCACGTCGTCCGCCTCGACGACGACGTCGCCGAGTCGCGGCCCGGGCGGAATCGCGATCTCGAGCGCGGACGCGCGCTTGTCGAACGACTCGTTGAGCATTGCGTCGTAGGCCTGCAGACGCGCCTTGCTCTTGGCCTGGCGGGCCCTCGGGGACATCTGGACCCACTCGAGCTCCCGGGCGAGCGTGCGCTCGCGCGAGAGATCGGACTTCTCCTCCTGCTCGAGCCGCTGACTCTTCTGCTCGAGCCAGGACGAATAATTGCCCTCCCACGGGATGCCGTGGCCGCGGTCGAGCTCGAGGATCCAGCCCGCCACTTTGTCGAGGAAGTAGCGGTCATGCGTGATCGCGACGACCGTACCCGGATACTCCTTGAGAAACCGTTCGAGCCAGGCGACCGACTCGGCATCCAGATGGTTCGTCGGCTCGTCGAGGAGGAGCATGTCCGGGCGCGCGAGGAGCAGCCGGCAGAGGGCGACACGCCGCCGCTCGCCGCCGGAGATCTTCGTCACGTCCATCTCGCCCGGCGGGACCCGGAGCGCGTCCATCGCGAGCTCCACGGTGCGGTCGAGGTCCCAGGCGTTCGAGGCGTCGATCTTGTCCTGGAGCTTCGCCTGCTCGTCAAGCAGCTTCTCCATCTCGTCTGCCTCGAGCGGCTCGCCGAGCTTGGCGCTGACCTCCTCGAATCGCGTGAGCAGTGCCCGGACCTCGGCGACGCCTTCCTCGACGTTGCCGCGGACGTCCTTGGCCGGATCGAGCTGCGGCTCCTGCGGCAGATAGCCGATCCGGAGTCCCGAGGCGGGAAACGCCTCGCCGAGGAAGTCACGGTCGACGCCGGCCATGATGCGGAGCAACGAGGACTTGCCGGCGCCGTTCGCGCCGAGCACCCCGATCTTCGCTCCGTGGAAAAACGACAGCCAGATGCCGCGGAGGATCTCCCGCTTGGGCGGGACGACCTTCCGGAGATCTTTTATGACGAACGCGTATTCGCCGGCCATGTGTCCGGCTTCCTCCTCTTCAGTCGCCCAGAGATCCCTGGGATTTGAGCCGCCGGTGCTCGGGCATCATGCAGCGATCCTGGACCACGCGGATGCCGGCCCGCGCGAGCTTCTCGGCGGCGCCGTCGTTTCGGATCCCGAGCTGGAACCAGACCGTCTTGGGACGCCACGGCAAAGCCAGGATGTCGTCCGCGTGACCCGGCAGATATTCGGGGCGCCGGAAGATCTCGATCACGTCGGCCGGCTCGGCCAGGTCACGAAGCGACGCGACGGTCTCCGCGTCGTGGAGCGGACGGCCCGCGAACCTCGGGTTGACCGGCCGGATCCGGTAGCCGCGCGCATGCAGATAGGCCGGCACGTAGTACGCTGGCTCCGCCGAGTCGGCCTTGGCGCCGAGCACCGCCACGGTCTTGGCCTCGCGGAAGATCGCGCTGAGACCGGAATCGTCGTCGACGAGCAGATCACGCCAGTCAGTCATGAAGCTTCACCTTCTCACGGCGCGGCGAGCGCGGCAACGATCTCTCCGCCGAAGGTCTCGGCGCGCCAGCGCCGTACACCGTCGAGCGTCGCGAGCGTGCCGGCGTCGCGAGGCGCCGCGAGCGCGACCGTGGTGATCAGCCGGTTGGGCAGGAGCAGACCCGGCTCGAGCCCGAAGCGCGGAGCCGCCTCCGTCCGCCATTGCCGGAGCGCTTCGATACGGCGGGCGGCAGCCCCGGGAATCCTCAGGCGAGGCGAGCGCTCGAGCACCGGCAGCCCGTCCTCCGGCATCGCTCGACCGCGGGCCAGCGCCGCCAGCACCGCCTCACCCCACCGTCCGATCACTTTCGGCGTGCACCCCGGAATCAACGCGAGCGCCGCCAGATCGTCCGGAGGAGTTTGCGCCAGCCGGACCAGCGTCTCTTCGGCGAGGATCTTGAACGGCGGACGATCCATCGTGCGGGCGAGCTGCTCGCGGAGCTCGTAGAGCTCGCGCAGGATCGCGAGATTCTGCGGCGGCAGGTCACGCGCACCCTTGAGCCGCGCGAACGCGTTCGGGTCCGCGACGCGCTCGACCGCGGGCTGGGCTGCGAGGGCCGCGCATTCCTCCTGGACCCATGCGAGCCGTCCCACCCGCTCGAGCTCCTCCGTCAACCGGGCCTTGAGCGCGAACAGATGCAGCACGTCCGACTCCGCGTAGCGGCGCTGGGCCTCGGACAGCGGGCGGCGCGACCAGTCGTCGCGCTGGCGAGATGGCGGGAGCTCGACGCTGAGGTACGTCCCGAGCAAGACGTCCAGCCCGAGGGCTTTGGCGCCAAGGAAGCGCGCGGCGATGGACGTGTCGAAGAGTCCGGAGAACGCGAAGCCCCGACGTTTGAGCTGGACGAGGTCGTTGTCCCCGGCGTGCAGGACGGTGACGATCGACGGCGTCGTGAACACCGAGGCGAGTGGTCCGAGGTCGCCGAGCGCGATCGGGTCGACGAGCCAGGCATCGCCGGAGCTCACGGCCAGCTGGATGAGCGAGAGGCGCTCGGGATAGTGATGCAGGCTGTCGCCCTCCGTGTCGAGGGCGATCTCGCCGGGCGCCGCGAGGCGCTCCGCAACCTCGGTGAGGTCAGAGGCGGTTTCGACCCAGCGAGAGCCGATCGTGGCGATGGGCGTCCCGCTCAGGCCTTCGTCTCGAGAATGGCCTGCTCGAGTCGCTCGTGCCGGCGACGGAGCGCCTCGAGAGATTCCTCGTGCGCGAGCGTGCGCCCGATCAGCTCGACCGGCTCCGACGTGCCCGGCGCCTCGTTCTCGAGGTCGACGGGGCGATTGCGGGCGCTCTCGCGGATCTGGGTCGCCACGCCCATCGGGCACAAGACCGAGACGCCGATGCCGGAGGCCCGGAGGTCTTTGGCCAGGGTCTCGGAAAGGCCGACGACCGCGTACTTCGAGGTGTTGTAGACGCCGAGCCCGCGCGACGCGATCAAGCCCGCCATCGACGCCGTATTGACGATGTGTCCGGGCTCCTTCGACGCGATCATCCGCGGCACGAACGCCTCGATGCCATGGATGACGCCCCAGAGATTCACGCCGAGCACCCATTGCCAGTCGCGGTGCGTGGCGGTCTCGAGGCCGCCCCACAGGGCGACGCCGGCGTTGTTGCAGAGCACGTTGACCTTGCCGAAGGTCTTGAACGCGCACTCGGCGAGCGCCTGCACGGACTCGAGATCGGTGACGTCGGTCGGTACGCCGAGCGCGTCGCCGCCCCGCGCCTTGATCGACTGGACGACCGCGGCGAGAGCGTGCTGATCGATGTCGGCGAGGACTACCTTCGCCCGCTCGCGCGCAAAGAGCTCGGCCATCGCGCGCCCGATCCCGCTGGCCCCGCCCGTCACGACGGCGACCCGTCCGGCAAGCTCCGTCACCATGCGTTCATCGAACCGATCGTTCCCTCTCCTCTCGAAGGACTACCGCCGTGCAGGTCGAGCATCGGGCCGAGCGCCATCGCCAGCTGCTCGGCGCCCATGGGGGCGCGCAGCGCCCCGGCCATGCCCAGCGCCTCGGCCCTCAAGAGGGTATCCGGGCTCATCTCGCGGGTCAACGCGACCACCGACACGCCCGAGGGCGCTCCGGCTCGACAAAGACGCTCCGCCGCGGCGAGGCTCGCCAGCACGAGATCGGCCCTCTCCCGCCCGATGAGCTCGGGCTCGATGTCGCCCCGCACGGCCAGCACCCGGGCCCGAGGGAAGAGCCGCCGCAGGGTCTCGACGAGGGCGTCCCGGCTTGCGGCGTCGTCGTCGGAAACGAGGATCACCGGCACGCGCCGAGTGTACTCCGGGTCGCCGAGGAGCCGTCGCGCACCATGGTAGGATGCCTGGGCATTCGCGGAGGATTTCGATGACGAAGGAAATCTCGATCGTCCACCACGCCGATCGGCGTACCGACGTGATGATGCCCTACGCGCCGGGAATCGTCGTGCGACGCGGCAAGCTCGTGTTCCTCTCGGGCGTCACCGCGGCCGCCGTCTACCACAGCCACCCACATCGCGACGAGGAGTTCGACCTTCCGGCGACGATGCGCGAGCAGGCCGTGCTCACGATGGAGAATCTCAAGAAGACGCTCGAGGCCGCCGGCTGCACGTTCGCCGATCTGGTCTCCGCCACCCGCTTCCTGACGGACGTCGCCGAGCAGGACGACTTGAACCGCGTGTGGGCGGCGTATCTCGGCGGTCACCTGCCGACCACCACCACCGTCGAGGGGTCGCGCTTGGCCACCCACCCCCGCTGCAAGCTCGAGATCAGCGCGATCGCCGTGGTCGACGAGGGCAACGCCTGATGGCGCCGCTGGGCTTCGTCGGGCTCGGCACGATGGGCGGGCGCATGGCCAGGCGGCTGCTCACCGCTGGACATCAGGTGATCGGCTACAACCGGACTCCGGAGAAAGCGCGCGCGCTGGTCGCCGCTGGGCTCGTGCTCGAGAAGTCGCCGCGTGCCGTCGCCGAGGCGGCGGATGCGGTCTTCAGCATGGTCACGGACAGCACCGCGCTCCGGGCGATCGCCCTCGGCCCCGACGGTGTGATTGCCGGGCTCAAGCCGGGCGCGGTGTGGGCCGAGATGAGCACGGTCAGCCCCAGCGTCACGCGCGAACTGGGGCGTGCGGTCGCCGAGCGCGGCGCCAGCCTCATCGACGCACCCGTGTCCGGCAGTGCTGTGACGGTCGAGGCGGGCCAGCTTTCGTTCATGGTCGGCGGTGATCCGGCGGCCCTCGAGAAGGTCCGCGTGCCGATGACGGCCATCGGCCCGACCATCACCCACGTCGGCGAGCTCGGGCTCGCCGTCACGATGAAGATCGCGACGAACCTCGGGCTCGCCGTTCAGATGCTCGCGTTCAGCGAGGCGGTGGCGCTCGCGGAGAAGGCCGGGATCCTGCGTGAGCGCGCCGTCGAGGTGCTGCTGAAGTCGGTCATCGCTTCGCCGATGGTCAAGTACCGCGGCCCGTTCGTCCTCGGCATGCCGGCGGAGGCGCTGTTCAACGTCGACATGATCCAGAAGGACCTCGGCCTCGCGCTCGAGATGGGACGGGCGCTCGGCGTGCCGCTCCCGAGTGTCGCGCTGACCGACCAGCTCATGACCGCCGCGCGCGGCCTCGACCTGGCCGACTACGATTTTGCGGTCGTCTTCGACGTGATCGCGCGAATGAGCGGCCTGCGCCCGAGCGTCAAGCACCCTCGCTGATCCGCGCACGCACTCCCTGGCGTGCCGATGCGGCTGGCCGTCAGCGCGGGGTGAGCGTGGCGCGCCCGGAGGCCGTGTCCACGTTGAGCGTGAACACGTCGAGCACGTCCCGGCCGAGGAGGCCGTCGATCGAATATCCCGCGGCGCCGCCCGACCCCTCCGGCCCGCGAAATGACGGCGGCAGCGCGTGGGCGACCACGACGATCGGCCCGATCCGGGCACCGGCGACGTCGAGCAACGGGATGGTGACGAGCGACGCCGTCGAGGTGCCGGTGACTCCGATGACCTGGATCGTGCGGCCTTCCTGGCCGCCCAATCCCGCGCGCTCGATGGCCTCGGGCGAGATCACCGTGCGGTCGGCGCCCGTGTCCACGATGAGCGTAAGCGACACGCCGTTCAGACGAGCCTCGACGGTGATCGGCGCGCCCGGGGTCACCTTGAGCCCGACCGCCTCGTTGGTGACCGGCGGCGGTATCGGGCGGGGCTGAGGCGCGTTGAGGAGCGTGGCCGAGTCGCGGAACTCGGGTGGGATCGAGGCGAGATCTCCGGTGTAGTGCACCGTCCCGTCCGAGTCGGTCCAGCGATAGAGCTCGGCCGCGGCGGGAGTCGCGAGAAGGCAGCCGGCCAGGACGAGAAGCCCGAGTCCTGTGGATCGCGTGGCGGCCTCCGGTCGTCTATCGGACCACTTTTTTCGCTCGGAGCTCGCCGATCGCCTCGGCGGAGTAGCCACACTCGGCCAGCACCTCGTCGGTGTGCTCGCCCTGCAGTGGGGCCGGTCTGCGGACACCCGGACGCATCCGAGAGTATTTGGTCGGCGTGCCGATGACCGGGATCTCGCCGAGCTTGGGATGCAGAACCCGCTCGATCATCTGACGCGCCGCGGTCTGCGGATCGTTCATGACCTGCTCGACCGTATTCACCGGCGTCGCCGGAACCCCGCCCTCCTCGAGCAGCTTCAGCAGCGGCTCGCGATCGTACGTGGCGATCGCGTCGCCGACGACCTTCTCGAGGTCCTCGCGATGGCGTACGCGGCCGAGGTTCGTCGCGAAGCGTTCGTCGCGCAGCGCCGCGAGGTCGAGCGCCGCGACCAGCCGCTGCCAGAAGCGGTCGTTGGCGCCGGCGATGAAGACCCACTGCCCGTCGCGGCAGCGGAAGTTGCGGTAGGGCGCGAGCGACGGGTGAGACGAGCCGAGCGCTTTCGGAATGTTGCCGGTCAGGAGAAACCCCTCGGCGTGATAGTTCAGCAGGGTCACGGCGGTCTCCAGGAGCGAGCCGTCGACGCGCTGGCCGAGGCCGGTCTTCGCCCGGTACAGAAGCGCGTTACAGATGCCGAGGGCGGAGAAGATACCGGTTGTCAGGTCGAGAAACGAGACGCCGGCCCGAACCGGCGGGCCGTTGGGCTCTCCGGTGATCGACATGATCCCGCTGAAGGCCTGCATGAGCGCTTCGTACCCGGCGCCGTCCTTCCGGGGTCCGGTCCGCCCGAAGGCCGAAATCGAGCAGTAGACGAGCGCGGGGTTGATCGCGGACAGCGCGTCGTAGCCCAGGCCGAAGCTCTCCATCGTGCCCGTCCGGAAATTCTCGATGAGCACGTCCGCGCCCTTGACCAGATTGCGGAGGACGTCGGCACCCTCCGGGGCCTTGAGATCGAGCGTCAGATCGCGCTTGTTGCGATTGATGACCAGATACGCCGCCGACTCGCCGCCCTTGTGCGGCGGCCAGGTGCGCGACTCGTCGCCCGAGCCGGTGTCCTCCACCTTGATGACGTCGGCCCCCATGTCGGCCAGGAGCATGCCGCAGAAGGGCCCCGCCAGGACACGCGAGAGGTCGATGACGCGGACACCGTCGAGCGAGAGGGCCGAAGTGATCATGTGCGCTACTATAACTCTATGTCGCGACTCCGCGCGGCGGTGAAGGAGCGGATCCTCGTCCTCGACGGGGCGATGGGCACCATGATCCAGGCCGCGAGCCTGACGGCCGACGACTTCGGAGGCGCGGAGTACGAGGGCTGCAACGAGTACCTGAACCTGACGCGGCCCGGCGTCATCCGCACAGTCCACGAAGCCTACCTCGAGGCCGGCGCCGATCTCATATCGACCAACACGTTCGGCTGCGCGCCCTACGTGCTCGCCGAGTACGCTCTGGCCGAGCGCGCCCACGAAATCACCTTGGCCGGCGCCCGCCTCGCGCGGGAGGTCGCCGGGGAGCGCTTCGTCGTCGGCGCGATGGGGCCCTCGACGCGGTCCATCAGCGTGACGCGCAACGTGACCTTCGACCAGGTCCGTGAGGCGTACGCGCTCCAGGCGGCGGCGCTCATCGCCGGCGGCGTGGACGCGCTGTTGCTCGAGACGGTCCAGGACACGCTGAACGTCAAGGCGGCGGCGATCGGCGTTCGCGCGGCGATCCGCGAGGCGGGCGTCGAGCTGCCCCTGATGATCAGCATCACGATCGAGCCCATGGGGACAATGCTCGCCGGGCAGGGCGTCGAGGCGCTCTACGTGGCCCTCGAGCATCTCGACCTCTTCTCGATCGGGCTCAACTGCGCCACCGGGCCTGAATTCATGACCGATCACCTGCGCTCGCTGGCCGCAATGTCGACTCGATGCGTGAGCGTCTATCCGAACGCGGGCCTGCCGGACGAGCGCGGGCAGTACGCCGAGACGCCGGCGAGCCTCGCGTACAAGATGACGCGATTCGTCGACGAGGGCTGGGTGAACTTCATCGGTGGATGCTGCGGCACGACGCCGGCCCACATCCGCGCGTTGAAGGCGCTGGCGAGCGGCCGCGCCCCGCGCGTGCCGGCCGCGCGGGAGGCGCAGGCGGTCAGCGGGATCGAAGTGTTCTATCCAGCCGACGACAATCGCCCGCTGTTCGTCGGCGAGCGCACGAACGTGATCGGCTCGCGTCGATTCAAGGAGCTGGTCGTCGCCGACCAGTTCGAGGAAGCCGCCGAGATCGGCCGCGCGCAGGTCAAGAACGGGGCGCAAATCCTCGACGTGTGCCTGGCCAATCCCGATCGGGACGAGCCCACCGACATGGACCGATTCATGACGCAGGTCACCCGCAAGGTGAAGGTCCCGCTCATGATCGACTCCACCGACGCCGCGGTGATCGAGGCGGCGCTCCGGCATTGCCAGGGCAAGTCGATCGTGAACTCGATCAACCTCGAGGACGGCGAAGAACGGTTCGAGAAGGTCGTGCCGTTGCTCCGCACGTACGGCGGCGCGGTCGTCGTCGGCTGCATCGACGAGGACAAGCGCCAGGGCATGGCGGTCACCCGGGCCCGCAAGCTCGCGATCGCCGAGCGCTGCCACGATCTGCTCACGCGCAAGTACGGTCTCCCGGCCCGTGACCTGATCTTCGACGCGCTCGTGTTCCCGGTCGGCACCGGCGACGCGAACTACATCGGCTCCGCGGTCGAGACGATCGAAGGCATTCGCGCCATCAAGCAGTGCTTTCCGGACTGCAAGACGATCCTCGGCATCTCGAACGTCTCGTTCGGCCTGCCGCCGGCCGGCCGCGAGGTCCTCAACTCGGTCTTCCTCTACCACTGCACCAAGGCGGGCCTCGACTACGCGATCGTGAACACCGAGCGGCTCGAGCGGTATCCGTCGATTCCGGAGGAGGAGCGGCGGCTGGCCGAGGATCTGATCTACGTGCGGGGCGCCGATCCGGTCGCGGCCTTCGCGGCGTATTTCCGGGAACGGCGCAAGGCGCCGCCGCCCGCGGAGACCCTCTCGCTCGACGAGCGCCTCGCGCGCTACATCGTCGAGGGCAGCCGCGACGGCCTGATCGACGACCTGAACACGAAGCTCCGCGAGGCAGGGCCGCTCGAGATCGTCAACGGCCCGCTGATGCGGGGCATGGACGAGGTCGGGCGCCTGTTCAACGACAACCAGCTGATCGTCGCCGAAGTGCTCCAGTCGGCGGAGGCGATGAAGGCCGCCGTCGCGCATCTCGAGCCCTTCATGGAGAAGGCCGAGGCCGCGACGCGCGGCACGATCCTACTGGCCACGGTCAAGGGAGACGTTCACGACATCGGCAAGAATCTGGTCGAGATCATCCTCTCGAACAACGGCTATCGCGTGATCAACCTCGGCATCAAAGTCCCGCCCGAGGAGCTGATCGCGGCGTACCACACCCACAAGCCGGACGCGTTCGGATTGTCCGGCCTCCTCGTGAAATCTGCCCAGCAGATGGTGGTGACGGCGCAGGACCTGCGCGCGGCCGCCATCGAGATCCCGCTGTTCGTCGGCGGGGCGGCGCTCACGAAGCGGTTCGCCGCGACCCGAATCGCGACCGAGTACGGCGGGCTGACGGTCTACGCGAAGGACGCCATGGACGGGCTCGACCTGGCCAACCAGCTCTTCTCCGCGCCGACCCGGGACGCCCTGGTCACACGCCTCAGGCGCGAGCAGGCGTCGATGGCGGCGAGTGCCGCGATCACGAGTGAGGCGAGGCCGGCGGCGCCGTCATCGGCGCCGGCGCGGCGGCTCGAGCGCGCGACCGTGCCCGCGCCCCCCGACCTCGAGCGGCACGTCCTCCGTGACGTTCCCCTCACACATATCTATCCGTACCTGAATCTCCAGATGCTCTACGGCAAGCACCTCGGTGTGCGGGGGCTCATCGAGCGCCTGCTGACGGCCGGCGACCCCAAGGCGCGGGAAGTTCACGAGATCGTGGAAGCGTTGAAGCGCGACGCCGTCGATCAGCGTCTGCTCGGGGCTCAGGGCGTGTACCGCTGGTATCGTGCTCGGGCCGCCGGCGACGCCGTGATCCTGTTCGACTCGTCCGGGAACGAGACCGCACGGTTCGACTTCCCGCGCCAGCGCGCTGGCGAGCGTCTCTGCCTCGCCGACTACGTGCGCGACGACGCGGACGACTATGTGGCGCTGTTCGCGGTCACCTGCGGTGCGGGGGTGAGAGAGCTCGCTTCAGCATGGAAGGAGCGCGGAGAGTACGTGCGGTCGCACGCGCTTCAGGCGCTGGCCATCGAGTCCGCGGAGGGCTTCGCGGAGATGCTTCATTCCCGGATGCGGACCCTCTGGGGATTTCCAGATCCGCCGGAGCTGCCGATCAGCGAGAAGCTGAAGGCTCGCTACCAGAGCATCCGCGTGTCGTTCGGGTATCCAGCGTGTCCGAATCTCGCCGATCAGGTCACCTTGTTCCGGCTCCTGGAGCCCGAGACGTTCGGTCTGACGTTGACCGAGGGCTTCATGATGGACCCGGAGGCGTCGGTGTCGGGTCTGGTGTTCCATCATCCGGCGGCGAAGTACTTCAAGGCCGACTGACCCGATCTCGGAGACGCCGCGGGCCCGAGCCGGAAGTTCCGGCTCGGGCCCGGGCGCGAGGCGACGAGGAATCAGGAACTAAAACTCGATGTCGAGGCGCACCGTCGGGACGCCGAGCGACCGCTCGTGGTCCTTGATCTCCTTGAGGTGGCCGTTGTCGTCCATGTAGTACGCGTCCACTTCGCGGCGCGCCCGATGGTGGCGGCCGCCGTCGTCCACGGAGAAGGGCAGCCGGAAGGTCCCCGTGAACTTGAAGGCCGCACCGGGGCGACCATCGATCGTCCCGACACCGTTGGTGATGAACCCAAGCGGGGCCTGACGGCTCATCGACAGCGAGAGGTCAGCGTCGCCGCTGAACGTTCCGGTCATGACCACGAATTCCGGAGCGTCCACGTCATTGTCCCCCTGCACCACGACCGCGTACGAGCCCGAGAGCGTGCCCTTGCCCGTCGCCAGGCTCAGGTTGTCAGCGCCGGTGGCGTTCACCGTGCACTTCTTGGCCCTGGGCGCGAGCGCCAGCACTGACCGGGGGCACAGCGGCGTGCCGACCTTCGCCCAACCCGAGAGCTGAGCTACGGCCGACCGACGTCCGCCCGGCTCGACACTGCTGACGAAGTTTCCGGCCGCATCCTTGAGGTACATGTCTTCCGTGACCTCGTACAGGACGGCATCCGGGCTGCCCGCCAACGCCGGAAGGGGTCCGACCATCAGGATGAAAAGCAGGAACATCAGCCCGAGCAGGCTCCATGTCACTGCGCTCTTCCAACAGATACTAGTCATC
>WNFK01246127.1_pt2 | contig 12645 bp, 11 predicted proteins | sample 5400281 | NCBI WGS metagenome assembly WNFK01 (sample SAMN13153350, study PRJNA577476) | soil metagenome | isolation source: 20 cm soil on Douglas fir-dominated hillslope | place: USA:California | collected 2013-09-17
ATCCTGTTGGTCGTCGTGTTGACGGCGACGAAAGCCGGTTGAATGCCGGCGGCGATGCTGGTGGTCTCGTGCGTGGCCCCGTCGATGACGGTCACCGTCCCGGGTTGCGTCACCTGTTCGGTCGCGTTCGCCACGTACACCTTGTTCGTCGACGGGTTGACCGCGACCGAATACGGCAGCTCGCCGACCGGTATCGTCGCGATCACCGTGTTGGCGGACCCGTCGATGACCGAGACGGTGCCGGTCCAGATGTTGGCGACGTACACGCGGTTCGTGATCGCGTTCACGGCGATGCCGCGGGGCCTGGTACCGACCGCGATGTTCGTCGTCTCGTTGGTCGTGCCATCGATGGCGGTGACACTGTCGCCCATGATGTCCGCGACGTAAATGCGGTTCGTGTTCGGGTTGATCGCGACCGAGATGGGGCCCTCGCCGACGGGAACGAGCTTTCTCTTCTTGCCTTCCCCGTACCCGTAGATGACGCTGACGGTGTTGTCGTTCGAATTGGTGATATAGGCGTAGCCTGTGTGCGGATTGACCGCAACGGCGGCGGGATTCAGGCCGGCATGAACGGTGGACACGGCGTGGGCGATCGGATCGATGACGCTCGCGTCGGACGACTGATCGTTGACGACGACCAGCTCGTTCGTCTGTGGAATGATCGCCGAGGCGCCCGGGTTGAGTCCGACGGTCACGGTCACGACGCTGGAGGCCGCGCCAATCAGGCAAAACGACGAGGCCAGTCCGGCGACGAGCAACGGGAACATCCAGCGGTGTCGCCTGTTCTGCATGGGGCGGCGAAGGCGCAAAAACCGAACCAGCCGGCGGCGAGGGCGGTTGTCGAACGATTTGGCGTGGTGGCGCGCGGTCTCTCGGATCGCCGGGGACAGAACCAAACGCCGGCCTCACGAAACGGTAAGTTGCAGCGGCGGGGGAGCATGTCGAACGAGACGGACGATCGGTTCACGGTGACCTGCCCGTACTGCGGCGAGGAGCTCGAGATCTACGTCGAGCCCGACGTCCACGGCACGTTCGTGCAAGACTGCGAGGTGTGCTGCAACCCGTGGCGGGTGCGCGTTCGCGGGCCCGCCGGCGAACGGTATCTCGAGGTGGATCGCGCGGACGGGTCGGAGTAGTCGCCGGCTCAGGCCGCCGGGAGGGTCACGACCTCCTGCGCCACCTCAATGCGTTCTGAAAGGAGAATCGAAATGTTGAAATGGAAGATTCTCACGCTAGTCGGATTGTCGTTCGGAGTGGCCGGAATCGGTTGGGGGTTCGCGCAGCAGCAGAAGGCTATCGGGTTCTATGAGCTGCGCATCTACACGGCTCAACCCGGAAAAAGGGAAGCGCTCGCGGCCCGCTTTGCAAGCCGAACGGCTGCAATTTACGCGAAGCATGGCATCACAAACGTGGGCTATTGGATTCCGCAGGAGAGCGACCCGGAACTCGGCATCAGCGCCGAGAACACGTTCATCTACATTAGGGGGTACCCGTCCAAGGCGGAACGGGATCGACGGCTCAAAGCGGCTCACGACGATCCTGAGTTTGCCGAAGTGGTGACAAGACAAGAACAGAACCCGCAGACGAGGCTCATCGTCAAGGCGCATAACATCGACATGGTGCCTGACGGCAACTACAGCGCGATAAAGATCGTGCCGTGATTGGCAAAGGCGCGGGACTCAAAATCCGCGCGTCCCTGCTGGTCGGCCTGATTCTTTGGGGGTTGCATCTTCCCCTGCACGACCTGCTCACGTATCCGGATCGCATTTCGGTGCTGCCGAACCTGCAGGCCGACGCCGACACCTACGATCGCGCTGCGCGCACGGTGCTCGCGCTTCTCTACGCCGTCACCGGGCCGTCCTTTGTCGCCGGCAAGCTGTTGAACTTCGCGGCGCTGATTGTCGTGCTGCTGCTGTCGGCGTGGATCGCGCGGCGCGCCTTCGACCCCGCCTCCGGGTGGGCCGCGGCAGTGCTGGTGGCGATGTCTCCCGGCTTCCGCGGGTACGTCGGCGTCCTGCAGTACGAGGTCTTCACGGCGGCGCTGCTGTGCGCCACTCTCGCGCTTGCGATCAGAACGAGCGAGGCGGCAACCACGCGCGCGTTGTGGCAACGCACGCTGATCACCTCGCTGCTGGCGGGAGCACTCGTCATCACGCGCGAGCCGTTCGCGCTTGCGGTGATCGTCCTCGGGTTCTGGGTGGCGTTGCGCACGCGCGCGATGGCGGGCCAGCGCATGGCACTCGCGGCCGGTGCAACGATTGTCGCGCTCGCCGCCGTTCCATCGCTGGCATGGTCCGGGATTCAGAGCGCGCGCAAGGGCGAACTGGTGCCCATTTCCAACCAGGCGCCGATCGTCGTCGAGCTTGGGCACAACCCGCTCGCCAACGGCACATTCAACGCCTCGCTCGTGGGCATCGGCCAACCGACGGGCGTCCGCTTTGCGCTCGCGTATCCAGGGCGCGAGCTGCAGCTGGCCGCACGCAAGGTGCTTTACTTCTGGGGCGTGCTGCGCGATGGCTGGAACGTGCCGCGTCCCGCGGCGGTGTGGGTATGGCGCGCGACGACCGGGCTCGTGCCGCTAGCCTGGATTGAACCGTGGGCCCGCGGCGGCGCGCTGCTGCTGACTGTGCTGATTGCGCTCGCGCTCTGGACGCGCGCGGAGTGGCGGTGCTGGTGGGTCTTCCCCGCGGTGCTTGCGGCGGTGATGGTGGTCTTCGTCATCACGCTCTCGTCGTTCCGCTTCTCGGTGCCGTCGCTGCCCGTCGCCTACATCATTGCGAGTGGACCAGTGGCGTCGCTTGCGCGGCGCACGAAGTCGGCCCTCTCCGCGCCGGCGGTGATGCTGCCGGTGACGCTCGTGTTGACGATCGCGATCAGGATGCAATTTCAGTCGTGGCCGCTGACGATCTCGCTCGATGCCGCCGATCTCGACGGCGTCAATGCCGCCAACACGATCGATCCCGTGTCGCAGCGGCCGGCGCGCATCGCTGATGCCAGGCGCGGTGTGCGGCCCGTGGCGCTCTTACCGGACGAATATCTACCCGCGGGTCGCATGGTGGTCACGATGCGCGCACGTAGCGTGACACCGGCCGTGTCAGCTCAGACGCCCGTGGCGCGCATCGTCGTCTTTCAGCTTGACGGCCGCCCGGCATGCGTGAGTGACCTCACCGCAGCGCAACTGCCGGCGGCATTCGCAGAGGTGGCGGTGCCCTGCGCGCTGACGGTCGACGGGCCGGCCACCCTGATCGTCTACAGCCTGGGCGCCAATGAGATCGCGATCGACCGCATCAACCTGACCTGGATGCGATGACACGCGAGTAACATACCGCCACGCGCCCGTAGCTCAGTTGGATAGAGCACCGGCCTTCGAATGCGGCGGTTCGCATACGATCACCAAGGCGCCCGTAGCTCATCTGGATAGAGCACCGCCCTTCTAAGGCGGGGGTAGCAGGTTCGAGTCCTGCCGGGCGCGCCACATTTCCGACATGTTCCGTTGCGGTTTTCGTGGACCGACCCGCCCTACGTGGTCCGCGACGATTGTTCTTTGGGAACGGCTGCTAAGATCGATCCCTTTGGAACTCCATGGCCACTCGGCAAGCACAACCCTCCGCGACGTCATCGCATGCGCTCCTGCCACCCTGGGCGAACAACCAGGACGGCTGGTGCCGCACAATTGCCGCCGATATCTTGAAGAACAGGGTCTCCGAAGACCATCAGATCATCGTCTTCACGCACAACATCTGGTTCGCCGCCGAGCTCCTCGGCAAGGCGCAGAAGAAGAAGTTGAGGTATTACGACATCCGCCAGGAAGGCGATGAGACCGGTGTCGTGAGCGCAGCCACGCACCCTCGCGTGGACACCATCGCCCAGGTCAAGGATAGGGTGAAGAAGATGATCGACGGCGCGGAGAAGCAGACCGGCGAAGTCCGGGCCGCCCTCGTCGAGAAAGGCTACGAGGAACTGCGGGGCCTCTGCGAAATCGTCGTCGAACACGAAATGTTCAAGGGCGTGGTCCAGCGCTACACGCCGAACGTGATGATGACGAAGCTTGAAAAAATCAATGTCGAGAAGCTCCAAGAGGCCACGAACGCGATCATGCCCGTCTTCGAGACGTGCTGCCGCTACATCGCGTCGCACTCGCAGCCGCCCGAGACGCAAGGCATCCGTCCGACGGTCGATGAACTCAAGGGCGACTACGACGCGGTCCTCAAGGCCCGCGAGCCGCACAAGGAATAGCGCGCTACGCTTCGACTGCTACCGCTCTGTGATGCGCGTCGAGCGGTACATCTGGCGCACGCCGGTGTGAATCCATGGCCCTCTACTTCCAAGCTCAGGGCCGCTGGTTTGAGTCCAGTCCGCCGTACCAAATTCCAAACGCTCAGAGCCTGATTTCGAATCGCCCGCAGCTGGCAGGACGACGGGTTCCTAGAAAACCGCGATCACGCCGATCGTACCATTGGTCAACGTGGAAGTGGAGCCGCCAGTCACGCGGCCGGACGCAATCTGAGCTCCGAATGCGCACCCAAGAGCTATTCATCTCACCTTTGGCCTGACCTCGTCCTTCTGGTATGGTCCCTCCATGCTTGAACGCACGCCCGCGCTTTTCGAGCGTGTCCCGCGCGGGCTCTTTGGTCCGCTCGGTGACCCGTACGCCGAGCTCTATTGGGAGCTTCTAGCAGAACTCTATAGGCACGAATTCGAGCGCGAGCCGTTCGTTGTTACACGGCTGACAGCGATTGATGTTGCGGAAGCCTCGATTCGCAATTCGCAGCTCTGGCGAGAGCGCCGCCAAGATCTCGAAGCGTTCGCGCGGGAGGTGCCGACTCGGCCCCGCCTCGCCACACGTCAGGGCGGAACGCGACCGGCGCTGGATCCCGTGGCGGCTTCCTCTGTTGGAGACATCCTCGACGAAGGTGCTGCGATTCGAGCGCTTGCCCGACGGCTAGTAGCCAGGCTTGAGGAATCCGGTTGGATGCACTTCCAGTACCGTGCAGGCGTTGGCGAGATTATGAGTTTTCACGCGTACGCCGCGCGTATCCTGCAATCACTGCTCGCCGTCGCACGGGACGAGCAAGCGGTATTTCAGGGTCTGGTCCACTCGATCGCGACACTTCTTGAGTCCACAGCTTTTGCGCAGCGCCCCGGTGTTTCGCTGTCGGAGGCCAGACGGCATACCCTCGAACTTTCGCGCGAGCTGAAGATTCTCGAACGGAATATTCATCTGTTTATCCAGCGCGTTCTCGATGATGCGTCGACAGCCGCCGAGGTGCTCGAAGAAGGGTTTGATCGGTATGAGCATGCCGTGATGGCGAACTACCATCGTCTGAAAACCGTGGACAACGTGTACCGCCAAAGATCCGCGATTCTTCAGCGCCTTGACGCCATCGAACGCGACGAGGCGGCCTTGGAGAATGCCGCCGAGTGGTACGCGGCTCAGCGCGGCGCCGGTAAGGAAGAAGGACGACAGGCTGTCAAAACCGACTTGGCGCAGCTGCGCTCGCACTTCGACAACATTCCCCAGCTGGTCGACGAGATCGACACGAGAAACGCGCGGTTCTCAGGGGTTGCACTCCGTAAGATCCGCTATTTCCTGCGACAGGACCGACGCACTGAGGGCCAGCTGCAGTTCATCGTCGATGCCTTGGCCAAAGAGGACGCGCCGGAGTTGGAGTTCGATGCCTTTCGATGCGAACTGCTCACTGGCAATTTCCTGTACACGCCACCCGTCGCACGCAAGCGGCCCGCGCCGCAGCGTCTCGTCAAACGGTCGATCGCGAATCATGAACGGATTCGACAAGAAGCCGCTGTCCGCCTCCGACGGATGTTCGCGAGGGGGCGGATCGAGGAGTTCATAACGACGGTACTCCACGGGCGTTCCAGTGCGCCAATGCGCGATGTACCGGTCAAAGACGACCAGGATTACGTCCGCCTCTTTTTCATCGCATCGTACGGTCTCGGCGACGACTCATCATTTCGGTTGCAGCCATCTGAGGGGCGTTTGCGTACGCGAACCTACGGGTACCCGGATGGAACGCTGGAGGTCCGTCGGCCTAAAGGCGGACGGCAGGCCCGGTAGTCATCATGGAGTTTCTTGAGGATTACGCGAAGCTGGAGTCCACTCAGCAGGAACGCTTTCAGCGTGTGGTTACGCGTCTGCTCGCGGGGGAGGTCATCACACCCGGCTCGCCACTTCAGCCAGATCCAGACTGGCGCTTCGCCGAACGCTACCGCGACTTGATCGATTCATATCTGCGGATTGGCGGCTGGGGCTTCGATCTCGATGCTACGTTGCGGCTCGCACGCGCTGTACACGAAACAGGCACCCAACGAGTGAGGTTTTCAAAACTTGAGAGCCTCGTCCTCTGCACCTTGCGACTTCACTATCACGAACAGATGCGCTTGGCGGCGGAGGAAGATCGGTGCAACATCACCGTCGGACAGCTGCGTGAACGGCTCGTTCACGCTGGAAAGCCGATCGCGCAGTTGTCGACCCGCGCGCTCGGGCACGCGCTGCGCAAGCTCGCTCGTCACTCTCTCGTGGGCGTCGGACGCGGCTTCGATGCAGACGACGATGCAGTCATCGAAGTGAAGCCTCTGGTGGAAAAGGTATTGCCGAACGACCGCATTCAAGAGATCGCCGAGCGAATCAAGGCTTACGTGAGCGCTAGAACGCCGACCTCGGAGCCTGGAAACGACGGCGACGCAGATCTCGATGGCATCGTGGGCGAACCGCGCGAGAACGGCGCGTCGTGACGCGTCTTGAGGCGGTCCGGCTTGTGCAGTGGTATCACTTCCAGGACGAACTCCTGCCTATCGGCGCGAGCTGCTTGCTGCTCGGCGATAACGGCAGCGGGAAGACGACCATTCTCGATGCGATTCAGGTTGTACTCGTTGCCGACTTGTCGGAGGTTCTACTCAACCGCGCCGCCAACGACAAGAGCCGGCGCGCATTATACGGGTACGTGCGGTGGAAGATCGGTGCTGAAGACGAGTCGCGACAGGGAGCCGTCCAGTTCGGCCGCGCCGCATGCACGTCGTACGTCATGCTCGAATTCGTGGACGACGATCCGCCAGTTGTGTTCACGTGCGGTATCGGCTTCGAGGCAACGGAAACCGATACGGACGTTGCCAAGCTGTTCTTTGTCGTCCCTGGCACGCCCGCCCGCGAGGTCGGAGTCACTACGTCGCTCGGTAACGGGTCCGGTGAACACGTTGTCAGACCACTCAAGGACTTCCGTGTGTGGCTGCGAGGACACGGTGGCCAGGACTGGCGCGATGCCGGCACGTATCGAGAGGAGATTCGCCAGCGCCTCGGTGTACTGCCTGAAACATTTCATCGACTGATCGTAAAGGCACTGGCATTCAAGCCGATTGGGCAGGTGCGCCAGTTCGTGTTCGATTACCTCCTCGATCCTCGACCAATTGACACTGCGGCGCTACAGGAGAATCTGGAGCACTACAAACGTCTAGAAACCGAAGCGAGGGAAGCGCAGAAACGGATCGACGAGCTGTCGGAGATCGTGAAGGAAGGGGAACGGATTCGCACAGAGCAGCGAACGGCGGACAGCCACCGGTACATGGAGCTCCGAGCCGATGAAGACGATACCTTCGCACGAGTCTCGGCACTTCAGACCCGTCTCGCAGACAGCCGAATCGAGATCGCCGGGTTAACAGCGCGCGAAGATGCACTGGGCGCCGAACTTGAGGCCCTGCAACGGGACTGGGAGCGTGTTATTGGCCTACTGGAGGGACATCCGGGCTATCGCGAGTTTCATGATTTAGAACGTCAGATCGAAGAGACGCGGCGCAGATTGCGGGATGCGAGCGATTCAGATCACGAAGCACGCCGGATTCTTCAGGGTCAGGAGGAGGCGTTCCGGTTACTTCAATCAGAGGACGCTCGTGCATTGCGGCGTCACCGTTCGGCACTTTTCCAGCGGGACGATCTGCTCGGCGCTGAGGAGCCTCCAGAGGTCACTCAGCGGTTGGCCTCCACGCTCACGACGCAGGGCGCTCTTGAAGGACGCGACCTCGCGATGTGGGAGCGTCGCCTCGACGATGCGACCGATCGGGCGAGAACGATCCGACTCGTAATGACGACGGAGTTGGATGCATGGAAAACGGAAGGCGCCGAGCTGCAACAAGAACGAAGGATGATTGAGGCCGGTCGGCTTCGTTATCCCGATGGCCCGACGGCCCTGCTGCATTTGCTTCATACGCGAATGAAGGGCCGACGCGAGGCCCGGCCGCTCTGCGAGCTAATCGAGGTGCCGAACGCGCGCTGGCGCGACGCAGTCGAAGGTTATCTGCACACCCGCCGATTCGATGTCATCGTCGCGCCGGAGGACTACAGCCGTGCGCTTGGATTATACGAACGACACAAGCGGGATTATCAGTTGCCAGGACGAGGTTCGGTCTTCATCAGCGGTGTCGGACTGGTCGATATCGAACGCATTCTGCGACTGCCGCTGCGTCCTGCGGCCCGGTCACTGGCCGAACAGGTGCAGACCGAGGATGCGTATGCTCGCACGTACTGCGACTTCGTGCTCGGCGAGATTATCTGTGTGGACGATGAGCAAGCCTTACGTCAACATCGGGCGGCCATCACCGATACAGTGATGGTTTATCGAAACCACGTTGCGCGTCAGACTGCACGCGAGGTGTTTTCTCGCCACTACATTGGCCAAGCGGCGCACCACCGCCGTCTCGAAGAGATCGCGACGCGCCTCGGCAGCTTGCATGATCTGACCGTCGCGGTTGCCTCACACATCGGCTGGATTGACGAAGCGGTACGCGTACTCGACCGCGCTCGGGCCGAGACTCGACGCCTGCCTGACCTCGTTGACCACGCAAAGGATCTATTGTGGTTGGAAAAGCAGGCGAGACGTCTCGCGACGCAGAAGGACCGTTTCGACCGCAGAGAGTTTTCGGCGCTTGAACAGAGTCGAGACGAACAAGCAGACCGCAGGGACGCCGCTCAGGCGGAGAAGGGTCATGTTCATGACGAGAGCATCCGCGTTGAAGAACGCATCGCAACGATCGAGCGGGACCTCCAACAAGCGCGGGTCGCGCAGGAGGATGCCAGCGCTCAGCTCCGAGCCTTCGCAGATCCATTGGATCAGGAATCTCGTGAGGCGTATGAGCAGCGCTACAACCGTGAACGAACCGCGCGAACGCCCCAGCAGATCCGTGAAGTGTTCAGCCGACAGCGGCAGATCATAGAGACCCGTGTACAGAAGCTGACCGAAAGTTTCGTCGGGCTCAAGACTCGATACGTCGAACGTCGGGGGCTCGTTGCAAACACTGAAGGCGCCCGCTTCGACGAGTTCTCGACGGAATTGGAGACTTGGCGAGACAGTCGTCTGCCTAGCTACTACGAGCGTATTGCGGACGCAAAAACCAAAGCGCTTCAACAGCTGGCCGAAGACGGCGTGTTCAAACTGCGTGAAAACCTGCTCCTGGGCGGCGCCAAGTCGACGAATTGAACCGTGCGCTCAAGGACGTGCCGTTCGGATCCGAACGGTACCAGTTCACAGTGGAAGTCGATGCAGCGCACAAACCGTTTCACGATCTCGTGGTCGATGCGGGACGTTTCGCGAAGGAATCACTATTCCGCGCCGCTGCGGTTTCCGCGCCAGAGCTGACAACTACGCTTGGTCACCTCCTCGATCGACTGGTTGAGGCCGAGGCTAAAGAGGTCAAGACCGAGTTGGAGACGAAGGCCGACTACCGCGAATATTTCAATTACGACCTCAAGATTCTGCACGCAGACGGCCGGTATTCACTGTATGACAAAGTGTCAGGGGATAAGTCCGGCGGGGAGACGCAGACGCCCTATTACATCGCGGTGCTCGCCTCGATGTATCGGCTCTATATGACACGTTCACGGGACGGTCGGCCAACCTGCGGACTCGTCTTGCTGGACGAGGCGTTCGGAAAGATGGATGAATGGCGGATCGACGCGACGCTGACGTATGCGCGGAACCTTGGACTGCAACTGGTACTTGCCACACCGAAGGAACGCAGCGAGCTGGTGGCTCCAAGGGTCGAGCGCAGCATCCTGGTTCACAAAGATCCGATGAGCGGCTTGCCGACAGTTCTCGACTTCACGAAGGAGCTCACGCGCGATGCCGAAGGTGACGCACTCCCCGAGGATGGAGCTGCTCACGCGGATCCTGAACGCCCACGAACGTAGCGTGTCCTTCGGCCGGCCAGAACCCTGGCCGCGCGATGTCATCATCAAATTCGATGCGAGGACGTTCCCAGACGCGTTTGCACCTGAGGGCCGACAAACGCGCGAAATGCTTGTTGCGGCGGCAGCGGAGCTCGCTGACGAAGGGTGCGTTCGCCTGTTGCGCTATGGTCGAGGCCACCTCAGGAATGAGCCGAGAGAAGTCCGATTGGGCCCTGCCGAAGTGGAGCGCGCGATCGACGCGGCGCGTGCCCTCGGATACGAGCCATTGTCAGTGGCTCTCGCCGAACTGGAGCACCACACGGTAAGCCTGTCGACGCAGCCGCAGCCCGTATGGATGCGAACCTTTCTCGAGAATCTCGCTCTATCTCTCCGACAGGCAGATCCGTCCGTGTTTGGCTTCTCGCGCACACGGCTCAAACAGGAACGAAGAGCCTTGGTGCCAGCGCTCACTGCCGCCGTCGCACTGTCGCGCGACCCCGCGCCAGCTTGGGAACGGGTGACGAGCGAACGTCTCTTCCGTGATTCGAAGCTGCTCGGACGCATTCGGCCCCTGGTCGTGGCGGTGCTCGTGCGAGCTGATCCCCGATGGCAAGGCGTACCTCCTGAGGAAGCAACAGATTTACTCGAAGTGTACGGAGTTAGGCGGAAACCTGGATTAATTCGCTGTGCCGGGGCAGCCGACCTGCGTGTCGGCGATAAGACCTATGCGCTCGAAGATTTCGCGCCCGTCGCCCACCTGCCGGACGCCTGGGCAGACGCATGGGTCAACGCGCTCGTATCCGTTAACGTCCGATGCGTCACAACGATCGAGAACGAGTATCCATTTTTGTCGTACGTGGAGCAGGCCGGCGGCCCCGGTGGACTCGCGTCTCGCGGTGAGATTGCTGTCTACACTGCCGGGTTCCCCACTCCTCGGCTCGTGACGGCGCTTTCGCAGTTGGCGCGACAGTCCTCCGCGACGTTCCAACACTGGGGTGATGCGGATGTAGGAGGGTTGAGGATCTGGTACTTCCTGCGATCGCGTCTTGGATGCCCATTAATGATCGTCAGGACTACAGCCGATTGGGTCGCATCCGAGTCGCCACATGGGGGCCGGCCGTTGTCAAGCGTAGAGCGGCATGCGCTCGTCCGGATGCGTCAGGAGCTCGGCAGTAGCGAAGGGCCAGACCTCGATATGGCGCGTGCCTTGATCGACTCGCTGCTCACGCATGGTGTGAAGGTCGAACAAGAACGATATTGAACTCGACTCGGTGGCTTCGGCATCGCGATCGCGTCACCTGAGATGAGCGCCCATGTGGGGTTCGCTAGGGCGATTCGTCCCGGACTCCTCGACCAGTCAAATACGCTCGGACCGTTACGACGCGAACACCCTTGACGGATCGCCCGAACAAGGCGCCGAAATGCTTGTGATCGCCGGTCAGAAGATGGCTGCAATTCGCATGGATGGCAGCTCGCAGGATCGGCTGATCCTTCACCGTGACAGCGACGCGTTTCGGCAATGTGACGGTCGCCGGCGGTTCGTCCGCGATCTCGATCTGTCGGAGCAATCGGTACAGCCGTGCCCGCTTGTCGGCGGAGTCGAGGTTCCGTTCTGCCTCGTCGATCGCATAGGCCGAACTCACCAGCGTGACATCGGGGAGGCTCCACAGCGTCAGTGCGGGCGAGATATCGGCCCGCCATGCGGCGGAAAACAAGATGTTGGCGTCGAGGAACGCGCGATCGCTCGTCAGCGTGAGCGTGGCGAGGCGTGTGGTACGGCGTCGGGATCGAGGCCGAGCGCCCTGACCTCTCGGCGCGCGACCTCGTATTCCGCGTCGGTTGTCGCATTGTTTAGGAGGAACTCTGCCTTGCGCAGAACGGTGTAGCGTTCCCCAGCCGGAAGCTTCACCGAGGCGCGCGCCGCCCGTCGCGTCGTTGACGCGCGAGGCTTTCGACGGGACCGCGGTGTGGTGAGCGACATCGCTTCAGATAGTGTGGCCGGCGCCCGCGCTGAAGTCAACCCGGCGTGATCGTCTCTCGCGATCGAGAAGTCCTCGTACGCTCACGTCAACTTCCACGTCGCGCCATGAGATCGCATCGCCCACAGGCGAGACGCCGATGGATCTCAAGATCGCCGGTGGAATGCCGTCGAGTTCCGGAAGCAGTCTCCGCGGAACGAGACGGACCTTGCCATTGCGCTGAGTGAGTTCCAGACGATCTCGCGTTGCGTCGTAACCTGCGTCGACAACAGCAGTCGCGCGCATCGCATATCGGTGCCCACGCTCGCGCGCTCGTGCGAAACGTTGACAGTCTGCCGCAGTCAATTTGCTGCTCGACATCGGTCGCAAGCCTCATGATAGCGAACGGAGGGCCCTAACAGGCTGCTGAAAAAGTAAGAAAAAGGGGATCGACACAGTGATCCCCGCGTACTACCATGCTCCCACTCATGAAGGGAGCCGACCGATGCGTGG
>WNFK01225042.1_pt1 | contig 12637 bp, 9 predicted proteins | sample 5400281 | NCBI WGS metagenome assembly WNFK01 (sample SAMN13153350, study PRJNA577476) | soil metagenome | isolation source: 20 cm soil on Douglas fir-dominated hillslope | place: USA:California | collected 2013-09-17
GAGATCCACTCGCACAACTGGGACTTCGCGGATCAACCGCTGGTGTACCAGGTGTTTCTGGGGGGCCAGCTTGCGCAGGACGGTGCGCAGATCCGCTGGCTCGCGCCGACGGATTACTTCATCGAACTCGGAGCGGAGGCCGGCAGCGGCCGCAGCTTCCCCGGCACTCAGCGGAATTCGAACTCGTTGGCGAGCGACGCGCTGTTCGCGCATCTGGGGGGCGATGTGGGCGATTCCACCAGCTGGCGGCTGGGCATGTCCTGGCTCGATGTCCGTTCCACCGATCGAACCTACGATGACGTGGATCAGTTCGGAGCGGCGGTCATCGACGCGTTCACCGGGACGTCGCGCACCTGGATCGCCGACGGCACGCTGAAATGGGCTCCGCACGGTGATCCGACGTACCATCAATTCAAGCTGCAAGGCGAGTACATGCACCGCACGGAGAGCGGGCAGCTTGCATTCGACGTCACCGGGGTCACCGGACGCAACCTCGCGGGTGACTACAACAGCTCGCAGTCGGGCTGGTACCTGCAGGCCGTGTACGAGTTCGTGCAGCGCTGGCGCGCCGGGCTGCGCTACGATTCGATGCGATCCGGGACACCGCGCATCGGGCTCGTGCAACTGGGCCTGTTGCCCTTCGCGGCCTTCCCATCGCTGGCGTCTGCCTCGCCCGAACGCACGACGATCATGGTCGACTGGAGCCTGAGCGAGTTCTCGCGGCTTCGGGCGCAGTACGCCTGGGACGACGCCCGCGCGACCGAGCGCGATCGGCAGCTCATCCTCCAGTACATTTTCGCGATGGGCGCGCACGGCGCCCATAAATTCTAGGACTCCCCATCATGCCCAAGTACCTTCGAAGTTTGCTGGCGCTGGCAACTGTCTCGCTGTGCGTCGGCGCTCTGCCGGCGCAGGCGACACTCAAGGTGCTGGCAACCACACCGGACTGGGCCGCGCTCGTCACCGAGTTGGGTGGCGACAAGGTCAACGTGTACACGGCCACGAGCGCGTTTCAGGACGTCCATCGCGTCGACGCGAAACCCAGTCTCGTGGCTCGGGCACGTACGGCGGATCTGGTCGTGGCCACCGGCGCCGATCTCGAGATCGGCTGGATGCCGGTGTTGCTGCAGGACTCCGGCAACACCAGGATCCAACCCGGCAGCCCAGGCTACTTCGAGGCTGCGCCGCTCGTTCACCTGCTCGAGGTTCCGTCGGCGGTGGATCGCTCCATGGGTGACATTCATCCCCTGGGCAACCCGCACGTGACGCTCGATCCGCACGACATTGCAACCATCGCGAAGGCGCTCGCCGCGCGCCTCGCGTTGATAGATTCCGCCGACGCCGCGTACTATGCGGCGCGCGGCGACGATTTTCAGAAGCGCTGGCAGCAGGCTACCGTGGGGTGGGAGGTAAAGGCCGCGCCGCTCAAAGGCGTCGGCGTCGTGGTGATTCACCGCGACCAGGCTTACTTGTGCAACTGGCTCGGCCTGAAGGAGCTGGCCTCCATCGAGCCCAAGCCGGGCGTGCCTCCGAGCGCCGGATACCTCGCCGAGCTGGTCACGAAGCTCGCGGCCACGCCGCCGAAGATGATCCTGCGGAATGCGTACAACGACCCGAGGGCTGCCGAGTGGCTCTCGCAGCGTATTCATGCGCCGGTGGTGCTGTTGCCCTACTCGGTAGGCGGCACACCAGAGGCGAAAGACCTGTTCGGTCTTTTTGAAGACACGATCAATCGACTGCTGGCGGCACTCAAGTGAGCACTCTGCAAGCGGACCTGAGTATTCTGTGGCCGGCGCTGATTGCCGGCTTTCTCGTCGTGTTGTCCCATGTGCCGCTCGGACAGCAGGTGCTCGCGCGTGGCATTGTGTTCATCGACCTCGCTATCGCCCAGGTGGCAGGAGTGGGCGTGATTGCCGCTCACAGCTTTGGCCTCGGCGCGACCGGCTGGACCACGCAGATCGCGGCCGGCGCCGCCGCGCTGGCCGGCGCGCTACTGCTGACCTGGTCGGAGCGCAGGCGACCTGAGGTCCAGGAAGCGTTGATCGGTGTGCTGTTCGTGCTCGCTTCGACTGCACAGATTCTGATCCTTGCCAACGATCCACACGGCGGGGAGGACCTGAAGGATCTGCTGGCCGGACAGATCCTCTGGGTCACACCGCAGCAGCTGGTTCACGCAGCGATACTCACCGGCATCTTTCTGATCGCGTGGTTCGGCTGGCGTCAGCAACTGGGCCGTGTCGGATTTTATGTCCTGTTCGCGCTGGTGGTGACGATCTCGGTGCAGCTCGTCGGGGTATACCTCGTGTTCACGAGCCTCATCGTGCCCGCGGTCGCGACCTACAGATATCCTGTACGGCGCCAACTCGCACTGGGTTATGCGCTTTCATTCGCAAGCTACCTCATCGGGCTCGCGCTGTCGGCCGCGTTCGACTTGCCTTCGAGTCCGGTCATCGTCTGGGCGATGGCGCTGATCGGCCTGCTGATCCATTTTGGCGGCCGGGAGGTGCCGACACCGACCGGGCACTGACCCGGTGCCACGGACATGCGCCTGCCCTTTTTGCCGGTCCGCGCCCTTTCAGGTATCGTAACTGTCGCCCATGCAGTCCGTTTCGTCCGAGCTGGCACGCAGCGTGCTCGACGCCGCGCCCGACGCGATGATCATCATCGATGATGCGGGGGTAATCTTCTTCGCTAACCGTCAGGTATCGACGCTGTTCGGTTACCCCCACGTAGACATCATCGGCAAGCCCGTCGAGTTCCTGATGCCCGAGCGCTTTCGGGACCGGCACCTTGCACACCGGCAGAGTTACGCGAGAAGCGTGCGCGTCAGGCCCATGGGAGCGGGACTGGAACTGTTCGGCCAGCGCCTGGATGGGACGGAATTTCCGCTCGAGATCAGCCTGAGCCCGATCGAGGACGGTGGGCGGGTTCTGGTGGCTGCAGCGATCCGCGATGTGGGCGATCGCAAGCGCGTTGAGGCCGAGCTCATCGTGACGCGTGAGGCCGCCGATCGGGCCAATCAAGCCAAGAGTCGCTTCCTGGCAACGGCCAGTCATGATCTGCGCCAGCCATTGCAGACCTTGTCTTTGTTGAACGGCACTTTGCGCCGTACGTTTGCCGACCCGGATGCGCTGCAGATGCTCGCCCAGCAGGAGCAGGCGATCGATGGGATGGCGCGCTTGCTTAACACGCTGCTCGACATCAGAAAGCTCGAGTCCTGGGCCGTCAAGCCGGATCCGAGCGACTTCGCCCTGGCCGAGCTGTTCGAGGAGCTGCGGCTCGAGTTCCAGGGTATGGCGGCCAGCAAGGGCCTGACCTTCAAGGTGACACCTTGCGAAGATAGCGTCCACAGCGATCGCTCTCTCGTAGAACGGATCCTGAAAAATCTGGTGTCGAACGCCATCAAGTACACCCCTCAAGGCTCGGTGGCCTTACGCTGCCTGCACCAGGAGCCATCCCTCGTGCGTATCGAGGTGCTCGACACCGGCGTCGGCATCCCGGCGGATCAGCTGCGCACTCGCGCGAAGGATACGGACTTGGTTTGAGCATCGTGCAGCGCCTGGTGGCGTTGCTCGATGGCAAGCTCGATGCGCATTCCCAGGTCGGCAAAGGCTCGCGCTTCACGCTCACCCTGCCGGCGGGCCACGGTACCGTCCGCCGCACACCACGGGCGGCGGCGGAGCCGGCGTCGCGCGTTGCGCAGGCACCGACTCGCGTTCTACTGGTGGAGGACGATGCCGGCGTGCGAGAGGCGACCCGCATGCTGCTGAAGAGTGACGGCTATCACGTCACGGCCGTTGCCTCCCTGGCCGAGGCGCTGGCGCACGCGGCCAAACACCCGCGTTTGGATCTGCTGGTGACCGACTATCATCTTAGCGATGGAGAGACCGGCATGCAGGTCATTGCGGCGTTGCGCGAGGCCTTGCGGGTTCCCTTAAGAGCGATCCTGATCACCGGTGACACCTCTGTGCCCGTGAACGAGCTGCGCATGGACCCTCATTTGCGGCTCGCGAGCAAGCCGATCAAGGCTGAGGAGTTGCTGGGGATGCTCACTGTCCTGCTCAAGGTCTGAGCGGCAGCCCGGCCCGCCGGTTCAGCCGCTCAGGAGGCAGAGCCGGGCTTGGTAGCGTCTTGCCCGTCGCTTTGCTCGAGGTCCAGTACCATCCGCACCAGCTGAGCGAGCGAGGAAGCGCCCATCTTCTCCATTACGCGGGCACGGTGAATCTCGATGGTGCGCCGGCTCAGGCCGAGATCAGCGGCCATGACCTTGTTGGCCTTTCCGCTCGTCACCAGCGCCAGCACCTCACGCTCGCGTGGCGTCAGCGTCTCGTGCTGCTCGCGAATGCGCCTGCGCTCGCCGAGCTCGGCGCGATTCGCCCGATCCCTCTCCAACGCCCGCTGAATGCGGTCCATCAGGTCCTGATCCCGAAAGGGCTTTTGCAGGAAATCGAAGGCCCCCTGCTGCATGGCCTCTACGGCCATGGGAACGTCACCATGCCCGGTGATGAAAATTACCGGAATGACGGCACCGCGCAGGTTCAATCGCTGTTGCAGCTCGAGGCCGCTCATACCGGGCATGCGCACGTCAAGGACCAGGCACCCAGGCTGCAGCGGGTCGTAGCTCGCCAGGAACTCCTGAGCAGAGGCCAATGCCGTGGCAGTCAGGCCAACCGACTTGACCAGGAGCCGCAGCGAGTTCCGCACGGCCTCGTCGTCATCGACTATGAAAACGATCGGTAATCCCCGATTCATGTCTGCTCCCCGCGATTCACCACGGGTAGGCGCAAGGCGAAGCAGGCACCGATCGGAACGTTCGGCCGATAATCCAGTGTACCGCCGTGCTCTGCGATGATGGTACGGCTGATCGCAAGGCCGAGGCCCGCGCCGTCAGGTTTGGACGTCCAGAATGGATCGAACAGGCGCGGGACGACGCCCGAGGAGACCCCGGGGCCGCTGTCACACACGGATTTCTCCACCTCTCCGTCGCGGGTCCGGGAAGTGCGCACCACGATCTCACGCGGTTTGTCAGGGGTCTCGGCAAGTGATTCGATGGCGTTGCGCACGAGATTGAGTATGACGTGCTGGATNNNCGCATCCGAGCGCACCAGGGCGGTGAGTTCAGTGATCAGCACGTTGATCTCGGTCGGTTCGCGCCGATCGACGTGCGGCTGCGCCAGGCTGCGCAACCGGCGGATGACGTCCCCGGCACGCACCGCCTGTGCCGCGATCTCTTTCAGGGCGCCCCGTACCTCTGCGAGATCCGCATCCGGTCGGCCCAACAGCCGGTCGCAGGCATGAGCATAGTTCGCAATCGCCGCCAGCGGCTGGTTGAGTTCGTGGGCGATGCCGGACGCCATCTCACCCACGGTGGCAAGCCGAGACACGTGCCCCAAACGCTCCTGCAGCCGACGCGCGTGTTCCTCGCCCCGGCGTCTTGGCGTCATATCGTGGACGAAACCGACGAAGCGCGGCGGCTCGCTGTCCGCGACCGCGCGGACCAGCAAGAATGCCGGAAAGACGCTGCCGTCTTTTCGCCGTGCGCTCACTTCACGACCGTTTCCGATAATGCGCGCAACGCGAGTCGCAGCGTATCGTGCCAGGTGCCCATCGTGCGCGATACCGTCCGGCTCACTCATCAGCACGGTGACATTGCGATCCAGCACTTCCGGTGCCTGGTAGCCGAACAGCCGCTCGGCTGAACGATTGAAGGCCTGAATGCGGCCGAGATGGTCGATCACGACGATCCCTTCGACGGCGGCATCCAGCAGCGCGTGCAGCTCTTCAACCGGACGATAGGCGGACATGCGGGAAATTATGCATGCCGGGGTCAGGCACGCGCGCTTCTGAGATCGCTCCCGTCTGTTGCGGCGCTGCCAACACCGATGAGCCAGCTCTCCAATTCCGCTCTTGGCAGCGGTCGGCTGTGCAGGTAGCCCTGTGATTCATCGCAGCCTTCGCGCACCAGGTAATCCAACTGCGCCTGAGTCTCGACGCCTTCCGCGACGGTCGTCATGTCGAACGCATGCGCCAAACCGATGATCGTGGAGACCAGCGTGCAGCTCCTGCGGTCCGATGGCAGGCGGCTGGTGAACACGCGGTCGATCTTAAGAGTGTCAATCGGCAGCTCCGACAGGCGGCTGAGCGAGGAGAAGCCCGTACCGAAGTCATCAATTGCAATGCGAATGCCTGCGGCGCGCAACAGCCTGAGCGCGTGGACGCACGATGAGGAGTCGCCGGAAAGCACACCCTCGGTGATCTCGAGGTCGATCCCCCAAGCTGGATCGCCAGCCAGATCGCCGATGGCCTCGAGAACTTCGCCCGCAATATCGCGTTGTCGCAACTCCGCGGGAGACATATTGACGGCCACTCTGATCGGCGGCAGGCCCTTGCAGCGCCAGGCGCGACAGTCGGACGCCGCTTGCCTGAGCACCCAGGCGCCGGTCGCCCCCATCAGGCCGGCGGATTCGAGCAGCGGCAGGAAGATAGCGGGGGAGGTCAGTCCATTCTCCGGGTCCTGCCAGCGCAGCAGCGCCTCCACACTGGCAATTCTGCCGGTGTGCAGAGTGATCTTGGGCTGGTAGTGCAGCAGGAACTGCCCTTTCTCGAGCGCCGTGCGCAGCCGGTGTTCCATGCCGACGCGCCGGGCGAGCTCGGAATTCATCTCGATGCGGTGATGCAGATAGCGTTCGCCCGAGGTCTTCGCTTCCTTGAGGGCGGCTTCCGCATTCTGCACCAGCTCGTGCGCCTCGTGTCCGTCGTCCGGATAGCAGGCTACCCCACTCTTGATCTCGGCGACGATCTCGCGGCCATCGACGCTGAAGGGCCGCGCAAAGGCGCGCGTGACGTCGTCGTGCAAGGTGCCAGTCTCGGTGTCGGCACGTGCGCTTGAGGCATTCACGCACACGAAGGTTCCACCGCCCAGGTGTGCAAGCTGCTCGGTGTCCGGGAAGTGCGCCTTGAGCCGATCCGCCACACACTGCAGCAGGCGATCGCCCGTGTGCCGCCCGAAGGAATCATTGATGACGCTCAGGTGGGCGACATCGAACACCGTTACCTCAAGACGCGGCAGGCTGTCAGTGCCGCGCGTCAGCAGCCGACTCAGGCGCTCGCAGAACAGCGCGCGCTTGGCAAGGCCCGTCAGCGGCTCGAAATAGGACAGAAAGCGGACCGCGTCCTGCTTGTCAAGGTACTGCAGGGCGAAGGACAGGTTGGCGGCGACCTCCTCGAGCAGCAGCAATTCGTCCTGACCAATAACGGCGTTGGCCCCGGTGCCGCAAAGGAAGGCCCCGACCGGGGTGTTGTCGACTCGCAGCGGCAGAACCGCCAGCGAACGAACGCCTGCGGCGACGAGCGCGTCCCGCTGGTGTATGACATGAGGGAAGCGCTCGATGTCCTGGCAGAGTATCGCTTCGCCGGTGCGAATCACCCGCCCCATGAGACTCGTATCGCCGGCTTCGTGATCCGAGACCGGAAACTCCTGCTCCGGCCGAGCAAGAAATTCATAGCCGGCCCAACCAACCGGCCGTGCCATGCGCGTAGTCGGATTGATCAGCGCCAGCATCGCGAGTCTGTACCTACCCACACTGTGGGCGAGCCGGCAGGTCTCGTCCATTACCTCGTCGCGGTTCTGAATGCGCACCAGTGCTGAGTTGATTCCTGAAAGCATTTGCAGCACGCTGGTCAGTCGGGCGACCTGCTGCTCGGCAAGCTGAGGACGTAGTCAATCGCGCCGCACTTCAAGGCCTCGATGGCCCGCTCCTCGCCGATGGTGCCGGAAAGGAAGATGAACGGAACCGCGGGTGCTTCGGCACGCGCAATGGCGAGCGCCGACATGCCATCGAAGCCGGGCAAACTGAAGTCCGACAGGATGAGATCAGGCAGCTCCGCGCGCAGCGCGGCGCGCATCTCGATCTCGTTCACGGCGCAGCGGAACGTGCATACGTAGCCCGCCTCCTTCAAACGCCACATCGCCAGCTCAGCGTCCGACTCGGAGTCTTCGATCAGCAGGACACGCAGCGGCCTGTCTGAAGGCTGGTCAGTGTGCGCGTCCATCCGCAGCTCGATGGGGCCCGGCCTCAGGCCTGCCGCGGGGGGCAGCTGAGCGCGCGCGCAAAAGCACGACTATTCATGGGGTATTCCATAGTGTGGGCATTAGACACCTGCAAGACGGTGCCTCACGGGATCCGCGTCACAGTCCTTTACGAGTGCCGGTTGAGGCGGCGGAGGCCCCGCTGAATCCCGCTATGGGGGCCTCGATCTGTGGGGGCAGGCTGAAATACAGCGTCGTGCCCTCGTTGAGGCGGCTATCCGCCCACACCCGGCCGCCATGACGGGTAATGATCCGATGCACGATGGACAGACCGATGCCGGTCCCCTCGAACGCCTCCTGCGGATGCAGGCGCTGAAACACGCCAAAAAGCTTATCGGCATAGCGCATGTCGAAACCGACGCCGTTGTCCCTCACGTAGTAGACGATATCCTCTCCCTGGCGCAGCGCGCCCACTTCGATGCGGGGCGCATCACGGCCGGCGCTGAATTTGAAGGCATTGGACAGCAGGTTGATCAGCACCTGCTCGAGGAGCGAGCGGTCGCCGAAGCAATCCGGTAAATCCCCGACCTCCACGCTCGGCTGCCGTTCGCCGAGCGGCTCCTTGAGCCGCGCCACGGTCTGCAGCACGATCTCGCGCAGTGGGACGCGCAGACAGTGCAGAGGCTCGCGGCTGAAGCGTGAGAAGTGCAGCAGATCATTGACGAGCTGAGTCATGCGGCTCGCGCCGGACCAGATCCGTTGCAGAATCCTGCGGCCTGGCTCCGGAACGCTCGCGCCGAACTCGGCACGAAATATTTCGCAAAACCCTTCAACCGCGCGCAGGGGCTCACGCAGGTCGTGCGAGACGGAGTATGAGAAGGCCTCGAGATCCCGGTTGGCGATCTCGAGCTCGCGCGTGCGCTCGCGTACCCGCAGCTCGAGCTCCTCATTCACCCGCCGCAGCTGGGTGACGAGCGCCGCGGTCTCAAACGCCGTGGCGGCGGTGCGCGCCAGAATCTCCAGAGCCTTGATTTGTCCCGGGCTGATGCGCTGCTGAGATCTCGAGGAACTGAAGCCCAGGACTCCGAAGAACTTTCCGCCGGCAACGATCGGCAGGGCAACTCCAATTCGGGCGTCAAACGGATGCGCGAACAGCACGCGCGGATCGCTGTCCCCGGGAGCCTCAAGCTGCTTGCGTGCCTGATCCACCCAGAGCACTCCGGACCCCTCAAGCAGCAGCGCCGCGCTCTCCAGAGGGTCGGCACCGGACCCGGTCTTTCCTGCGAGGCGCAGCGCGGGACCGTCGTCAGTGGGCACGAGCAGATACACTGCACTCACGTAGCTGTGCTGGCCTGCGGCCGCCAGCGTTCGCTCCACGACCTCACCGTGCTCAAGACCCTGCGTGATGGCCCGCGAGAGCTCGTGGATCGAAACGGATTCGCGCAGTTGGATATTCTCGAGCTGCAAGCTGCGCGTCGCCAGTGCTCGGGCGAGTACCGGCAGGATGGCATTCACCTTGAAGGGCTTCAGCACATAGTCGAGCGCGCCGGTTTTGAGTGCATCAACCGCGGTCGCGATCGTGCCCTGTCCGGTCATCACGATGCAGGCCAGTTCGCCGTCAATCTCGCGGCAGGTGCGCAGCAGCGCGATGCCGTCGATATCCGGCATCGTGAGATCGGTCAACAGGAGGTCGAACGGCTGCTCTCGCAGTGCCGCAATGGCCTCACGCCCGGATGTGAACCCCTGAGTGAGGTAACCCTCGTACTCGAGGGTGTCACACAAGGCCCGCATCAGGGCCTCCTCATCGTCTACGATCAGCAGTCTTGCCGGGGCGCTCAAGCCGATTCCACGAACGCGGCTGGCGGATCCTGGGGGGCGGCGAGCTTGGCGAGCGCGGCGCGTAATTCGGCGAGCCGCGGGGGCTTGCTGAGCACACGGTCGACATGCGCCGGAATGTCGTTCTCCGCCAGCAGCCGCTTGCCCCAGCCGGTGAGGAGAATGACCGGGGTCAGCGCCGAGGCCGCCTTGACTGATGCGGCGACTTTGCGGCCGTCGACGTAGGGCATGCCAAGATCGGTGATGACGATGGAGAACGGCGTGCCGTGGGCGAGGGCGGCCGCGAAGGTGTCGATGGCCTTTTGTCCGCCGTCGGCCGGCGTGACGACATGCCCATCCTGCTCCAGGATGTCCCGCAGGGACTTGATCAGCATCGGATCATCGTCGACGAGCAGAATCCGCAATCGCTGGGCGAGCGGTTGCAGCGGCGCTCCGCTGGCGACGGGCACCGTGACCGGATCAGCCGCGGCAAAGATCAGCCGCACGGTCGTGCCGCGGCCTACGGCGCTGTCGATGTCGAGATCGGCGCTATGACGCTGCACCATGCCATACACCATCGCCAGCCCCAGGCCCGTGCCGCGCTCGCCCTTGGTGGTGTAGAAGGGCTCAAGACAGCGACGCCGGGTCTCCTCGTCCATCCCGATTCCGGAATCGGCGACCTCCACGTGCACATGGCGCGCCGCATCGTCAGCGCCGCGACTTCCGCTGGTGAGGAGGCGGGTGCGCAGGGTGAGAGTACCGCCATCGGGCATGGCATCGACGGCATTGAAAATGAGATTGGTGAGGGCGTCGCGCAGCTCGCCTTCCGAGCCCATGATCTGCGGCAGCTCCTCGGCGAGCTCGGTTCGCAATTGAATGACGACGCCGCGCTGCTGGGGCAGATCGCTCCAGCGCGCTTGCGTGAGGTTGATGACCTGCTCGAGCACGCGATTGCACGCCACCTGCGACAGCACCATCTCGGCCTCGCGCGGTCGATAGAACTCGCGCATGCGCGAGACGGTCTCAGCGACGTCCTCGATGGCGGTTTGAATGGTGACCAGACAGCCGCGCGCCCGCTCACTCAAACCCGGCTCGCGCTCCAACAGCGACTCGGTGTACAGCGCCGCCGGGGAGATCGCGTTGTTGATATCGTGCGCGATACCGCTCGCCATCTCCCCCAGCGCCCGCAACCGCTCCTGCTGCATGATCGCCTGCTGCGACTGGCGCAGGTCGTCGTAGGCGCGCTGCAGCTCCCCGTACAGCTGTGCCTGATGCGCCGCCAGCGCGACATGCTCACTCAGTTGCCGCAGGAACTCGCAATCGGCGCTGCTGAAACTGTCGGGCTCGCGACGCGCCGCCACCAGCACACCAAACACCTGATTTTCAACCAGTAGCGGCGCGATGACGAGCGCGTGCACGCCCGCCTGGGCAAACCGCTGCGGAAAGGGAAATTTGACCTCGCGCGTCTCCGGCTCGTAGACCAGCTCGCCGGCGACACAGCGCGCCAGTCCGTTCTGGTCGATCGGCACCTGGCCGGATTCGGTCAGTCCAAGGCCGACGGCGAGCGGCGCACTGCGGGGGTCGATGACAGCAATGGACAGCGCTGCGGCGCTCGCCTCGTAAAGGCACATGCAGCCAAAATCGACCGGCAGATCCTCGCCGAGAGTGTGCAGCACTACTCTAAAGAGACTCGGCAGATCGTGGCGCTCCCCGGTGGCGCGGGTGATTCGGTGCAACAGGTCGAGACGGCTCAGCTGGCTCCGCAGCTTCGTCTGATCACCTTCGATGCGCGTCAACATGTGATTGAACGCATCCGTGAGAATCCCGAACTCGTAACCTTGCGGCCTGGTCGCGCGCACCGAGTAGTCACGGTGCTCTGACACCCGCTGTGCGGTCGTGGCGAGCGCCAGGATTGGTCGGGAGATGAGTTCCCGCAGGCGTCTTGAGATCAGATACGCTGCGATACAGCACACCAGCATGATCGACGCACCGATCAGCACGAAGAGTTGAAAGTGCTCGTATATCTCGCCCAGATCGGACTCCAGATAGAGCGTGCCCATGCGCCGCCCGCCCTGCACGACCGGCTGAACGCCGGTGAGGAGGCCGCCCTCGAATCGGTAGCCGTCCGCGCGCAACGCTCGCGCGGCCGGGCCGCGCGCGGCGCCGTCGGGATAGGACGCGATCAGTTGCCCATTGGTCAGGTACAGGCGCGCGGCGACGACGTGAGGCTGCGCCTTGAAGGCTGCAAGCACCTCCCGCGCATCGTCCGGATTGTCAAACGCCAGCGCCGCGGTGCTATTCGCCGCGATGGCCTCCCCAAGGATCTTGACGTTGCGCACCGTCAGCTGCCGAAAGGTCACGTATTCATAAGCGACGAATGCGGCGGAGGTGATCAACAGCACCGCTCCACACGTCAGCAGAATGACTATCATCAGTGTGTCGCGTATCGGTCGTGCTTGGGCAGACATACTTCAGCTCCCCGATCCCACGATCTCGGCCGGACGCAGCAACTTCGAGCTGATCGTCAGGTTGCCCGCCTTGGTGGCCTGCAAATCGATGCGCAGTCGAATTCTGTTGTCCTGCCTGACCAGTCCGATCATCACGCCGCGCACCGCAGACCCATCGGCATCAGTTACCGTCAGAATGCTGCGACCCTTGAGCACTGCCAGAATGTCCTCGAGTTGCGGCAGCTCCGATGCAGCGATGAACAGGATCTGACAGTCGCGAACCTCCGCGACCTTGTGATAGCGCTCGACCGCCAACGCATGCCGGTTCACCGTTTCTCCGCGCACG
>WNFK01014881.1_pt2 | contig 12630 bp, 12 predicted proteins | sample 5400281 | NCBI WGS metagenome assembly WNFK01 (sample SAMN13153350, study PRJNA577476) | soil metagenome | isolation source: 20 cm soil on Douglas fir-dominated hillslope | place: USA:California | collected 2013-09-17
ATTCAGACGCCCGCCGGCACCGAAGTGACGAAGTCCTATGGCGAGGTCGGCCAGATCCCCGACGCCATGTTCAAGAGCTTCATGTCGAGGTTCGAGGGCGAGGACGCCCCGAATCCGCACGATGTCGCGGAGGCCGTCGCCAAGCTCGTGGGTCAGTCCAAGGGCAGCCGCGCTACCCGCACCGTCGTTGGCGCGGCGTATGGTTCAGACAAGGCCAACGAAGACCTCGCGCCTGTCCAGAAAAAGGCGGTCGAGGCCCTCGGCCTCAGCCATCTCGAAAAGATCGCCTGACGAATGAAATCTCTCTCTTCTGCTCAAGGTTGGGCGCGCTGATGGAGCCGCGTGTCGCTCGATGACAACCGTAGGTTGGTCGGGCTCGGACGCGTTGCTCGGAGTTGTGGCGGCTACTCTGCTCGTGGTCACGTACGGCCAGTGGCTCTATCGGAGTAGGCGTCTGGGGAGATTGCAAGAGCGCGTGAGATCCCGCGTTGCCGTCGTGCGCGAACTCATCGCTGACGGGGAGCGAACTCTGACGGCCTACGCGGATGCGTCAGACCCATTGTCCGCGCACGGAAAGTTCTTGCAGCGGTGTGACTCGTCTCTGCGGGAACAGTTCGGCGATTCGTTCGCCAGGCGAATCGACGCCCATTCAGAGTTCGAGTGGATTCAACCAGCGAATTTGATTTCAGACGAGCAGGTCTTCGCAGGGTACGACACCGAGCGTCGGCTCGAAGGGCTCAGGGATCTCCTCTGGGAGGCTTTGAAAGATCTGGCGTCGTTGGAGGAATGATGGGAGCTCGGCTCCACATCGTGGACGCGGCGAACAACGTGACTCATGTCGTCCGAAAGTCGCAGATCGAGATCGGCCACCTGGCCTGGTGCGGCGTGCGGCCCGCGCCCGACTCTCTGATCCATCTCCTGCCGGATTGTCGGGCACATCAATCGAGTCAACAGTAGCAGGGGTGCAGAAGATAAGAAAGGGCCGGCGGAGCGTGTTTCGAGACGCCTGACGGAAATGGAAACGATGGACCTGACCGGTGTGGTTACCGATCCGATTGATGCATTTCACGAGCTGCTGTCCACGCTTAGCGGCGCGCTCGACGTGCGCGACGTGTTTCAGCGTCTGAGCACGGTCGTCGCACGGATCGTGGCTCATGATGAGGCTAATCTCGCACTGCGGACCGAGGATGGCGCTCACTTCCGCCTTTATGCGAGCACCCAGGAAGGGGAGCCCGAACTGCTTTGTCCAGACGAACACAGCGCGCTCTGTGACCCGCTCAATGCGCGTCTATTCCACGACGGCTATGGAAGCGAGCGCGGCTTTCGATCCGGCTTGCAGGTCCCGGTCCGCGTCGACGGCAAGCCGATTGGCGGGCTGATGCTGCTCTCGCATCGCCCGGACGCATTTTCAGCGCGTCAACTGCACCTCGCCGAGCGAGTTGCCGACTACGTGGCGATTGCGGTGTCCCACCAGCGATTGGCGGAGGCTGGCCGTCGAGCGGCTCTCGAGCGCGATCGCGCAGCGAACCTTGAGAGTTCGGTCGAGTTGCTCCGTGCTATCGCCGGCGTCCTGGATATCCGCAAGGTGTTCACCCGCGTGTCGGAGATCGCCAACAAGGTCCTGCCCCACGATTTCATGACGATGTCATTCGACAACGGCAAGGGTGAGATCATCATGCAGGCCCGTTCGACCGACGAGTTTACCCAGGTTGACTGGATCAGGCTCGTCGACCGCAAACACCGCACGGAAGGGCGCGACGGTGTGTTCCTCGTAAGCGACTTGCGGCAGCAGTCCCTGCCGATCGCCGAGCCGGTCGATCTTCAAGATCGCATCGTCTCTGCCGGCTATCGTTCATTCCTGGCGGTCAACGCCTCGGCTCGCGACCAGATGCTGGGCGTGGAATTCTGGTCCAGGCGCCCCAATGCGTTCACCGAGATCGATGTTCCGATCGCACGTCGGATCGCCGATCACATTGCGCTCGCCGTCTCGCACGAACAATTAGCCGACGCGGCGCGCCAGGTGGCCGAAGTCCGCGCTCGCGCGGAGCGATTGGAAGTACGAGTGCAATCGCTGGCCGAAGAGCTCGACATGAAGACCGGGCACGGACGGGTCGTCGGACGATCGGATGAGTGGCGGGACGTGCTCAGGAAGGCGACGCAGGTTGCGGCGACCGAAACAACGGTGCTTCTGACGGGCGAATCTGGAACAGGGAAGGAAGTCCTCGCGAGGTTCATTCATCGGGCCTCCACCCGCAAGAATGGGCCGTTCGTCGCGTTGAATTGCGCGGCTCTGCCCGAGCAACTGCTCGAGTCGGAGCTCTTTGGATATGAACGTGGTGCGTTCACCGGGGCCCAACACTCGAAGCCGGGGCAAATCGAGCTGGCATCCGAGGGCGTGTTGTTTCTCGACGAAGTGAGTGAGATGAGCGTATCGGCTCAAGCCAAGTTCCTGCGCGTGCTCCAGGAGCGCGAATTCCAACGCCTCGGAGGTACGCGGCTGCAGAAGGCGAATGTGCGAGTGATCGCCGCCACGAACCGAGATCTGCGAAAGGCGGTCGAGCGCCACGACTTCCGCGAGGACCTGTACTATCGGATTCAGGTCTTCGAGGTGCCCATTCCGCCGCTGCGCGACCGACGGGATGACATTCTCCTGCTCACCGATGCGTTTCTGGATGACATCGGGAGGTCCCTGGGGCGGCCGCCGGCGGGGTTGACGCGAGAGGCCAAGTCGGCGCTGCTGCGGCACACCTGGCCGGGGAACGTCCGCGAGCTTCGAAACGCGCTCGAGCGCGCCGCGATTCTGTGCGAAGGCGGGCTCATCACCGCCGATCACCTGTCTCTCCGCACGGATCGAGCGCCGGTCACGATGATTCACGATTTGAGTGCCGTCGAGAGGGAGACGATCGAACAGGTCATGAGCGACACAGGCTGGAACAAGTCCAAGGCGGCCAAGCGTCTGGGACTCACACGGACCCAGTTGTACGGCCGCCTGCGCAAGTACGACATCGACAGGCGGCCCCAGGCGTAACGTCGCTCCGTTCTCAACTCGACCGAAGGCTGCTGCTCTGTAGGCGCGGATGAATCCGCCGGGCCATCGATGGCCAGATCTTGCGGTCGGTCTCCACGAGGGCTTCGATTTCGTCCTTGGTCAAGTCAAAGCCCTGGTCGCGTAACGCCAGGAGCGTTTCGACCGGTTGCTCGATGAACAGCGTGCGAAAGTCTTCATCCGTGAGCAGGCGGCCGATCAGTAGTTGAACCGTTTTCTGAGACACGTGTTCTCAGCGGCAATGTGCGCGCCAGCCAGTGCGCCATGCACCCGGCCAGAAATCCCCATAGAACCAAGATGGCGATCGATTTCCGAGTCGTTGCGCGAGTCGAGCTGCGTGCGCGCTTCCACGCAACTGCGTGTCGTCGCGCAGCGGGCGAGAGCAGACTCGCGTGCTCGCCGCGCCCTCACACCACGCAACTGGCCGAATCCACAGACGATCCGGATCTGATCGGCCAGCAGTCTGAGTGGACCGTTGTTTGCCGTGCCATCGATCGAGCATGGGAGCCGCCGCGTACACATCGGCACCGGCAACGGCCTGGCCTGACATTGAGGGCCGAACGCTGCCCTGGACGCACGCGAAGATCGCAGCGCTTGCATTCGCTGTGGTTCTGGCGCTTGGGTTCCGGATCACCGCGCTCTCCACGTACGGCCTGAGCGAAGACGAGCTCCACAAGATCCACGCGATCGATCAATACCGCGCCGGCCACTTCGGTGCCAATGCTGAGCATCCGATGTTGATGAAGCTCGCGATGTGGGTCAGCGTCGATCTCGCCCGAGGCTGGGATCGCATTGCACCAGCCGATCTGGTGATGTCCCTCGAAACGGCGCTCCGATTACCGAACGCCCTCGCCGGCACAGCAACCACGCTCGTCCTATTCGGCATCGCCGATCTGCTGTTCGGGAGCCTCGTCGCCGTGGCCGTGTCGGTGATCTGGGCGTTCGACGTCAACGCCATCGCGATCAACCGCATCGGCAAGGAGGACACGTTCCTCCTGCTGTTCTTTCTGCTGGCCGTGTTCTGTTACGAGCGCGCGAAGCGATTCGGTACGACCGATTGGGCGACCGCACAGACCTGGTACGCGCTGAGTGGAGCGTCGTTCGGCCTCATGCTCGCGTCGAAATACATGCCGCATTACCTCGGCATCTATGCACTCTTTAATACGCTGACGGACCCACGTCCTGGCCGGAACAAACCGCTCAGGCTTCGGTACTACGGCTCGATGCTGGCGGTCTTCGTGATCGCCAACGTCGCCGTCCTGATGCCCGATACGTGGCGCTACTGCGTGAGTTATGTGCAGGGCGCAACGCTTGTGCATCACGGCTTCCTGTACGCCGGCCGCCTCTACGTCACCAACATCCCCATTTCACCTCTCGGTGTCCCGGCAACGTACTACTTCCGCCTGCTCGGGACGAAGGTTCCGCTGGTCCTGCTCGCTGCGGCGGTCCCTGGCGTCATTGAGATGGTGCGTAGGCGGCGTGAGCGCGGTTTCGTCCTCCTGCGGGTGCTGTTGCTGTTCCTGCTCGTTCCGTATTCGCTCATGGCCGCGAAGTTCTTCCGCTACTCGCTGCCGATGCTTGCCACGCTCGATCTCGTCGCGGCGATCGGCCTCGTCAACGGGACGCGCTGGCTGTTGCGCAAACGGTGGTTGCCGCGCATCACCCGCGTCACTGTCGCAACCGCTGCGCTCGTCGTGTTCGTCACGGGACTCGTGGCCTCTGAGCAGTTCGCGACCCCGTTCTATTCGCTGTTTCAAAACGAGATCGGTGTGCGCCTCGATGGGCCGGACATCACCTTCCCCGAAGCCACGTACGACTACGGCGTCCGGGAAGCCGTGACGTCCATCGCCGTCGCAGCCGAGCCGTCGGCCGTCATCGTCAGCGATGCACCAGCCGTGGTCGAGCACTACCTCCAGAGCTCTGGCCGGCTCGACGTCCATGTGCGCTCGTTGTCAGGAGAAGGGATCCCGTCGGGGCGACAGGACACGTGGGTCATCGTTCAAGACGAACATGCCACGTTCGAGAACCGCGCGCTCGTCGAACAATTGCGAGCCCGCGAACAACCCTGGATGCAGTTCAGTGCGCGCGGGGTGCTGGCGGTCCAGGTGTTTCGAATCGCAGGGAGATAACCATGCAGCGTCGGCTTGTCGTGAATGCTGATGATCTCGGGCTCACCGTTGGCGTCAATGAAGGAATCTTCGACGTTCACGAATTCGGGATCGTGACAAGCGCGAGTCTGTTTGCGAATGCCCCGGCCACAGCTCACGCTGTTCGTCGCGCCCGTTCGCTTCCATCGCTGGGCGTCGGCGCGCACCTCACGCTCGTGGACGGCACACCCACCCTCCCGCCTCATCGAGTACCTACCTTGGTCACAGACGATGGACGTTTCCGCCGGTCGTGGAGACCGTTCATCGTCGCCTGCCTGCTCGGACGGGTATCGCTCGCGGAGGTCGAACAGGAGCTGACGGCGCAGGTTGAGCGACTCCACGACTCGGGCGTCACGCTGACGCATCTTGACGCTCACAAGCATGTTCACGGGTACCCACCCATATTTCTAATCGTCGCCCGCCTGGCCGCGCGCTTCGGTATTCCAGTTGTACGTGTTCCCTATGAGCAGTGGCCGGGCTGGTCATCGTCCGTTGGCGACAGCCGTCAGCGTCGGACGACCCAGCGTCAGGCTCTGCTGAATGCCGCGATGTGGCCATGGGCGCAGCGCAACTATCGCACGGCGGCGCGTTTGGGTTTGCGCACGCCGACGTTCACCGGCCGGGTTCACACAGGCGTGTTGAGTCGGCAGACGCTCCGGGACGCGTTGCGCGCGACCACCTCCGCCGACGTCGAACTGGCCGTGCACCCGGGGTACGTGGACGATGCGCTGCTGCAAACCACCACGCGGCTGCGAGAGTCTCGTGAACACGAGGTCGAGTTGCTGTGCAGCGCGGAGACCCGGGCGCTTCTGGTGGACGAGCGCGTTGATCTGGTCCGGCACGACCTCGCTGATGTCGTCAGAAGGAGATTCCGTCATGTCTCGTAACTCGCCCCTGGCACCGGTATTGTCGATCGTCGTGCCGATCTTCAATGAGGCTGGCACGCTCGACGAGTTGCATCGACGACTCACCTCGGTGCTGTTCCTGCTCGGTCTGCCGTCAGAGATCATCTACGTTGACGACGGGAGCAGCGACGGCACGTCTGACGTGCTGGCCGTGCTCGCGGCGCGGTACTCGTACGTCCGGACGATACCGCTCGCCAGAAACTACGGTCAGACGGCTGCGCTCACGGCGGGCTTCGACGCCGCGGTTGGCGATGTGATCATCGCGATGGATGGCGACCTCCAGCATGCGCCCGAAGAGATTCCGAAGCTGCTCGCCAAGCTGGATGAAGGCTATGACATCGTCAGCGGATGGCGCGAACAGCGCGTCGACAACCTGTGGACCCGTCGTCTGCCATCGAGAATCGCGAACTGGCTGATAGCGAAGCTGTCGGGTGTCTCCCTGCACGATTTCGGCACGACATTCAAGGCGTACCGAGCGCCAGTCATCAAACGCATCCGGCTGTACGGCGAGCTGCATCGCTTCATTCCCGCCCTCGCAAGCTGGGGCGGGGCGCGGATCGCCGAGGTTCCGATCGCGAACATTCCGCGTCCGCAGAATCATTCCCACTACGGGCTATCTCGAACCTGGCGGGTCGCAGCGGATCTCATCACGGTGCGATTTCTCCTGCGCTATGTGACCCGTCCGCTGCATCTCTTTGGGCTTGTCGGCTTCGCCAGCGTCACCGCTGGCTTGGTCGGCGGCGGTTGGATTGCCGCCACGAAAATCGTGACGGGTACGCCGGTCTTTCTTGCGCACGGACCGCTGCTGCTTCTCAGTGCGCTGCTGATTCAGACCGGGGTGGTGCTGATCGGTCTGGGTCTCCTCGCCGAATTGTTGACGCGCATTTACATGGATGGCCGGCGTCGACGTATCTACACGATTGCTCGGAGGCGGCTGTCCCGGAAGGAGTGGGGCGGGCCGAGGCCGGTGCCCGTTCCGCAGCGATCGGGAGCGCTCCAGTGACACGGACCTGGCGGCTCACGGCTGCGACCGTTGCTATCGCCGTCGTGTCCCCTCTGTTGCCCGATGTGCAAGCCAATGGAGGCGCCACGCCCCCCGCTGTGACGGAGTTCGTCGTCGAGCGACTCCACTATTCCATCGCGGCCCGGATTCGACCGCTGCTTGTGTTCTGGCTGAGTCGAAGCGGCGTCGGGGACGCTGTTGTGACGCGCCGAACGGCGCCAGGTGAAGCGAGTTATTCGCTGCTGATCGGATCCGATCCAGAGCGCGCGCCACGCCGAATCAACCGCTGGGGATACATCCAAGAAGAGATTAGCGGGGCCGAAGCTCACCTTATTGGCCTCATGACGGAGTCTCAGGAGGAGACGGTGGAGCAGGCGCAAGAAAACCTGAAAACGCAGGCCGCCGGCCGTCATCCCTTCAAGGTGATTCGCGCCACAGTCAGCAGCGATCGGGCAAGCTCGCTCGTCACGACCATGACTGCGCCAGAGGATTACACGTTTCGCGAGCTCGAAACCGTGCTCAGGCTCGCGGTGCGCGACGACATGGGGGGCAGATCCCGCGTGCTCCAGCTGCAGCCCGGAACGAGGCCCGGACTCCTTACGGCACTCGCGGATGCCATGCACGATTCGTCCAGAAGTCCCATCAGGTACGTTTACGACGGCCGCCTCTACGAGTTGCGGCAGACTCGCCTCGCGCACATCCCCGATATGCGAATCGGCGGGGAGTCGTACGGCCCTGCGGTGGCCGCGGATTTCATGATCTCGAGCACCCATGACGGGACGAGAACGCCTTTCTCGATGACTTACGGGACCGAGGGACGCTTCGCCGAGGTACCTCTGAAGGTGAGCTATCAACCTCGATGGTGGATGCAGGTGGAGCTGACGATTGAGGATGCGACCGACAGCTCGCTCCTCTCCGACAGAGCCGGCCGTTGAAAGGAAGGCAGGCCCTGCTTGCGCTCGTGGCCATCGGGGCCCTAGCGATGTTCGCGCAGTCGGTGCGCCAGTTGGGCCTGGAGCAGATGATCGAAGGTCTCGACCGTGTGGGGTGGGGATTTGTCGCGATCGTGCTGCTCTCGGGCGCGCGCGAAGCGGTGCGGACGCTCGCCTGGATGCGAACCACGGAAGGCCCCGTTCCGCTTCGATTTCCGCAAGCATTCCGCGCCCGCCTCGTCGGGGAAGCGCTGAACACGCTGCTGCCGATGGGTATCGTGGTTGGAGAGCCGACCAAGGCGTCGCACGCTGGCAGCGATATTCCCTTTGCGACCGCCTTCAACGCGCTTGTCGTGGAGTTTGCGTTCTACTGCCTCTCCTTGGTGCTTCTGTTCTGCGCCGGTTTCTCAGCCTTCTTGCTGTTGAGCGACATCAGGCCCAGCGTTTCGGCTCTGTCGTTGGGAATAACCACGGTTGCGATGGCAGCCGTCGGGGCATTCCATGTCCGTCGAAGCTGGCGGGCGACGGCGCACGGGCAGTTCATTGCCCACCGCCACGGCCGTATCGCGACCATCACGAGCGGAGCGGTTGGCGGACTTCGACGCCTGCGTGACCTGGTGATCGGCTTCACTGCCCGTCATCCCGAGCAGGTGGGAGCGATCGTGGCGTTAGAGATCGCCTATCAGATCTTCGCCGTGACCGAAGTCTATTTCACCCTGCTGTTGGTCAGTCCGTCCCGGCCGACGTTCGAGTCGGCGATCGTGCTGGAAACGGTCAGCCGCGCCGTCACGATGGTGTTCAAGGTGGTGCCGTTGCGCGTCGGCGTGGACGAGGTGAGTTCGTCGCTCTTTGCCGGTCGCGTTCAGTTGAGTGGTCCAATAGGTCTCACGCTTGCGATCGTGCGGAAGCTTCGGCTGCTCTTTTGGGGCGCGATTGGCCTGGCGCTGCTCGCCCGTCGTCCCGCCTGGGCGAATCCGGTGGTTGCACGATCTTGAGCATCTGCGCGCTGGCACCCACTGCTGGACGACGTGCGCGAGACCCGATCGATCTACAAATTCGCTAAAGCACTGAAACTCCTAGGGTCCGTTCACAGCAGTTCGCCCGAGGCTTCTGGCCACGACCTTGCCCTGCGGGTGGTCATGACCACCAAGGGCGGCACGGTCGGCAGGGTCGGGATTCTGATGGCGCTGCTTGCAGGAAGCACTGCGGTCGCGCAGGAGCCTGCTGCCAGGGTCGTTGGCACCGTGTCGGTTGCAGGCGCGGACGGTCAGGCGCTGGTCATACCAGGGGTCGCACTGACGTTGAGATGTGCGAACCTTGATCCGAAGACAGAGATTTCGAACGAGCTCGGCGCATTCCAGTTCGTACAGTTGTCCGCAGGTACGTGCTCGATCATTGCAGACCTTCAGGGATTCCAATCGGCCACCGAGACCGTCGTGCTCAGGCCGGGAGAAACGACGGTGGTCGCACTACGGCTCGCGCTGGATACGTTCCGCGAAGAAGTCACGGTCACCGCCCGAAATGACGCTGTCTCCGTCGACCCAATCAAGGAGGTCGATCAGGTGACCGCGCAGGAGATTCGAACTGCGCCAATCGCCCGGGAGCGGCTTCAAGACGCGCTTCCCCTGATTCCTGGAGTTGTGCGCGGGCCGGACGGCCTTCTCAACATCGACGGCAACCGGAGCAATCAGAGCGCGCTGACCCTCAACAGTGCCAATGGAAGCGACCCGGTGACCGGCGAGGACGCCATCGAGCTGCCCATCGACGCGGTCGATTCCGTCGAGGTGCGAGGCGCGGCATATGCACCGGAATTCGGGCTGTCGGCGGGCGCCGTCACGACGGTCGAGACGCAGAGGGCCGGCGAAGCGTGGCATGTCATCGTGAATGACCTCGCACCGCGCCTCCGCCGCCGCGGCGGCTCATTCAGGGGACTCGAGTCCTTCACGCCTCGTGTCACCTTGGGTGGGCCGATCGTCGCCGGCAAGCTGAGTGTCTTGCAATCGATGCAGTACGAATACAGCCAGACCCGCGTGTTTGGCCTTCCCGCCCTCGAGAGCGACACCAGGCTTCAGAGCTTCGCCTCATTCAGCCGCGCGGACTGGATCGTCAACCAGACATCTCGCTTCACCGCGTCGGCGATGGTGTCGCCGCGCAAGACCACGTATGCAGGCCTTAACACCTTCAATCCCCAGGGTGTCACAGCCAACATCAGGAACCACAATCTCCTCGGCAGCGCTTCGGATCAGATCGTGGTGAGCGACCACGGAGTGTTCGAAACGCGTGTCAGCGTGAGGGAGTTCGACTCGACGATCGGCCCCGCTACGGGGCGCGGGCCGATGGTGCTCGCACCGGACGTGAATGCGGGCAGCTACTTCAACGACCAGGATCGTACCAGCCGGCGGACCGAGTGGCTCAGCACCTACTCGTTCACGCCGCTTGGCCCGACGCATATAATCAAGGTCGGGGCCGGCGTCACGCATGAGGCATTTGACGGATTCAGCACCAGCCGTCGAGTGGACATCATCCGCGAGGACGGCACGCTCAGCCAGCGGATCACATTTGCCGGCGCAGGTCGCCTCGAGCGGGGCAGGACCCCTTTTCTCGCCTACGCGCAAGACTCCTGGACGATCAAGCCGCGGTTCACAGTTCAGTACGGCGCTCGCTATGACCACGACTCGATCACCGGCGCTGCCAATCTCGCACCCCGCGCCTCATTCACGGCCGTGCCGTCCGGAGACGGCCGCAGTGTCGTCCGCGGTGGGTTCGGTGTCTTCTACAATCCGGTCCCGTTGAACGTCGCGAGCTTCGAACAAATGCAGACTCGCATCGAAACCCGGTTTGCACGTGATGGACTCACGACAACAGGGCCATCTGTCGAAGTGCCAAACGTTGTCGTGTCGAGTCTCCGTACGCCGCGGAGCATCAACTGGAACGTCGAAGTCGATCGTGAATTGATGAAGAACTTCGTGGTCCGTGTCGGCTACCAGGAGCGCCACAACCGCTTCGAGCCGGTCGTCGATTCGGCGACCCAAGCGAACGGTACCAGGGAGACAGCCCTCCGGACCGATGGCCGTTCTCGCTATCGCGAGGGACAAGTCACCGGAAGGTATGAGTTCCACGGCCAGGACCAGGTTGTGGGTTCCTACACGCGGTCGTCGGCGTTCGGCAATCTGAACGATTTCAACACGTTCTTCGGCAACATCGAAACTCCGGTGATCCGTCCCGATGAACGCGGGCCACTGCCGTGGGACGCGCCGCACCGGCTGCTGCTCTGGAGCAGCGTCAGTCTCCCACGCGGCTTCGCAGTATTTCCCGTGCTCGATGTCCGGACCGGCTTCCCCTTGTCGAACGTCGATGGTGACCGCAACTTCGTCGGCCCGAGGAACGCGATTGGTCGATATCCGAGATTCGTGTCGCTGGATGCGCAGGTCGCAAAGACATTTCGTGTGTTCAATCACACCGCAACGATTGGCGTGAAAGTCTTCAACATGACCGATCACTTCAACCCACGCGATTATCAGAGCAATCTGGCGAGCGTCAATTTCGGCGACTTCAACAATAGCGTCGGCCGCACATTCCGCGGCAAGTGGATCTTCGAGTTCTGAAGGGTCGGCCTATGCAACCGGACGGTGGGGACAATAAGATTGGGGGCCAAATCGGAAATGTGGCTCCGGGTGAAGCCTTGAAGACGCGCCTGCTCACGACGCTGCGCGTGATCGTCACGGCACCGCAGAACATCGGCGCCGTGCCTCATGGTACGCGCCGGACGGCTCCCTTGAGCGGCGGGGATTTCGACGGACCACGCCTTCGCGGGACGGTAGTGCCGGGTAGCAGCGCGGACTGGTTGCTCCTCCGCGTCGACGGCGTGCTCGAAATGGACCTTCGCGTCACGCTTCGGACCGACGACGGCGCGCTCATCTCGATGAAGTCCTTCGGCTTGCGCCACGGACCATCAGATGTGATCGCGGCCATCGGACGCGGCGAAACGGTCGATCCCGCGACCTACTACTTTCGGACACTGCCGCGCTTCGAGACAGCAGACCCGCGCTACGCGTTCCTGAATCGTCTTGTCGCAGTTGCGAGCGGCGATCGGCGACCAGAAGGTCCGATCTACACCATCTACGAAGTTCTCTGATCGATCTCGAGGGAAACGTCAATGAATTCGCGTCCGCTCTTGCTCCTCCGTCTCACAACCGCTGTCACCGCGGAGATCGGGTCGACGCCGAACGGCAAGCTCTCCATCTTTCCCGTTACGGGCGGCTCTTTCGAGGGTGAGCGGCTTCGGGGCAAGGTGCTCGCGGGCGGCGGCGACTGGGTCACGACGAAGTCCGACGGAACGATCGAGCTTGACTTGCGGGTGACACTCGAAACAGACGATGGCGCCTTGATCCACATGACGTTCACCGGCGTCCGCGACGACGCGAACAACTACTTTCGGACGCTGCCGCGGTTCGAGACCGCTGCGGCAAAGTATGCGTTTCTCAATCGTCTGCTCGCCGTGGGGATCGGGGAAATCCGCTCGGATGGACCCGTGCATGCCATCGAGGAAATTCTCTGACCCCCTGGCTAGCGCGGTTCGTTGAATAATTGCACGCGC
>WNFK01021097.1_pt1 | contig 12628 bp, 9 predicted proteins | sample 5400281 | NCBI WGS metagenome assembly WNFK01 (sample SAMN13153350, study PRJNA577476) | soil metagenome | isolation source: 20 cm soil on Douglas fir-dominated hillslope | place: USA:California | collected 2013-09-17
AGTGTACTGCTGCTGGAGATTGTTGCGCGCTGTGTAGCCGATGCTGCTGCGAAGGGTAAGTCCCTGGAAAATGTCGTACTCGCCGAACAGGTTGCCGAGCAGATAGTCGGTGGTCGTCTTGTTGTCGCGGAGGTCGACGATCGCCAGCGGGTTGTCAAACTGTTGGGTGGGGAGGAGTGTCGCGCTGTAGCCGCCGAGCGAGTCGTACACCGGAATGGTAGGAGCGAAGCGAAGCGCGGTCATCGTGATGGGACCGCCCTGAGACCCGTATCCATCGTTCACCCGGATGGCGTTGCCGATCGATCGGCTGTACGTGACGCGCGTCCCGAGGCGCAACCGCGAGCCGACGTCCTGATCGAGGTTGAATCGGAGTGTGCCTCGGTCCAGGTTGGACCGGCGGACGATTCCCTGCTGGTTGTACATCGATCCCGACGCCATCAGGTTGGTGCCGCCATTCGAGCCGCTGACGCGGATTTCGTTGCTTCGAATTGGCGCCGAGCGGAACACAGTGTTCTGCCAGTCCGTTGTCGGCATCGATGTGAGAGTGTCGAACGTGATGCTCTTGTCGTGATTCGGATTGCGCATGTACAACAGGGCGAACTGGTCGGCCGTCAGCAGGTCGATGTGCTTTGTCGTCTTCTGCGATCCCGCGTAACCGCTGTACTCGACGCGCATCTTGCCGGGTAGCCCGCGCTTCGTCGTCACGAGGATGACGCCGTTGGCAGCTCGCGCGCCGTAGATCGCGGTGGCCGACGCGTCCTTCAGGATGTCGATTGACTGGATGTCGCCCGGACTGATCTGATTGAGCTCCGCTCCAATGACGCCGTCCACCACAACGAGCGGCGCGTTGTTTCCACTCAAGGAATTGCCTCCGCGGACGCGGATGCGCAGCTCCGATCCCGGCTCGGTGTTGGTCGTCTGCACCTGGATGCCGGGCACGAGACCGGATAGGGCCTCCTCCGCTCGAGCCACCGGCATCGTGGCTATTTCCTTGGCTCCGACCGAGGAGATCGAACCGGTAAGGTCTCGCCTCGCCTGCGTTCCGTAGCCGACGGTCACGACTTCTTCGAGAGTGACCGCGCGGCGATCGAGGACGAACACAGCCGAGACGGTTCCCTCCATTGGAACGACGACGGTCTGCGAGGGGGCGCTGAATCCGATCCGGCGCGCTCGCACGGTCTGAGATCCTGCCGGGACATCGCCGATGGTAAAGGTGCCGTCGGGCCCGGTGACCGTGCCGCGTCGCGTGCCTTCGACGACTACGTTCACATCGGAAATTGGCTGTTGGGTCGTACTGTCAACGACTCGGCCGGTGATGGTGCCCGTTGGAGCCTGCGCGCCTAGTCGGACGGCTGCTAGCAATCCAACGACGAGCGAGAGAGAGAGTCGATGAACCACTGTCATACGAAAGTCCTCCAACAGCAGGGTGGTTGGTGATTCAGATTCCTTTGAGCCTCAGCAGCGCTTCGACGTAGTAGTAGTCCGCGTACACGATGCCGACGTCTATTTCAGAGTTTTGCGGTCGGCCGCCGACGGAGTGCTTGAGGATTGCTGCGCTCTCAGGTCCCGCCGTATAGTCGCGCGCCAGCGAGACAAGAATTTTCTCCGCGAAGCTCCCGTACCGCGCCGAGGAGCTTGGGTCTGCCCGTCGCGCCAGATCGAGAAGTCCCGACGCCGCTATCGCGGCAGCCGATGCATCGCGCTCCGTATTCGGAATATCGGGATGACGGAAATCCCAATACGGGACTCCGTCCGGCGGCAGATGCGAGACGAAATAATCCGCCGCCTTCTTCGCTGCTTCCAGCAGCTCCGGTCGTCCCGTGCGCGCGTAGGCATTTGTGAACCCGCGAATCGCCCAGGCTTGCCCACGCGCCCACGTGGATGAATCCGAATAGCCTTGCCAGGTAGTCGTATTTTCGAGAGCGCCGGTAGTCGGATCGAACAACGCGACGTGAGCGGTACTGCCATCCGCTCTCAGGTGCGCACGCGCCGAGGTCAGCGCGTGTCGCTCGGCGATCCCCTTCCACGCGGGGTCGCCGCCATTTGCCGCCGACCAGAACAGCAGCTCGAGATTCATGAGATTGTCCACGATGACCGGGTACTTCCAGCTCGCGCGCCGGTCCGTGGCTCGCTCCGTATCCCAGGACTTTATCGCGCCCACCCGCGGGTTGTAGCGCGTTGCAAGAGATGCAGCCGCCTCGAGCACGACTTCCTTGTAGTGCGGGTTGCCCGTGAGCAGGTACCCGTTGCCAAAGCTGTTGAACATCATGAAACCGAGGTCGTGCGTGCCCCTGCTCGCCTTGTTGCTCTCCAGTCCCGCTGTCCACTTCTCAGCGAGATCTTTCCACTCCGGCTGGCGCGTCAGCTGATACATGTGCCAGAGCGTTCCGGCAAAGAACCCGCTGGTCCACTGGGTCGCTGACTGTTGCTCCCAACTTCCGCCGGCAGCGCGAACAAATCTCGGGTATCCCTTCGCCGGATCGAGACTCGTGGCGCTCCGCCTGAGTTTCTCAGCCGCTCCGATCAGAGCGCGGTCGAGAATCGAGTCCGGAAGAGTCACGCTCTCCCATCGAAGCAGCAGGAGACAGACGACGAGAACGGGCACCTTCACTCAGCTCCACTCATTTCAGCTTGCCGCGAGTGCTTCGTGGTGGGCCGGTTCGGGGAATCGGACGCTCGAGCGGCGCACGATCAACTCGGGCTGAAGGATCTTTCGCGGTTCAGTCTGCTCTCCACGAAGGCGCGCGAGAACCGTATCAAGGGCGAGATAGCCGATCCGATCCACCGGCTGACGAACCGTCGTCAGCGGAACGCGCGCTCTTCCCGCGAGCTCGATGTCGTCGATACCGACCACCGCGATATCATCGGGGATGCGGATGCCGTGGTCGAGAAGCGCATCCTGGAATCCAAGCGCGCCAAGGTCATTGTAGACGAAAACTCCGTCCGGCTTGACGGCGAGCGCCGCCACGCGCTCGCCAATCGCGTAGCCGGAACGGAAGTCATTCCATTCACCGTCATACGGGTATTCAAACTGAAATGTCGGATCGACGACGAGTCCATTCTCCGTGAGAGCGCGGCGGTACCCGCTCCCGCGCAGCTCGCAGGTCATGCTGCCGAACTTGTCTCCGATATAGGCGATGCGGCGCCGGCCCGTCTCGATCAGATGCTGCGCGGCGAGAAAGCCGCTCGGCTCCTGGTCGGTTCCCACGTAATGAACGTCCGAGCCCGCGGTGTATGAGACCATCACGTAGGGAAAGCCGCGGTCGTGCAGAGCGCGAATGGGCTCGCTGAGCCGGTAGGTCCGGCTCATCGACGCGATGATGAGACCGTTGACGCCCATGTCGGTGAACCGCTGGATCTGTTCCTCTTCACGGTCAAGCCGGTTCGAGCTCGACGAGAAGAGAAGCCCGTAACCGAGCTCGTCGGCGCGCTGCTGGGCAGCGTGGGCGACGAGCGAGAAAAAGGGGCTGGCAAGATCGCGGAGGACGAAGCCGAGCGCCGCCGGCGCGCGCACGCCATCGCTCTCGGACGGGCGCGCGGCGATGACTGTCCCGCGACCGACTCTGCTGTGGAGGATTCCTTCGCTCACCAGACCCGAGAGCGCCTTATTGATCGTGATGACGGAGACGCCGTAGGTCTTGGCGAGCTCGCGGTGGGTCTGGAGCTGAGACCCGACTGGCATCTGGCCGTTCAGGATTTTGCGGCGGATGTCGCGAGCGATCTGCTGGTAGAGCGGAGTCGAGGCGCCGGAATCTATGCTCAAGCGACAGTCGGAAAGGGGTTAGGCCACTGAGGCTTACCTTAACGAAGGAATATGCTAGGCGAGCATATTGATATTGTCAATAGTGTCAATCGGTGAGGTCGTTCGTGGAGCTCAACTGGAGCCTATCGGAAGGAAGTGGTCGCGCCGAACGTGACCCTCACCGGCGAAGCCAGCCTCATCGAAAACTGGTCGAGGTAGCCCCACCAGGACTGGGGAGTGGGAAAATCACCGCTGGCCGTCCAGCCCGCGCCGATGTAGTGCACCACCGGTTGGCCCGAAGCCGCGTGGCTGATCGCGAGAAAATGTGTCGGCGTCTCCTTCCAATCGGTGATGCGCTCGCGTGGCAGCAGCACAGCCGTCCCGAGCTCGCCGTGACCGCCGTTCTTGGGAACGATCGGCCCCCACCCGGAGAGCCAGCCCCACGACTGATCCTTGCTCTCCGTTCCTCTCATTCCCGGTCGCTTCACGAGGCCGATCGCGTAGGTGATCTCTCCCGGCCGGCTCGAAGTGAAGACGCTTTCCTGGCGGTACAGGTTCTGTCCGGCGTCGATCGAAAACCTTTTTACCTCGGATACCGTGAGGTCGCCCGCGCTCCACGGATCGTAGCGCAGCTCGAAGCTGGCGCGAATCGGCCCATCGGCAGTGAACCGGTACGCCTTGAAGTTGTCGGCGCGGTACAGACTGTCGCCGCGCCAAAGCGCCGTCCCGCCGGCGCCCAGCGTCTGGCCGACGTCGAAGAAATCGGCGCCCTCTCCGGTATCTGTGTGATACGAGCCGCCAGCGTGCGATTTCCCGTACCACTTCTCCAGGACCGGGGTCCTCACGCTCTTCTCCCAGACATCGATCCCGCTGCTCGACATCGCGTCAGCGGTCTTCTTCAGTCCCTCTCCGTAAATCCGGAACGCGATCCGGTCGCTCTCCCACGCCACGTCGTCCCTCGGCTCATCATGCATCACATGAACGCGAGAGACAGCTTTCGGCGCCGGCGCATCTTCCAGAACGAATTGCTTTTTCTCGTTGGGCGAGAAGCTCGCCTGGAAGATCAACAGCTCGGGAATCCCATTCGCGTCCGAGTCGATGATCTGAGATGTCACCGCGCTCCCAGCGCCATTCATGACACGAACCCGCGACGGCGTCGCTGTGGGGAGATGCTCGAGCACCATCCGCCACGGAAGCTCGATCGTTTCGTCCGCGCGCTCGATCGCCAGGGTATTCTCTACGGTAATCGCGACGCTCCGCTGGAGGTGACCAACCGACAGCAGCAGCGAAACAACAAACAATCTCATCATCTGAGCTGTCTCATGTCGACCGGATCCATATCGGCGTAATCCTGGTTCTCACCACCCATCGCCCAGCAAAACGAATAGCTACTGGTGCCGCAGCCGGTATGAATCGACCAGCCCGGCGACAGCACCGCCTCGCCATCTCGGACGATGATGCTCCGCGTTTCCCGCGGCTCGCCCATCAGATGCACGACCACCGCGTCCGCCGGCAGGTCGAAGTAGAGATAGATCTCCGTCCGCCGGTTGTGGGTGTGGGCCGGCATCGTGTTCCAGACACTCCCGGGCTCGAGAACCGTGACGCCCATTACGAGCTGCCCGCTCTTCACGCCGTCGGCGTGGATGTATCGAGAGATGCGCCGGCGATTTGCCTTGTCGGCGCTCCCGAGCTCCGTCTGGTGCGCATCGCTCGCGGTTACGCGACTAGTCGGATGAGACGCGTGGGCGGGATAACTCACCAAGTAGTACCGCGCGGGAGCGGCCGGATCATCGCTCGCGAACCCGACGTCGCGCGCGCCTTTGCCCACATAGAGCACATCGCGCTTCGACATTCGGTGCGTCTTCCCATCGACGGTGATCGTCCCGCTGCCACCAATGTTGAGAGCGCCCAACTCCCGGCGCTGCGTGAAGTATTCGGCGGCGAGACCCGGCGGCGGCTCGAGGCGAAGCGGCTCACCGCGCGGAACCGCGCCGCCCACGACAAGCCGGTCGAGATCGGTGACATTGAGCACGACCTTCCCGGGCTCGAACAATCCGGAGAAGAGGAAGCGCGACCTCAGCTCCTCGGTGGAGAGCGTGCGGGCGCCGGCTGCGTCGGGGAAGTATCGCATCAGAGTATTAATTGATAGTGGCGTCAGGAGATCCATGCGTTCGAGGTGAGCATCATCGCGCCATCCAGCCGCCGTCGACGACGAGTACGTGACCGTTGACGTAGTTGCTCGCCTGCGATGCAAGAAATACGACCGCGCCAGTCAGATCGCCTGGCTCACCCCACCGACCGGCTGGAATTCTTCCCAGTATCTCCGCGGACCGCTTCGCATCCTGGCGCAGTGCCTCGGTGTTATCGGTTCGAAAATATCCCGGCGCGACCGCGTTCACCTGCACGCCCTCCTTCGCCCATTCATTGGCGAGGGCTTTGGTCAGTCCCGCCACCGCGTGTTTGCTCGCCGTGTAAGCCGGAACCGTAATGCCACCGCTAAACGACAGCAGCGAAGCGACGTTGATGATCTTCCCCTTGTGCCTCGCCACCATCGACCGGCCGATCCGCTGCGACAGGATGAAAACCGAATCGAGGTTGGTGCGCAACACGTGATCCCAGTCATCGAGAGGGTAATCCTTCGCCGCGCTCCTTCGGATCGTACCCGCATTGTTGACGAGGATGCCGATCCCTCCGCCTCCAGCGACTTTTTCAGCCTCATCAGCGAGCGACTGTACCGCGTCGCGCACCGACAGATCGGCCGCAACTTCCCACGCCTCTCTCCCGAGCTTCCTGATAGTTGCCGCGGTGCCGGCCGCCCCTCCGGGTCGAGAGCTGACGCAAATCACGTTTGCGCCCGCCTCGGCTATCGAAATCGCGATCGCCTGGCCGAGGCCTCTGCTCGCGCCTGTGACCATGGCCGTCTCACCTTCGAGCGAAAAGGGATTCGCCTTAGACATTGTCCGCGACGTCGAGAGTTACCTGCTGGACGCGCGGCACCAGCAGATGGATGATGAGCAGCGCGGACACGTATGCAAAACCGCACACGATGAACATCGGCCTATAGTCGTGCCCGTTCGATTGAAGTACGGCCCCCGTCGCACGCTGGAAGAGAACTCCTCCCATAGCGCCCGCGAATCCGCCGATCCCAACGACCGTGCCCAATGCCCGGCGCGGAAACATGTCGCTGGCCAGCGTGAAGATGTTCGCCGACCACCACTGGTGCGCGGCTGCCGCCAATCCGACGATCGCGACACTCAGCCAGAGCCCGTTTGCCGCGGGCGCGAACATCGTGGGCACAATCGCCAGGGCCGCTATCAACATTGTCGTCTTACGAGCAGCATTCACCGACCAGCGACGCTTGATCAGCGCGCCAGACAGCCAGCCCCCGAAAATCGATCCGACGTCGGCCAGCACATAAATCACAATCAGCGGCGCCGCGACGCTGGCGAGCTTGATTCCGTACCTCGAGTCGAGAAACTTGGGCAACCAGTACAGGTAGAACCACCAGATCGGATCGGTCATGAATTTCCCAATCGCAAATGCCCACATCTCCCGGTGTTTCAGGAGCGCCGACCATTTCACTGCCAACGTCGATTCGGGCGGATCGCTCTGAATTATCGCGAGTTCTTTCGGGGATACCCTGGGATGCTCCTGCGGCCGCCGATAGATCGGGAGCCAAAACAGGAGCCAGACGAAGCCGAGCGCCCCTGTCGCGATGAAAGCAGCGCGCCATCCCCATGTGACCGCAATCCACGGAACGACCAGAGGCGTGACGATCGCCCCGATGTTCGAGCCGGCGTTGAATATCCCTGTCGCGAGCGCGCGTTCTCGAACCGGAAACCATTCCGCCACCGTCTTGATCGAAGCGGGAAAGTTCCCGGACTCTCCGACGCCCAGGGCAGCACGCGCCAATCCGAAGCCGGTGACTGTGCGGGCGAACGAATGCGAGATTGCAGCGAGGCTCCAGATCACCACCGACAACGCGAAGCCGAGTCGCGTTCCGATATCGTCCATCAGCCGGCCGGCACCGAGATAACCGAACGCGTAAGCGAGCGTGAACCATGAGACGATTGCTCCATATTGCGCTTCGGACCAGCCGATCTCCTTCTGCAGCGTCGGCGCAAGAATTCCGAGCACCTGGCGATCCATGTAGTTGATCGTCGTCGCAAAAAAAAGGAGCGCGCATATCACCCAGCGATATCGCGTCACTCCGGTGCTCGTGGTGGAAGCAGGGTCAGCGCTGTACTCGCCCACTTCCCTCGCCTTTCATGAGAGTCTCCACCTCGGCCACGTCGACGCGATTGAAATCGCCGAGTATGGAGTGCTTGAGGCAGGACGCGGCGGTCGCGAACTCGAGCGCGCGCTGGTCGTCTTGATAGGTGATCAGCCCATAAATGAATCCGGCCGCAAATGAATCGCCCGCGCCGACTCTGTCCACGATGTTTGTAATCTCGTACCTGGTGCTTGCGAGGGATTTTTTGCGATTGTGCAGAATCGCCGACCACCCATTGTTATCGGCGCTGTGGCTCTCCCGCAGCGTGATTACCTGCTTCTCGAGATTGGGGAATTCCTTCAACACCTTTTCCGCCAGCCGCGAGTACCTCTCAATATCCAGAGTTTCGCTTTCCCCCTTCCCGCTTCCCCCTTCCCGCTTCCCCCTTCCCCCTTCCCCCTTCCCCCTCCCCTCGATCTGCACGCCGAGGGCCTTCTGGCAATCCTCTTCATTGGCGATCCCGACGGTCGCGTGCGAAACGATCTCGCGCATTACTTCGGGCGCCTTCTTTCCGTAGCGCCAGAGGTTCTTCCTATAGTTGTAGTCGCACGATACGGTGATTCCCTTGGCGCGCGCGGATTTCACGGCCTCGAGTGACAGCGCTGCAGCGGATGCGCTGATGGCGGGCGTGACCCCGCTGATGTGAAACCAGCTCGCGCCTTCGAGGATCGAATTCCAGTCGAAGTCTCCGGGCTTGGCGGCAGCCATCGAAGATCCGGCGCGATCGTAGGTGATCTTCGACGCGCGCTGGTTCGATCCGCTTTCGAGAAAGTAGATCCCGACTCTGTCGCCGGCTCTCTTTATGAAGCTCGTGTCGACACCGAATTTCCTGATCTCGCTGACCGCGGATTCACCGGGAGGGTTGGACGGCAGGGCCGTTACGAACGACACCGGCAGCCCGAATTGCGCCAATGAAACGGCGACATTCGTTTCCGCGCCGCCGTACGTCGCTTCGAGCACCGGCGATTGCAACAGCCGCTCGAATCCCGGCGACTTGAGGCGCAGCATCACCTCACCGAAGGTCACGATTCGGGTCATCAGCCTTTCGTGTGGTTCACGGGGAAACAAGCTAGTGTCAGACCTTCCCAGGCGCTAACGGCCTGGTTACAGATCGCCGCCGCGCGCAGTCTTCCATGTACAATGTCTCCCCCCTTCGCCACCAGCGACCACCCGATCCGCAAGACCACGCTTGACGGCGAGAAATACTCCGTCGTCCTGCGCGTGGGATACGACGGAATCGAGTACCTCGGTCGCCTCCGTTTCACCGAAGCGTCGAGCGGGGTCACCTACCAGGACCACGGCACCATCCCCGGCATCAGCGTCCTCGACGCCGTTCGAAGGGCGAAGGAGTTCAGCGAGGGCGATATGTCGCAGCGCTGTCACCGCGCCCTCGCTGAAAAGCGTCGCTTCAGCAGGCTCCGAAACGCGACCGACGAGATGATCAGCAAGATCAAGTACCTGAACCGCGTCGCCATCGGCCTCGAGAAGGGCATGATCGATCCCGCCGGGGGCAAGCAGGAGCTCGACCAGGTGCAGGCTCAGCTTCTGGAGATCGTGCGGAGTCTCCGGTTGCATGCGGGCGTCGAGGACGAATAGCGGGAAGGGGGAAGAGGGAAGCGGGAAGGGGGAAACAAACGACGGGCAGCGGATCCTGTGCTGAAACTTTCCAACCCTTTCGGGCGATAGGGTATCCAAGGATAGGAGCACAGCTGAAGCCACTCCTTAAATACGGAAACCCCGATGATCGCTTCCCGCTTCCCTTCTCCTGGGACTTGCGCTGAATCTGCAGGCCGCCCAACAGGTCCCGCTCCAGGTCCCGGTCCGCGCTGACGCGCGGCCATCCACTACCTATACTGTTCCCGCGCCGACCGACACCAGCGCGCACGCTGTTCGCGCCACCACGGCGCCGGTGATCGACGGCAAGCCCGACGACCAGGTCTGGCAGGTAGCGCCCCCAATTACGCAATTCCAGGAATGGCGGCCGGCCGAAGGAAAGCCGCCGCGGTTCAAGACGGAAGCCAAGATCGCCTACGACGCGGCCAACCTGTACGTATTCATCCGCGCCTTCGATCCGCACCCTGACAGCATCATCAAGATTCTCGAGCGCCGCGACAGCTTCACGTCCTCCGACATGACCTGGCTCTTCATCGACTCCTACCACGACCGGCGCACCGGATTCGAATTCGGAGTCAACGCCGCGGGTGTGAAGCTCGACGCTGCGGTTTTCGACGACGGAAACGAAGACTTCGCCTGGGACGGCGTTTGGGATGTCGCGACCCGCATCGACTCGCTCGGCTGGACATCCGAGTATCGAATTCCGCTTTCGCAGATGCGCTACAGCAGGGATCGGACGCACACCTTCGGCATCATCATCGATCGCGACATCTACAGGTACAATGAGCGCGAGAGCTGGCCGCTTCTCAGGCAGTCGAAGCCGGGGTTCGTCTCGCAGTTCGGCTCACTGCACGGGCTGGACGATCTCGAATCACCCCGCAAGCTCGAGGCAGTGCCGTACGTCGTCACCAAGAGCCAGAACAAGATCGTCAACAACCAGTTCAACCAGAAATCCAACGTCGCGGTCGGTGGCGATGTTAAGTACCGCATCATGTCCAATCTGACCCTCGACGCGACCATCAATCCTGATTTCGGCCAGGTGGAATCGGATCCGGCCGTGCTCAATCTCTCGGCATACGAGTCGTTCTTTGATGAGCGCCGCCCGTTCTTCGTGGCGGGGCGCGGTCTGTTCCGGCTGGACGTCAACTGCAGCGCCGTCAATTGCAACGGCGAAAATCTTTTCTATAGTCGTCGCATCGGCCGAACACCGCAGCTGGCAGGCATCTACGGGGACACCGTGGCGATGGAGCCGACGACGATCATCGGCGCCGGCAAATTGATCGGCCGATTCACCACTGGTACTACGCTCGGCGTGCTCGATGCCGTAACGCAAAGAGAGGCCAGTCCGGGCGACACGACCTTCGACCCCGCGACGAACTTCGCGGTGATGCGCGCTACCCAGGATTTCCGGAAGGGAAACAGCACCATCGGCGCGATGCTCACCTCGGTGAATCGCAGCCTCGATAGATGGTCATCTCCGTACCTGGCGTCGAGCGCCTATGCCGCAGCACTTGATTTCCGGCATCGAATCTTCAAGAACGCCTACGAGATCTCCGGGTCGTTCGACCAGAGCAGGGTTCAGGGAAGCAAGGAAGTCATTCTCAACTATCAGAGAAGCGGCGTCCACAATTACCAGCGCCCCGACGCCGACCTGCCGCTAGATCCCAACCGTACTGTTCTGACTGGTGACGCCGAGGAACTCAAGTTTGGCAAGATCGCCGGACAGAACCTGATGTTCGAGTCGGCCTGGCAGCGCCGCTCTCCGGGGTTCGAGATCAACGACATCGGCTTCCTTCGCCGCGCGGACCAGGTTTCTTGGAACACCTGGGCCGGATTCTTCGATCGGCGGCCGCACTTGTTCTACACGCGCTTTCAATTGAACAACAACTGGTGGCAGTACTGGACGACGGACTGGTTGGCGCAGGAGCGCGCGTACAACACCAACTTCCACATCACTTTCAAGAACAACTGGGGATGGCACCAGGGTGGCACGATCGGCCAGCTCGGCAAGGTCTTCGACGACCGTGCCGCACGCGGTGGCCCGGCGGTTCGTCAGGATCGGTACATCGCGCCGTGGCTCTTTATCAACGCAGATGATCGAAAAGCGATCGTGCCCAACTTCAGCGCGAACTACTTCAGGGGAGACGGAGGCCGGAGCACGTCGACAAGCGTTGGTCCCGGCTTCGACTACAAGCTTCTGGGCCGGTTCAGCTCCTCATTCTCCCTCAACTGGTCCCACAACATCTCGGACAACCAGTTTTTCGGGAGATTCACGGACACTGGCGGGGACCACTACACATTCGCGCACCTCGATCAGCACACGACGTCGGTGACGGCGCGGCTAAACTACACCTTCACACCGGAGATGTCGCTGCAGACCTATCTCCAGCCGTTCATCTCGAAGGGGACGTACTCCAATGTGAGGCAGCTATCGGCGACACCGAGGGCGGACGCGTACGACGCTCGCTACGCTCCGTTCAACGACGTGTCGGTGACCGCCGATCCCGGCGGCTTCAACTTCAAGCAGTTGGCGTCGAACGTCGTCTATCGCTGGGAGTACAAGCCCGGCTCGACGCTGTTCGTGGTGTGGAACCAGGGTCGCCAGGGCTTCGCGCCGCGCGAAGGAAGCGAGAACTTCCAGGGGGATGTCCGCGATCTGTTCGGGCTGCACCCGGCTAATACGTTCTTGATCAAAATGTCCTACTGGCTGAACCGCTAGGACCGGCTGAGAGATGTGCGTTACCTCCGCACATCGAATACGGAAGCCGGGAGATGTAAGCTTTCAAGCTTAACAGCTGCAAAGCTTAAATCTCCCGGCTTCTGTTTTGTGGATGCATGATGAAGCGCTGACTGCCTCTCTCCCGCGATGGGAAGTGCAGTAGGACGGCGTCCCACATTCAGTGTGATGAAAACCTGACTGAACATCAGACCCGGTCCTGATTCCATCGCCCAATGCTCAAAGACATCGTCGAGTAGTACTTCACCAGAGGCCAAAATGA
>WNFK01257786.1_pt1 | contig 12626 bp, 11 predicted proteins | sample 5400281 | NCBI WGS metagenome assembly WNFK01 (sample SAMN13153350, study PRJNA577476) | soil metagenome | isolation source: 20 cm soil on Douglas fir-dominated hillslope | place: USA:California | collected 2013-09-17
GGCTAGATCGTCGTGTCCGAGAGGCGTGCCTCGGTCAGATCGAGCTCGTGCTCGATCTGGCGGAGCACGTCGTCGTCGATCCGCCCCTCGTTGCGGAGGCGGAGGGCCGCGTCGCGCTCCACCTGGACCAGCTGCCGGGACAGCTCGCGGAGGCGGCTCTCGGGATCCCCGGCCTCTCCCTCGCGCGAGGCGCGCTCTCCGGTCACGCTCTCCAGGCGCTGGCGGTAGTGCAGCGCCAGGTCCTCGTAGAGCGGGGCGAGATCGGGACGGTCGCGCGGACGCGACGCTTCCAGATGCGCCAGGGCCGCCTGGATGGCGATGCGGCGCGCTTCCCGCTCTTCGTAGCCCGGTCCCGCGGAGCCCGCCAGCCCCAGCAGGCGGATCAGCGGACCGAGCGTCAGTCCCTGGATCACCAGGGTGGCCAGGATCACGCAGAAGGTGAGAAAGACGATCTCGTCGCGGTGAGGGAAGGGCTGGCCGCCGGGAAGCGTCTGCGGCAGCGACAACGCCGCGGCCAGGGCGATCACTCCGCGCATCCCGGTCCAACCGGTCACCAGGAGCCAGCGGGCGGGCGGGACCTCTTCCTTCTGGTGGAAGACGCGGCGCCGGATGAAGTAGGAGAGGCGGGCCCCGGGAAACACCCACCCGAGCCGGAGCGCGATCACGAACGCGCTGAAGACGGCCCCGGACATGAGCAGCTCGCGCAGGCTGTAGCTCCGGATCGATCCCAGCACGAACGGCAGCTGCAGCCCGATCAAGAGGAAGACCAGCCCGTTGAGCACGAAGGGCAGCGCGGTCCAGACCGCGAAGGCCTGGATGCGCACGCCGGGAGAGAAGAACTGGCTGCTCTTGCGGCTGAGGAACAGGCCTGCCGTCACCACCGCGAGGACGCCCGAGCCGCGGATGCCGCCCGCGAGCAGATAGGCGGCGTAGGGCACCAGGATGCTGATGGCGATCTCGATCGGCCCGTCGTCGATGCGCCGCTCCACCCATTGCACGACCCAGCCGACCAGGAACCCGACCGCGAGGCCCCCGACCACGAGCTGGCCGAAGCGGAACAGCGCGTGTACCGTGCTGGGCGGAGCGCCGGAGACGATCAGCGAGACGGCCAGCTCCAGCGCGAGCAGCCCGGTCGCGTCGTTGACCAGGCTTTCGCCTTCCACGACGTCGACGATCCTTCGCGGCAGCCCCATCCGCCGCGCGATGGAGGTGGCGGCGATCGCGTCGGTGGTGGAGACCACGGCGCCGAGCAGGAACCCGCTGCGCCAGTCGAAGCCCGGCAGGATGGACCCAGCCGCCAGCGCCACGCCCGCCACGGTGAACCCGACCAGGCCGACCGCCAGGGAGGTGATGCTCACCAGGTTGTAGGAGAAATCGCGCCAGGAGGTGAGCCAGGCCGCGGAATACAACAGCGGAGGCAGCACGATGAAGAAGATCACGTCGGGGTCGAGCGTGATCTGCGGCAGCCCGGGAACGAAACCGATCAGGAGGCCCGCGAGAACCAGGACGATGGGGTAGGGCAGGTTCAGCCTGCGCGCGAGCGTAGCGAAGGCGATCAGGGCGACCAGGAGGATGACGAACACCAGCTGCGACTCGGCTCCTCCACGATGCATCGGGTCTCCGGGCCGGGCTCAAAGCCTGGTCCGCGCTTCATACCTCGCTTCGGCGCTGTTCGGGCTCAAACGTAGCCCCCAAGCCGCCTGCGGCGGCCGGGGCTGGCAGATGGCATCCGGACGCGGGCTGCTTGCAAAAGGAAGATCTCGTGAGGTAACGTTCCAATCCAGTGTCATTCGCGCGCCCGTTGCGGAAGGTCGCACGGCCCCAACAAAGAGACTTGTCGTCCTCGAAATCGGTTTTCGATATTCATTATTACAGTTACCGTGAATATCCCTGCGCGGGGCCGGCCTGACGATGCACAGGCGCCTCCGTCGCCAGCTCGACGAAGCCCTGGTCCAGGAAGACGAGTCGTCGCCGCACCTGAGGCGGCTGTTTCGCAAGATTGAAAAGGATTACCGGCGGGCCGACGGAGACCGGGCGTCGCTGCAGCGCGCGCTCGCGCTGCTCTCCGACCTCTTGCAGCGCAAGCCGGACGCGGAGCGCCGCCGCGTGCCGTCCGCGAAGGCGAGATCGATCTCGCGCCTGTTCGAGCAGGCGCCGTTCGCCTCGCTGCTCTGCGACGCCGATCGGAAGGTGACGGCGTGGAACGCCGCGGCCGAGCGGCTGTTCGGGATCCCCGCCTCCGACGCGATCGGGCGCGAGCTCTCGATGCTGGTGTTTCCGGACACCGACGCCAACCGCGCCCAGGCGCGGACCGACCTGCGCCAGAGCCTGTCCAGCTCCGAGCCGCAGCAGTTCCAGCGGGAAACGCCGGCGCGCTCGGGCGAGCCGCGGATGTGCGAGTGGACGATCGTGCCGCTGCACGATGGCAAGGGCCGGGAGGTGGGAAAGGCCGCGGTGGTGCACGAGCGGAACGACCTTCAAGATCGGTACGCGCTGGCCTGGCAAGGCGCCGGCGACGGCATCTGGGACTGGGACCTGGGCTGCGACCGCCTCTGGCTGTCGGGGTCGTGGCGCGCGCTGGTCGGCGACAAGGGCGCGGGCGAGACGCCCGCCCAGTGGCTGGAGCGGATCCATCCGGCGGACCGCGAGGCCGTCGAGGCCTCCATCCGCGCGCACGTGGAAGGCCGGTCGCCGCGCTTCGAGAACGAGCACCGGCTCCGCCACGACGACGGGAGCTGGCGCTGGGTGCTGGCCCGCGGGCAGGCCACGCGCGACGCCGCGGGAAAGGCGGTGCGCTTCTCCGGCTCGACGATGGACGTCACCGAGCCCAGGGCGACCGCGGGCCTTTTGTACGACGCGCTCACGCGCCTGCCCAACCGGGCGCACTTCCTCGACCTGGTCAAGCGATCCCTCGCCCGCGCGCGCCGCAGCGAAGGCGACCGGCTGGCGGTGCTGTTCCTCGACCTGGATCGCTTCCAGGCGGTGAACGAGGGCCTGGGCCGCGCCGCCGGCGACGAGCTCCTGGTGCAGATGGGGCAGCGGCTCCAGACCTGCCTGCGCGAGGGCGACACGCTCGCGCGCCACAGCACGGACGAGTTCACCATCCTCCTCGACGGCTTGAAGGACGGCCCCGACGCCGAGACGGTGGCGCGGCGCATCCACGAGGTCGCCGCGAGTCCGTTCGAGCTCGAGGCCGGCAACGTGTCGTGCACGGTGAGCATCGGCATCGCGCTGAGCGCTCCGGCGTACAGCCGCGGAGAGGACCTGCTCCGCGACGCGGACACGGCGATGTACCGGGCCAAGGCCCAGGGCCGGGCGCGATCGACGATCTTCGACGTGGCGTTGCGCGACCGCTCCCCGCACCTGCTCGAGCTGGAGACGGACCTGCGCCACGCGCTCGAGCGCGAGGAGTTCCGGGTTTACTACCTGCCGATCGTGGACGTGGCCACCGGCCGCATCCAGGGCGTGGAGGCGCTGATCCGGTGGGCGCACCCGACCCGGGGCCTGGTCTCGCCGGAGCACTTCCTGCCGTTCGCGGAGGAGACCGGCCTGATGGTGCCGATCGGGCGCTGGCTGCTCGAGCGGGCCAGCCGGGAGTTCCAGAGCTGGCGCGGAGTTTCGGCGGAGCGGCTGTCCCTGAACGTCAACCTGTCCTCGCGGCAGCTCTTGCACGGGGAGCTGCTCGAGAACATCGACGGCCTTCTCGGGGAGCACCACCTGGACGCCCAGGACCTGGTGCTGGAGCTCGCCGAGAACACCCTGCAGAACGGCGAACACGCGGAGCGCATGGCCCAGCTCCGCGGCCGCGGCGTGCGGCTCTCGATGGACGACTTCGGCACGGGCTCCTGCTCGCTCAGCTCGCTGCTGCGCTCGCAGTTCGACTGCCTGAAGATCGATCGGTCGCTCTTCACCGGCGGCTCGCCACAGGGCCAGGCGCCGGAGCTGGTGCGCACCATCCTCTCTTTGGCGCGCGATCTGGGGACCCAGGTGGTCGCCGAAGGGGTGGAGACCGCGGAGCAGTTCGGCTTCCTGCGCGAGATCGGCTGCGCGGCGGCCCAAGGGTTCTACTTCTCTCCTCCCGTCGATGGCGCGGGTGCGCGCTCGCTCCTGGAGCGAAGCGCCAGCTGGTAGGGAAGGTCAGCGCAGCCAGGGCAGCCCGGCCGCGAACGCGGCCTCCCATCCGGGGCGCAGCCGGGCGACCGCGACCGGGACCGGCGGCTCCGGCTGCGCGGGGGTCTCGCACAGGCGCGCTTGCCACCAGCCGATGTCCCGCCAGGAGCCGAGCTTGAACGCGACGGCCGGATAGGTGGCGATCCGCCGGAAGCCCATCGCTTCGTGCAGCGCGACGCTGGCCGCGTTCGGCAGCGTGATCCCGGCATGCGCCGCCACGAAACCCTGCAGCCGCAGCAGCGGAAAGAGGGATTCGTAGAGCGCGCGGCCCACCCCCTTCCGGAACCGGTCCTCCCGGACGTAGACCGCCACGTCCACGGACCACTTGTACGCGGCGCGCTCGCGGTGCCTGGAGGCGTAGGCATATCCCCAGATCCCATCGGGCCCTTCGCAGACGAGCCATGGGGCCTGCGGCGTCGACGCCGCGATCCGCCGCGCCATCTCCTCCCGGCCCGGCGCCTCGAGCTCGGCCGAAACCGCGCTGCGCTCGACCCACGGCCGGTAGATGGCGGCGACAGGCTCCGCATCCGGCTCCTGCGCCATCCGGATCCGGACCATCCCGCTCAAGGGCGCTCCGCGAGCCAGGCGCGCGCGGGCCCGGTGTGGATCCCGAACTTCTCCAGGCCTGGCAGGACGACCCCTTCCAGGGTGCCGATGAAGATCTCCCGCTTGGTGGAGTGCGGGAGGACGCCGTGCCGCAAGAGCTCCGGCGACTCCAGCTCCGCATCGGCGGCGGTGAAGAGCCCCTCGGCGGCCGTGCCCGAGAGCATCGACGGGATGAAACGCGAGAGGAAGGCGACGTCGGTCCGCTCGGCCTCCCGCGCGAGGTGCGCCCAGCCCATGCGCCCGTGCGCGACCTCGTCCCGGGCGATCTCGCGGAGCACGCTTCCCACCCGGGGCTCGGCCTGCTCCGCCAGCAGGGTCGCCAGCGTGGCCACGCTCTCGGTCTCGGTGATGCAGCAAGCCGCGACCATCTCGTAGAGCGCGCCGGCCCGCTCGTCGAGGCTGGCCGGGACGATGTCCTTCTCTTCCGCGCGGTCGGCCGCGGTCTCGCCGTAGCCTTCCGCCAGCTCGGCGCAGAGCGCCGCGTGCCGGACCTCGTCCTCCGCGGCGTTCATCAAGAGAGCCGGCACCGGCGAGTCGGCGTCGAACCCGGAGATGGTCGCGGACAAGCGCCTGAACCTGCGCGCCGCCTCGTGCTCGACCCGGCTGCGAAATGCCCAGGCTTCGCCGGCGATGCGCCGGAACGGCGGGTTCACCAGCCCGAGACTCCTCCACCCTTCGGGGGGTCGGGCTTGACGCCCGCGTCGGCGTCCTGGGCCGTCGATGCCGAGCTCCCGGCCGTCGCGGATCCGCTGGCGCTCGACGACTTTCCGGACTGCTCGCTCGAGGCGCCCGTCGCGCATCCCGAAGCGCCGCCGAGCACCGCGCCGCCGACGACCAGCACCTGGAACAGCTTCTTGAACAGCATGGATCCCCCAGCGAGGAATGAGAGGTGGCGCAGATTACGCCAGTCAGGTGGAAAGAGCACGCGAAGCGGACGCTTATTCCCGGCCCAGGATCAGGTAGGCCGGCACGCCGGTGAGCAAGAGGCCGGCGCCCAGCGCGGAGTCGCGCGGGTCGGCCAGGACGGTGCTGAAGAGAAGCAGCGCCGCGAAGACGACGAACGCGGCTGGGACCCATGGGTAGCCCCAGACCCGGTAGGAGCGCTGGATCCGGTCGCGCTTGCGCAGGACGAAGACCGCCAGGCCGCCCAGCGCGTAGAAGAGCCAGGACGCGAAGAGGACGCTGGTGAGCAGCTGTTCGAATCGGCCCGTGAACACGAACGCGGCGGAGACGACGCCCTGCACGATCAGGGCGACCGCGGGCGTGCCGAAGCGCGGGTGCACGCGCCCCGCGGCGCGAGGGAACACGCCGCCCTCCGCCATCGCGTAGAGGACGCGCGCGCCGCCCAGGATGTTGCCGTTGATGCCGCCGAGCGTGGCGACGAGGACCATGGCAGCGGCCAGATCCGCGCCGCGCGGGCCGAGCAGCGCGCGTGCCGTATCCGCCGCCACCAGCTCCGAGCCCGCGACCCGCTCGGAGCCGAGCACGAAGAGATAGGCGCCGTTGAGCGCCAGGTACAGCACGGCGACGATGGCGATCGAGGCCAGTGCCGCCAGCGGCAGGTTGCGCTCCGGCCGCTGGATCTCGCCGCCGATGTAGCTGGTCGTGATCCATCCGTCGAAGGCGAACAGCGGCCCGATCAGCGCGCTGCCCACGCCCGCGAGCACGAACGGGCGGGACGGCCCGGCGAGGTTCGACGGCGAGCCGGCGCTTCCGGCGAAGGCCAGCACGACCAGGGCGCAGATCACGGCGAGCTTGGCGAAGGTGACCACGTTCTGCGTCCAGACTCCCTCGCGGACGCCGCGCACGTTGACGGCGGTCAGCGCGACGATCGAGGCGACGGCCAGGAGCTCCTTTCCGCCCGGCGGGAGCGCGAGGAAGTGTCCGCAGTAGCTGGCGAAGGCGACGGCCACGGCGGCGATGGACGCCGTCTGGATCACGACCAGGAGCGCCCAGCCGTAGAAGAAGCCCCAGAACGGACCGAACGCCTCGCGCAGGTACACGCAGAGACCGCCGGCTTGCGGGAACGCGGCCCCCAGCTCGGCGATGGTGAGGGCGCCGGCCAGCGAGAAGATCGCGGCCACCACCCAGGTGCCGAGCTGCAAGAGCGGGTGCGGGAGCGCGCGGGCCACGTCGCTGGCGGTGAGGAACACGGCGGAGCCGACCATGACCCCGACGTTGACCATGATCGCGTCGAGGAGGCCGAGCGAGCGGCGCAGCTCCGTCAACCGAGCATCCCGGCCAGCAGCCGGTGGAAGTGGTGCACGCCGGCCTCGCGCGCGGGCGAGTAGCGGCCGCGGTCGTAGAGCCGCGAGCGAACGCCCTTCTGTACCTGCTCCACGACGGCCTCGTCTTCCCGCTCAACCCGGTCGAGCGCGCCGCCCGCTCCCCGGCCGCGGCGCGAAGGATCGGAGACGAAGGTGCGGTACACGACGCGGGTGCGGTCGACGGCGAGCGGGACGACGACGTTGATCGAGAGCCCCCAGGGATAGAAGTTCAGCATCGTGTTGGGGAAGAGGAAGAAGTACCAGGCGGCGACGTTCGTGCCTTCGAACGCGTCGGCGGGCGCGGAAGCCTGCGCGATCTGCAGGCTGCAGAAGTGGAACAGCTCGGTGCGGTACGATCCGTAGTCGATCGTTCCCGCCAGCTCCGGGTGCACGAAGGGGACGTGGAATCCCTCCAGGTAGTTGTCGCAGTAGAGGGCCCAGTTCGCCGCCACTTCGTAGCTGCGGGAACCGGCCGGGTCGGGCGTGAGCTGGGCCGTCATCCGCTCGCGCACGGGCGGCGCGATCAGCTCCTCGAACGAGAAGGCGGGATCGATGGCGGCGAACAGCAAGGGCGGCAGCTCGCCCAGCCGGATGCGCGGCAGGTCGTCGGCAGGCGACGGGAAATCGCGGACGCCTTCGAACTCCGGCATTCCGAGAAAGCGCCCGTCGAGCCCGAACCGGCGTCCGTGGTACCGGCAGCGGAGGCCTTGCGCCATCGACGGCTCGGTGCAGACCAGGTTCCCGCGGTGGGTGCAGACGTTGGAGAGGCCGCGCAGCGCGCCGTTCGCGTCGCGCGCGAGCAGCAGCGGCTCGTCGACGCATCCTTCCAGGAGCGAAAACGGGAGCACCGATCCCGGCGACGCCGCGCGCTCCGCGCCGTCGATCAGCTGCCAGCTGCGCGCGAACACGCGCTCGCGGATGCGCTCGAACAGCGACGGATCGCGGTACCACGAGGCGGGGAGCGTGCGGGCCGCGCGGATGTCCGGGTCGATCACGCAGGCATCGTGTCACAAGACGGATGCCGGGACGAAGGTCCGGGTGGCGCCTCCACGGACGGAGGGCACTGAGCCGTTCGGAGGAGAGGCGGCTTTTTAGTCCTGCGAGAACAGGACGATCATCCCAGCGATGGTGAGCAGAACGTCGGACGACTTGCGTCGGACTTGAAAGGCGCAGGCCGACTCGGGCCGAATGCGGCGCTCCGCGAGACTCAGCCGTGCGGCCAGTCCCGCATCGAGGTCATCGCCCATGAATGTCCAGGCAGCGGATCAGCGCAGCGACCTCCTCTCGAATCGCTGGCTCATCCTCTTCTTCAGCGTCCTCAGCATGGTCGCTGTCGCGAACTTCCAGTACGGGTGGACGCTGTTCGTCCCGCCCCTGCAGAAGCATCTCCACGCCGAGCAGGCCGCGGTGCAGGTCACGTTCACCGTGTTCGTGCTGCTCGAGACCTGGCTGGTGCCGTTCGAGGGCTGGCTGGTGGACAAGTTCGGCCCACGCCTCCTGGTGATGATCGGCGGCCTGCTCGCGGGACTCGGCTGGATCGGGAGCGGAAACGCCGAAACGCTGACGACCCTCTACCTCTCCTCTGCCGTCGCGGGGGTCGGCGCCGGCGTGGTTTACGGAACGGCCATCGGCAGCGCTCTGAAGTGGTTCCCGGATCGCCGCGGCCTTGCCGCTGGGCTCACGGCGGCCGGATTCGGCGCCGGTTCCGCGCTGACGGTCTCCCCGATCGCCAACATGATCGACAGGTCGGGATACCAGTCCGCCTTCATCAACTGGGGCATCGTCCAGGGAGCGGTGGTGATCGTGGCGGCGCTCTTCCTCAAGGCTCCGCCGGCCGGCTGGTTGCCCCAGGGTTGGAAGAACGCCCCGCACGGCGAGGAAGTGAAGAAGCGGCAGACGCTGGCGGAGTTCGGGTCGCGGGACATGGCGGCGACGTCGCAGTTCTGGGTGATGTACGTGATGATGACGCTGGTCGCGACGGGCGGGCTGATGGCCACCGCCCAGCTCAACCCGATGGCGGTCGACTTCAAGGTCGACAAGGTCCCGATCACCTTCCTCTGGCTCACGCTGCCCGCGCTGCAGTTCGCCCTCTCCGCCGACCGGGTGCTGAACGGCGTGTGCCGCCCGGTCTGGGGATGGATCTCGGACCACATCGGCAGGGAGAAGACGATGACCATCGCCTTCACGCTGGAGGCGTGCGCCATCTTCCTGTTGATCAAGTTCGCGGCCAACCCGCTTGCGTTCGTGGTCTTCAGCGCCTTCACCTTCTTCGGGTGGGGCGAGATCTACTCACTGATGCCAGCGATCTGCGGAGACTTCTTCGGTCGCAAGCACGCCACGCAGAACTACGGCTTCCTCTACACCGCCAAGGGCACCGCTTCGGTGCTGGTGCCGCTCGGCTCCGCCCTGGCGGCGGGCAAGGCCTTCGACTTCCGCGCCGACATCCTGCTGCTCCTGGGAGGCGCGCTGGCCTTCTTCGCGCACTTTTTCGGGCCCGCCGTGCTCCGGATCCCGCTGCGGAAGAAGACGCACGACATCCTCTTCGGGATCGGGCTCGCGTTGGTCTTCTACGGCGTCCTGCTCACGGTGCTCCCGTCGGTGTGGACCCCGTTCCACGCGAAGCTGCCGTTGCCGAAGATCGGATGGCCGGCTTCGTCTTGCGCAAGATGAAGGTCCCGTCGCACGCGGATCTGCCCTACGCCGTCGACGCGGAACCCGAGATGGTACCCGCCGTCAAGCAGGCGCGGTAGCCGCTGAGCCTGCAGGGGTAGCCGCCGTTCTCTGCTAGCTCGGCGCGGGGTCGCGACTCCGTTTTGAGATCTGTTCTACTCTGCGGCGATGCGGAGGAGCTTCTGGGCGTGGGGCTGGGAGGAGCGGCTGCCCTCCGCGGAGGTCCTGCGCGCGGTCGGAGAGCAACTTGCCGGCCTGTTCGGGAGCTCCCTGCCGGAGCCTCGCCCGTTTCCGGGGATCGAGAAGGCGATCGCCTCCGCCCCACCCGCTCCGGCGCCCCCGCCGGCTTCGATCGCATCGTTCTGCGATGCCTCGTCCGAGGCGCGCGTCCGGCATGCCTATGGGCGCGCTTATCCCGACCTGCTGCGCGGCTTCGCCTGCGATTTTGCCGCCGCGCCGGACTTCGTCTGCGCGCCCGGGTCGGAGGAGGAGGTCGCGCGCGCCCTGGAGGCGTGCGCCGCCAAGGGGATCGCGGTCACGCCCTACGGCGGCGGCACCAGCGTGGTCGGCGGCGTGGAAGGCGGAGGCCGGGGTCGCCCCGCCTGCGCGCTCGATCTGGCGCGGCTCTCGCGCGTGCTGGAGGTGGACGCCGTCTCGCGCGCCGCGCGGATCCAGGCCGGCGCGCTGGGGCCCGATCTCGAGGAGCGCCTGCAAGAGCACGGGCTGACCTTGCGGCACTTCCCGCAGTCGTTCGAGTTCTCCACGCTGGGTGGTTGGATCGCGACGCGCGCGGGCGGACACTTCGCGACGCTCCATACCCGCATCGACGACGCCGTCGAATCCGTCCGCATGATCACTCCGGCCGGAGCCTGGGCCTCGCGCCGCTTCCCCGCCTCGGGGGCGGGCCCCAATCCCGACCGGCTCGCGCTCGGTTCCGAGGGCATCCTCGGCGTGATCACCGAGGCGTGGGTGCGCCTCCATCCGGCGCCCCGCCATCGCGCCAGCGCCACCGTCGCGTTCGCGGACTTCCTGGCGGGGGCGCGGGCCTGCAAGGCGATCGCGCAGGCCGGCCTGTACCCCGCGAATTGCAGGCTGCTCGACCCGGTCGAGGCGATGCTCAACGGCGTGGGCGACGGGGACGCGCTGCTGTTGCTCGCTTTCGAGTCTGCCGACCATCCGCTGGAGCCGTGGATGTCGCGAGCCTTGGAGCTCGCCGCCGGCGCGGGCGGTGTTTGTCCGCGCGGTCCGGTGTACCGCGACGGCGGCGAGAAGGCCCGGGCGGCGGAGTCGACCCGGTGGCGCGAGGCGTTCTTCGCGGCCCCGTATCTGCAGTCCGGCCTGGTGTCGATCGGGATCCTGGCGGACACGTTCGAGACCGCGTGCACCTGGGACCGGTTCGAGGCGCTCCATGCCGGAGTCGTCACCGCCACCTCCGATGCGCTGCGCCGCATCTCTGGGGCGGGCACCGTCACCTGCCGGCTCACCCACGTCTACCCCGACGGTCCGGCACCCTACTTCACGATGGTTGCTCCGGCGCGCCCGGGAGCGGAGCTGGCGCAATGGGCGGAGATCAAGTCAGCCGCGTCCGAGGCGGTGCTGGCCGCGGGCGGGACCATCACGCACCACCACGCGGTCGGCCGGACGCATCGGCCCTGGTACGACCGCGAGCGGCCGGACCCGTTCGCGTCGGCCCTGCGCGCGGCAAAGCGGGCGCTGGATCCCGCGGGAATCCTCAACCCGGGGGTGCTGCTGGATTAGTCGCTCCCGCGCCCGGAGGCGCGGGTGTGCGACTCCGTTTTGATATGAGATGCGTCGATGGCACGGATCCTCGTCGTCGGCGCCGGAGTGTTCGGGGTCACCGCGGCAATCGAGCTGCGGAAGCGCGGACACCCGGTCCGGCTGATCGACCCGGGTCCGCTCCCCCATCCGCTGGCGGCTTCGACCGACATCAGCAAGGTGGTGCGGCTCGAGTACGGGCCGGACGAGGTGTACACGGCGTTGGCGGAGAGGGCGATCGAGGGATGGCAGCGGTGGAACCGCGATCTGGGCGCGCGCCTCTACCACCAGACCGGGCTCTTGTTCCTGCGGCGGACCCCGCTCGCTCCCGGCACGATCGAGCAGGACAGCTTCGAGGTCCTCTCGCGGCGCGGACATCTTCCCGAGCGGATCGGCGCCGCGGCGGTGCGGGAGCGGTTCCCCGCCTGGAACGCCGATCTTTACAGCCAGGGTACTTACAGCCGGCAGGGCGGGTTCGTGGAGAGCGGAAGGGTCGTGGGCCGCCTGATCGAGGAGGCGCTGAAGCTCGGCGTTGATCTGCGGGCGGGGGTCTCGTTCCGGGAGCTCTCGCCGGAAGGCCTGGACGCCGCACGCGCTTCCCTGGCTGGCCGGCAACCTGAAATCCACGGGACACCCCGTGTTCCATCTCGCGCCAAAGGACGCGGCGGCGTTCGCGCCCGAACGATTCCCCGTCTTCTGCGCCGAGATCCAGTCGACCGGCTACTACGGCTTTCCCGTGCACCCGGTGACCGGGGTCCTGAAGATCGGACGGCACGCTCCAGGGCGGCCCATGCATCCGGAATCGCCGGAGAGATCCGTGACCGCGGAGGAGATCGAGCACTTGCGCTCGTTTCTCGGCGCGACCTTCCCCGCGCTGCGGGACGCTCCGATCGTCGCCACCCGCATCTGCCTGTATTGCGACTCCTGGGACGGGCACTTCTGGATCGCGCGCGATCCCGCGCGTCCCCGCGTGGTGGTCGCGGCCGGCGACAGCGGTCATGGGTTCAAGTTCGCGCCGGTGCTCGGGCCCCTGATCGCGGACGTGGTGGAGGACAGGCCGGATCCCATCCAGCGGAGGTTCCGCTGGAGGCCGGGCATCCGCCCCGCGAGATCGGAGGAGGCGGCGCGCGCACAGAC
>WNFK01212718.1_pt1 | contig 12621 bp, 12 predicted proteins | sample 5400281 | NCBI WGS metagenome assembly WNFK01 (sample SAMN13153350, study PRJNA577476) | soil metagenome | isolation source: 20 cm soil on Douglas fir-dominated hillslope | place: USA:California | collected 2013-09-17
ACCGCCGTGATCTTCCCGAACGACCTCACGACGTGCTGGACGCGGATGATTGGATGGTCGCTCACAGGTGCGGATTCTGGCCCAATCGCGCCTAAGGCGCTAGGGTTCCTATTCCGAACACCTGGGGGAAGACATGCGCAGCGAAATGCTCGTCGCGGGTGCGTCCCTGGTCCTGGCCGCGAGAACCGGCGTGGCCCAGTGCGGGGGGGAGGAGCGCTGGGCGCTCAAGATGGGTGCCGATCAAGGCGCCGCGCAGATCGTGGTCACGCCAGTCGCCACGACATTCACCGCGCTCGTCCACATCTCGAGACCGCCCCTGCCGAGCGACGACATCACCCGCGTGGCCGCGGAGCGCGTCGTCCGCGTGGTGGACGGACGGCTCGTCCAGTTCAAGCTCGAGTCTGGGAAAACGGGTGATGGGGACTTCCACCTCGTCATCAGCGACGACACGCAGCTGTTCTCAGCGGGCGGTTCAGGGCAGCCCTCGCCGCACAGCGTGATCGCCGAGATTCCTGACCCCGACTGCGTCGCGGGACGCACGGGCTCGGTGACCACCCCAAGCCGGTTCGCCCCCCAGCTGGCGGCGGTGCGCGCGCGGTTCCTGCAGCAGTTCCCGTCGATTCATTCCGGGTGGAACCAGGCGGGTGGCATCCCGGTCCGCCTGACCGGCGTGGTGTTCTTCGATCGACCCCACGGCCAGGTGGGCCGCGCCCTCAATGGGCTCGAGTTGCACCCGCTGCTCGACATCGAGTTCAACCCGCAGCCTCCGCCCACGCCCCCGGTCGTGCCCACCACTGTCACGAACGTTGCGCTCGCGAACCCCGGGTTCGAACAGGGCACGGTTGGGTGGACCGCGACGCCGGAGGTCATTCACACCGGGAATGACGAACAACCGCGGACTGGCGATCGGATGGCCTGGCTCGGCGGGTACGGATCCGCCCACGTCGACCGGCTCGCGCAGGACGTGGCCCTGCCGCCAGCGGCGAATGCGGTCACCTTGTCTTTCTATCTGCGTGTCAGCACGGAAGAACCGACGACGGGCGTTGCCGACCGGTTGCGGGTGCGCGTGCGGAGCACCAGTGGCGGGATCCTCGCCACGCTAGGGACCTTCTCGAATCTCGACGCGGCGGATGGCTTTCAGCTTCGCACCTTCGATCTGACCCCGTTTCGCGGCAAGACGGTTCGCATCTCGCTCGAATCCACGGAGAACGCCTCGAATGTCACGTCGTTCATCGTGGACGACTTTTCGTTGTTGGTCATCCCCTAGAACTTCGGAGCCGCCGGTTTGGCCGCGTAGATGAACTCGTAGTAGTCGCGCATCGTCAGACCGGCGGCGGCCGCGTCGTCGATGATGACGGTCGCCTCACGGTGCATCTGGATGGCACTCGCCGTCACCATGCTGGTGACGGGTCCCTCGACGGCTTGGGCGATCGCCTTGGCCTTCGTTTTACCGCTTGCCACAAGTACCAGCGCCCGCGCATCGAGGATCGTCCCGACCCCCATCGTGATCGCATAGACCGGGACATCCTCTCGGCGCTCGAAGAAGCGGGCGTTGTCGTCGATCGTCATCTTCGACAGCGTCTTGAGCCGCGTGCGCGAGCTGAGGGAGCTCCCCGGCTCGTTGAACGCGATGTGCCCGTCCGAGCCGATGCCCAGAATCTGTAAGTCGATGCCGCCACACTCCGCGATGCGCCCCTCGTACCACTGGCAGAAGGCGGGATAGTTGCTGGTCGTGCCCGACGGAATGTTGATGTTGTGTCGTGGGATATTTACGTGCTGGAAGAAGTGCTCGTGCATGAAATAGTGGTAGCTCTGCGGGTGGTTCGGCGGCAGCCCGACGTACTCATCGAGGTTGAACGTCGTGACGCGCGAGAAGTCCACCACGCCCGCCTTGTGCTGCCGCACTAACTCCTGATAGAGCCCGAGCGGTGTGGACCCCGTGGCCATGCCGAGCACGGCATTCGGTTTGGTGTTGAGCACGTCGACGACGATCTGCGCCGCCGCCTTGCTCATCTGGTCGTAGTTCCGCGTAATCACGACTTCCATGCCGAGGCCTCCTAGCCTACGTCTTCCCAGCGCCGCGCCCGCTCGAGCGCCTTCTTCCACCCGGCCTCGAGGCGTTTGCGCTCTGCCGCCTTCATCGCCGGCGTGAATCGCCGGTCCACCTGCCACTGTGCTGCGATCTGTTCCTGGTCGGTCCAGTAACCGACGGCGAGTCCCGCCAGGTACGCCGCTCCCAGGGCCGTCGTTTCGGTGACCTTCGGCCGCACCACCGGGACGCCCAGGAGGCTGGACTGGAATTGCATCAGCAGGTTATTGGCCGACGCACCCCCGTCCACGCGCAGCTCCTTCAACTTGATCTTCGCATCGGCCTCCATGGCTCGCAGCACGTCCGCCACTTGAAATGCGATGCCTTCGAGCGCGGCGCGGGCGATATGGGCCGCGGTCGTGCCGCGCGTCATTCCGGCGAGAATGCCGCGCGCGTATTGGTCCCAGTGCGGCGCCCCGAGCCCGGCGAACGCGGGGACGAGGTAAACGCCCTCCGGATCGGTCACCTGCGAGGCCAGCGCCTCGACTTCGGATGACGACTTGATGATCCCCAGGCCGTCGCGCAGCCATTGCACCACGGCACCGGCAATGAAGATGCTGCCTTCCAGCGCGTACTCGGTCCGCTTCCCGATGCGCCAGGCCACGGTCGTCAGGAGATTGTTCTTCGACGCAATCTGCTTGGTCCCGGTGTTCATCAGCATGAAGCATCCGGTCCCATAGGTGTTCTTCACCATTCCCGGCCCCGTGCACGCCTGGCCGAAGAGTGCGGCCTGCTGGTCCCCCGCAATCCCGGCAATCGGCACCGCGCGACCACGTCCAAAGAGCGCCGTTTCGCCGTACACCTCGCTCGAGGAACGCACCGCCGGCAACACCGAGCGCGGGACGCCGAATAGCTTCAGCAGCTCGTCGTCCCAGTCGCCGGTCCGCAGGTTGAAGAGCATCGTGCGCGACGCGTTGCTCGGGTCGGTCACGTGGACTCGGCCGCCCGTGAGATTCCAGACGAGCCAGGAGTCGACGGTGCCGAAGGCGAGCTTGCCGGCCTTCGCCTTGGCGCGCGCGCCGGGGACATTGCGGAGAATCCATTCCAGCTTCGTGCCGGAGAAATAGGCGTCCACGACGAGGCCGGTCTTGCGCTTGATGAGTGGCGCGAGCCCGCGGGCCTTCAGCCGGTCACACGCGGCCGCGGTGCGCCGATCCTGCCACACGATGGCGTGATGCACCGGCTCGCCCGTCTCGCGGTCCCAGACGACGGTCGTTTCGCGCTGATTCGTGATCCCGATGGCGGCGATGTCGGCCGCGGCCAGGGTGGCCTTGATGAGCGCCTCCGTGGCCGTGTGGAGCTGCGTCGCCCAGATCTCTTTCGCATCGTGCTCCACCCAGCCGGGCTTCGGAAAGATCTGGCGGAACTCCTTCTGCGCCGAGGCCACGACGTTCCCGCTGTGGTCGAACACGATGGCGCGCGAGCTGGTGGTGCCTTGGTCCAGGGCCAGGATGTGCTTCATGCCGGCCACAGCGCCTTATAGAGGAGGGCCGCGATCACACCGCCGATGATCGGCCCGGCCACCGGGATCCACGCGTAGCTCCAGTCCGACCCTCCCTTGCCCGAGATCGGCAACACGGCATGCGCGAGTCTGGGGCCCAGGTCACGGGCGGGGTTGATCGCGTAGCCGGTCGGCCCGCCCAGGGACAAACCGATGGACCACACGATCACGCCGACCAGGGCCGGGCCGAATCCCACGTTCCAGCCGTGCTCGGGATTCAGGTTCTTCGGCGTGAGGATCGTCAGCACGCCCAAGACCAGCACGGCGGTGCCGATGATCTCCGTCAGCAGGTTCGAGGACGTATTACGGATTGCGGGGCCGGTACAGAAGACCGCGAGCTTCGACGCTTGGCTATCGGTCACGGACCAGTGGGGCAGGTAAGCGAGCCACACGATCGCGGCGCCGACGAACGCACCGAGCATCTGGCCCGCGACGTAGATGGGCACCGACGCCCAGGCGAACTTGCCGATCGCGGCGAGGCCGATCGTCACCGCGGGGTTCAGGTGGGCGCCGCTGAAAGTGCCGACCGCGTACACCGCGACGGTCACCGCGAACGCCCAGCCCGCGGTGATCACGATCCAGCCGGCGTTCTGGCCTTTGGTCTTGTTGAGCACGACGTTCGCGACCACGCCGTCGCCCAGGATGACGAGCAGCATGGTGCCGAGGAGTTCCGCGAGGAAAGGGGACATGGAGCGGCGAAGCTACCAGCACCGCTGCGCCTTGTCTACACGTACCGGGCGAGTGTAACGTCTTGCCCTATGCTGAGTAGTCTCCGCGCCTCGCTCGCCGATCGCTATCGCATCGAGCGTGAGCTGGGCCGCGGCGGCATGGCTACGGTGTTCCTGGCGCACGATCTCAAACACGATCGGCCCGTCGCGCTGAAGGTCCTCCATCCCGAGCTGGCGCAAGTGCTCGGCCCGGAGCGGTTCCTCCGAGAGATTCACCTGTGCGCCCGGCTCCAGCATCCGCATATCGTGGCCGTGTACGACTCGGGCGAGCGCGATGGACAGCTCTGGTTCACGATGCCGTACATCGAGGGCGAGACGCTGCGGGCCCGGCTGGCGCGAGAGAAGCAGCTGCCCATGGAGGACGCGCTGCGCATCGCCGGCGAAGTCGCCGACGCGCTCCACTATGCTCACGAACACGGCGTGATTCACCGCGACATCAAGCCCGAGAACATCCTGCTCAGCGGGTCGCACGCCCTCGTGGCCGACTTCGGGATCGCGCGAGCGTTTTCCTCGGATCTGGACGCGCGGTTGACCGCGAGCGGGATCAGCGTGGGCACGCCCCAGTACATGAGTCCCGAACAGGCCATGGCCGAGCGGGACCTGGATCCGCGCACCGACGTCTACTCCCTCGGGTGCGTCCTCTATGAGATGCTGACTGGTGAGGCGCCGTACACGGGGCCGAATCCCCAGGCGGTGCTGGCGAAACGGTTGAGCGAGCCAATCCCACACGTGCGCACCGGTCGCGACGTCCCCCTGGCCCTCGAGCAGGTCGTGAACCGCGCGCTGGCGCGGGCGCCGGCCGACCGGTTTCGCACCGCCGCCGACCTGGCGGCCGCGTTACGGGCGGATCAGCCCCCCCGCCGCTCGCGACGCGTCATCGTCACGCCCACGGTGGTCGGCGTCGGCTTGCTCGTCCTGGGACTCAGCTACGCCGCGTTCCGATGGACGCACGCTGCGAGCGGCGCCCCTCCGGCATCGGCCGCCGTCATTCCCTTTGTGGATCTGAGTCCCCAGCGGGATCAAGAGTACTTCAGCGACGGGCTCACCGAAGAGTTGATTACCACGTTGAGCCGGGTGCCGGGACTCCGCGTCCCAGCTCGGACCTCCTCCTTTCAGTTCAAAGGGCGGAACCCCGACGTCCAAGAGGTCGGCCGCAAGCTCGATGTCGCCGCCGTCTTGGAGGGGAGCGTGCGGCGCAGCGGCAACCGGCTGCGGGTCAGCGCCCAGCTCATCAGCGTGAAGGATGGCTACCAGCTCTGGTCGGAATCGTACGACCGGGATCTGGCCGACGTCTTCGCGGTGCAGGAGGATGTCGCCCGGTCCATCGTTGCCGCCCTCCGGGTGCAGCTCGCACCCGCTCGTGACTCGGCGCTGGCCGTGCGCCCCACCCGCGACCTGCAGGCGTACGACTTATACCTGAAAGGCCGCTTTGCTTGGAATCAGCGGAACGCGAGCGCCCTCCCGGAAGCGGTGCGATACCTGGAGCAGGCCGTCGCACGGGACGCGTCGTTCGCCCGCGCCTGGTCTGCACTCGCACAGGCCTATTTGCTCGTCGTCCCCTATGCGGGTGGCGAACCGGCCGACACGTGGCGCAAGGCCGCCGCCGCGGCTCGCGCGGCGCTGGCGCTCGACAGCACGTCGGCCGAGGCGTACACCGCGCTCGCGTACGGCAACATGATCTACGGCTGGAGCTGGCCGGCGGCGGAAGAGAACTTCCGGCGCGCCATCGCGGTGGGTCCCAACGACGCCACGGCGCACCACTGGTACGGCGACTTTCTGGCTGGGCGGGGCCGCCTGCCCGAGAGCCTCACCGAGATGAGCCGGGCGCACCAGCTGGACCCGTTGTCGCGGCAGATCGGCGTTGAGTGGGGCTGGGTCTCCTACCTCATGCGCCAGAATGACGAAGCGGAGGCGCACATTCGCCAAACGCTGGCGCTCGACCCCAACTACGCGCAAGCGCACGCCAAGCTCGGCTTCGTTCAGATCCAGCAGCACCACTACCCCGAGGCGATCGCTTCACTCAAGCGCGCCATCGACCTCGGCATTTTCTATCCGTACGGCGCCTCCGCACTCGCCTACGCCTACGCCGCGTCGGGCGATCGCGCGGCGGCGCTCCGCATCATCGACGACCTGAAGCGACGCTCGGCCCGGGAACTGGTCCCCCCGGTGCACATCGCCATCGCCTACGGGGCACTTGGGGACCTTACGCAGGCATTCGCGTGGTTGAACCGGGGCATCGATGAGCACGACATCTACATTCCCGAGAATTTCTTCGAGCCGCTCCTGGATCCGCTCCGCAACGACCCCCGCTTCGCGGCGGTGGTAACGCGCATGGGCTTGGGACACCCCTAACGCTTCACTTCGGGGCTATGTTATCCCACTCAATCTGGTAAAGGCCATATGAAAGCCCACGCGGAACCGTCCACGGACGCGTCGCCGGCTCGCAAGCCGACGGACGACGAGATCGACGTCTACGGCCTCACCCATCCGGGCAAAGTGCGCGAGGTGAACCAGGACAATTTCCTGTTGGCCTCATTGCGCAAGCGTATGGAGGTGCACCGCACGAGTCTGCCCGAGGCGAGTCAACTGAAGCTGGAGGACGACCGGCTGGCCTTCCTGGCGATGATCGCCGACGGCGTGGGCGGCGGGGAAAAAGGGGAAGTGGCGAGCCGCGTCGCGCTCGAGCAAGTCACGCAATACGTGACGCAAAGCGTCCGCAGCTACTACGGCGCCGACGCGCAAGCCGCCTCGTTCATCGAGGTCCTGGAGGCGGCGGCGATGGAGACACATGCCCAGGTCCTGCAGCGGGCCGCCGCAGACCGGTCGCTCAAGGGGATGGCCACCACGTTGACCGTCTGGATCGGCGTGTGGCCGTGGACCTACGTGCTGCAGGTCGGCGATTCGCGGTACTACGTGTACCGAGAGGGCGAGCTGCACCGGATCACGCGCGATCAGACGATGGCGCAGGAGCTGGTCGACGCGGGCGTGCTGACGCGCACGGACGCGTTCAATTCGCGGCTGGCCAACGTGCTGTCCAGTGCGATCGGAGGGTCGCAAACCGCCCCGGTCGTGACCCGGTTGCAATCGGATTGGCGCAACGTCCACTTGTTGTGCTCGGACGGTCTCACCAAGCACGTGTCCGATGAACGGATCGCGGAACGGCTCGCCGCGATGACGTCCGCGAAGCAGGTATGCGAAGGGCTCCTACAGGACGCCCTGGACGACGGGGGCACCGACAACGTCACCATCATCGTCGGTCGGGCGGTCCGGAAAGATCAGCAGGGCAGATAGCTCAGCGCTGCTCCCCCTCCGCGATCCCGCCGGGCACAATACTCTTCTGACCGAACTTTCCCCGCACTCGGTCAATCGCCTGGGCCAGCCCTCGGTCCCGCTCGGTCTCATCTGGGCTAGCGCCCCTGAAGAAGGCGAACTGATCCTCGGCCTGGGGCGCCGCCAACCCCGACAGTCTCACGCCGACCAGTCGTGCCGGGACTCGCCGAGCCTTCCGTAGCGTCACGAGCAGCTCGCGCGCGACCCGCAGAATCACGCGATCCGACACCACGGGCTCGGCCATCGTTCGTTGCGCCGAGCGAGTCCGAAAATCCCAGTCACGCAGCCGCACGGTGACCGTCCGGGCGGTGAGTCCACCACCCCGCAGGTCCCCAGCCGCCCGCGTGACGAGTCGCAGCAGCTCCCGTTCGATGTCCTCATCCTCGTGCAAGTCCTTCGCGAACGTCTCGTCGCGACTCAGCCCTCTATTCACCTCGCGATGGGCGACCCCCGCCTCATCGACCCCGTGCACGCGGTTCCAGAGCCACGTTGCCTCCCGGGCACTCAATCCGCCGGTGCGCCGCAGCGTCGCGCTGTCGTAGAGAAACACGTCCTCGACGGTGACGAGTCCCCGCGCGGCGAGCCGCGCCTGGAACTTGGGACCGACGAGGGGGATCTCGGCGAGCGTGCAGGATCGGACGAACGCTTCTTCGCCACCCGGCTCGACGATCAGCACGCCATCGGGCTTCGCCCGGGCCACGGCCATCTTGGCGATGAGCTTGTTGGTCCCGCCCCCGATCGACAGCGTGAGCCCCGTCGCCTCACGCACGCCGCCGCGGATCCGCTCGGCGGTGGCAGCGAGGGGCTCGTGATGGTAGACGCCTTCGGTGCCGGTCAGGTCGAGATACCACTCGTCGATGCTCGCGCCTTCGACGATCGGCGCGAAGCGATGCAGCAGCTGTCGGATTTCGGCACTCCGCTTCACGCATTCCTTCATGGGAACCGGGACACACATCGCATCGGGGCAGAGACGGAGGGCGCGGGCGATCGGCATCGCGGACCGCACCCCGAACGCTCGGGTCTCGTACGACGCGGAGCACACCACCCCACGGCTCTCGCGTGAGCCACCGACGATCAGGAGGGGCGCGCGCCCCGCGCCCTCGGGATCGATGGCGCGCGCGACAGCTACGTAGAACGCGTCAGCATCTGCCAGGAGAATCCGACGCACGACCGAAGATATCCCGAAACTGAAAGAACAGCAACGCTTGTTCCCCCTCTCCCGAAGGGGAGAGGGGGTCAGGGGGTGAGGCCGGCGGCGAACCTCCGCCGCTGCCCCGTTGAAGCCGCCGACGATCACATTCTCGAGCCAGTACAGCAGGACTAACGGGAACACGCTCCAGCCGAGGAACAGCACGCCCACGATCCGGAGTGCGTTCGCCAGGAGGAGGACCAGCAGGGACGGGGTCAGGCGAGATTCAGGCCGTCAACGCAGCGTGATCCCGATGGTGACGTGGTAGATCGAGGCGATCATGTCGTCCACGCGCGTTGTCGGGAGGACGACGTCGCCGATCCCCGCGATGTCCGCGCACAGACACCCGGTGAGGGCGAACTTGCGTGAGATCTTTTGATCGTAGCCGAGGCCGAAGGTGAGCCCGACCCCCGTGCCACGCGCCGTGACGGTCGGGCCGCCTCCCGGCGGCGTGACGGTGAACGTGCCCTGCGCGGCGCCGACGCCTCCTTTGGCGAACAAGCCGGACGACCGCCAGGGATACCACAGCACGACGACGGTGAAGCTCCAGGTCTCCGCGACGCTCGAGGTGTCGCCGCGGAAGAATCCGAGCATGTTGTCCACGAACCCGAAGTTCTCGACTCCCAGCAGGACCTCGTCCGACAGCAGGGCCCCCACGCGTAGGTACGAGGCGGACCCCAGGGCACTCGTGACGTTCGTCGATCCGGAGGACGCGATGCGCACGTAGCCCACGCCACCGCCCGTCTCGAGCCACAGGCCGGCGCGATGGGGGCGTTGCGCCTCGGCCCCCGTCGCGAGCAAGACTACGAGCATGGGGAGGACGCCCGCGGCGCGCGTCACGGTGCGCTTGCCGTGGGTTGCGGCACACCCGAGGCCGGCCAGGTCACGTGCGTCCACGTCAGGAAGATCCGCAGCTCGGGGAAGCGGCGGATGTCGTCGGTCCGGTCGGAATTGACGGTGCGGCGCAGGAACTGGGTGTGATGAACGCCGAGGCCCACGGAGCTTCCGAGGGGGAGGGTGACCTCGATGGAGCCGAAGCCGAGGAAATGATCGGCGCTCGCGCCGCTCACGGCGTGGATGTATTCCGATCGGGCGTCGAACGCGAAGTAACTCCAGCCGCTCCGCCCGAACTCGAGGCGGAAGCGCGCGCCCCCGCCGGGACCGAAATCATAGTTGCGTTTGCCGAACCCCGCGGTCGGCGCATCGATGCCGCCGAGCAGGATCGCATCGACGTACGCCTCCGTACGGATCTGCCATTCGGTGGGGAGCTGCCAGTGGGACTCGATCCCCGCCTCGATGCTCTGTCCGCCGAGGCGGTACGCCGAATTGTTGACGTAATCGAAGCGCTGATTCACGAGAAACAGGTGGTTGTGGTGCGTGCGCGGTCCGTACAAGCGGCCCGTGGCCCGGAGCGCGTTGAGTCCGCGATCGCCGATGATCGCCCGCAACCGGAACGCATCGAACGGCGCTCGGTACGGCTGGAGGAAGGGGTCGCCGTACCCAAAATCCACAATCATGGTCGGCGTCCCATTGGACTTTCGCAGGTGCGAGTTGACGACGAACCGCGCGCCCGCGTGCAGTCGCAGGCTCAGCGCGCCCGGCGCGTGCTCCGGGGGATTGGGCACGGCGGCGGTCCGCTCCCGGCGCAGCCGCCGGTTGACCCAGCTCATCGGATCGAGCGGCAAGGCGGCGATCTCGCGCCAGATCCGATGGCGGGCGCCGTTGTCCCGGATCGTCGCGCTGAGGCGATGAAACACTTCGCCGAGCGCGATGCCGCCGAAGCTCGTCATGAAGAAGTCGTTGAGCGATGGGCGATCCTTCTCGCCGAAATACTCCCAGGTCCACGAGCCCAGGAAGGCGACAGGGGCCGCCTCCCAGAAACTGAGTCCGTTCGCGCGGGCCGCGTTGAAATAGAGTCCGCCGTGGTAGGGGTGCATCAGCAGATTGGTGCCGAACTGGTCCTCGTCCCATTCCCAGCCGACCCGCAGGTTGCGGCCCCACGTTCGCGTGCCCGAGTTCGCCCACTCCTGGCCGAAGGCCCAGGCATCCAGGCGGTTCACGGTGACGTTGAGCATGGCGCTCTGGGCTACGGCGAACAGCGGTCGGCGCGGGATGCTTGGGGCCGGCGAGGAGTCTGCTTGTGCAGCGGCGAACAACATCGCAAGGATGTGCCGCATTACCCCGAATCTACAGGGCCGGCGTGCCCTACGATACCCGGTCGTACCACAGGACGACGTTGCCGTTCGTGAAGGGCCGGGTTCGCGTCAGCCGCAGCATCACCTTTTTCTTCACCCCTTCGAACATGGTCTTGCCTTTGCCAAGCACGACGGGGTTCACGATCATCTGGTATTCGTCGATCAGGCCCGCGTCGGTCAGCTGCGACACGATGCTGCCGCTGCCGAGGATCACCATGCCGGGACCGCGCGCGCTCTTCAGTTTGCGCACGGCGCCGACGATGTCCTTCTTCACGAGCGTCGTATTCTGCCACGCCGGCTTTTTCATCGTGCGCGAGAACACGACCTTCGGCATGCGGTTCATCCCTTCCGCCACCGCCGGCATGGCCGCGAGCGCCGCGGGTGTCGGCCAGTACCCTGCCATGAGGTCGTAGGTCACCCGGCCGAACAGCAGCATGCCGTCGCTCCCGGCGTTTTCCGACGCAAAGGTGGTCCATTCCGGATCGTCCTTGTGCGCCCAGCTCATGTCGCCCTTCGCGTCGGCGATGTAGCCGTCGAGTGAGACCTGATTGAAAACGATCAGCCTACGCATTGTCGTCTCCCTTGCGCGCATCGTACGCGGCGCGGGCGGCGTCCACCTCGGAGAGGTGAGCACCAGACCACGTCACCAAGCCACAGACGAGTTGATCGAGCGTTGAGCCGAGTGGGGTAAGGGCATATTCCACGCGCGGCGGGACCTCGGGAAAGACCGTGCGCACCACCAACCCGTCGCGCTCCAGGCCTCGGAGCGTCACCGTCAGCATGCGCTGACTGATCCCGTCCACTCGGTTCCGCAGCGCGTTGAACCGCAACGTCCCCGCGTTGACCAGTACATGAATCACGTAGACCGACCACTTGTCGCCCACGCGATCGAGCATCTCGCGGGCGTGGCATTGGTTACTCCCGTGTGCCTGGGGCATGGAACCGGGCCGACCCCTCATAGGTTAATTGATAGTTACTAACGGTAACCATTAACCGCAACCTGGTTGGAGGACCTGATAATGACTGTCAGCCTTGGACTGCTGGTCGCGCGAGTCGTGGTCGGCCTACTCATGGCGGCGCACGGCACGCAGAAGTTGTTGGGATGGTTCGGGGGGTATGGCCTGCAGAAGACAGGGGACTTCTTCGCCCAGCTCGGGTTTCGCCCCGGCCGCGCTTTCGCCGCGGCGGCCTCACTGACCGAGATCACGAGCGGCCTGCTGGTCGTCCTCGGCCTGTTCGGCCCGATCGGTCCCGCCCTGATGATATCTGTGATGATCGTCGCAGCCGTCACCGTTCACTGGGGACACGGATTGCTCGCCACGAGTAACGGCGTCGAGCTGCCGCTGCTGTACGCGACCGCGGGGGTCGTGCTCGCGCTGACCGGCTTCGGTGCGTACGCACTCGATGCCTGGCTCGGCATCGCCGCTGCCTGGACGACGACGACCACCTTGATCGTGCTGGCGCTCGGGATCCTAGGCGGCTTCGCCAATCTCGCGCTGCGGGTCCGCCCGGCCACCACGGTCCGAGCGTAAGGAGGAGGAGAGGTGCAAATCGGCATTGATAGCTTCGCGGCGGCACACGATGAAGCC
>WNFK01164378.1_pt1 | contig 12616 bp, 11 predicted proteins | sample 5400281 | NCBI WGS metagenome assembly WNFK01 (sample SAMN13153350, study PRJNA577476) | soil metagenome | isolation source: 20 cm soil on Douglas fir-dominated hillslope | place: USA:California | collected 2013-09-17
TCGTGGCCGTATAGGAATAGGTGGCGACGCCCTTGTGCAGTTGATCGGTCAGCCCTTGATCGTGGGCGTGGCAGGCCGTGCAATTGAACTCGCGGAACGAGGCGCCGTCGCCGTGGCAGATATTGCACGCGACCGCGTGAGGACCGGTGGCTATCGGGAAGCGATCATGTGTGGCCGGAGTGGGCGCACTGTTTGCGGGCCCGGAAGGCCCTTTCCCACACGCGATGGCGAGGAGCGCGATACAGAGAGCGACACGGCCAACAAAGGCCAGCGTGCCCCTGCCCCTGACCGTCGTGTGGCCCACGAACTTCCTCTGCCCGCGAGGGACGAGCGCGAAGTTGATGTGGCTGTAACATTACCAGAGTAGGTCATGGGCACACCAATCAGGTCCTGTCGGAGTGCAGCGCTGTCAGAACCGCCCGGCCAGCGCGATGTCGAACGTGCCGGTGAACACGCTGCCGGTCGAGCTGAACGGCTGGATACCGGGGGAACCGCCGGCGCGCCCCATCCCGGTGAACCGAAGCGCAATGAATTCAGTGAGTTGTGCGCTAACGCTCGCGGACGCTCCCAGCTCGTCTTCCGTGTAGGGACCGAGCCCTGTCGTCTGGTACCAGAACGCGCGGACCATCGCCTGCACCCCGCGGGGACGGCGCGTGAGGACCGGTGGCTATCGGGAAGCGATCATGTGTGGCTGTATTGGGCCCACCGTCGGCAGCTCCGGAAGACCCTTTCCCACACGCGCTGGCGAGGAGCGCGAGACACAAAGCAACACGGCCAGCAAAGGCCAGCGTGACCCTGCCCCTGACCATCGTGTGGCCCACGAACTTCCTCTGCCCGCGAGGGACGAGCGCGAAGTTGATGTGGCTGTAACATTACCAGAGTAGGTCATGGGCACATCCGGGACGGGAGAGCCCTGGTAGCGGAAGCCGCCCAGCACCGAGAGCTTCTCGAGGGGGCGGAAGCCGAGGTCCGCGCTGAAGGAATCGAGCAAGGTCGAGCCGGAGTCGGGCTTGGCGATGCGCCCTTGGAGACCGAGATCGAGCATCTTCCCGAGCGACATCTGCCCGAGCCCCTCGAGCTCCATTCGCTTCCCCAGCTCGGGGCTGTTCACGTAGGCGAGCCGGAACTCCTCGCGCGCGTAGCGGACCGTGGCGTGGGTGTCACCGACGCTCTGGAACGCCAGGTAGCCGCCCGCGGTCGAGCGATCGAAGGTCGGCGAGGTGGTACTCGGGTCGGGCACCCCGCCGCCGAAGATTCCGAACTCCACGTTGCCCTTGGTGCGCCAACCGGCCTGCGCCCCATCGACGATGGTGGCGCCGGGCGCGACCCAGGGCCGGATGCGTCCGAGCGCGACCTGCAGGCCGCTCTGCTGCGACCGGCGGACCAACTCCGCCTCCCAGACGTACAGCTGCCAGTTGTCGTCCGGTCTCGAGACGACAGGTCCCGATCTCTCGCTCCAGTACCGAGCGCTCATGTCGGCATAGAGCGAGAAGCCACCCCCCACGGGAGCGCCCCGCACCGCCGCGTCCAACCGTTCCTGGTGCCAGGGCCCCACGCCCGTCGCGGCCCAGGTGAAGTAGGAGATCCGCGCCTCGGTCCGTCCCGAGAAGAGCGTGGGCCGCTCCCCTCCATGGAAATCGACCTTCTCGAACGTCGTGTTCTCCAGCGAGCGGCGACGCCGGGCCACTTCGTTGTCGGCGAGCGGACCGGCGCCGGTGCGCACCGGAGCGGCCTCCGCCGGCTCCGGACGGGCCTCGACCGGGAAGGTGTCTCCGGTACGGCCGTTGCCGAGGCAGGTGGCGTGGGTCTCCGAAACGACCTCGACCTTGCAGGTGCCGACCGCCTTCTCTCCGCGGCGAAGCGCGAGCACTGCCCCGGGGGCGAGGCCGTCCCGCGCTCCGGCGTCGAGGTAGAGGCGGCCCGCGGTCGCGTATTCGACCTTGCCCGTAGTCCGCTGGGCGGCGGCGGACGAACGGGAGAGAAGACCGAGCGCCGCAGCAGCGGCGAGCGCGAGCGTCGATCTCATCGGGACCTCCGCTGACGCGTCTGTGCGGTGCCTGTCGTGAACTGGTGGCACTCGTAGCACTTGCGGTCCTTGCACTGGAAGCCCACCACGTTCGTGTGGCGCTGCTGCATGACGGGGCAGAAATGGCATCGGGTGCAGGACGCCGTGTTCGTCGCGCAGGCGCCGGTGGGGAGCGTGCCGGTCAGGCTCGTGTGGCAGCCCAGGCAGGGGATGCCCGCGTGCGGACCTGCAGAGATCTGGAAGCACGCGTCGTGTGCGGGGAACCGGCCGGACCGGAACGTAAAGGGATTGTGGCAGTCGCGGCAGGTGGTCGGGAAGCCGGCCGCGATGTGATCGACGGAGACGGTCGCCGCCCGAAGGTAATCGGCCTGATGACAGGTGTAGCAATCCACGGTCGCCCGGGAGAACCTCCGGTCGCGCTGATCGAGATGGCATTCCTCGCAGGGGATCGCGGCGTGGCGGCCGGTGAGCGGGAAGTTCGTTCGCCGGTGCGCGTCGGCGTCGAACTTGCTGCGCCAGGACTCCTCGTCGTGGCAGGTGGCGCAGCGCGAGCCGAACTCGCCCGTGTGCACGTCGACATGGCAGGCCGAGCAGCCGGTGGGCACGGCCGTGCTGAAATCGATCGAGGCGTGGCAGCCGGAGCAGCTCGCCAAGGAATGCCTGCCGCGGAGCGGGAAGCCGGTCTGGTCGTGGTCGAAGCTGACGCGTCTCCAGTTATCGGTCGAATGGCAGCTGGCGCAGCCGGTGCCCTTCAGGCCGTGGCCAGGGACCAGCTTCGCCCCCTGCTGCGCGCTGCCCGGGGCGCCGGCCGCGGCGACGACGCCCGACCAGGCCAGGACGATGGCAAGCACCGCGATTCTCACCGCGTCAGCCCTCCGAAGGCGCCCTTGTGCACGTCCACGTGGCAGCCCTCACAGCTGGTTGGAACGCCGCGATACCGGCGCGTCTTGGTCCGGTACGCGACGAAGATCTCGGGGTGGCAGTTGGCGCACTCCACCGACGCGTGCTTCCCGGTGAGCTCGTACGAGGTGAACGGCGGCTTGTGCAGGAACGAGATCTCCTGCCACTTGGTGGAGGCGTGGCAGCGGGTGCAATCGGTCGCGTTCGTCTTCGCGGCCGCGAACTGGCCGACGTGGGCGTCCGCGTGGCAGGACGAGCAGGTCCTCTGCACCTCCGCGTACCGGACCACGCCGCTCCCGTCGGGGACGTGGCATGCGGGGCAGGTAGGCCCCTTGTGCCCGCCGGTGAGCGGGAATCGCGTCTCGCGGTCGTGGTCGAAGCTCACTTGCGACCAGGACGCGACCTGGTGGCAGTCGGCGCACCCGGAGTCCTGGACCCTCTGCTGGAACTGCCCCTTGTGCGGGTCCGTGTGGCACATGTCGCATCGCGACGGGTTTCCCGGCGGATGGAACTGCGTGAGGGTGATGAGGGCCTTGCGCTTCCGCTTGTCCAGCCAATCCCGCAACGGCGCGGCGCGCGTCTCCAGCGTCGGATCCTGGGCGTGACAACGCTGGCAGGCGACAGCCCCATGCGATCCGAGCAGCGGCCAGGACTTGTGCTCCTCCGGATCGTACTTGGCCGGCCGGAAGCTCTGCACCGTGTGGCAGCGGTCGCAGGCGGCGTACGGATCGCCGGCCTTCCCCAGCTGGGCGAGGTGGGCGTCGACGTGGCAGGCGGTGCAGGCGTCGAAGATCATGCCCTTGAACACCGCCTTCTTGCCGGGGAACGGTCCATGGCAGCTCTTGCAGGGAACCGCGACGTGCGCGCCCCGGAGGGGGTAGCGCGTCTTCTCGTGGAAGGCGCGCTCGTCCGCGCCCCCCTTGAGCACGAGCCATCCCTCGACGCTGTGGCAGCTCTCGCATTTCTGGCCGAATCGGTTCTGGTGCGGGTCCTTGTGGCAGTCGGTGCATTTGTCGTGGACCACCGGCCTGAAGCGGGAGAACGCCTCCGACAAGGGAGCGGGGAAGGCGCTCTTGCTGAAGTGCGGGTCCTTCTCGCGCGCATGGCAGTCGACGCACTTCACGTCCTCGTGTTTTCCTTCGAGCGGGAAGCTGGTCTTGGCGTGGTTGAACTTCGGCGCGGGCTTCCAGCCGTGCTCGTCGTGGCAGGTGCTGCAGGCCTTCTTGTTGAACTGGCCGCGGTGCTCGTCGAAGTGGCAAGACGCGCACTGGTTCGCGACTCCAAGATACGTATCGATCTTCGGGAACTTCTTCTTCAGCTCGCGCACTCCGGAGTCCACGATCATCTTGTCCTGGTGGCATTGATCGCACTTGAGGGGCGCGTGCTTGCCGAGCAGCGGGAAGCCGGTGCGCTTGTGATCGAAGCCGCTCTTTCCCCCCTTCCCCCAGTCGACCAGCTGGAAGTCGCGCCCCTGGTGCTCGTGGTGGCAGAGGTTGCAGTTCCGCTCGGCGTCGGAGAGCAGGCCGTGCAAGCCGTGCTTCTTCGCGACCCGCACCTGGATCTCCTTGTGGCAGTCGAGGCAGCGATCGGAGGAGAGCTGACCTCCCGGGGCGTGGCACTTGGTGCAGTTGGTCAGGCCCTCCAGGTCCTCGTGCGACTTCGCGAGCGGGCCGGGCGAGAACACGTCCGCCCGTGAGGCCGGGGCGAGCGAGCAGGCCGCCAGGATCGCGATGCGCACGAGCCAGCACCGCATCCGATCAGCGCCTCCATCCGTAGCCGAGGTAGAGCGAGACGGCGATGTGGGCGGCGATGGCCACCACCAAGAAGCCCGCCAGCGAGGCGTGGAAGAACCTCCAGCCTCTCAGGAGCCTCTTGAGGCTCTGGTAGAACTGGATCTGCCTGCGGATGCGGCGCAGCCTCTTGTACCCGTCGCGGAACTCCCGGTACCCGTCGCGATCGTCGAATTGCCCGCGCGCCTGCAGCAGCCGCAGCCGGGTTGCCAGCCAGCTGAAGGGCATGCGCAGGAACATCCCGATCAGCGATCCCGGCTTTACCGGGGCGGTCACGGCCGCGAAGATCCGCTGGAGGAATTGCGGGTTCCCCGAGCCGGCGATCATCGGCTCGAGCCGGGCCTTGAGCCGTTCCCAGCGCCCGAGCAGATCGGAGAACTCCACCTCTTTTCCGCCATACGAGGGCACGAGGCCGTAGATGAACCGGCCGACGATGCCGGTGAGCACCACGATCAGGAGCGCCGCCGCGGTGCCGGTGGCGAGCTGGTTGTTGGACTGGAACGCCGCGTGGAAGACGATCACCAGCGGGCTCATGAAGCCCACGAACATGTGGAAGTCCAGCCAGTCGCGGATCTTGCCGACGCCCGACATGCTCTGCCACCGCTTGCGGACCGGGTAGAGGAAATTGAGCAGCATGAAGGCCGTCGCGACGATGCCGACGCCGTGTCCCCAGGTGCCCGCGGGCTTCAGGCTGGCGTGCAGAGGAGAGTGGAGGCGCTCCGGGCGGGAGAGCAGGTAGTAATCCCAACCCTTGATGGTCAACCAGGCCAGGATGGCCAACCCCGTGATCAGGTAGCTGATGTGCTTGCGCCGCCTCGACTTCTCCTCGAGGTCCTCCTTCGACAGGCCTGCGCGCAGCTTGAGGGCGGGCTTGCCGCCCTTTGCCTGGCCCCCCTTTCCCACCTCCTCGCCGAAATGCTTCTTGAGCGAGATCTTCGACCGCTCCAGGAACTCCAGGGGGAGATCGCCGCCGATGCTGACGATGACGAAGTCGTTCTGCAGCACGACGGGCGAGCCTTCCGCGGTCAGCACGACTTCGTCGTCCAGGATTTTGTTGACCTCCGAGCTCATCAGGGCCTGGATGCTGCGCTGCCCGATCAACTTCTGGATCTTCTCCCGGTTTGCCTGGCGCGCCTTGCCGAAATTCTCGGCGCGGTAGGAGATCGTGACCTCGGCGTCGCTCTCTTCCGCGAGCATCATGGCCGCCTCGAGCGCGGAGTCGCCGCCCCCCACCACCAGCACCTTGCATCCCAGGTACTGGTCCGGGTCGATCAGCCGGTAGGCCACCTTGCTCAGCTCTTCTCCCGGAACGCCGAGCTTCCGCGGGCTGCCGCGGAGGCCGGTGGCGAGCACCACCTTGCGCGCGGTCAGCGTGCCCTTGTTCGTGACCACGCGGAACTGCCCGTCCTCGCCTTCGATGGTCTGGACGGTGATGCCTTCGTCCACCTTGACCTGGGCCTTCGCGAGCACGCTCTTCCAGACGCCGAGCAGCTCCTCCTTGCTGATCTGCTTCTTCTTGATCTTGCCGTAGAACGGGATCTCGACCGGCTCGGTCATCACCACCTTTTGCCGTGGGTAGTTCGCCACCGTGCCGCCGAGGCTGCCCTGCTCGAGCACGCGGAAGGTCCGCCCGGCGTGCTTCAGTCCCAGCGCGGTCGCCAGGCCCGCGGGTCCGCCGCCCACGATGGCGACGTCCACCTCTCCCTTGGACGTGTTGCCGCGCGGCGTGGTCTGCCCCAGCCGCCCGCTGACTTGAAGGCCCTGCGTCAACGCGTTCTTGATCAGCCCCATCCCGCCCAGCTCGCCGACGATGTGGACGCCGCGGCGGCTGGACTCGAAGTACTCGTCCACCATGGGAAGGTCGACGCCGCGCTCCTTGGTGCCGACCACCAGCTTGATCGCGTCGACCGGGCACTCGGCCGCACACTTGCCGTGGCCGATGCAGTGATCCGCATGGATGAGCCTGGCGGCGCCGTTGACCACGCCCAGGATGTCGCCTTCCGGACAGGACTTGAGGCAGGTGAGGCTGCCGATGCAGATGTCCGGGTCGATCACCGGGTGGAGCGTGAGCGGCACTTTCACTTCGCGCTTCTTGGCTTCTTCGATCGCCCGCGCAGCCGCTGCATGCCGGTTCCGGCGGCGGCGCACCATCGCGACGATCAGGAACAGCGCAGCCGCGCCGGCTATAGAAATGATTTGCGTGCCGAGCTCCAACAATCCTCCGCGTCGGCTCCGGCCGCTTGCGCGTTCACCTGGGCACCATAGGATGGGATCCTCGACGGGTAAAGCTTCGTTTCGTCGCAAAGCAGCGTCATGCAACAGTTTTCGCGCGGCTGTTCCGGGCGGATAACGCCCTGCGCGATAACCCCTCTGAAGCACAGGATCGGGGTGTGGGCGGATGTCGCGAATCCGGTGGAAAGCGGGAGCAGGGTGCGGTCAGCGGCGGGGCATGGATGGTCGCAAGCCACCCGCCCCGAGCCATCCTGTCACGACGGTGGTCCGAACGGGACATGCCGACTTGCGCGACATCGCGGACGAGCGCTAGACGATGGCCATGAACCTGATCGCGGTGTTGCTCCTGGCCCAGGCGGCGCAAGCGGGCGGGCTTTCCTGGAAGCCCCCCGCGGGCTGGACCGTCGAGCCGTCTGGCTCGTCCATGCGCGTCGTCACGTATCGCATCCCTGCTACCGGCGGCGACGCAGAGCCGGGCGAGGTGGCAGTCTTCTGGGCAGTTCACGCCCGAGGCCGGATCGGCGAAACCGACGCGGAGCGAGCAGACCGTCAACGGCACCCGCGTGACGCGGGTCTCCACCGAGGGCGCGTACGGCTCGGGAATGCCGGGCGGGCCGGGAACGTCGAAGGCGGGCTTCGCGCTCCTCGGCGCCATCGCGGAGGGCCCGGGCGGAAACGTCTTCTTCAAGCTGACCGGCCCGCGCAAGACGGTGCAGAAAGCTGCTGCGAAGTTTGACGGTCTGGTGCGCAGCCTCAAACGCAACTGAGCGGCGCGCCCGAGGCGGCACGTGGAAATTTACCGGAGACGCATGTGGAGAGCATGCCGCCGATCGCCTGCTGGCGCCGCATGTGATCCCATTTGTCGCAGTCCATTCTGCCGCTTCGGCGATACCTCCGCGTGCTAGACTGAGGCATCATGCGCTTCGTCGCTATAGACTCGCAGCGGAGAAGATGACGGAAGCGGAGATCCCATCGCCAGGCGCGCGCCTGCCCGCGGGCAAGACCAAGTGGTTTGCGCTCGCCGCGCTGGCCGCCGCGGCCGCCGCGTTCCTCGTCATCGCCATCGGGGGCATCGGCGAGAACCTCGTCTACTACTGGGCTCCGAAGGACGTGCGCGCGGCGGGGCCGAAAGCGGTGGGCGCGACCATCCGGCTCGGCGGGCAGGTCGCGGTCGGATCCGTCAAGCTCGGCGAAGGAGTCTCGAACCTGGAATTCGACGTGACTGACGGGACGGCGACCGTCCACGTGATCTCCCGCGGCGTCCCTCCGCAGCTCTTCCGCGACCGCATCGGGGTGGTGGTCGAGGGAACGATGTCGAACGACGGGAACTTCGAGAGCCGCCGGCTGATGGTTTCCCACGACAACAAGTACCGCGCCCCCGCGGACAAGAACGTCGACATCAAGGAGCTGATGCGCTCCACGGAAGGGCTCGAGGACGCGCCTCCGCCGCCCGCGGTGGCCGGCTCGCGCCCCCAGTAAAGGCCAACGCATGGTTGCAACTCTCGGTCGGACGCTGATCCTGCTCGCCCTGCTCGCCGCAAGCGCCGGCTCCCTGGTGGGCTTCGCGACCGGTGCGCGTCCCAGCGCGGTGGGCTGGCGGTGGGCGCGACGGCTCGCGTACGCCTTCGCGGCACTGATGGTGCTTGCGAATCTCACCATGGAGTACGCGCTCCTCACGCACGACTTCAGCGTCAGCTACGTGGCGCACGTCGGCTCGCGATCGGTGCCGACCTGGGTCTCGATCGTCAGCCTCTGGTCGTCGCTCGAGGGCTCCATCCTCTTCTGGGGCCTGGTGATGGGCGTGTATATCGCCATCGCGACCCGGCGCTATGCGGACGACCACCCGGAGTACATGCCCTACGCGGTGGGGGTATGGCTCGCGTGCGGCGCCTTCTTCAGCTTCCTTTTGGCAGGGCCCGCGCAGCCGTTCGCGGCGGTGCTGAATCCGGCCGCGGATGGGCCGGGCCCCAATCCGCTCCTGCAGAACCACTACTTGATGGTCATCCACCCGCCGTTCCTCTACTCGGGGTACGTCGGGATGACGATCCCCTTCGGGCTGGCCTGCGCCGCGCTCCTCGTCGGCCGGCTCGGGCACGACTTCATCCGGCCCCTGCGCAACTTCTTGCTGCTCCCGTGGATCTTCCTCACCTGCGCGATCGTGCTCGGCGGCTGGTGGGCCTACGAGGTGCTGGGCTGGGGCGGTTACTGGGCTTGGGATCCGGTGGAGAACGCCTCCTTCCTGCCCTGGCTCACGGCCACGGCTGCCCTCCACTCCGCGATCCTGGTCGAGCGCAAAGGCGTCCTCAAGGGCTGGACCGTCACGCTGGTGATCTCCACCTATCTGCTCACCATCCTCGGCACGTTCATGACGCGATCCGGGGTCTTCAACTCCGTCCACTCGTTCACCCAGAGCGCGATCGGTCCCACCATCCTGGTCTTCCTCGCCGCGGCGCTGCTCTTCTCGGTGGTGTTGCTCACGCTGCGGATCGACGGCCTTTCCGCGGAAGGCCGGCTGGAGACGGGACCCTCCCGCGACGTCGTGTTCCTGGTGCAGAACCTCCTCTTCGTGCTCTTCACCTTCACGGTCCTGCTCGGGACCGTGTTCCCGCTGGTGGTCGAGGCGGTGCGCGGCGTCCAGATGAGCGTGGGGCGGCCTTACTTCGACAAGATGTCCGTGCCCATCGGCGTGGCCTTGCTCTTCTTGATGGGCGTGGGTCCGGCGCTGCCCTGGGGACGCGCGGACCGCGAGCAGTTGAAGTCCGCGCTCTTGCCGCCCGTGGTGACCGCCGCCCTTCTCATGTTCCTCGGCGTGCTCCTGGGCGTCCGGAACGCGTGGACCCTCCTCGCGCTCGCGTTCGGCGGCTTCACCGCCCAGGTCACCGTCCGGGAGCTGCTCCTGCCCGTGCGCCAGCGGATGCGCGCGCGAGGCGAAGGGGTCGCGGAGGCCTTCCGGCAGGCGCAGAGCCGGGGACGCCGCCGCTTCGGCGCGTACATCGTCCACGCCGGAGCCGTGGTGGTGATCGCGGCAGTGGCGGTCTCCAGCACCATGGGGACCTCGAAGGAGGTCCAACTCAACAAAGGCGAGAGCGCGACGATCGGCGCCTACACCGTCACGTTCGTGAACGCCGAGCGCCTCACCGAGCCGCACCGCGAGTCGGCCCTCGCGAGGATGGAGATCCGCAAGAACGGCCGCGAGGTGGGATGGCTCTATCCGCGCATGAACCAGTACGAGAACCAGCGCGAGCCGATCGGGACGCCGGCCGTGCGATCGGGCCTGACCGAGGACCTCTATCTCTCCGTCCACAACATCGACGTGGAGTCGGGCAGCGTCGGTCTCCTGATCCTGGTCAACCCGATGGTCCTCTGGATCTGGGTCGCCACCGCGGTGATGGCCCTCGGGGGACTGGTGGCCCTGGTGCCGGCCTGGCGCGGGGCCACAGCCGAGGCGCGGGTCACCGCTCCCGCCGCCCCGCTCTCCATCGAGGGGTCCCGCTGATGGCAACGGTCGTCTCTCCGGACGTCGCGACCGCGCGACCTTCGCGCATCAACAAGCGCGTACTGGTGGTGGGTGCCGCGATCGTGCTCCCCCTGATCGCGGTCCTGGTCGCCAACCTGGGCCGGGACCCGCACATGGTGCGGTCGCCGCTGGTCGGCCGCCCCGCTCCGGCCTTTGCCCTCCCGCCCGTCGGAGGCGGCTCCCTGGTCCGGCTGGAGTCGCTCCGCGGAAAGCCCGTCGTCATCAATTTCTGGGCCACCTGGTGCGTGCCCTGTTTCGAGGAGCACGCGGCGCTCGCGGCGGCGGCGCGGGGGCTGCGCGACGTCCAGTTCCTGGGCGTCATCTACGAGGACGAGGAGCCGAGGACCGAGGCTTTCCTGAAGGAGAAGGGAAGCGCCTATCCCTCGCTGATGGATCCGGAAGGCCGGACGGCCATCGCCTACGGCGTGTTCGGCGTTCCCGAGACGTTCTTCATCGACGGCGAGGGACGCATCGTCGAGAAGTACGTCGGACCCCTGCAGCGAAGCACCATCGCGGAGCTCGTCGCTCGCGCCCGGGGAGGTGGGCAATGATCCGGGCCGCCATCCTCTCGATCGGGCTGCTGGCGTTGCCCGCGCGCTCCGCCCCGGCGGACAAGGCCCCGTCCTCGGCCGGCATCGGCGCTCCCAGGGGCCAGCCGCTCTCCGGAGCGGAGCTGGACGCGCGGACGCAGGACGTGGGCGGCCTGCTGCGCTGCCCCGTCTGTCAGGGCCTCTCCGTGGCTGACTCGCCTTCGACCATGGCTCGCAACATGAAGGCCGAGGTGCGCGAGGAGCTCGCTGCCGGCTACGATCAGGAGCAGATCCTCGCCCACTTCGAGCGCTCGTACGGCGAGTTCGTGCGCCTGCAGCCACCGATGCGAGGCGTGAACTGGATGGTGTGGTTCGGACCTCTGCTGGCCCTTCTCGGAGGGGCGGTGCTGATCGCCCGCAAGCTGAAGGGGTCGGCGACGCAGGGCCCGCCGGCGCGCGCCGAAGCGGCGGTCGACGTGCCCGCCCGCGGCACGCTGCCCGAGGATCCGCGCCTCGCGGCAGCGGTGCGCCGGGTCCGGGAGCTGGCGTACGGCTGGCCCGGCGGCGTCCCTCCCAAGGAGGCGTCGGCATGAGCCCCGCGCAGGTCGATTGGCTCCCGGCCCTGATCGTGCTCGGGATCGGATTGGCCGCCGGCGCCGGCGTCGTCTGGCAGGTGCTCGCCGCCTCGCGCCGCCTGCCGTCCGCGGCCACGGTCGCGACCGTGGAGGTCCGGGACCTGGCCGGCAAGGGCGATGCGCTCTTGCGCCAGCTCCGCGAGCTGGAGGACACCGCCAGCAAGCGAACCGCCGCTCAGCTCGCCTGCGAGCGCTACGCGCTGGAGCTGGAAGCGGCGCGGACCTTCCTCGCCTTGGACGAGCGCGCTGGCCCGGCCAAAGAGACGCGGCGCCAGGGTGCGCCCCGCGAGTCCCCACCCGCGGTCCCGCAAAGGGCCGCGGCGGCAGCTCCGGAGCGGGCCGGAATGCGCGGCTTCCTCTGGGGAACCGGCAGCGCCACCGCGCTGCTCTTGCTCGCGTTCTTCGTCTACCAGTCGGCGAAGCCCCGCGAGACGGGTGGTTCGGTGACCGGCGAGCCCAGGCGCCACCCCGGACGCGGACGAAGCGCAGCTGCAGGCGGCGGTGGCCAGCAATCCGGACGACGTGGAGCGCCGCCTCGCCTTGACGCGCCACTATGTGGAGCGCCAGGACTGGATGAAGGTCTGGAACGAGACCTCGCAAGTGCTGAAGACCGCGCCCGGGAACCCACGCGCTCTCGCGTACCAGGCGCTGGTCCGGCTCGCGATGGGGCAGGGAGAGGTCGCCGTGAGCATGCTGAAGACGGCGCTGGCCTCCGACCCGAACCTGGTGGACGGCTGGGTCTACCTGGCCTTGTCGCTCGCGCGCACGGGGCACATGAAGGAGGCCGAAGAGGCGGTCGCGCGGGCATCGAAGCTCTTCCCGGACAGGGCCGACGACTTCCGCCGCTTCCTCGCCGAGCTCCGCACGAACGAGGCGCCCACGGCCCAGGCCAGCCCGGCGGCGAACGGGTCCGATCCGCACGCGGGGCTCCGGACTCCCGGAGATGGAGCCTCCGCAGCTCCAGCGGCGGCGGCCGCGCCGGCCGC
>WNFK01212940.1_pt1 | contig 12606 bp, 9 predicted proteins | sample 5400281 | NCBI WGS metagenome assembly WNFK01 (sample SAMN13153350, study PRJNA577476) | soil metagenome | isolation source: 20 cm soil on Douglas fir-dominated hillslope | place: USA:California | collected 2013-09-17
GCAAGCAGACATTAAAATTTATAGCCTAACCGGAAAAATTCTATTTAATCAAAAAATAAGCAGTTTTAAAGGAAATAATTTAATAACCATACCATTAAGTTCAGACCTGGCTCCTGGCATGTATGTGCTTGAAATAAATAATGACATCGCAAGCCAAACGGCAAAATTTGTAAAACAATAAAAACTTTTATAGATATTATTAGAAAACAGCAGTTATAAGAAACGAAAATTAATTCGTTCATAATCCAACCCTAAGAAAATGAAAAAAATTGTACTCTGTATGACGCTTTCTGCGAGGTTGTCTTTTTACCTGGTTGCCCAGGACATCCCCACCCCCTCTGCTAATTTACAAACAGTACCCAATGGCAGTTATGTAATTGCAATGGATAATACTCTCCAGAAAAATACAGCTGGTTACTTTAACCTGAAAGCTTATGGCCTTATAGTATACTTGCTGAATAATAATGTAAAAGTGAAATGGGTTATTAAAACAGGAAAAGTCAAAAATGATATTGACTTCAGCACACAGGCGGAACAACTGCTGCCTAGCCTTGCAGCCGGCGGAGTAACTTCAGATTTTAAGTCAGGTCCATTTGTAATTTTTGCAACTGATACTACCGGCGTGGCAGCATTAGTAGCTAATTATTACACCAGCGCAGCTCTTACCGGAAACAATCGCCCAAAAGTATATCGCCTGACAACTGCAGCACTCAATGTAGATATCAGGTATGACATGAGTGGATTCAAACCCAAAGCTGCTATTTTAAATGATGGCGGTAATGAGAGTATTCATACTAATTTCATGACTAAGGCTGGTATTCCCTCTTCCAATTATATGACAACTGATGGCAGTTCACTGATGTCTACATGTTTCACATTTGCCAGCGAGCCTCATAATGGATCGGCTGATGCTACAATTATTACAACTATTAAAGGGTTTGTGCAGGCAGGCGGCAATTTCCTGGCTGAATGCGCAGCCATTGAAACTTACGAGAATAATGCCTCTGGTCATTTTCATACTACTAATGGAATAACTGTTTCAAATACAAATATTGCATCCGCAAGTGTAATTTTCCCGAATGCAGATCTTGGCTTTACTCAAATTGACGGAGCATTCAGCATTAACAAAACAGGAAGTGTAAAAAACTGGACGCTTGCTGCGGGAAGTACCTTTATTAATAGCGAACACAATCATGCTTCCGGAGGTTCGATGGCTGCCCAATCACCTGTTGGAGCCAGTGTGGCCAGGCTGAACAGTGAGTCAAAAGGTGGTCTTGTGTTTTATCTTGGCAACCATAATTTCACAGCCATAAATGATATCGAAGATATTAATGGCATAAGGATGTATATGAATGCATTTTTAACTCCTGTCGCAATTAATAGTAATTGCAATATGGGCGAAGCGCTTCTCTATGCACTGCCTGTTCACCTTGTCAGTTTCCAGGGCAACCTGAATAAGAATAATAAAGTAACACTAACATGGACAGTTTCTGATAATGAAACTACAAACAGTTTTGAAGTTGAAAGAAGTGAAAACGGCCGTGATTTTACAACAGTAGCCATTGTACTGGTTTCAGGAAAAATAGGCACTGAAAGTTATATGTTCCATGAAACAATAAACAATAATGATAAAATAATGTATCGTTTGAAAATGATTGACAAAAGTCATAAGGCTGATTACTCTAAAATTCTGATATTCCAGACCAGGGCCATGGTAAGCAGCTATATTAAAATTATTGGCAACCCGGTAAATGATAAACTTACTTTCAGCTATACAGCTTCTGCCACACAACTTATTTCAATAAAAATTTATGACATGAGTGGAAGAGTGGTAATGAATAATAAAGTAAATAGTCTTGAGGGTAATAATATGATGAGCCTTCCGTTAAATTCAACTTTCAAAACTGGTATGTATGTAATAGAAGTAAACAACGGAACTGAATTACAAACAGCAAAATTTGTAAAACAATAAAAATTTTTTCATAGATATATTGCAAACCACCAGCTAACGGGAAGGGCCCTTTTCTAAAAGGGGCCCTTTATTTTTATACACGAATGAGTTTGATATCCCTAAACTTTTTTCACTTAGACTAAAAGTTAAATTGTCTACTGCAATTATTTCGTTGAAAGACTTCGTTAATCCACGCCCTCAATAATAGAAGACATATAGTAATAGTACTGAATTCAAAATTTGTTTTAAAAATTCTTTATTGAAAATGAATATCTTGAAATATTACTTAAAAAAAATCCTTAGAAAAACTTGCAACAATTGAATGTACATATTACGTTTGTGTCATCGTAGAACAAGCACCTATATCCAACGAAGAACTACTAAAAGCGATCCGTACTGATACCCTCCTCTAAAAGAAATTTCCCGGTAACATTACGGTAGCTCCAGAAAAAAGAAACAACAATCCGTTTTATACATTCAACCCTAAGAAAATGAAAAAGATTTTTATTCTTTGCGTATTTGCCTTTGCGGCAATCTTCTCAAAAGCACAAGTTGTACTTAACGAAGTTTATCCTGAACCAGGAGCTACTTACCAGGAATTTTTTGAGTTGTACAACACAAGTACTAACCCGGTACCTGAAAGCCTGGATAATTACACACTTATAGCATATTATGAAGAGCCGGGTGGCAAATCTGGCTTTTATGTATTGGACCTGCCTAACCAAACAGTAAATGCAAAGGGATACTATGTTGGTTCTTCTCTTTCAACTTTTGCTATACAGGGACAAAGCGGTTTAAGTGCAGATTTAAACTGGAATTCTATTCCCGCTGGTGGTGCATTGACAAAATGGGAAAAGAGCGGATCTTCTTATACATCCGTCTCAGTTCCTGCCAATCTGAATGATCTTTTTGTGAAAATAACAGGTGGTGGTGGTGGCAGTGCTGCATTTGAAGTTTTTGTTTACAAAAACGGAATACTTGTCAATGGAATTATGGGTGGCAGCAATGCAAATGCTATTCCTTCTTCTCTTAAAGCTATGCCTGACTTATTTGTTGATATGACTGGCAGCTCCCCTGACTTTACTATCAAGTTTAGTACAATAAGTGACAACAGTGTTGAGTACATATCTGGAACCGCTGGTACTAATAACGGTTATTACCGTCAATATGATGGAAAATGCGGTGTATGGAAATTAAGTAGTTCGGCTGCAGATTATACACCTGGTCAATCAAATGGTTCAGCTGCTGCTACTTTAGGGACATTAACAATTTCTGCATCAATTTCCTCATATGTTGCTGATCCTACAAAATCATTACTGACTTATAATATAACTGCAGGACCTGCTGATGCATTCCCGGTAGTTGTTGAAGTTTACCAGGATCTTGGAATAATTGGTGAATTAGATGCAAGTGATGTATTGGTTGATTCAAAAAATATTGGTAGCTCTGCTACAGGTAGTCAAAATGTAATTATGCCAACGAATTATGATGGAGCAATATTAGTTGCTAAATCACCGGCAGGTTGCTATGACAGGGTAATTGCACTTCCAGCTCTTCAAGCCAAATCTACTCTTCCGATCCATCTTATCAGCTTCCAGGGCAATATGAATAAGAGTAATAAAGTAACGCTCAACTGGACTGTTGCTGATAATGAGATCGCCAATAATTTTGAAGTAGAAAGAAGCTTTAACGGAAGAGATTTTACAACTGTTGCTTTAGTATTTGCTTCTGAAAAGATGGGTACTGAAAACTATATGTATTATGAAACAACAAGTGGCACAGATAAAGTGATGTATCGTCTTAAAATGACCGATAAAAATCATGAAGCTGATTATTCAAGGATCCTGATCTTCCAATTGAAATCTGCTATCACAAATAATATCAAGATCATCGGTAACCCTGTGAATGACAAACTCACTTTCAGCTATACCGCTTCAGCTACACAAGTTGTTGATGTAAAAGTGTACGACATGACTGGCAGAATGGTATTAAAGAGTAAAGTTAACAGCCTGGAAGGCAGCAACGTGATAAGTCTTCCGTTAAACTCAACTTTCAAAGCGGGTATGTATGTAGTAGAAGTTAATAACGGAACTGAACTTCAATCATCAAAATTTGTAAAGCAGTAATCTTAATAACAAGCCATCTTCCTGAAATCTGGAGGGAGCGAAGGAAGAAAGGTACCAGCAATCCTCGTGAATCAAATAAAGTCTCTTGATACTAAACCAATGATTCTGACGACCGGTTAAAACCTTGAAAAATTTTCATACACTTAGAGTATCAACGGAGACGGGCCCTATTTCTATAGGGCCTTTTTATTTAAATTCTGCTCAAAATAAATAGAGTACCGTAGTTTTTCATTTCAATCAACTTGCATATACACTTATTACGTAGTAGATTTGTTAAGAAGATTGCGTCAGATATCCGACGTAAAAACCATCTGAAATAATCCGTATTGATACTTATTCTAAAAACAATCCCTTTATCATTGCGGCATTTTTTACTGATGGCCAAGATCGGAAACCATTAGACCTTTTATCCAATATTCCTGTGGGGACTTGAACCTTTTTTTGAAAATTCAACCCTAAGGAAATGAAAAAAATTTTTACTCTTTGCCTGCTTGTGTTAATTGTAATTGTTTCCTGGTCACAAGCTGTACTGAATGAAATATATCCTCAACCAGGTAATGGCTATCATGAATTTTTTGAGCTCTATAATGAAAACAACAGTATTGAAAACCTGGATAATTATACACTTGTTACATATTACGAAGAGTCAGGAGGTAAAATAGGTTTTTATGTATTGGATTTACCAAATGCCAATATGAATCCACATGGCTATTATGTCTGTGCTTCTCAATCACCTTTCGATATCCAGGGACAATTGGGATTAACTGCAAATTCCAGCTGGAACTCCCTTCCTGCCGGTGGCTCACTTACAAAATGGGAAAAAAACGGTTCATCATATACATCAGTTTCAGTACCTGCAAACCTTAATGATCTTTTTGTAAAAATAGTAGGATCCGGAGGTGTCTTCCATGCATTTCTTTATAAGAATGGTATTCTTGTAAATGGCTTGATTGCAGGTTTTAGCTCTACTATTGTGCCTGCCTATTTAAAATCTATGCCGGATTTGCCTATTAATATGTCTGGCAGTTCTCCCGATTTTATCATTAATTTTAATTCAATTCCTGATAATAGTCTTGAATATCTCAGTAATTCAGCCGGTACTAATAATGGTTATTATCGCAGCGCTGATGGCTTATGTGGTGATTGGTTAAAAAGTGATCAGCCTGGTCAACATACTCCCGGGCAGACAAATGGTACATCATCAAGTTCAGGTAGCCAATTATCAATATCAGCAATAATCACACAATATGCCGGTGACCCAACAAAAGCTTTATTGACTTATAATATTGTTGCAGCTCCTGCAAGCGCATTCCCTGTCGTTGTAGAAGTTTATGCTGACAATGGGTTAGTTGCAGACCAATTGGACCTTAATGATTCTCTTATTGATGTAAGGACAATAACAGGCTCTTCTGCGGGTAACCAGGATATTATACTGCCTTCATGGGATTTTTCTGTAGTAATTGTCGTTAAATCAGCTTCCGATTGTTATAATAAAACAATAGCAGTCGGAAATTATTGGTCCATATTGCCAGTCAACCTTGTAATTTTTCAGGGCAACATAAATAAAAATAACAAGGTCACTCTTCAATGGAGAGTTGAAAATAATGAAACAACAGATCAGTTTGAAGTGCAAAGAAGTCATGATGGAATAGAATTTAAAACGACCGGAGTCGTGTTCGCCAGTGAAAAGAATGGTATTGAAGATTATATGTTTTATGAAACGATCAACAGCTTTGACAAAGTAATGTACCGTCTTAAAATGATTGACAAACGAAATGCTGTTAGTTATTCAAAAATATTAGTATTTCAAACAAAACTTACTACGAACAACAATAGTATTAAGATCATCGGCAACCCGGTGAATGATAAGCTAACTTTTAGTTATATAGCTTATGCTTCACAGATAATTGATGTGAAGATCTATGACATGAGCGGTAGAATAATGATGAATAATAAAATCACCAGCCTTGAAGGCAACAACCTGATGAGTTTTCCCCTCGCATCGACACTTAAAGCAAGCATGTATTTAGTAGAGGTAAACAATGGAATCGAAATTCAAACAGCAAAATTTATAAAGCAATAAAAAAATTTAAGAGCTGATCCGTACCGTCAAACAAAATCTCCCGATACTAAGCCAAAGATCTATAGATTGGTTAAACCCTTGAAGTTTTTCATACCCTTAGGAGTATCAACGGAGATGGGCCCTTTTCTAAAGGGCCTTTTTTTTGATATTTTAAAAATAAAAAGCGGGATAGTATTTTTTCATTTCAGAAAGCTTGTATAAACAATAATCAGATAGTAGATTTGTATCGAAAAAACCCTTTAATATCCCGGGTAAAACTACTCTGAATAATTCGTACTGGTATTACTCTTAAAGATCATCCTGCCATCATTACGCATTTTCAAAGCTGATTCCAAAAAGAATAACCGTTCATAAACCTATTATCCAATATTTCTGTGGGCAACTTGAATGCGTGTTTTTTAATTCAAACCCCCTAAGAAATGAAGAAAATTTTTACCCTTTGTGTGCTAACATGTATCGTGATCGTATCAAGATCACAAGCCGTCTTAAATGAAATTTACCCGCAACCTGGTAACGGTTACGATGAGTTCTTCGAACTCTATAATCCGGGTACTACTCCCGGTTCAGAAAATTTAGATAACTATACTGTTGTTACATATTATGAAGAATCGGGTGGTAAATCTGGTTTTTATGTGCTGGACTTGCCAAATCAAACTCTAAATGCACAAGGTTATTATGTGTGTGCATCGCAATCGCCTTTCAATATTCAAGGACAACCAGGCTTAACCGCAAACTCAAGCTGGAACTCCCTTCCTTCAAGTGGATCTTTAACCAAATGGGAAAAGAATGGATCTTCTTATACGTCAGTTGCGGTACCTGCTAACCTCAATGATCTTTTTGCAAAAATTACAGGAAGCGGAGGCGTTTTTCATGTTTTTCTTTTTAAGAATGGAGTTATCGTCAATGGAGTTATTGCTGGTATTAATACAACAGTTATACCTGCATATATAAAATCAATGCCGAATTTATTTGTTGATATGAGTGGCAGTTCCCCTGATTTTACAATTAACTTTAATACAATTCCAGACAACAGCATAGAATATATTAGTTCATCTGCCGGAACAAATAATGGTTATTATCGCAGTGCTGATGGAAAATGCGGTGTATGGTTAAAAAGTGACTCTCCGGGTCAGCATACTCCGGGCCAAACGAATGGCTCTGCCGCAAATGCGCAAGGACAATTATCTGTTGCGGCTGTTATTTCTCAATATGCGACTGATCCAACAAAGTCTTTATTAACTTATAATATCACCGCGGGTCCGGCTATTGAATTTCCAGTTACGGTAGAAATATATTCAGATCTGGGTGTGATTGGAGAATTAGATCTAAATGATATACTTGTAGATTCAAGAGTAATTAACACTGCTGCTGCAGGAGCCCAGAATATTATATTACCAACAAATGATGATCCTGTAATAATTGTTATAAAATCGGCATCTGGTTGTCATGACAAAATAATCCCGCTTGAGGTCTTTTTAGCTGCATTGCCTATTCATCTAACCAGTTTCCAGGGAAATATAAATAAAGAAAATAAAGCCACACTTCAGTGGACAATAGCAAATAACGAAATAGTTGATCAGTTTGAAGTGCAAAGGAGTTATGACGGTAACGAATTTAAGACGATTGGTATTGTATTCGCCAGTGAGAAAAAAGATATCGAAGACTATATGTTCTATGAAAAGATCAGCAGCTTTGATAAAGTTATGTACCGGCTTAAATTGATCGACAAGAATAATGCGGTAAGCTATTCCAGGATATTAGTGTTCCAAACAAAACTTACAACGACCAATAATACTATTAAGATCATCGGTAATCCTGTAACTGATAAGCTTATTTTTAGCTATACAGCTTTGGCTGCCCGATCAATTGATGTGAAAATCTATGATATGGGTGGCAGGATAATGATGAATCATAAAGTGAATAGTCTTGAAGGAAACAACATATTCAGCATTTCATTAAGTCCGGCTTTAAAGTCAGGCCTCTACCTGGTGGAAGTAAACAACGGCACAGATATTCAAACTGCAAAGTTTGTAAAACAATGATATTATCCCAAGCCTGAACGCTAACATCATCCTTATTATCAAAGTCTCCGAATACTAAACCAATGATGCTGACGAGCAATTAAAGCCTTGAAAATTTTTCATACACTTAGAATATCAACGAAGACGGGCTTTTTTATTTATACCCACAGGTTTGATGAGCTTACAAATATTTTTTAATCATTCTTATTAATTTTTTTATATAAGCTAATAAGAAGAAACCCTTAGTTTGGTATAATTCTCCAGTTAATAGGGAAAGTCCACGTCGGAAATCTTGCAAGAATTAAATGGGTGTATTACGTTTGTGCTGTCGTAAAACAATTACGATTCTAAAGAAAAAATTCGACAGGCAATACGTAATGATACGATAGTTTTTCGAAAGATTAAAGTGATCCGTAAAATTTTAAACCCTAAGAAAAATGAAAAAGAATTTAACACTACTATTAATTGCTTTCGCCTCTATTTTCCAAACACTCAACGCACAAACAAACCCTGCTTTAGTTAATAACTTTACTATTGATAATGATCTTAGTGCGGGCTATCGCCTAAGCTGGACCGTCGCAAATAATGAAGTTGTAAGCAAATTCGAATTACAAAAAAGTGTAAACGGAAGTGATTTTAATACAATTGCTGTTTTAAATGCTTCGATAAAATCAGGAGCTGAGATCTATGCATATAATGAAACAACAATTCCTGCGGACAAAGTAATGTATCGATTGAAGATGTTAAGTAAAGGATTTGACACTTATTATTCGAGAATTCTTTTATTCCAGCCAAAACGATCAACAGACAAGAACATAAAGATCATTGGCAATCCCGTAAACGATAAACTTACACTGAGTTTTAATTTAAGTTCCAGCCAGCAGGTGGATCTGAAGATCTATAGCGTGAGTGGTAATATTGTGTTTAGCCAAAAAGTAAACAGCCCGGACAGGGGTACTACTATAATCATTCCTTTAAGTTCAACTTTTAAAACAGGAATGTATGTAGTAGAAATAAATAACGGCATCGGGATGCAAACTGCAGGTTTTGTAAAACAATAGCAACGCGGTTAGTGTCTTTTTAAAATATTTTTTAAACTTATTGTATGGACGGAACGAGGCCTTTTGAAAAGGCCTTTTATTTTTTTGTGAGATAAGCCTGTAAATTTTTCACATATTCTTCAAAGGCTTTGATACCTGCGGGAGTTATTTTACAGATCGTTTGCGGATAGTTGTCTTTAAATTGTTTTATCACATCAATATAACCCGCTTCTTTTAGTTTTTGTATTTGCACACTCAGGTTGCCTGCGGTAGCATTTGTTTTTTCTTTTAAAAAAGTAAATTCCGCTTCCTTAACACTTATAAGAAGAGACATCACTGCCAATCTTAATTGAGAATGTAATATGGGATCGAGATCGTTAAACACTTGTATTCTTATTTTTCCTGCCCATGAGCTTTTTTGAATTCAATGTTAGCCAGATGGCCAGGTATAATATACCCGAGCAGAACAGCTGTTGCATGTAACAGCATTGTCCAATCAAACGTTTCAACAAACAAACCCGCAAAAGCACATGTCCACGTGATGTATGCGCCAATGATCGATGGCTTGAAATTTAACCCGGCACCATAAATTAATATCCAAAAACCATATAAACCGAGCAGCAATGAAAAACCCAAAACCGGTGAAACACCTCTGTTGATGGCAACTATGATAAGCATAAGGGAAATAAAAAAACCGATATTGAGTTTCTGAAAAAGTTCAGCGGTATAGGTTTTTACTTTGCCTGTTCTTTTAAAAAATAAAGACCGTATCGTGCTGAAAAGAAGGAGTGCCAATGAGGCAATACCAAAAAGGTTCCAGAAAAAATAATTGGAAAACCACTGTGTTTTCAAATTAATAAATGTCAACACAGAAGCCGTGAATAATAACCAGCCCCATAGTATCCATCCCTTGCCGTCATCTTTTTGTTCTTGTTTAGCTGTTTGTATCATTTGCTGAATGATCAGCAAACTTTCCCGCTCTGTCAATTTTTTTTCCTGTTCCATAACTTATTTGTTTTGGGTTTTTTCTTTTGCACTCAGTATATGGCCCGGGATAATATATGATATCAAAACTGCTAAAGCGAGAAACAATAGCTGCCATTCATATTTTACAAAAACAGAAGCTATCATAATTGGTATGCATAAAAGACCCATCCATTTTAATAAAGGAAATTGCATCATTGACCCCATAAAAAAACAGGCTGCAGCGTAGATGAGTATATAAAATGGAAATGAATAATGCCAGAGATCATACTTCCCGAAAATAAAAGCAAAACTGCAGTAAATAATAGCCATGCTTATTCCAAAATATTTCATGGTCTCTCCCAAATAGGTCTTTACCCTTTCAGTTCTGCCCATTTTTATTCCCTTTATGATGCTTGCGATCACACCGAGCCACATAATGTTCCATACAATATAAGGTTGTTGTATGTCAGTGAATTTCATCAATACAAAATTCAAAAGGGCTGTAATAAAAACCAGCCAACCCCACAGCAGAAAATAAAATGAATTACTCACTACATCCTGCTTCGCCTTTTGAATCATTGACTGAATGACCTGCAGGCTTTGCTCGGCAGAAAAATTTTGATTGTCTTCCATAAAAGTTATTTATAAAATAAAAAACCAAATGCCCTGCTATCAAACAGGGCATTAATTCATTTTAGACAATTATTTATACAGAGATAAAAAATAAGCAACCTGGCTTTTTCCCCAATTGGGATGAATAGTAGTCTCTGGCTTAAATGCGTCATAAAGCTTTTGTGCCTTCTCAAATAAAACTTTAGCCTCCTCTTTACTTCCACCAAATTGTTCCGGCGTATAGTATTTATCCTGGCCTTCCAATAAATAAGCCCTTGGATTATCAGGATTCAATTTTTTTGCTTCATCAAGCATAGTTTGTGCTTCCGGCCCATAAGTCATATATCGGTTCATAGGATCTCCGATCATACGCAAAGTGGCTATCATTTTCCTTACAATAAATATTTCTGAATTATTCCTCACCATTTCTTCTGCCTTTTTTATTTGTTTGTCGGCTTTATCAGCATAAGGATCTGTTTTATCAGCTTTTGCTGTCATCACATCGCCACCCGCTCCTGCTATAAGACCAGCACTTGCATTGCAATAGGCAGCATAATAATATGCGAGCCATTGATTTTTTTCTGCATCAGCAATGCGTTCAAAAGCATTCGCAAGATCCGTGAAGCCTTCTGCAGTATGTGTTGAATCAATTGCTGTAATTTTAGCCTCCATGGCTTTTACAAATTTGTCCGGCATTTGTGCAAAAGAATAACTTGCAACAAGTACTGCGGATAAAATAAAAATTGTCTTTTTCATTGTTATCTTTTTTTAAAGTTTTTGAATTATTAAAACAGCCTGTCATTAACAGCATTTTCCGTTCTGTCAATTCCAAAGCTGAAAAATGCGCCGATATAAACAAATATTCTTGATGGTGGTACGATCTGCTCTTTTCTTAAAGCATTATATGAATATTGATAGCCATATACCTGTTTTATTCCAAAGGTGTTGCTCACCTGCAAAACATATACGACAAAGCTTTTGGCATCAGGTTTTCCAACGGTTGGCAGGTAATTAAACGCAATACTGATATTGTGGTAATCCTGCACCTTGCCCATATCTGCAAACAAGTATTTAGTGCCGTCATATTTTATATTATAATAAGGCCGGCTGCTGGCATAATTATAAGAACCGTTAAACTGCATCTTCCATGCTTGTACAAATTTTTTAGCTACAATTGCAAGGGTATGCTTTGCAGCAAAATTGGGTGTAGTGGCATAAGGGAAATTCAAAAAATCTCTTTTAGTATCCAGAAATGAATAAGATATCCAATAATCAACATTCTTGATCGTTTTTTTATCTCTCAGGAAAAATTCAAACCCTTTTGCATCACCAAAGCCATTATTGTTAATAGCCACACCATCTCTGCCATTTACAATTCCAGTTTTCAGTAAGTCTTCATATTTCTTATAAAATATTTCGGCACGAAAAGTTCTTGCATTGGTTACCTTCATGTATTGAGCTATATAATGCGTTGCTTTCATAAACACAAGATCGGCTGGTGAAGGCAAATATCTTCTTTCAGGGTTTTGATAAAATATCCCATAAGCTAATGATGCTTGTGCTTGTTTACTTACTTTATAAGCTATGGAAAATCGTGGAGCAATATTGGTCTTATCAAGCTGGGAGGATTGCTCGAACCTGGTTCCGATTTTTGCAGCCACATTATTGGTTATATAAATATCGCTTTCAGCAAAAATGGATTTAATGTTTTCTTTCAGCCTGTCTGGGAATTTTTGACCATTATAAATAGTATATAAAGATTTCTCGTCGCTATAATTGTATTCACCACCAAACCGAATCGCCGACA
>WNFK01193272.1_pt1 | contig 12598 bp, 12 predicted proteins | sample 5400281 | NCBI WGS metagenome assembly WNFK01 (sample SAMN13153350, study PRJNA577476) | soil metagenome | isolation source: 20 cm soil on Douglas fir-dominated hillslope | place: USA:California | collected 2013-09-17
CACCACCTCCACCGCCGCTATCACGACCCTGCATCATGTCTCGGGGGTTCTCGCTCTGCCCCTTGTTCAGGACCCAACGACCGGAAAGATCGGGATGCTGCGCGCCCGCCGCGCCCGCCGCGCCGGCAAGCAGGACAAGGGCGGCGATAACGACTGTGCTCTGTGCCATGAAACGATCCGTTCAAGAGAGGATGTGATCAGACCCGCGCGCGACCGCTGCGTTAGCCCGTAGGTTCCAGTCGTCAACGCCGTGTGCTGCTCAACCTCGCGGCCCGCACTTCACCTCTCGCGCCACGTCACCGCGCGGGACGCTGGCGCCGACCGCCACGCGACACTCGGATGTGGACCCCGGGTGCCGGGTGAGCGCCCGCCATCCCCCGCGGTTCGCCTCGACAATATCGATGCTCACCTCGGGACTCGGCGAGAAGGATGGAAACGCTCCCAGCCTAGCCGAGTAGGTCGCATGCTCGCCGAAATACTCGTCCTCGGCGGTCACCAGATTACGCAGGTCGGAGCGCATCTCGGCTTCGTACCCGCGCCCCCGCCGCCGCTCGAATCCGGCCCGCAGATATGGCCCCAGGCCCTGGACGCCGACCACCCGCCACTGCCCGGCGGCGCGCTCCAACCGCAAGTGCACGAGCGCCGCGGAATCGACGTCGTCCAACCGAATCCGAACGCCCACCCGGGCCGTGTCGTCCTGCTGCTGCACATCAGCGACGCCTTGATACCGCGCGCGCTCCGCCGGGTCGAGCAGCGTCGACCAGATGCTCAGCTCCACGACAGGGACCAGCGATGACGGCGTGATCTCGTCGGGTTGGGACGACTCCTCGAAGGCCTCGTCCACCACGGACTCAGCCGTGCGCCGCACATCGAGATAGCGCTCGATCGCGACTCGGTCCCTGGCGCGTATCCCGTCCGCCAGCCGCTGGAGGGAAGCGCGCGGCGAGTCTCCCCGCCGCGTGCGCCTGGCGAGGAACGCCGCGGCGACGATGGCGAACCCGACAACGGCGAGCAGCACGGCACGGGAGCGAGACATTGCTAATATTACCGGATGCTCACCCGTGCTGCCGTCATCGGCAGCGTCGTCGCGCTGCTCTCCGCGTGTGGCGGTCCCGACAAGTCCCCCTTCGTGCTCTGGGGGGATCCGGACCCGTTCGGGAGGCCCATCGATGGCGTCCGGACTGGCATGCCGCTCGACAGCCTGGAACAGTTCTGGATTCAGCGTGACGGGCTGCAGCAGAACGCGAAGGTCTGGGATCGGTGCGCTCCCGTGGACGCCGGCGCGAGGCGGTGCGAGCGGGAGACTGTAACGCCTCGCGGCCGATTCGACGTGGTCGCCTCTGCCGACGGCCGCGTGGTGTATGTGGCGTTCGCCCCGGCAACCCGAGACATCGTCTTCGACGATTCCCTCACCTGGATGCAGCGCCGTTGGTGGCACACGCGTGGCGTGCGGCTCGACCCCCACGGGGTCAACGACGAGAATCCGTATGGCGCCGCGGAGTTTCGGATCGGGCGCTGGCGGGCATTCAATAACTTCGACGGCAAGCGGTGCGAGAACACGGATCACCCCCGCCCCTGCCCCAGTTTGATCCAGCTCGTCGATTGGCGCCATGGCCGGCAATATGCAAACACGGGCGTGCCGCGATGATTCCTCTTCGCAAACTCGGCAAAGCCGGTCTCGAAGTCTCCGCCCTCGGCCTCGGCTGTATGGGGATGAGCCAGAGCTACGGCACGCCGCCCGACAAGCAGGCGATGGTCGCCCTGATCCGCTCGGCCGTCGAACGCGGGATCACATTCTTCGATACGGCCGAGATCTACGGGCCGCACACCAACGAGGAGCTCGTCGGTGAAGCACTGGCGCCGCTGCGCCGGCAAGTCGTGATCGCCACCAAGTTCGGGATCAAGTACGAAGGCGGGCAGCAGGTCCAGGACAGCCACCCCGAGCGCATCAAGCAGAGCATCGAGGGATCGCTGAAACGGCTCAAAACCGACGTCGTGGATCTCTATTATCAGCATCGCGTCGACCGGACCGTGCCGATCGAAGAGGTGGCGGGGACGGTGAAGGAATTGATTGCGCAAGGCAAGGTGAAACACTTCGGCATGTCCGAGGCCGGCGTGAAGACGATCCGGCGCGCGCACGCGGTGCAGCCGCTCACCGCCGTCCAGAGCGAGTACTCGCTGTGGTGGCGACGTCCCGAAGCAGAGCTGCTGCCGACCCTCGAAGAGCTCGGCATCGGATTCGTGCCGTTCAGTCCCCTCGGCAAGGGGTTCCTGACGGGCACGATCGACGAGAAGACGTCCTTCGTCAGCTCCGACTTCCGCAACATCATTCCGCGCTTTGAGCCCGAGGCGCGCAAGGCGAATAAGACCATCGTCGACGTCCTGCGGACGATCGCGGACAAAAAGCGCGCGACGCCGGCGCAAGTCGCGCTCGCCTGGTTGCTCGCCCAGCAGCCATGGAGCGTTCCCATCCCAGGCACGACAAAGCTCGCGCGCCTCGAAGAGAACATCGGTGCCGTCGCGATCAAGCTGACGCGGGACGATCTCCGCGAGATCGAGAACGCCGCCTCCCAAATCACAATCCAGGGCGCGCGCTATCCGGAGGCGCTGGAAAAACGGACCGGGCTCTGACTCGCGGCCTTGCGCACGGTCTCGACACGCGACATTCTCTCCCCTCCCAACACCCGAGAGAGACAGATGCGCCCTCACCGTTATCTCCCGTTCGTTCTACTCACGGCAGTCGCCTGCCAGCCGGCCGACACCTCCGCCAGCGCGAAGGCGGCGATCGACGCCGCCAACGCCCAGTGGCCCCGGCTTACCGGCTCCGGCCATGCCGATTCGATCGCGGAGTTCTACGCCGCCGACGCCGTCATCATGCCGCCCAACATGGCGACGATGAAGGGCAAAGACGCGATCAAGGCGTTCTTCGCGACGATGAACACGATGGATCCGAAGCCAATCCTGACGCTTCACGCCGACGCGGTGCACGGCACAGGCGCCATGGCGATGGAACGGGGCCGCTGGCACTGGGCCTACCCCGCCGGCGCGAAGCTGCCGCCAGGGACCCCGGCGGCGGACTCGGGTAAATACGTCGTGCACTGGATGCAGGAGAACGGGAAATGGCTGATGGTGGACGACGTGTGGAACAGCGACTCGCCGCTGCCCACGCCGCCCGCGCCGCCGCCCGCGCACGCGCGACGTTAGCACAGCCGCTGCGAGACCAAGACGCCCAAGCCCCGTAGCGCTCGCGCTACGGGGCTTCGTCGTCTGCTGCGTCGGAGCAACACCGAGCTAGGTCCGGATGATGTAATCGCGCGACGATCGCAGGTATGGAACGTGCTGGCGCTGGGGCGTACTACAATGCGCATGAGACCGCGAACACTCGCTTCCGTCTCGGGCCTCGCACTCGTTATCGGATGTAGCGTCGGCAAGCTGTTCGACTCACCTCCAATCAAAGTGATCGGCGTCACACCCGCCTGGGTCGTCGATTCCGCACCTGCTGGCAGTGCCACAACACTGCCGGCGGCGCTGATGATCTCGACGACCGGCGGCGGCCAGCCGCCCACGTGGACAGCACACCGCACCGCCAACGCGGACTGGCTGTGGATCTCTGCCGACACCGGCTCGGCACCCGACACCGTGGAGCTGGCGCTCGATCCCACTTATCTGCCGCCAGGCATCTATCGCGACACGATCGTGATCGTGCCGAATGACCCAGGCGCCGCCCAGCTGCGCGTACCGGTTCAGCTACGCATCACCGATTCGACGCCGCCACCGCCGCCACCGCCGCCACCGCCGCCGCCACCGCCACCGCCGCCGGTTGCGAACTTCGCGCCCAGTTGCTCGGGGCTGACGTGCAACTTCGATGGCAGCAGCTCGACGGCACAGCCGACGGCGACGTACGGCTGGACTTGGGGCGACGCGACACCCTCGGGGTCAGGCAAGACGGCATTGCACACCTATGGTCAGACGGGGACCTACAACGTGACCCTCACGGTCACGGATGGCGGAGGGACCGACTCAAAGACACAACCGGTCTCGGTCACGGCACCGCCGCCACCGCCACCGCCACCGCCGCCGCCCGCGACGCATCTGGGGTTCACGCAGGACCCGCCGAGCGGTCTGCATGTCGGTAACTCGTTCTCCGTCGAAGTGACGGCGTTCGATGCCCAGGGTGGAACAGCTACGGGATACACTGGCCTCGTGTCACTCACGCTCAATGGACAAATCGTCCTCGGTGTCTTGAGTGGCCAGACAAGCGTCAACGCGGTGAACGGCATCGCCACGTTCAATAACTTGAATGTTACTGGTGCATGCACCGGGTGCTGGCTGACGGCGACAGCGGCCGGCCTCACCGGTGCGACGAGCGCTAAATTCGACGTGATCGGCCTATGACAGCTAAGCCCGCGCGGTCGTCGCCGCTCCCTCAGATCGTGGACGACGTGTGGGAGGCGCCGCCGGGCAACCGGAGGCGCGTCGCGCTGGTCGCCGTTAGCATCGGAACGGCGCTCGTCGTTGCCTGCGTCGCATTCTTCAAGACCAGCGCACGCATGTCGCAACGCGACGATCAGCGCATCTGGGGCCCCATCGCAACCCCGTACGAGGATCACGTCTCGGCGGCGGGCGGGGGCCCAATCGCAACCGTCCCGACTGCAGCGGTGGATCCGGTGCGTCACGCCGAAACGGCGCGATCGGCCCCGCGGCCGCGAGCTCCGGCGGCGCCCGCACCACGCCAGCCGGGCTATTTGTCCGTCAACTCGCGCCCCTGGGCGGAGCTGTCGGTCGACGGTCAAGTCGTGGGCAACACCCCGCAGGTCAAGGTTCGCGTGATCCCGGGCCGGCACCAACTGCTGCTGGCGCGGCCAGGTTTCCAGGCGCACAGCGTCTGGGTCGACGTGCCCGCGGGCGTCACCGTGCGGCTGACGAACATCACGCTCGCGGAAATCACGCAATGAAGTTCACGCTTGTCGCGCTGTTCCTTTTCCTCGCGGCGCCGCTCGCTGCGCAGGGCAACAGCGCGAGCAATACAATGGCCCGAGCGGTGCGCGCCTATCAGGATCTCGAGTTCGACGCCGCCGCGCGGCTGCTCCGGCGGGTGCTCGCACCGCCGCTCGCCGCAGAGCTCAAGGACGCGGAGCGCGCGCGGGCACTCATGTACCTCGGCGCCGCCGAGCACTACCGCGGGCGCCCTGACTCCGCGATCGCCGTGTTTCGCCGGCTCGCTGTCCTGGCGCCAGACCAGCGACCGGACACGCTGATCTTTCCGCCCGAGATCACGCAACTGTACGACGGAGTGCGGGGCGGGGGCGCCACGACAGTCGTCGCCGTGGCTCCGCCAGCCCGGCAAACTGCCGTCGACACTCCATCTCACGCGCCGCTCCCACCCCCGGCCCCGCCACCGCCGCCACCGCCGCCACCCCCGCCACCGCACACCCGCGAGCGTGTCGCGAACGGCGGGACAGTGCCGACGAGAGTCACCGCGACCATTGCCGGTCTGGTGACGAACGTCAGAACCGGAAGCGGCGCGAGTACGGCCGCGGGCTTCACAGGGAGCGTGCGGCTCCGCCGCCTGGAGCTTCAGGTGCGATATGCCGAAGGCAGCAACGATCTGGTGGAGGGCGCGCTGGCACTGCGAGTGCTGGCGACGCCGTGGCTCAGCCTGCAGCTGGGGCCGCACGCCCGGCGCTTCGACACACCGCTCGCGGAACGCTGGGTCACGTGGCGACTCGGAGCGCGCGGGGATGTCGCGCTCGCGGGCTCGGGCGTGCGTGGCTACGCGATGCTGTGGCGCGCGCTGGCCCTCGACGTGAACCTGCCGTCGGGCTCGGGCAGCGCGCACGGTGGCGAGCTCGGCGTCAGGACCGACGCCCTGCTCCGGCCCTTATGGCTCGCCCTGTCCTACGGCATCGACCAGGCGGTGGTGCGCGACGCCAACCGCCACGAAACCGTCAAAACCCTGACGTTGACGGTGGGAGTGAACCGGCGCTGATTATTGCGTCATGAGCGGCGTTCGGATCCTCGTCGGCACACGCAAAGGTGCCTTCATTCTCACGGCCGACGGCAAGCGCAGTCGGTGGACGGTCAGCGGCCCGCACTTCGCGGGCTGGGAGATTTATCACGTCAAGGGGTCCCCTGCCGATCCCAACCGGCTGTACGCGTCGCAGTCGAGTGGTTGGTTCGGCCAGGTGATCCAGCGCTCCGACGACGGCGGCACGACCTGGAAGACGCCCGGTGGCGGCGTGACGAAAGAACCGGGCGAGATGCCGCAGGGCGAGAGCAACAAGTTCGTCTACGACGTCTCGCCGGACAGCGGGAAACCGCTCACCACGCACCAGTGGTACGACGGCACGCAGCATCCCTGGGAGTTCAAGCGCGTCTGGCATCTCGAGCCGTCGCTCACCGATCCGGAGACGGTCTACGCCGGCGTCGAGGACGCCGCGTTGTTTCGTTCGCGCGACGGCGGCACGACGTGGCAGGAGCTGGCGGGGCTGCGCGGCCACGGCAGCGGGCCGCGGTGGCAACCCGGCGCCGGCGGCATGTGCCTCCACACGATCCTGCTCGATCCCAAAAACCCGCGGCGCCTGTACACCGCCATCTCCGCCGCGGGCGCGTTCCGCAGCGACGACGGCGGCGACACATGGCGGCCGATCAACCGCGGGCTGCATTCCCAGTATATCCCCGAGCCCAGCGCGGAGGTTGGCCACTGCGTCCACCGGCTCGCGCTGCACCCCTCGCGCCCCGGCGTGTTGTTCATGCAGAAGCATTGGGACGTCATGCGCTCCGACGACGGCGGCGACTCCTGGCGCGAGGTGAGCGGCAACCTGCCCACCGACTTCGGGTTCGTCATCGACGTGCACGCCCACGAGCCGGAGACGATCTACGTCGTTCCGATCAAAAGCGACTCGGAGCACTACCCGCCGGACGGGAAGCTGCGCGTGTACCGCAGCAAGAGTGGCGGCAACGAGTGGGAGCCGCTCACCAAGGGTCTGCCGCAGCAGGACTGCTACGTGAACGTCCTGCGCGACGCGATGTCGGTCGACTCACTGCAGCCGTGCGGCGTGTATTTCGGTACAACAGGCGGCCAGGTGTACGGATCCACCGACGGCGGCGACAGCTGGGCGCCCATCGTGCGTGATCTCCCGGCCGTGTTGTCGGTCGAGGCGCAGACGCTGCCATGATCCGCGTCGTGCTGCCGCCGCACCTGCAATCGCTGGCGCAGGTCGGCAGCGAGGTCGCGCTCGATGTCCGCGGCCATCCGCTCACGTGCGCGGCGGTGCTCGACGCGCTCGAGGCACGCTATCCGATGCTGCGCGGGACGATCCGCGACCATGTCACGGCGCAGCGCCGGCCGTTCCTGCGCTTCTTCGCGTGCGCGCGGGATCTGACGCACGACCCGCCGGACGCGCCACTGCCGGAGCCGGTCGCCATAGGTGCAGAGCCGCTGCTCGTTGTCGGGGCGATCGTCGGGGGATAGAAACAAAATAGGGGCGCAGCACGCTGCGCCCCTATTGGTTTACCGGAATCCTCCCTACGCCGTCTTTTTCGTCGGGCGCTCCTCCGACCGCCGCTCCTCGCGCAGGTGTGACACCGCAGTCCGGACGTTGTCCGTGATCTCACGCTCCTGACGCAGCGCGGCGATCACCGTCTCGGCCTGCTTCGTGTGGAACTCGAGCGCGCTCGCCTGCGTGACCGCCTGATCCAGTAAGGCCTTCTGGCCACCGAGGCGCTCCATCCCGGCCTGCACCTCCGCCAACATTGCCTCGGCCCGCGCGAGCCGCTCTTCGGCTTGCTCGACCTGGCGCTTGCGATGATCCAAACCGTTGGCGGCGTCGTGCACGTGCGTCACCATGCTGAGCACCGTCTCGAGCATCGCGCGCGTCTGGCCGACTTCCTCGCGCGCGCTCGCGATCGACCGCACATCGTCCGTCGTCTTCTCGGCGACTTCGTACAGGCGATGCATGTCCGCCTGCATCGCATCGACGGTCGCCTGGCGCTGGTTCAATTGCTCGAGGGCGCGGGTGAGCTGCGATTCGACCGCCTCCCACTTGGCCAGCCGCTCCTCGAATTGCGCCATGCGCTTCTGGGCGAAGCGGAGCGTGCCGGCGCGATTGTCGAGGTCGTCCACCGTGGCCGTCAGCTCGAGCAGGCGATTGCCCGCCGTGTTGACCGCGGTGCCCAGCTGTGACGAGCGCTCTTCAAGCTGCTGGGCGGCAGTAGCCGCTTGCTCGCGCAGCTGGGCCACCCGGTCGAGATGCTCCGTGGCCTTGTCCAGTGCCGTCTGCTTCAGCTCGAGCTCTTGTCCCAGCGCACGCGTGCGCTCGGCCAAACCCTCGAGATTATGGGCGCGCGACTCGAGCGTCGTCACCGTGGTGTCGATTTCTCCCACGCGGCGCTCGGCGCGCTCGACCGTCGCAACCGCCGCCGGCACGAGCTTCTCGATCCGCGCGGCTTCGTCGGCGCGAGCCGCCAATGCCCCGAACCGCTCGTCCGCACCAGCCATGCGCGACACCAGCTCGCGGCTCCGCTCGTCGAGCTGCGTGCCCAGCGCCGTGAGCTCGGTCAGGCGCTTGTTGAGGTCGTCCACCATGCGGCTGCGGGCTTCGATCTGACCCATGGCGCTGGAAAGCCGGTCCGCTTCTCCCCGCACCGATTCGACCGAGGGCTTCAAATCCTCGATGGCGGCCAGCTCGACCCGCAGCGCCTTGATTTGGTCGGTGACCCCGGAGAGCCAAGCCTTGGTGCCCGACTGCTGCTCGAGCACGCGCGCCATCTCGTCGGCGGCACCCTCCACATGCTCCAGCGCGCCCTTGACCGATTCGTGCGTGCCCCGGAGCATCGCGACATCCTCGAGCGCCGCCTTCACGCCGGGGTGCGACTTCTCCAGCTGCGCCACGCGCTGGCTCATCTCCTCGACCGTGCTGCCGAGCCGGCCTGTGCTCGCCTCGATCGCGCGCACACGCTCGGCCTGGCTGCCGAGCGTCGCGACGTTTTCGGCGATCCCTTCGAGCTGCGTCACCAGGCCATCGGCCTGGGAGTTGACGTCGGTGATCTTGCGGCTCGACTCCTCCAGCTGCTTGAAGCGGCCTTCCATCGCGGTGAGGCCGCCGCGCAGATCGACAATGCGCTGGCCGACCGCATCGAGCCCCTGGTTCTCGAGCTCGAACCGCTTCACGGCGCGCTGCACGTCGTCGCGCAACGCCGCGAGCCGGGCGCGCAATTCATCGTCCGCCTGCTTCACGGCGGCGTGATTGGCGGTGATTTCGGTGGAGCGCCCGAGCACCTCGGCGTGCAAGTCTTTCAGCTCGCCGACTTTCGATTCGAGATCCTTCAGTCCTTTCGCGCTCTCCTCGTGGCGCCGGATCTTGGCATCCACTTCCTGCATCAGCTCGTGGAGCTTGCCCACCTCGGACGTCGCACGCTCGACGACTTCGCGCTGCGACTCGAGGGCCGTGACCTTCTGCGAGACGCCGTCCGCCAAGGCCTTCAGCGTCGTCAACTGGCGCTTGGTTTGCACCGCCTCGGCGGCAGCCGCGGATAGATCCTTGAGCGACTGCCCGACGGTCGAGGTGCGCGCCTCGGTTTCGGCGACGCTGCGCTGGACTTCGTGCTGGCGGTCTTCAAAGGCGCTGAATCGCCCCGCGACCGCGTCGCTCGTCTTGCGCAGCTCCTCCTGGCGCGCGCGCACCTGGTCGAACCCTTGCGTCAGCTCACGGACCGCACCGCTCAGCGTATCGGCGTCCATGCGCAGCGCCTTGAAGCCGCCACCCAGCTCGAGGAAGCCCGCGACGTCGTTCTTGAGCGCGAGCGCCTGCTCGAGCACACCGCGCAGCTCGTCGATCTCGCTGCGCAGCAGCTTGGCGCTTTCCGAGTTCTGCGTGAGCTGCGTCTCGGTACGCCGCTGTGACTTCGAGACGTTTTCGGTCTGTTCGTCGAGCGTCGCCAGGACCGGCACCAGCCGCTCCAGCGATTTGACGCGCCCCTGCAATTCGCTCACGACCTTCTGCGCTTCGGTGAGCGGCTGCATGAGCTGCGACAGGTTCTGGCCGGAGTCGCGTGCGGCCGTGGTCAGCGCTTCAAAGGCGACGCGCTCGCGCTTCATTTCGGCGAGAATCGAGCGCAGCTCGGCGGGGAGCTGCTCGGGCGTGGTGTCACGGCCGAAGATATTCCAGGCGGCCATATCTTTGTCCCCCGGTTAAAGGGGCTCCAAAAGCTGGTCGTGGCACTTATGGATGAATCAGTGAGGGGCGGGTGGGCGGTCCCGACCTGGGACGACTTCAGTGCCGCACCCAATATGTGAATGGCGTATGCCAAGTGCAACGTGACGGGTCTCACGCGCCAATTGGGACGCATGAAGTCCCAAAACGTCACTTATCTAGTTTTTCTCGCCGCCCAAGGGGCATCTCGAAGCTGGTCTTGAAGACCAGTCGGTCACCAGCCGAAGCCCCACCGAAGCCTACGCCAAGATGCAGTGTCATGTCATCGCCAAGCCGCAAATCCGCGGTCGGATAGTACTGGTGCTTCTGGCTCACCTCGCTGAACGAACCGTACCACTCGAACCCCAGCGTCACGACCTTGCTGACATCGACACTTGCCCGGGTCCGTGGCTCGAACTCCCACTCGTGTTCGGGACCCGCAAGATCATGCTCGAACGTGGGATCGGCGAGCAATTGCAGCGGGCCAAAGCGCCGTTCGAAGATCGCCGTCAGCTCGGCGGTACGGGCGCTCTCGCTGAACGCCGGCCGCGTCGCCTCGTACTCGGCGCTGAACCCGACGCTGACGGGGAGACGCCACGACTCCGGCGCCCGCATCCGCGAGCGCAGCCGCCACCCAGCGTACTCGAAGCCCAATCCCGGCACCTGGGCGCCGAGGACGTAGCCAGCTACCTCCCAGTGCTCGGTAATGCCGCGGGTGAGCTCGGCGGCAAAGCGCCACTGGCCCTGGGTCGGGGCCACTGTCCCCGCGAAGCTGCTCGTGCCGCGGCTGGCGTAGTTGATATGCCCTTCCATCTCCCATTCGCCGCGACGCGCGGTGCCGTAGGGATAGACGGCTATTTCGAAATGTTCTTGGGCAGAGAGCGGATGGCTCGCGAGGAGCGCGAAAACGCCGAGGATGACGAAACAGCGCATATAGCCATGGGTTAAGGAAAGCCGAGTCTAATTATCGGGATTTATCGGCGCAAGGAGGGCGGGCCAGTCATGGCCCAACGCCCTGCCCCTTCCATTCGTAATTCATTAGCTGCAAGGTTCCTTCACACCACAACTCATCGACTGAGGGCCGTCATGTCCCAGCGCCTGTGGGCGGCTGCCGCCGTCCTCACCGTCATCGCCGCACCAGCTCTGAGTCAGAAGCCCGCTGCACCGCTCCCCCGTCCGCAACGCCCGGCACCAACGAATGTCACGGTGACGACCGGCGTGCCCAGCGCTGGTGGCATCACGCTCGATTCGACGCTGCTGGCCGGTTTCCGCTGGCGCAACATCGGGCCCGCGAACATGGGCGGCCGCGTCTCGAGTGTCACCGGCATTCCGAGCCCATCGAAGACGTTCTTCGTCGCGGCAGCGGCGGGCGGTATCTGGAAGACGACCAACGCCGGCACGACATTCCGGCCCGTCTTCGACAACGAGAAGTGCGTGTCGATGGGCGAGCTGGCGATCGCACCGTCGGACACGATGCAGGTGTGGGCCGGCACGGGTGAAGAGGATTCGCGCAACACGATTTCGCCGGGTTGCGGCATCTTCAAATCGACCGATGGCGGCCTCACCTGGAAGCGCGTGGGGCTCGAGAAGTCGGGCGCGATCGGCCGCATCGTCGTGCACCCTACCAACCCGAACATCGTCTACGTTGCGGTGCTGGGTCAGGCGTGGTCGGCAAATCCCGAGCGCGGCCTCTACAAGACGACCGACGGCGGCCAGACCTGGCAGCTGGTGAAGTTCATCTCGCCCCAGGCCGGCTTCATCGATGTCGCGATGGACCCCTCGAATCCCGAAGTCCTGTTCGCCGCGAGCTGGCAGCGCGTGCGCGGACCCTACTTCCTTAATAGTGGCGGCCCCGGCAGCGCGCTCTGGAAGACGACCGACGGCGGCAAGACGTGGACCGAGGTCAAAGGCGGCGGTCTCCCCACGACGACCAAGGGCCGCATCGGCATCGCGATGGCAGCCTCGGATCCGAAAGTCATCTACTTGATGGTCGAGGCCGACACGAACGCCAACGCCCAGGGTGGCCCCGGCAAGCCTCCCCAGACTCGGCCTTCTGGACTGTACAGATCCAGTGATGCAGGAACCACCTGGGAAAAGATGAACGGCAACGACGTGCGCCCCTTCTATTACTCTCAGGTGCGCGTCGATCCCAAGGACCCGAATCGCGTGTACTGGTCGTCCACGCCGGTCAACTACTCGAATGACGGCGGCAAGACGATCGGCAACGCGACGGTCGGGATTCACGTCGACCATCACGCGATGTGGATCGATCCCAGCGATCCCAATCACATCGTCGTCGGCGACGACGGTGGTGTGTCGCAGACGTGGGACAAAGGTGGCAACTGGGACTTCCTGAACACCTTCCCGATCGGGCAGCCCTACATCGTCAGCTACGACATGGCGTT
>WNFK01217846.1_pt1 | contig 12595 bp, 10 predicted proteins | sample 5400281 | NCBI WGS metagenome assembly WNFK01 (sample SAMN13153350, study PRJNA577476) | soil metagenome | isolation source: 20 cm soil on Douglas fir-dominated hillslope | place: USA:California | collected 2013-09-17
TCAGGAAGAACCAATGCTTCAGCCAGCATAGTGTAAAGAGGGACAGCTTCACGACGGAGAATCTTCGTTCCAGGAGCGGAGACAAAACCAATGATGGTGACCGCGTGGCTGGCGTAATCGCGCACGTCTACTTTCACTTTTGGATTGTCGAAGATCTTAATTCGCTGCTGCAAGAGATTAGCTATTTGGACGGTAGTCATCCCGCCAACCACAATCGGACTACCTGCCAGCGGGTATTCCAAAACCCCTTCGGGAAGCACAGTGAACAACGTCGAATTCCTGCTCGGATAGTTAGAAAGCTGTATGTCCAGCACATCTCCCGGACCGACGAAATATACCTGAGTAGAGGCTGCGGTAACGGAAACCTTTGCGGCCGTCTTTTTTGCGGAATCCGTTATCGGAACACGCGCATGAGGCGCGTACACCGAGGAATGCACTGTTGCGGTAATAGAATTGGCTTGGGGGTTTGTTGCGGCCAACAGTTTCACCTGAGCGGATGCGGTCATCGTCAGGCAGGCACTTAGAACGAGGGGGGCAAAAACAAGGCTTCTCATCGTCGTTCTCACTCTTTTCAAATGATTTTCTCGCAGACAATTCGGCTGGGGCATTCAGCTTCAACGCCGCTGAGCAGGATGCTCAGCTATTAGTAAATTGCTAACCGACGCTGATTTCTTAGAAGAAGCTCACTTTGTTGAAGTGCTTGCACAAAAAGTCTAGTCACGGCTGTGGAATTGAGCTATCTGGTAAATACAAAATCAGAACTGGGAGCGATAGCGACCAGCCGGACACTCAACTTTCCAGAAGTTGGAGCGCCTGTTTGGGGCGCATTTTCATAAGTTCACTCTTCGGCTGGTCGCTATCGCTCCCAGTTCTGATTTTGTGTAGAGCTTCGCTCCAGAAACCACGCTGGGGACTTTTTGTGCAAAGCCCTGTCAAAGAGTGAGCAAAAAACAGCTGCACGCGGAGGTATGACCCCGGTTTTGTCAAAGTCACTAAGAACCCGGTCGCGACCGCCCACGATTCTGACTTTGCCTCGGCGCGGGCAAATTAGTGGAATCAAACAGCTCTGGCCAGAGTTGGGTAAAGCGGTCACGAATCAGCCCTTCGACCTCGTCGGCCGTGTCACAGTTGAGGCAGTCCTCCGCAATACGCCTCGCGTTTTCCGCATCAATGCCCGCGATGGCGCGACGGACACGCGGAATAGCAGACGGCGTCATGCTTAGATCCGTGGCACCGAGCCCCACCAGCAACACCACATATGCCGGCGTTGAGGCCATCTCTCCACACACGATGACTGGAATATCCGCCTGGCGGCCAGCTTTGAGACTTTGATCGATGCTGTGGAGGACCGCGGGGTGAAGTGTGCGAAACCAATCTGCGACCTCGTCGTTGCCCCGATCAACGGCGAGCGTGTATTGCACCAGGTCGTTGGTTCCAAGTTCGAAGAAGTCGACTACTTGCGCAATCTTATTGGCCATGAAAACTGCCGACGGCACTTCAATCATCGCCCCCACGCTCACCTCCTTAAAATTGATTTTCGACTCACGGAGATTTTTCGCTTCCTCCTGAATGATTGCCTGCGCGCGTCTGACGTCACTCAAATCCGCAACCATGGGCAGCACGATTTTCAGAACTCCATTGGCCGCGGCGCGCAGGATGGCGCGCACTTGTTCACGCATGACGGATTCATTGGCCAACCCAAAGCGAATAGCGCGCAAGCCCAGCGCTGGATTCTTTTCCTGCTCCTGAAACTGCTCGCGGAGGTTGTCGCCACCCAGATCAAACAGGCGAATAACCGCGCCGTGATCGCCTGCAACTCTTGCAATCGCCTCGTAGGCCACTCGCTGCTCGTCCTCTGAAACCAACGCGCCCCGCCGTGCCAACAGAAACTCAGATCGATAAAGGCCAACACCCGACGCCCCGTACGCTTCCACGGCGTCAAACTCTGAAGGCACTTCGACGTTGGCGCGCAGGGTTACTTCTACACCGTCCTGAGTACGCACGGGACCAGTCTCAGCGCGAGCAGCTGTTCTTGGCCGGCTGTCTCGACTGGTAGTCTCGGCCTGATAACGTTCGAGGGTTGCGGGTGAAGGATGAAGGATGACCAGGTTACGAGTTGAATCGACAATGATTCTGTCGCCTGTTTTTGTGCGGCGATAGAAATCGCGCAGGCCGACCACAGCGGGAATACCAACTCCGCGTGCAAGAATCGCTGTGTGCGAGGTCCAACCCCCGGTGTCGGTGGCTAGGGCCCGCGTATGATCCAGATCCAATTCCGCAACTGCTGAGGGCAGCAGATCCTGAGAAACTACTACCGCGTCCTCGGAAAGGTCGCGATTTTGCGACTGCCCGCCGCTGAAGGCCACCAGCAGCCTTCGCATCACGTCTTCGATATCCGATCCACGTTCGCGAAGGTAGTCGTCCTTGATCTCCGAGTAGAGATAAAGGAAGCGATCGCCAATCACTTTAACGGCCCACTCCGCGTTCACATGTTCAGCAGTGATGTGGCGCTCCACGTCGCCAATAAGCTTCTGATCCTCCAGCAGGAGTAGGTGCGCGTCGAAGATGTAAGCGTGATCCTTGCCGAAACGTTTCTCTGCTTGCTCCTTTATGACCAGCACCTGCCGGCTGGCTAGCGTGAGCGCCGCTCGGAAGCGCTCACACTCAGCTTCCACGTCAGCCTGTGCGATTCTCCATCGGTAAACACGCTGGGTGCCATCGTGCATTCGGAGCACCTGCCCGATCACGATGCCTTCGGAAACTCCCAGCCCCTGAAAGCGAATTTCCTGAGCTGATTGCGTCATAGCGAAGACTCCGCTTCCACTTCGCCGAAGCCTTCGGCAAATAACCGCTCGATGGCGGCCATCGCCGCTTCCTCATCAACTCCATCGGCGCTGGCCTGCAACTCTGTTCCACGACCGGCAGCCAGCATAAGCACACTCAGAATTGACTTGGCATCAGCAGTCAGATCGCCCTCGAGACGACGTAATTGCACCTGACTTTGAAAAGCACTGGCGACTCGAACAAGTTTTGCAGCCGCCCGGGCGTGTAGCCCGAGCCGCTGTTTGATCAAAAGAGTGCGCTCTACCATTACTTTGTGCTGCTTTTTTCAGGCGGGGCCAGCAGATCGCCGGCAAGATAGATTCCCTGGCGGCCAAGATCACAGACGCGTCGCGCGGTTTCAATCAGAGAATCGCTGCCTGTTTGGCCGGCCAGTTTGATGACCATCGGCAGGTTAACCCCAGTTACAACTTCAACGTTGCCGTCGTCTAGAAACATCGACGCGATGTTCGTTGGGGTGCCGCCAAACATATCGGTCAACAACAGCACTCCTGCGCCCTGGGAAACGCGAGTGATGGCCCGCTGCACTTCATCGCGAGCGGCGTCTACATCGTCGTGCCAGCCGATGGAGACGGCGGTAATAAATGAGATGGGTCCCACGATCATTTCAGCCGCCGCCAACAATTCACCCGCCAGATGTCCATGCGTGACAATCACACCCGAGATCCGGCGCGCATCTTCTTTCGAGGTGCCTGGGGGCGAGTTAGCGCTCATGAAATGTCCTCCTAGATCCGAAATAACGTTAACGGTGGCGATTCGATTTTCTCACGTCGCGGTGAACCGCCTGAGCATCAAAGCCGGCACGTCTCAATTTACGGCTCAGCGCGTTGGCTATCATTACGGAGCGGTGCCGTCCACCAGTGCAACCGATTCCCACAGTCACATACGACTTTCCTTCACGCTGGTACTGGGGCAGAAGATAGTCGAGCAGATCGTAGAAGCGTTTAAGCGTCTCTTCCACTTCCGGTTGCTCCTTCAGATACTTCACCACGCGTTTATCGTGTCCCGAAAGCCGCCTTAGCTCAGGTACAAAGTGGGGATTCGGCAGGTGTCTGACGTCAAAAAGCAATTCCATATCGCCGGGGTTTCCATATTTATGGCCGAAGCTCAGCACCTGAACTCGCATCGGTCCGCCCTTGCGGTCGGGACTGAATCGCTCAATCAGAAGACTACGAAGTGAATGAACGGTGTGATCCGAAGTGTCTATTATTTGATCGGCGAGAGAACGAATGCGCGACATCGCAGTGCGTTCTGCCGCAAGCGATCGCAATAGAGTTTGTCCAGTGTCGGCAGGGTGGGGCCGCCGCGTCTCGCTGAAGCGATGCTGCAAGACATCGTCCGAGGCTTCAAGAAAGAGGACGTAAACCACAAGGCCGGCAGCTCGCAAGGCTTCCAGTTGCTTACCGAAGTCCGCAAGAAAGGTTCCTTCACGGATGTCGATAACCAGGGCGGCCCGCTTAATGCCTTGCTCGTCACCATCTGTGGTGACCAGGCGCGCAAATGTCGGCAACATCGTTAGCGGCAGGTTGTCTACGCAGAAGTAACCGAGATCCTCGAAAGCGTTGGTGGCGGCCGACATTCCCGAACCGCTCAACCCGGTAATGATGACGATGTCGGGAACCGAATTGTTCTTTTCCTGGTCTTTGTCGATCTCTATTTCCATGCGGAAGTGTTATGTAGGCTCCTCGCCCGTAGGGGCGAAATGTTTATAGCACTAACCCATCCCTAATAGCCCCGCCCAGTAAACAAATCTCTGCGCTGAGGCTACTAACATTCGGCTCCTGCTGAGCCGTCGACGTGAATAGCCAGGCATGGTCGCTTCGTTTGTTCAGAGGTTTTTGAAGCTTATCGGGCAGTTTCAGGGCTCGATCAGGCCATAGTTTCCATCGCTGCGCTTATACAACACGCCAACGCGATCCGTATCAGCGTCGCGAAACACTACAAACTGATCGGGGTCAGACGACAGCCGGAAAGCCGCTTCTTCGGCGGTCATCGGCTTGATTGAATACCGACGCGCATTAATGATCCGGGGCGGACGCGGACTGGCTTCGACGTTGCCATCCGGAGTCGGAGCCACTGCCGAGGTCTTTCGCGCGCCTTGCTTCCGATCGATCTTTTTCGTCTTCAATTTGAGCGCTTGTTTTTCGATCTTTGCTATGGCCCTGGTCAAGGCTAGATACATATCCTCGTTGATGTCTTTGGCGGTTAAGGTGTGGTCTCGCCAATGGACAATCAACTCCGCAATGTGCCGGTTCTTTTCAACGTCAATAACCGCATGGGTCCACGCCACGCGGCAGTGGTGCCGTTAAAAATGTATTCCAGCTTTTTGAAATGACCTTCTACATGCTTGCGGATGCCGGGAGAAACTACAACGTGACGACCAGTATACTCAAACCTCATGGTTGCTGTTCCCTTCTCAACCCTCAGAAATAGTAATGCTTGCCAAACCCGGATCAGGTTTGGCGAATTATTAATAACTCTCAGGGGGCGAAACTCTATTTTCCGGCTCAAGCTACAAAGCGTCTCTAAACCACAGCGCGACGCTCGCGCGAGCCAGGGATACTCATTTGATCGCGATACTTGGCGACCGTGCGGCGCGATAGTTTGATTCCGTCCTTGATAAGAATCTTCACAACTTGATCGTCCGTGATCGGATTATGCGAATCCTCTTCTTCGATAAGTTTCTTAATTTTCAACTTGATGATGCGCGTCGAGATTTCTTCCCCGTCCTCGTTCATCATGCCCTCGGTGAAGAACCGTCGCAGTTCGATCACGCCTTGCGGAGTATGCGCATATTTTCTATTCACAACTCTGGAGACAGTCGACAGGTGCATGCCGATATCTTCGGCTATATCTTTGAGCATCATCGGCTTGATGTACTGAACACCTTTATCAAGAAAATCCTGCTGCCGGTGTACGATTGACTCCACCACTTTGTAAATCGTTTGGCGGCGATGCTCGATATTGCGCAGCAGGTCGACTGCCGAACGCATCTTCTCGCGAATAAAACTCTTGGTCTCGTTGCTGACGTCCGACTTACCCAGCATTTGCTGGTACTGTTGGCTCACGCGCAGTCGTGGACTGCCATCATCCGCGAAATAGATTATGTATTCGTCGTCAGCCTCATCAAGTTTCTCGATATAGATTTCGGGAGAAATTAGTATTGGCTCTTCAGACGAATAACGCCGTCCGGGATAAGGATCGAGCGTGCGTATGAACTGCAATTCGCTCAGCAGCGTGTCAACGTCGCTATTGATCTGTTTCGCCAGATGCGGCAGCTTGTGTTGCTGTAATTCAGAGAGGTGCTCGCTAATCAAGCGCGCGGCCAGGCGTTCACTTTCACCTTTGACCTCCAACTGCACCAGCAGACATTCCCGGACGTCACGCGCGCCACAGCCTACCGGATCCAAATGCATTACTGCCTGCCGGGCGACTTCAACGGTCTCCTCGCTCCAGCCGCCCATCGCGGCAATTTCTTCATTGGTGGCATTCAATCTGCCGTCTGCGTCGAGGTTGCCAATAACGCTAATCGCTGCGTCGCAAATCTCCTCCGCGATGGGACTCATGTGAAGTTGCCACTCGAGATGATCGGCAAGGGACGGGGCCCGCGTCAAAAACTGTTCGAAGGTGGGCGCGTCTTCCTTATATTCGATCTCTTGAGTCTTGTAACCAGGGTCAAGGTAATCCTGAAACTCCCGGCCGAAATCGATTTCCTCAAACGCATCGCGAGTACCTTCTTCGCCCACGATCTCGTCGCCCACTGAATCCTCGCTCAGATCAGCAGCGGCAATTTCATGTCCTTCGCCAACCCCGCTATCGCCTTCGCCGTCACTCTCGGCGTAGGTCGACACTCCTTCAAGATCACCCGATCCATTTGAAGAGGGACTACCGAGTTCGGGCTCGGCAGCTTCCAACCGCTGCGGCTCATCTGGCGCAGCTCCCGGGTCAGCACTCGCGAGGTGATCAAGAATCTTTTCCGCTAACTCCCCAACTTCTTCCTGGGTGGCCACTTCCTCCAGGACTGGATTCTCAAGAATCTGCTGCTGAATCAAATCAGTCAGCTCGAGAGTAGTCATCTGCAGCATCTCGATGCGCTGCCGCAACTGGGGCGTCAGCACGAGACGTTGGGATAGGCTGGTAGTTAGTTTAAGAGACATTCCTTACTTCGAATGAACACTTTTAGTTTGTTGTTTTGCAACTGTAAGTCGCGGGGAGATTATACTCGATTGGAGCACATTTGCGCGTCCCAGTTTCGCTTTCGCGATCAAATTTGAAGATTACATGCGGAATTTGTCGCCAAGATAGAGCCGTCGCACTTCCGCGTCTTCCGTCAACTCGCGGGGGACACCGGCGCGGAAAATACGAGACCAGGATTCCAATGCCACGATTACGTAGATAAAGTATGACATTTTGAATGTCATCCACCGCCTTGGGGTCAATACCTGCGAAAGGCTCATCCAGCAGGATGTATTGCGGTTCAGTTGCGAGCGCACGGGCGATTTCAGTTCTCCTTCGTTCGCCTCCTGACAATGCATCGCCACGCGTGTTGCGAACCTGTGCGATGCCAAACTCTTCCAGCAACTCCTCAAGCCGGGTGAGTCGTTCGCGCCTCCGCAGGCCCATCGTTTCGAGTACAGCAAGAATATTTTGCGCGGTTGTCAGCTTGCGAAAAATTGAAGGTTCCTGAGGCAGATAGCCAAGGCCCAGGCGCGCTCGTAGGTACATCGGCAACCTGGTGACATCACGATCTCCAAGACTGACGGTTCCGTTGTCCGGACGCTCCAGTCCCACGATCATGTAGAACGTCGTCGTCTTCCCGGCGCCGTTCGCACCCAGTAGTCCGACCACCTCTCCTTTTTCTACATGAAGGCTGACATCGTCGACTACTCGACGCTTTCCATACCTTTTTTCGAGGTGGGATGCCGCCAGAGCGGATGCTGACGGCGTTAAGGTGGCTTGGCGTCCAACATGAGAACCGTCAACAGGAGACTCTTCGTTGCGACGCTGCTCGCTATCGACGTCTTCCGTCCGTGTGCTCATAACAACTTTTTGGAGTGCGGTGACCTGTCACCGCTTTGGTCGGTCGCGACCTGTCGCAGCCACCGTTGTTTGTGAATACTGAAAAACTTGGGCGTCAAGCCGCCCCAAGACCAAAGACCAAAGCGGTGACAGGTCACCGCACTCCAAAAAATCAGGCTACTGTTTCTTGACCTTGTGCGTGGACTTGATTCGTCCCGGCGCCTGTGAACCTCTTACGTCATCCGCGATCACTCTACCGTCTCGCATGTAGACGGTCAATCGGTTGCCTTCCGTGCTTCCCTTTTCCACGTCTTCAACTCTGGCCGGGTTGCCTTTCAGGACCGCGACTTCGTCTGCGCTCGTATATTGAACCCAGTCACCGGTGCCTTTTCTGTTTGGCTGAGTCATCACAACGTTGCGCTGCGCGATCGTCTTCTCTACTTCACTCGACTCCTTCAGCAGATACACGTCCGCAACACCGCTCGTCATACGATCTGCTCCCTGACGAATATCAACGTTGGTTTCGTAATGAAGCGTGCGATTAATATCCGAATAAGTCATGGAATCCGCGGTAGCAAACACGGGCACAGTACTGCTGGCCCCTCCCATGCGACGCCGCGCGTTGTAGATCTGGCTCTGCACGTGGCCGGTTCCGTCCATTCGCTTCTCATTGACATAGATCGTTAGTTTGTCGGCGCGCACGAAATTGTCGTCCTGCCAGGCGCGCGCATTTCCGGTGTAGGTCGCCACGCCGCTCTCGCTATGAAATTCCCCTCTGTCACTGACGACGTACACCGGGCTCTTAACTTTGGAAAAAGGAGTCGCACCGTTGGTCTGTTCCTGACTGTAATAGGTGGTCGCTGTTTTCCCGCGGCTATACGAAACTTTGTTAGTTAGGTCCGAATCAAGCTCGTCGCCTTTAGTCCGCGCCCGTGAATCCCAAACGGTTGGTTCACCGCCACGCAGCCGAACCGTGTTGTCCGCAGCCGTAAAGGAAATGTTAGTCGCCACGCCGTTGCGGTCGTTCTCATTAAACTTCGCGTCGTTTTGCGCATCCATTCGCTCAATGTCCTGAGTGCTCGGTACAAACACACCGGTCATTTTTTGCGAGGTCAGCGTGCGTGTGCCTCGGTCCTCTACTTTCTGCACCGGCTCGATGACTGCTTTAGCACCACCGGTGGCGATCGCCGTGCGAACGATGTTTCCGCTTTCAAAAAAATCGCAATCGATACGCGGCGCGGTAAGCGTTTTTCTGTCGCTCATTGCGTTTTTCGCTACGGGGTCAACAAATAGCTCGGCGTTGCCCACGGCTTCGGCCTTGTCGAGGTCGCGACCGGTGACCCGCCAGTTGAGTTTTACAGCGTCGGCGGTAAGCCGTTTATTTGCCGCGCGTGGATCGTTTGCCTTTGATTTCGGTGCTGAGAGGTTAATCACGGAACGGCCTTCAGTGCGCATCTGCTTGAGCAGACTACGATCGCCTTGTGCCTGAAACAGGACTTCGATAAGGTTTGCGCCCTCGAGTTGTAAATCCGAATCCGAGTCGAGCGTTTTACCGCCGGCGTTGCGCATCGCTACTGCACGCTCCAAACGCTGGTCGTTATCCAAAAAGAAATCCATGTCGAGGGAATGCACTTCCGCAGCTCTGCCTTCAGTCATCGTGCGCAGGTAAGAGTTGGTGCGGACCTCAAGTTTTTGCAGGTGCTTTTGCTCGTTGAGAGTTCCGTAGAGCGTGTCGCCGCTCATCAGATCACGATCCTGCTCGGCAGTAACGCCACCAGAGAAAGTCATCTTCATCGACTCTTGTTCAAACAAAGCATGGGCGGAACGGATGACTACCGGTCGCGACCGGGTGGACAAAGGCTTGGCTTTCGGGTCCTTTATGGCTTCAGGAGCTACGGTTATCTCGACATCTTTCTTTAATTCGAGTTTCTTTGTCTTCGACTCAACCACCGCTCCGGTCGAGTGACCGGAAACGTTTTCGCGGTCAAAAGAGACCGGCGCGTCGGTTTGGGCGACGTCACTGTTTTTATCGTAACTAATCGTCTCCGTGCTGACTTTCAAAGCGTCCTTTGTTTCTACTTTCACGTTTCCGACAAACGTAATAACCTCGGTCCTCGGATCGTAGATGGCCTTGTTAGCAAGAATCTGATCAGGCTTGTCGCCAACCGGAGGATAAACCGCAAGGTTTACCTGCTCGAGCTCATGGTGGTCGTCAGTAAAAGTAATGTCGCGTGCCGCTCGCACCCACATATACAAACGGCCGTCTCTTTTGAAAGCTCAGGCGACTTTGATGCAAGCCGAAAAGGCTTGTTGTTGCGAAGTCGATAGTAGGATACGGCTACGAAGATCAGTGCTGCGGCGAGAGTCACTAGCGCACCGGCGCGCACCACGAGCGGCGCATGCGCGCGCAGGCCAATAGCGATCGCTTTTTTTCTGGTGACTTCCTGCATTTCTTACTCAGCAAACAGCCGAACCGTCAGAGCGACCTGAACTTCTTCTGAAGGTGCATGTACTATTTGTCCAAGATCAAGTGTCACTTTTCACCGCTTGCTGTTTGCTGTTTAGCTGTTTGCTGTTCGCTTTCCCGCATGTCCTGCACTGACAACTGCAAAAACGTTTCGCCCGTCCAGTTACTCGTCTCGATCGTATAAGCTATGTCGACGCCACGTTTGAGATCCGCCATTCGCTCCGCTCCATTCCAGAAAATCGTCTCCAGCGGGCGGCCGTTCGGACCAGCAACAGACATCTTTAGATGCCGTTGTCCAATTAGACGCGGTTCGGAGACTATGCACAAGTTGCGAGCTAGAAAAACTGGACGAGAATTGCCGGCGCCGTACGGCTCCAATGCGTTCAGTTCAGCAATCAGTTCAAACGTGATTTCCTGGGTCGGCAACTCCGCGTCAAGGTAGACACAAGGCTGCAAATCTTCCGTGCTCAGGCAGCTTGCAGCGTGTTCGTTCAATCGCCGGCGAAGTTCGGCAATCCGGTCCGGCCGTATTGTGATTCCCGCCGCATGAGAGTGCCCGCCAAACTTTTCGAACAGGTCCGCGCATGCCGTCAGGCCATTGAGCAGGTGATAAGGCTCGATGCTGCGGCCTGAGCCATGGGCCACGTCGCCGTCAATCGACAGCACCACGCAGGGACGGTTGATGCGTTCGGCAATTTTCGAGGCCGCAATACCTATTACTCCGCGATGCCAGCCTTCCCCAGCGATTACCGCCACATAAGAATTGGCCGGCTCGGCGGCAGTGCTTTCCAATTCAGTAATCGCCAGCTCGACGATCTGCTGCTGAACTTCCTTTCGCTCTCGGTTGCGCGTGTCGAGATGCAAAGCGAGCCGCCGCGCCTCCTCAATATCTCTGGTACCAAAGAGTTCAACAACCACGCGCGCGGCATCCATGCGACCGGCAGCGCAAACCAGGATTGGTAGCTTTCGGGAGATCCTGCAGACCAAGCGCTACAATCGTGCGATTCTCGCCTGTGAGTTTTGTAACATCGGCGACCGTTCCAATAGCAACGATCTTCAAAAAGGCATCCGTTTGTGATTCCCGTCCCTGCCTGCGAAATAGAGCGTCGACGAGTTTGAAGGCGACGCCTACGCCGGCAAGGTTCTTATCGGGGTAATTACAACCCCGTTGATTGGGGTTCAGAACGGCGTAGGCGGGTGGAACCCCTTCGCCTTCATCCGGCAAATGGTGATCGGTAATGATTACGTCGAGTCCATTGTCTCGCGCCCAGTAGAGCGGTTCATGCGCGCGAATGCCACAGTCGACGCTAATAGCAAGTTTGTAGCCTTCAGCCACGGCTTTTTGAAGGGCAGCTTGCTGAATGCCGTAGCCCTCAGTGAAGCGATGCGGAACATGAAAACCAGTCTTCGCGCCGAGCAGGTTCAACGCTCGCAGCAGCACGGCGGTTCCGGTCGTTCCGTCCACGTCATAGTCGCCATAAACCAGTATGGGTTCGCCCAACTCAATCGCCTGAAGCACACGAGGTACGGCCTCGTTCATCCCAAGCATCAAGCTGGGATCATGAAGTTGATCGTAGGATGGTTTAAGGAAACTTCGGGCAGATTCTTCGTCTTCACAACCGCGTGAAAGAAGAAGCGCAGCAATTGTTGGCGAGACAGATAAAAGGCGAGCCAGCGAGGCAACACGCTGCGCGTCCTGCTCCCGCAAAATCCAACGTTTGACGCTCATGTGAGGTTCATATTATTCCGTAAAACTAGTCTGCAAACCAGCCATCGTCATCGAGTAGTTTAACACCAATCCGGCGGCGGCCATCAATCGGGTCAATCCAGACTCCATTCACTTCTGCATCCAGAGGGCGCCCAAATGGAGGGGTTAGTTTCAGAATGGATCCCAGCGCCACATCGGCGTCCAAAAGGATCGTGGCACCGGCCCGGCTTATCTTGATCGCCTGCGCCTGGACGCTGAAGGATTCATCGTTGGCCGTCTTGCCCTCTACTCCGAGCGCAAACTCCACGGGAACGCGTGGACTGCGCGGCCTTTGGGAGGGCACAGTCGCGCCTCGGAAGTTCTTGTCATTCATTAAACTCACCGCCTTTAGAAATTATGGGAGGACCCGCATTCAGGGTCGATGCAAAGAGGGGGCCTGCTTAGTTTACCCGAACTGGGAAAGATTGTGATAGTGATTTGATTCTGGAACTGTTATCACCAACTTCCAGAGAAGAGACCAGGCAAGCGTTGAGCTTTTTGCGCAATACTAAGTCAAAACT
>WNFK01176592.1_pt1 | contig 12594 bp, 12 predicted proteins | sample 5400281 | NCBI WGS metagenome assembly WNFK01 (sample SAMN13153350, study PRJNA577476) | soil metagenome | isolation source: 20 cm soil on Douglas fir-dominated hillslope | place: USA:California | collected 2013-09-17
GGCGTCGGCGGCAATCGCACGCAGGCGGCACGCCAGCTCGGGATCAGCCTTCGCTGCCTGCAGTACAAGCTGAAGGCCTACCGGCACGCGGAAGCGCTCACCCGCTCGGACGGGAGCGCGGCCGAAGGATCCCGCATCACGCCTCCGGGTTCGGCGCGGCGGGCGGTGTCCTCCCTGAACGACGTGCTCTCGCTCGGCGATCGCCGGCGCATGCTGATGTCCTGAGCGGCGGCCCTTCGGGGCCGCCCTCGGCTTGTCGCGCCGCCCTCCCCGCGGTATCCTCGGCGGGCGGTGACCGGAGTCCTCCCCGCTGCACCTCACGATCACGACGACGGCGAGTCCTTCGCGCGCCGCCACGTTCGCCACAACGTCGTCGCCCTGGGCATCGACCTCGGTCTCTTCCTCGTCGGGCTCTCGTTCGCCTCGCAGAGCACGATCCTTCCCGCCTTCGCGGCCCACCTGGGCGCCTCCAACCTCGTCATCGGCGCGATCCCGGCGCTGATGACGCTCGGATGGAACCTCCCGTCGCTGTTCGCGGCGGGCTATACCGAGTCGCTCGTCCGCAAGCTGCCGTTCGTGCTGCGCTACACGCTCTGGGAGCGGCTGCCGTTCCTCGGCCTCGCCGCGGTCGCGTTCTTCCTCGCCCGCCCGGCCCCCGCGCTCTCGCTCGCCCTGATGCTGGGCATGCTGCTGCTGCTCACCGGCGTGGGCGGCGTGCTCATGCCCGCCTGGATGGACATCGTCGCGCGCGCGGTGCCGGTGGGACTACGCGGGCGCTTCTTCGCGGTGTCGAGCCTGCTCGGCGGCGCGGGCGGCCTGCTCGGGGGCGTGTTCATCACCTGGGTGCTTGCCCGGATGCCCGCGCCCGACGGCTACGCGGTCTGCTTCCTGATGGCGGCCCTCTGCATGGGCCTGTCCTACGTGGCGCTCGCGCGCGTGCGCGAGCCGTGGGCCGCCGCGGTGGAGGCCGCTCCGCCACTCGGCGTCTATCTTCGGCGGGCCGGCCGGCTCCTGCGGGAGGACCACAATCTGAGCTGGTTCCTCCTGGCCCGCGCGCTGATCATTCTCGGCATGATGGCGTCCGGCTTCTATACCGTGTACGCGCTCCGCCACTACGCGGCGCCGGACTGGGCGGTGGGCGTGTTCACGACCGCGCTGCTCGCCGGGCAGATGACGGGCAACGCGGCGCTCGGGGCGCTCGCCGATCGCACCGGCCACCTGGCGCCGCTCGGGATCGGGGCGGGGGCGCTCCTGCTCGCCAACGTGGGGGCGCTGCTCGTGCCGTCGCTCGAGCTGTTCGTCGTCGTCTTCGCGCTGCAGGGTATCCACCTGGCCGCGGTGAACGTCTCGGGCCTGAACGTCCTGCTCGAGTTCGCGCCGAGCCCGGCCGCGCGCCCGACCTACGTGGGGCTCGGGACCACCCTGCTGACGCCGGTGGCTTTCGGCGGTCCGTTGATCGCCGGCGTCCTGGCCGACGCGCTCGGCTTCCCGGCGGTGTTCGTGATGGCGGCCCTGGGCAGCCTGGCCGGGCTCGGCCTGCTGCTGGGCCGCGTGCGCGAGCCCCGCCACCTTCCCGTGGCCACGCGCTGAGCCGCCCGGGTGCCGCCCCCGGCGTGGTATCTTCCCCGCCGGGAACCTCGGGGTCCAATCGAGAGTTTTGAGGCATAACGTGAGATGGCGCCCATAATCTATCTTTCGGTCCTGCTGTTGATGCTCGCCGCCTCCGACGCGGCCGCCCAGACCACCCGGGACCAGATCGCCCGCGGCAAGTACGTGTTCGGCGCGGCGGCGGGCTGCGGCTGCCATACCGTCGCCAAGCAGCCGCTCAACGCGGGCGGGCGCAAGTACGACGGGCCGTTCGGGACCGTCTACTCCTCGAACATCACGCCCGACCCCGCTAGCGGCATCGGCAAGTGGACCGATGAGCAGATCATCACGGCCACCCGATCCGGGCGCCGCCCCAACGGGGAGCGGCTCATCCCGGTGCATCCCTACACCGTGTTCAACGGCATGGCCGAGCAGGATCTGAAGGACGTGGTCGCCTACCTGCGCTCGGTGCCCCCGATCAACCGCGCGACGCCGGCCAAGAAGATCTCGGTCCCGATGTTCGAGAGCGTGTTCCTCCCGGCCTGGCTGGCGACCTTCGCGGCGATCGAGTCCCCGCCCAAGTCGGCGGCGACCTCGGGGGTGGCGCGCGGGGAGTACCTGACACGCGCGGTGTCGCACTGCGGCGAGTGCCACACGCCCCGGACCATGACGATGGCGGTGGACAATACCCGCTTCCTGGCCGGCAACCCGAAGGGCAAGGGACCGGAAGGCTCGGCGGTGCCGAACATCACGCCGGATCGCGAGACGGGGCTCGGGAGCTGGACCGAGGAGCAGATCACCGACTACCTCGGAACGGGGAACAAGCCCGATGGTGACGTGGCGGGCGGGCTGATGATGGAGGTCATCGAGGGCTCTGCGGCAGGCTACAAAGACCTGACCAAGGCCGACCGCCAGGCCATCGCGAAGTACCTGAAGTCGATCCCGCCCATCAAGAACAAGATCGAGTAGGGCCAACCTTCACCAGCCGGACGGAATGGTTGTGGCCAGCTTGGTGATCGGAATCGGGGCCGGATGCGCCGGCAAGTCGATGTCAAAGGCGGGCAGCGGCGACGTTGTGGCGGACCGGCAGCGGGTGATGAAGCTGCAGGGCGCCAGCTGGGCGGATATCCAGGCCAAGGCGAAGGCCGGCAACATCGAAGGGATCGCGGTGAATGCGGAGACGCTCGCCTTGACGGCTCAGCAGATTCCAGGCCTGTTCCCGGAGGGCTCGCTCACCGAGAAGTCCAAGGCCAAGCCCGAGGTCTGGCAGAAGCGGGCCGAGTTCGACGCTGCGGCCAAGAACCTCGAGGCCCAGGCCGAGAAGCTCCGCGACGCCGCAAAGGCCAAGAACGAGCAGCTCACGCAGGATCTCGTGAAGGACTTCGGCCGCCAGGCCTGCGGGACGTGCCACACGCCGTTCCGCCAGCCCCCGCCGCAGCAGCCGCGGTCGTAGCGGTCGCGCGCTTCCGTCTCATCGGGGCCGGCGCCACCTGCGGGCAGGGTGGGCCGGCCCCGCAGTTTGTCTGCTAGACTCGCCGAGAGAAAGATGGCGAACCCGTTCAAGGTGCTCGTCGTCGACGACGAGCCGGATATCGTCCGGTATCTCGAGCTCGTGCTCCGCCGGCTCGGCCACGAGCCGGTCGGCGCCGGCGACGGCGAAGAGGCCATCCAGAAGGCGCTCAACGACCCGCCCGACCTCATCCTCCTCGACGTGATGATGCCGATCATGGACGGCTTCGCGGTCTGCCGGGCCCTGCGGGAGCGGGAGGCGACGCGGCTCGTGCCGGTGATCATCATGACCGCGCTGCCGGGGGTGGAGAATCGCGTCAAGCTCCTGGAGCACGGCGCGGACGACGTGCTCGCCAAGCCGGTGGACGAGCGCGAGCTGGTCGCGCGGGTGCAGACGGCGCTGGCCCGCAAGCGCGACGTGGATCAGCGCCTGGGCGAGATCACGCGCGTCCGCGACCACTTCGCCAAGTTCGTGCCCGACGCGGTCAAGCGCCTGGTCGCCGCCAATCCCGAGGCGCCCGGACTGGCCAAGCAGGAGCTCGACGTCACCGTGCTCTTCGTGGACATCAGCGGCTACAGCCGCCTCGCCGAGCGCGTCGCCCCGGTGGACCTCAACGCGCTCGTCGAGCGATACTTCGGCCGCTTCCTGGACCGCATCACCGACGCGGGCGGCGACATCAACGAGACGTCGGGCGACGGGTTCATGGCGATCTTCCAGGACGGCGATCCCACCGCGCACGGCGTGCGGGCGGTCAACGCGGCCCTGATGCTGCTGGCCCTCACCGAGGCGCTCAACCAGAAGGAGGTCGACAACCCGCTCGCGATCCACATCGGGATCAACTCGGGACCGGCCCTCGTCGGCTCCACGCGCTTCGAGGGCCGCCGCGGCACCCGCTGGACCTTCACCGCGAGCGGGATGGTCACCACGCTGGCCGCGCGGCTCGCGAGCGCGGCGGGCGACGGCGAGATTCTGGCCGGTCCGGAGACGGTGCGTCGGCTCGGCGGGCGCTACCGCCTCGAGCGGGTGGGGAACGAGCGGCTGAAGAACATCACCGAGACGATCGAGGTGCACCGGATCATCTCGCCGCCCTCGAAGTCCGTGCTTCGATGACCCGCCCACCGCGCCCAGCAGGCGGGCGGCCGCGTAGGAGACGTCGAGGATCCGGCCCTTCACGAAGGGGCCACGGTCGTTGATCCGTACCTCGGTGGACTGGCTCGTGTCGCGGTTGGTGACGAGGACGCGCGTGCCGAACGGCAGCGTCCGGTGCGCGGCGGTCAGCTGGTTCATGTCGAACACCTCGCCGCTGGCCGTCCGCCGCCCCTGGTGGGCCGACCCGTACCACGAGGCCATTCCCATCTCCTCCTCGCCCGCGACGCGCGACGGGGCCGATGGACCGGTCGTGACCACGCGGGCGCACCCGGCCAGCAGGGCCAGCCCCGCGAACGCGGCCACCAGCGGGACCCGCCTGCGGGCGCTTGCCATGGCCCTCCCATCCTGCCATCGGGGCCGGGGCGGGCCAAGGGGGGTAGGGGCCTCGGCCCGGCGGGGGCCCTTGTCTTGAGCGGAGTTTCCTGATACTCAAATAGCCCAGCTTCAATGGCCAGAATCATCCGGCAGGCCTGACCCGTGCGGCTCAAGCGCGAGGACGTCGAGCGCATGATGGACGATCGGCCGGCCGGCAGCTCGCTCGAGGAAGCGCTCGAGGTGTTCGAGGTCTTCGCCAGCGGTAGCCTCGCGGACGAGGTCTACGTGCTCGACGACGTCGGGGGCAAGCGGATCGCGATCGCCCCCGCCGCGCTGAAGGCGAAGTACCGGAAGGAGTGACACGCCATGGCCATCATCACGATGTCTCACGAGATCGGCGCGGGCGGCCCCGAGATCGGCCAGCAGCTGGCGGACCGGCTGGGTTATCGCTACGTGGACCAGGACCTCGTCTCCAACGCGGCGCAGAAGTACGGGCTGCTCGAGGAGAAGCTCTCCCACCTCGATGAGTCGAAGCCCTCGCTGTTCGAGCGCTTCGACGCGGAGACGCGCCGCTACATCACGGTGATCCAGACCGCGCTCTACGATTTCGCGGAGCAGGACAACGTGGTGCTGATGGGGCGCGGCGGGCAATGGCTGCTGCGGGGCATCCCCCACGTGCTGCGGGTGCGGATCATGGCCCCGTTCGACCTGCGGGTGAAGCGGCTCAGCAAGAAGCTGGCCGGCCCGATGGGCGAGCAGACCAATCCGCGCACCGTCTCCGAGCTCGTGCGCCGTGACGACGCCGAGAAGGCCGGGCGCATGCGGTACCTCTACGAGGTCGGCATCACCGATCCGGCGCTCTATGACCTCGTCATCAACACCGAGAAGCTCATGATCGCGGCGGTGGTCGGCCTGCTCGCGGGCGTGGTGGGTCAGCCCGAGCTGGCCGCGACGCCGGCGAGCTCCCAGCTCGTGGCCGACCGCGCGCTCGCCTCCCGGGTGCAGGTGGCGCTGGCCACGCATCCGGAGACCCGCAAGTACCGCATCTCGGTCGAGGCCCGCACCGGGGTCGTCACCCTCGAGGGCACCGCGGTCATGGACGAGGCGATGGACGTCGCCCGCGGGGTCGACGGCGTGCGCGAGGTGAAGGCGCGGCAGATGGAGATGCCGCCGATCCCACCCTTCGTCGCCTAGCGCGTCAGGGCTTGGGGGGAGGGCCGGCGCGCCGGGCGGTCTCGTCCGGCACCTCGGCGATGGTGATCGCGACGTCCATCTTCTGCTTCTTGCGAACGATCTGCAGCGTCACGCTCTTGCCCACCCGTGTCTCCGCCACCAGCCGCTGCACATGCCGGTAGTCGTCCACCGGCGTGCTGTCGTAGGCGATGATCACGTCGCCCTGCTGGAGCCCCGCCTGCGCCGCGGGGCTGCCGGTGATCGTGGAGCCCACCACCGCGCCGTTGGTGCCGGCCAGTCCCAGGCTCTGCGCGAGGTCGGGGGACAGCGGCTGCAGCGCCACCCCGAGCCAGCCGCGCACCACCTTGCCCTTGTCCACGAGCTGGTCCACCACGCGCTTCACCATGTTGATGGGGATGGCGAAGCCGATGCCCTGACCCGCGGCCACGATGGCGGTATTGACTCCGATGACCTGCCCCTTGAGGTTGACGAGGGGCCCGCCCGAGTTGCCGGGGTTGATGGAGGCGTCGGTCTGGATGAAGTTCTCGTAGGTGGCGATGCCCACGTCCGAGCGCCCGGTGGCGCTGATGACGCCGACGGTGACCGTCTGGTCCAGGCCAAACGGGTTGCCGATGGCGATGGCCCACTCGCCGACCCGGAGGGCATCCGAATTGCCGAGGCTGGCCACCGTGACCTCGTGGTCGGGCTGGAACTTGACCACCGCGAGGTCCGTTTTCGGGTCGGTTCCGAGGATCTGTCCGCGGTATTCTCGCTTGTCGGAGAGGCGGATCAGGATCTCATCGGCCCCCTTGACGACGTGGAAGTTGGTGAGGACCAGGCCTCGCTTGTCGATGATGACGCCGGATCCCAGGCCGGGCCGGCGGAACTCGGAGCGGGAGTCGGGCCCCTCGGAGCCGAAGAACTGATTGAAGAAATCGCGAAAGAAGGGATCGTCGTTGCCCTGCGGCAGGTTGGGGCCACGCCGGTTCTTCGCCCGCTGGATCGTCCCCAGGTGCACGACCGCGGGGCGCACGTGCTGCGCCACGTCCACGAAGCCGAGCTGCAGCGCCTCCGCGATTCCGAGGCCGGCGGCGGCCTGCGGGCTGCTCGGTACGGGCGCGGCCACGCTCCGGCCCAGCCGATCGCGCAGCAAGTACCCGCCACCCCCTGCGGCGACCAGGAGGATGGCGACCACGACGATCAGTATCGGGCGGCGGCTCATGTATGTACTCTACCAGTGGGCCCCGGTGCGGACCCGGGGGGCGACCGGATGATAGCGACTGCCGTCTTGGACTGTCAAGGAAGCCAGTGAGATACCGTCACGTCTGGCCGGGGGTTCTGCTGCTGGCCGCGCTGGCGCTGCTGCTCGTGGGCCTGCTGCGATGGGGCGACCATTTCCTGTCGCCGGGACCCACGGGGGGCATCCACCGCTTGCTGCAGCTCTGGGCCGCTTCGCGCCCCGCGGACGAGTCCATCGCGCCGCCCGCGGCCGCGGCGCCGTCACCGGCCATGGACGCCCCGGCCACACCCCCGGTGGCCGCGGGGCCGCCCGTGATCGTCCCGGTGCCGCCGGACGCGACAGCGCCCGCGGCGCCGTCCGCCGCCGCGCCGCCCGCGCCGGTGGCGGCCACGCCGGTCACGCCACCCCCCGCGCCGGTCGTCAAGACGCCGCCGCCGGAGCGCGCGGAGGAGCCGCGCGAGGTGGCCGCGCCTCCGGTCACTCCGCCGCCGGTTCGCTACTCCCTTGCCCTCGGCACCTTCCCCCTGTCCGAGGACGCGGAGCGCGTGGAGGCCAAGCTCAACCAGGCCGGCTTCTCCACCGTCCGCTTCCGCCAGCAGACGCCGTCCAAGCTCTTCGCGGTACAGGTGTCCTCGCTGAAGGACCCCGAGGAGGGCCAGGCCACCGTCGAGCGCTTGCAGAAGGAAGGGCATCCGCCGAGCGTGCTCCTGGTGGGACGTACCGGCGTGACGATACGGGTGGGCTCGCCGGTGCCGCTCCGGACCGCGGTGCAGCTGGCCGAGAAGCTGCGGGCCGCCGGCTACGACGCGCGGGTGGCCACCGAGCCGACGCGTGCGGGGCACGTGAGCCTCCGGCACGGCAACTTCGCCTCGCGCGCCGAGGCGGAGGAGGCCAGCCGCGAGGTGGCTCGTCTGGGCGTTCCCAACGAGGTCATCCAGGTCCGCTAGCCCGCCCCCCTCCCTGGGGAGCTTGGAGATAAAACCGGGCCGAGAGTAGTATCGAAACATGCCTGGGAACAAGATCCTGGTGGTGGACGATGAGCCGGAAGTGCGCCAGCTAATGGAGCATTTCCTGACCGAGCGCGGCTACGAGGTGCGCATCGCCGAGAACGGCCGGATGGCGCTGGCCACGCTCGACACGTTCGTGCCCGACGTCGTGCTGCTCGACATGCACATGCCAGAGATGGACGGCCTCGAGACGCTCAGGCGCCTCGCGGTCCGCTCACCGTCGCTCCCCGTGATCATGATCACGGTCAACGAGGACATCGAGACGACGGCGCGCCTGCTCCAGTTCGGCGCCGCCGACTACGTCCCCAAGCCGTTCAACCTCGAGTACCTCGAGCAGGCGATCAACATCCAGCTCTCCGCTGCCCGCGAGTAGCTTCCTCCTCCGCTGGCTTCTGCTTTCCGCCGCGCCCCGGGGTGGCGGGGCTCCCCCGCTGGACCACGCTGACTCGGGTCGGGGCCACCCCGACCCGCCGGTATCGCCGCTAGTGAGCGGTGAGGGTGTCGAGGGCGGCGCGGGTGGGGGCGGCGAGGTCGATGAAGCGAAGGCCGGCGGTGTCCTTGCGCGCCCACATCACCTCCGCGCGCTCGATCGTCAGCACCTCGGGGTGATCGCGCAGGGCGATCTGGAGCGACACCAGCTCGCCCGGCTCGAGCCGGCGGGGCACCGCGTGGACCGCGATGCCGGTGCGGGACAGGTCACTGGCCTCGGCCACCACCGTCAGCTCGCCGTCCGAGATGGACACGTGGCCCGCCATCGTCCGGCGCCGGGCGGAGCGGGAGTTGAACGCGGCCTCTTTCCCGGCGCCGCTCGCGCTCTCCTCCGCGCGCGCCAGGGGACCGAGCACCGCGTAGATCTTCACCGGGATCACCTTGCCCTTGACCGTGACCTCGCCCAGGTCGCGGGCCCCGAAGTGCTCGCGCACCTCGGCGTGGGTGGCCTCGCTGATGATGATCGGCACGCTGAACTCCTTGGTCAGCCCCTCGAGCCGCGAGCCCAGGTTGATGGTGTCGCCGATCGCGGTGTACTCGAGGCGCTGCTCGGAGCCGATGGTGCCCACCACCGCGTCGCCGGTGTGGATGCCGACGCCGCAGGCCAGCTTGCCGCCGTGCCGGGCCGCGAAACGCTCGGCGAGCGGCTGCAGGCGCTCCTGGAATTCGATGGCGGTGCGCACCGCGCGCAGCGCGTGGTCCGGCGCCTCGAAGGGCACGTTGTAGAGCGCCATGATCGCGTCGCCGATGTACTTGTCGACGGTGCCCCCGTGCTTGAACACCGCCTCGGTCATCACGGTGAGGTACTCGCGCAGGAACGTGACGACCTCTTCCGGCTGCATGTTCTCGGACATCGAGGTGAACCCGCGGATGTCGGAGAAGAGCACGGTCATGCGCCGCCGGGTGGCCGCGAGCTTGGCGTCGTCCTTGTGCCGCACGATCTCGGCCACCACGTCGGGGGAGAAGAAGCGCGAGAGCCGCCGCTTCTCGCGCTGCTCCCGCGTGAAGTTCTTGGCCACCGTCCCCGCGTAGGTGACGAGGAGGGCGAGCGGGACCGGCACCACCTCCATCCAGTAGCGGCCCCACAGGAAGGCGCCGTGGCTGGCCGCGAGGTAACCGCCGACCCCGGCCGCGACGACCCCGAAGGCGGGCAGCGGCCGGAGCGCGGTGGCGGTCCAGGCGGCCGCCGCGCCCGCCAGCACCGCCACCACCGGCACCAGCCAGCGTGAGGCCCGACGCAGCGGGATGCCCTGGAACAGGGTCTCCAGCGTATGGGCGTGGATCTCGACCCCCGACATGCCCGCCTGCGAGGCGAACGGGGTGGGGAAGATGTCGTGCAGGGTGGGGGTGGTGGCGCCCACCAGGACGATCTTGCCCGCGAAGACCTCCGACGGGATCTCCCCGGTCACCACGCGGTGGTAGGCGATCATCGGGAACGTGTTCGGACCCCCGCGGTAGTTGACCAGCAGCTCGCTGCCGGAGGGAGCGGCCCCGCGCGCCAGCCCCGCGCGCTCCCCGAGGCGGTAGAGCAGCAGGTCGAAACCCGGCCACTCCCGGTCCTGGAAGATGCGCTTGAGGGTCGCGCGGCGGACGAAGGCGTCGGCGTCGGAGTCGTAGTCGGCGGAGCCGAAGGCGGCCTTGCCCCGGACCTCGGGGAGCGGCGGGTTCAGCCCCTGCTTCACGAAGGAGGCGTCGCCCACCGTGGTCAGGGCCGCCGCGAGCACGATCCGGTCGCGCATCCGATCCACCGCGTCGCCCAGCGCGGCGTCGTCGGCGGGGCCTCGGGACGACGGCTCGGTGAACAGGATATCCATGCCGATGGCCACCGGCCCGCCTCGGCCCACGACGTCGAGGAACTTGGCGTGGACCGCCCGCGGCCAGGGCCAGGACAGGTTGAGCCCGTCGAAGGAGTCCTCATCGATGGTGACCACCACGATGGGGGACTGGGGCTCCCGGGGCCCGCGCAGGGTGAACTGCGCGTCGAGCGCCTTGAGCTCGGCGATCTCGAAGAAGCTCAGCGGGTTGGCGGCGGCCAGCACCACGATGGCCAGGCCGGCCAGGCTCCCTGCGAGGAGGACACGCCAGGAGGCGGCGAGGGATCGCACCGAACCCAGCCTATTCTGGGTGGCCATCTTTCTGTGGGTCGGGTACAACGGCATGCAGGCCATCTACTCCTACTTCCAGACCAACGATCTCACCGAGCAGGCGTTCACGGGGGCCTGGGAGCGGCAACGCCAGCGCAATCCGTCCGACCTGTACTCGGCCGAGTTCCTGACCGACCTGCGCAGCAGCGTGCTGATGGGCGCGCGCCGGGCGGGCATACAGGTGGATCCGGCCAGCATCAAGGTTGCCGCGGAGGGTGGGCTCGTGCGCGTCGGGCTGAGCTGGACCTACCGGACGGAGCCGCGGAACACGTGGGGCTTCGACACCGGGTTGCCGGTGCCGCTCTGGCTCGGGCGCAGCTTCGACCCGCAGCTCGGCCCCCGGCGGATGTTCTGAGCCTGACCGACTCCGGCGGCGCATGAGCGAGCACATCGTCATCGCGGAGGACGACGAGGACCTCGCCTTCGTCCTTCGCGAGGCCCTGCGCCGCCAGCGCTACGAGCCCGAGGTCGCGCCCACCGCGGGCGCCTTGCTCGACCGGCTCAAGGCGACCGCCTACGACCTGATCCTCCTCGACGTGCGCCTGCCCGACATGGATGGCCTCGACGCCATTCCCAGGTGCCGCGAGCTCGCGCCGGACACCCCGATCATCGTGATGACCGCGCACGGCACGCGCCAGACCGCGATGGACGCGATGACCCGCGGGGCCTACGACTTCTTCACCAAGCCGCTCAAGATGGACGAGTTCCAGGTCGTCGTCTCGCGCGCGCTCGACCGGCGGCGGCTGCAGAAGCAGATCAAGGCCCTCCGCGAGAGCGAGCCGGGCGGCGTCGAGGGGTTGATCGGGCAGAGCGACGCGCTCAAGCGGGTGGTGGAGATGGCCCATCGCGCCGCCCCCACCGACCTCACCGTGCTGATCCTGGGCGAGAGCGGCACCGGCAAGGAAGTGCTGGCGCGGGGGATCCACAAGCTGAGCACCCGGAAGGACGGGCCGTTCGTGCCGGTCAACTGTGCGGCCATCCCGGAAGGGCTGCTCGAGTCCGAGCTGTTCGGCCACGAGCGCGGGGCGTTCACCGGCGCGGTGCGGGCGCGGCCCGGCCGCTTCGAGCTCGCCAAGGAAGGCACCGTGTTCCTCGACGAGATCGGGGACATGCCCCTGTCCATGCAGGCCAAGATCCTGCGCGTGCTCCAGGAGCGCGAGTTCGAGCGGGTGGGCGGGACCCGCACCATCGCGGCCGACGTGCGGGTGATCGCGGCCACCCACCGGGACCTCGAGGCCGCGGTGGCGCAGGGGACCTTCCGCCAGGACCTGTTCTACCGCCTGCAGGGCGTGGGCATGCACCTGCCCGCGCTGCGCGAGCGCGTGCACGACCTGCCGCTGCTGGCCACCCACCTGCTCGAGCGCGCGGCCAAGCGGCTGAACCGCCCGCCCGCCATTCTCTCGCCGGAGGCGCTCCGGTGCCTCTGGACCTACCCGTGGCCGGGCAACGTGCGCGAGCTGCAGCACGTGCTCGAGGGCGCGATGGTGATGAGCGACGGGGTGATCAACCCCGACCATCTCCCCGCCGCGATCCAGCGCGCGATCCAAGCCCGGCCCGCCGCCGCGGAGAGCGGCCCGGTGCTGACCGGCTCGCTCGACGAGGCGCTCGAGGACCGGGAGCGCCGCCTGATCCTGGATGCGCTCTCGCAGACCCACGGGGTGCAAGCGCGCGCGGCCAAGGTGCTCGGCATCTCGGAGCGCAGCCTCTGGTACCGGATCAAGAAGCTGGGCATCCAGGTGCGCACGCCCGACGACGGCCCGCCCGCGGGCTGAGTTCCCTTTCCCGTCCCCCTCGTGTATCGTCGGATTCGATGAAGGTCACGAAAGCCGTGTTTCCCGCCGCCGGTCTCGGTACCCGCTTCCTGCCCGCGACCAAGGCCCAGCCGAAGGAGATGCTGCCGCTCGTGGACAAGCCCACCATCCAGTACGTGGTGGAGGAGGCGGTGGCCTCCGGGCTCGAGGAGATCATCCTCGTCACCGG
>WNFK01207501.1_pt1 | contig 12589 bp, 11 predicted proteins | sample 5400281 | NCBI WGS metagenome assembly WNFK01 (sample SAMN13153350, study PRJNA577476) | soil metagenome | isolation source: 20 cm soil on Douglas fir-dominated hillslope | place: USA:California | collected 2013-09-17
TCGCTGGCCGTGAATCTCAAGACCCAGGAAGGCCGCGAGATCGTCGACAAGCTCGCCGAGCGCTCGGACGTCGTCATGGAGAACATGCGGCCCGGGGTCGCCGAGCGTCTGGGCGTCGGCTACGAGCGCCTGAGCCAGATCAATCCGCGTCTGATCTACTCCTCGGTCACCGCCTTCGGCTCGAGCGGCCCCGATTCCGACCGCCCCGGCTTCGATCCGGTCTTTCAGGCGCTGGGCGGGTTGATGACCTTGCAGGGCTTCGGCGGACCGCCGGTGTATCTCCGGACCGCGCCGGCCGACTACTACACGGCGGCGCTGGCGACCCAGGGCATTCTCTCGGCGCTCTTCGCACGCGAGCGGACAGGGCGGGGCCAGCGCGTGGAGACCTCGCTGCTGCGCGGGGTGCTGGCGCTCCAGGCAGGCGTGGCCATCGACTATCCAAGTAAGCCCACGCTGATCCGCGACAACCCGACCTATCGCCTCTATCAGGCGGGCGACGACGCCTGGTTCTTCCTCGCGGTCGGCAACCAGGCGTTCTGGGTGAAGCTCTGCAAGGCGCTCGAGCTCGACCATCTGGCTGACGATCCGCGCTTTGCCTCGTGGATCGCGCGGCTCGAGAACAACCAGGCGCTCTTGCCGCTGATCGAGGCCAAGTTCAAGTCCAAGCCGCGCGAGCACTGGCTCGAGCTGCTCGGCAAGCACGACATCCCGGCGGCGCCGGTCCAGACCGTGCTCGACTTCCTCGATCACCCGGCGGTGCGTCACCACGACATGGTCCGCGAGTACGAGCATCCCGAGGTCGGGCGCCTGCGCATGATGGGACAGCCGATCGCCTTTCGGGGGACGCCCACGCAAGATCCCGGCCCCGCGCCGACCTTGGGCCAGCACACCGACGCCGTGCTCCACGAGCTCGGCTACACCGACGACGAGATCGCCGGGCTCGCCGCGCGCGGCGTGTGCCGCCGGGCGGGAGGCGCCAAGTGACCTACGAGGCGATTCGCTACGAGCTGACCGACGGCATCGCGACGATCACGCTCAACCGGCCCAACGTGCACAACGCGATGAACGAGCGCATGCGCGAGGAGCTCACCGCCTGCTTCGGCGAGATCGCGCAGGGCGGTGACGCGCGCGTCGTCGTGGTCACCGGCGCGGGCGACCGGGCGTTCTCGGCCGGCGCCGACATCCGCGAGTTCGTCTCGCCGCAGGTGCCTGTCAAGTTCAGGGACGCCCGGCGGCGCGTCGACTTCCGCGCCGCGATGGATCGCTGCGGCCAGCCGATCATCGCCGCGATTCGCGGATTCGCGCTGGGCGGCGGCCTCGAGCTGGCGCTCGCGTGCGACATCCGGATCGCGAGCGAGGACTCCCTGCTCGGGCTCACCGAGGTGAACCTCGCGATCATCCCGGGCGGCGGCGGCACGCAGCGGTTGCCTCGGCTCGTCGGCCGCGGCAAGGCCCTCGAGATGATCCTGACCGGCGCCCGTATCGATGCGCGCGAGGCGCTCCGGATCGGGCTCGTCGAGCGCGTGGTCCCGGCGGGCGAGGCGCAGTCGGCCGCGCAGGCTCTGGCGAAGACGCTCGCCGAACGGGCGCCGATCGCTATGCGTTACGCGAAGGAAGCGGTCGTGAAGGGACTCGGCCTGCCCCTCGAGGATGGGCTCCGCCTCGAGAACGACCTGGCCACGCTCCTCCGGACGACCGAGGACCGCATGGAGGGCGCGAAGGCGTTTCTCGAAAAGAGAAAGCCCCGCTTCACCGGCCAGTAGTGACGCCGTTCGCCTACTACGGACGGCTCACGCGCTCGCAGCAGGCCGTCTACCGCAAGAGCGACGCCCTCATCGAGATTCGTCTCCAAGACCCGGCCTCACTCCATCCGCGGGTCGCGGCGCTCGAAGCCGCGCTCAACACCGAGGAGCGGGCGGCGACGGAGCGGGCGAGCCACGAGCTGGTCGCCGGCCTCACCGAGGCGATGGGGCTGCCGGACGTGCGCGTCGAGGTGCTCGCCGCACGTCCTCACTCGCGCTGGGGCGAGCTGCACGGCCTCTACACGTTGGAGCGGGGCCGCAAGCCGAAGATCCAGCTGTGGATGCGCACGGCCAAGAAGAAGCGCGTCGTCGCGTTCCGATCCTACCTGCGGACCTTGCTGCACGAGGTCGGGCATCACGTGGACTACACCGGGCTGCGATTGCCGGAGTCGTATCATACGCAGGGGTTCTACAAGCGCGAGTCGAGCCTGTTCCATCAGCTGGTGCCCGAGACCAGGGGGAGAGTCACGATGCCGACAATGGAGGAATACGCGAAGCTACCGGCCGACGAACGGATGCGGCGCCTCGCCCGCACCGCCGACGAGCTCGCCGCGGCGATCCGCGGCCGCGACGACGCGCTGTTGTCGCGCCGGCCGGACGGCAAGAACTGGGCGGCGAAGGAAGCGATCTGCCACCTGCGCGACGTCGAGGAGATGTTCACCGGCCGGTTCGGGATGATCCTGGCGATGGACAATCCAAAGCTCGCGTTCGATCCCACCATGCCGGATCGCTGGGCCGAGGAGCGGCAGTATCTCCGCAACGACGCGCAGCTCGCGCTGGCCGCGTTCCGCGCACGGCGCGACGAGGCGCTGGCCCTGCTCCGCACGCTCACGCCCGAGCAGTGGAAGCGCGCGGGCGTCCACGCCACGCGCGGCCCGATCACCATCAACGACTTCGTCACGTTGATGGCGTGGCACGACGACAACCACCTCGATCAGCTCAAGCGCGCGCTCGAGGGCAAGGTCTGACGCGAAAATCTAGCCGGGCGACTTGCAGCGGACCCAGGCGCCCGCGGACGAGGCGCATCAGGGCCAGCGCCGCCAGCGGGAACAACACGATCTGCAGGTAGTGCACCTCATCGCTCCCCGCTCTGCTGCAAGAGCTTGGCGACGATCCCCGTCCAGCCGGTCTGGTGGCCGGCGCCGATACCCGCGCCGTTGTCGCCGTTGAAGTATTCGTAGAAGAGCAGCAGGTCGCGCCAGTGCGGATCGCGCTGGAACTTCTCGGTCCCGCCGTAGACCGGGCGCCGCCCATCGGCGCCGCGCAGGAAGATACGCGTCAGCCGCCTCGACAGCTCGGTCGCGACCTGCCAGAGGTTGAGCGTGGTCGTCGAGCCCGTCGGAAACGGTACCTTCAGGGTGTCGCCGTAGAAGTAGTGGAACTTCTGCAGCGACTCGATCAGGAGATAGTTCATGGGGAACCAGACGGGCCCGCGCCAGTTCGAGTTGCCGCCGAAGAGACCGCTCGACGACTCCGCGGGCTCGTAGTCGACGCGGTGATCGACGCCGTCGAGGTGCAGCATGTACGGATGGTCCCGGTGATAGCGCGACAGCGCGCGCACGCCGTGGGGCGACAGAAACTCCGCCTCGTCCAGCATGAATCGGAGCACGCGCGGGAGCTGCTCGCGGGCGACGATCGCCAGGAGCCGCCGCACTCCCACGCCGGGCTTCGTGACCATCTCGACGTGCTCGCGAAACTCGGGATGGTTGTCGATGAACCACTGCATCCGGCGCTTGAAGCCCGGGAGCCGGTCGACGATCTCGGGCTCGAGCGTCTCGACCGCGAAGAGCGGCACGAGCCCGACCATCGAGCGCACCTTCATCGGATAGACCGCGCCGTCGCTGTGCAGCACGTCGTAGTAGAAGCCGTCGGCCTCGTCCCAGAGGTTGATGCCTTCCTCGCCGAGATTCCGGGTCGCATGAGCGATGAAGACGAAGTGCTCGAAGAACTTCGAGGCGACGTCCTCGTAGGCCGGATCGTGCTTGGCCAGCTCGAGCGCGATCGCGAGCATGTTCAGGCAGTACATCCCCATCCAGGAGGTGCCGTCGGATTGCTCGATGTGGGCTCCGGTCGGCAGCGGCGCCGACCGATCGAAGACGCCGATGTTGTCGAGGCCGAGGAAGCCGCCCTGGAAGACGTTCTTGCCGTCGGTGTCCTTGCGATTCACCCACCAGGTGAAATTGAGCAGGAGCTTGTGGAAGATCTTCTCGAGGAATTCGCGGTCGCCCTTGCCGCGCAGACGCAGCTCGATCCGGTACACGCGCAGCGCGGCCCACGCGTGCACCGGCGGGTTCACGTCGCCGAACGCCCACTCGTAGGCGGGGATCTGCCCGTTCGGATGCATGTACCACTCGCGCAGGAACAGGACGAGCTGGGCCTTCGCGAAGTCGGGGTCGATCAGCGCGAACGGGATCATGTGGAACGCGAGATCCCACGCCGCATACCACGGGTACTCCCACTTGTCCGGCATCGAGATCACGTCTTCGTTGTAGAGGTGCCCCCACTCGTGATTCCGCCCGTAGCGCCGCTCCGGCGGCGGCGGTGGACACGCCGGATCGCCCTCGAGCCAGCGTCGAACGTCGTATTGATAGAACTGTTTGGTCCACAGTAGCCCGGCGAGCGCCTGGCGCATGACGCGCTTGCCGTCGTCCGACAGTCGCCGGGGAATGACCGAGTCGTAAAACTCGTCGGCCTCACGGATGCGGCGAGCGCAAACGACCTCGAAGTCCTCGCCGAACGCCCCGGCCGGAAGCGGCGTGTTGACCAGCCGGAGCCGCCTGACGACGCTCTGCCCGGGCCCGAGCGTCAGGCGATAGTGCGCGGCGGCCTTCGTCCCGCGTTGCTCGGGATTGAGGCCCTGCCGCTTTCCCGCGATCACGTAGTCGTTGATCGAGTCCTTCACGTACGGGGTGGCGTTCGGCGTACCGAAGATCCGCTCGGCGTTCGTGTCGTTCTCGGTGAACAGGAGGGCCGGCGCGCCCTCGCAGTAGAGCCACCGCACGCCGAGTGAGTCGTGCTCGCCCTCGATCACCGCGTGCCCGCCGACCGCGCCGGCACGCAACGTCGGCCGCGCGGGCGCCGGAAGGTCCCAGGACCACGTGTTGCGATACCAGAGGGTCGGCAGCAGATGAAGCTCGGCCGCGTCGGGGCCGCGATTCGTCGCGGTGATGCGAACGAGGACGTCGTCGGGCGAGCACTTCGCGTATTCGACGACGACGTCGAAGTACCGGTCGGCGTCGAAGACGCCGGTGTCGATCAGCTCGAACTCGGGTGCGCGGCGATCGCGCCGGCGGTTCTCCGCCACCAGCGCGTCATAGGGAAATGCCGCCTGAGGGTACTTGTAGAGATACTTCATGTACGAGTGGGTCGGCGTCGAGTCGAGGTAGAAGTAGTACTCCTTCACGTCCTCGCCGTGGTTGCCCTCGTTGCCGGTAAGCCCGAAGAGGCGCTCCTTTAAGATAGGATCGCGGCCGTTCCAGAGCGCCAGCGCGAGACAGAGCCGGGCGTGGTTGTCGCAGATGCCGCCGATTCCGTCCTCGCCCCATCGGTAGGCTCGTGAGCGGGCGTGGTCGTGGGGGAAGTAGTCCCAGGCGGTCCCGCCGGGACTGTAGTCTTCACGGACCGTGCCCCACTGGCGTTCGGCCAGGTAGGGTCCCCACCGTTTCCAGTGAGCCGTCCGCGCCTGAGATTCCTGCAGCCTCAGCTCTTCCTGGGTCATGGTTTTCCGCGTGCAAGGGGCTTCGGGGCCGGACCGGACAGGAGCGATCTGGCCACGGCCGCGGCCCCGAGGAGGGCCGCGCGGGGCTCGAGCACCAGGTGCACGGGGATCGCGCCCATCATCCCGCTGAGCCTTCCCTTGTCGCGGAAGGCGCTCATGAACGTGCCGTCTTCGAGCTTGGACCGGATCTTCGGCGCGATTCCCCCGCCGATCAGAAGGCCTTCGACGGCGAGTGCCTTGAGGGCGAGATTGCCGGCCTCGGCGCCGTAGATCGACACGAACATGTCGATCGCCTGAACGGCTCGGGGGTCCCGCCAGTCGGCCTCGGGGGCCCCGCCGATCGAGAGCAGGAACCGATAGATGTTGTAGAGCCCGGGCCCGGAGACGACGCGCTCGTAGCTGACCCGCCCGAATTCTTTCCGCAGAAACCGGAAGAGCTCGATCTCGAGGTCGGTCCGCGGCGCGAAGTCGGCGTGGCCGCCTTCCGAGCTGACCACGTGGTGGCGACGGCCGTCCCAGACGAGGAGAACTTCACCCAGCCCCGTGCCGGCCGCGATCAGCGCCATCGTGCCCTTGCGCGGCTGGCCGGCCTGGAGCGTCGCGAGCGACGTGCGCTTGAGTCCGAGCACGCCGTGTCCGGCCGCCTCGAGATCGTTGATGAGCTTGACTCGCGTCGTCGACAAGCACGCCGCCAGCGAGGCTTCGTCGACCACCCACGGCAGGTTCGTCGCCGCGCAGCGCCCGTCGATCACCGGGCCGGCGACGCCAACGCACGCCGCGTCGATCGAGGCCCGCGGGCCCTCGAGGAGGAACTGCCGGATCGCGTCCTGGAGGGCGGCGTAGCCCTGGCTCGGCAAGACGCCTTCGCGAACGACCGCCACCCCGCGCCGCCGTACGTCGAAGAGCGCCAGCGCCGTCTTCGTACCGCCGACGTCGCCCGCGAGGATCACCCGGACTTTTGCTCGACGTGGCCGCCGAACTTCTGCCGCATGGCCGAAAGTACCTTTTCGGCGAAGGTGTGCTCCTGACGCGAGCGGAATCGCGCGTAGAGCGACGCCGAGAGCACGTCGGCCGGCACGCCCTCCTCGACCGCCGCCATCACCGTCCACCGGCCCTCTCCCGAGTCGGCGACCACGCCCTCGTAGTTCGAGAGCGTCGGATTCTCCGCGAGCGCGTGCGCGGTCAGGTCCAGGAGCCAGGAGCTCACGACGGAGCCGCGGCGCCAGACCTCGGTGACGTCCGCGATGTTCAGGTCGTACCGCAGATCGGGATCGAGCGTCTTCGCGCTCGCATTCTTCAGAATATCGAGCCCCTCGGCGTACGCCTGCATCAGGCCGTACTCGATGCCGTTGTGGATCATCTTCACGAAGTGGCCGGCGCCCGACGGGCCGCAGTAGAGAAAGCCGTGCTCGGCCGTGCCGCTCATCGTCTCGCGCCCGGGAGTGCGCGGAATATTTCCGGTCCCGGGCGAGAGCGTCCTGAAGATCGGCGCCAGACGCTCGACGACGTCGCGCTCACCGCCGATCATCAAGCAGTAGCCGCGCTCGAGCCCCCAGACGCCGCCGCTCGTCCCGACGTCGACGTAATGGATCTGCTGCGGTCGCAGCATCTTCATCCGCCGCACGTCGTCCTTGTAGAAGGAGTTGCCGCCGTCGACGATCGTGTCGCCCGGCGCCATGCGCTTGGCCAGATCCGTCACGACTTGCTCGGTGGCGGCGCCGGCCGGCACCATCACCCATGCGACACGCGGCGGCCGGAGCGCGCGCACGAAATCGTCGAGCGTGGTCGTGCCGGTTCCGCCCTCGCGCCCGATCTCCTTGACCCCGGCCGGGTCCGCGGCGTAGCCGACGATCTCGTGGCCGCCCTTCATCAGGCGACGCGCCATGTTCCCGCCCATCCGGCCGAGCCCCACTATCCCGAGCTGCATGCGGTCCTCCTATCTACTGGCCTCAACGGCCCGGCGCAGCGCCAGGCCCGCTTTCACGTCGCTCCCGAGATGCACGCGGAGTGGTCACCGCGCTCTCCTGACGAGCTCGCGAATCGAGTCGCCGTCGGCGACGACGACCAGGTGCGCGGTGCCGAGGAAGAGCCCGGTATCGATGACGCCGGGGATGGCGCGGATCTTCTGCTCGAGCACAGCCGGATCGTCGATCGGACCCGTGTCACAGTCGAAGATCACGTTGAAGTTGTCGGTCACGAACGGGCGCTCGTCCTCCAACCGCAAGGCCGGCTTCAGCTCGAGATCCTCCAGGCGTCGCCGGCAGAAGGGGACCGCAAACGGCATGACCTCGACCGGAAGCGGGCCGCGGGTCCCGAGCGTCTCGACCAGCTTCTCCGACGTGACGAGGATGATCTGGCGCCGCGACGCCGCGGCCACGATCCGTTCTCGCACCAGCGCTCCGCCGTGGCCCTTGATGAGATCCAACCGGCCGTCGACCTCGTCGGCGCCGTCGACGGTCAGCTCGATCTCGGCCTCGAGGCCGACGATCTCGATGCCGAGCTCGCGGGCGAGCCGCGCCGTCTGCTCGGATGTCGCCACGGCTCGGACCCTGAGGCCGTCGCGCACCCGCGCCGCCAGGGCGCGGACGAACGCGCCGGCCGCGCGGCCGGAGCCGAGACCGACGACGTCACCGGCCTTGACGAAGCCGAGGGCGTGCGCCGCGAGTGTCGCCAGAGGGTCGCTGGTCGTCGCCATGGTGCGGGCACGCGCCCGCCAACAAGGATACCGCTAAGGCAAACAGAGCTTCTCGAGAAGCTGCTGGTCGGCCGGGTCCACCGACGTCAGCCTGATGCTCGTGACGCGCGCGGCGGACCCGCCGGTGACGCCGACGACCTTGCCGTACAGATCGCCCGACTCCTGGCCGAGGTCGGGCACGTTGACGCGAACCTTCACGTTCGTGAGCGGCGCCAGATCGGCCGCGAGGAGCGCGTCGAGCGAGCGGCGGCCGAGACGGGTCACCGTGCCCGAGAACTCGCCGCCGAGCTGCTTGCCCTCGACGATCCAGCCCCGGAGCGGCAGCCGCGTGTCGACGCGCGGATCGCCGGTCATGTCCGAGGCGGCGAGGCGCTGCGCGAACCGTCCGCCGATCGCGCGCAGCTCGTAGAGGAGCACCGGCTCGGCGATGCCCTTGAGCTCGACGCGGACGGGCTCGCCGACCTCGGCGAGATCGCGGATGCGCTCGAGGGTCGAGGTGGTCACGAAGATCTGACCACCCACGGTACACCCCTCGACCCGCGCCGCGAGGTTCACCGCCGCGCCGACCACGGCGTATTTCGCGCGCTGCTCGGAGCCGATGTTACCGACGACCGCCTCGCCGGTATTGACGCCGATCCCCATCTCGAAGCGCGGCCAGCCCCGGGCCGCGTGCTCGCGGTTGAGCTCGTCCATCGCGCCCTGCATCGCGAGCGCCGCGGCGGCCGCGCGCTCGGCGTGATCGGGCTGGTCCAGCGGCGCGCCGAACACCGCGAAGATCGCGTCGCCGATGAACTCGTTGATCGTTCCCCCGTGGGCGATCACGAGATCAGCCATCCGCGCCAGGTAGCCGTTCAGCACCTCCATGACGCGCGTCGGGTCGCCCTGCTCGGCGAACCGGGTGTAGCCGCGCAGGTCGGACATGAGCACGGTGACCTCGCGCTTGTGTCCGCCGAGCCGCAGCCCTTCCGGCGACTCGAGCAAGGTCTTCGCGACTTCCGGCGAGACGTACCGGCCGAACGCGTTCCGGATGAAATCGCGCTGGCGCAGTCCGCCGACCATCTCGTTGAACGCGCGCGTCAGCTGGCCGATCTCGTCGCGTGAGCGCACGGCAAGCTCCTGGCCGAGATCACCTGCGGCGACGCGCGCGACCCCGCCGGTGAGCGCGCTGATCGGGCGCGTCAGGCGGCGCGCGACGAGCAGGCCCAGGAGCAGCGCGGCGACGGCCCCGGCGACCGAGGCTTGCACGATCGTGATCTGGAGCTCGCGCAGACGCTCGAAATAGAGATCGACCGGGTAGTCCATGCTGAGCACGGCGGTCGTGCGGCCCTTCTTGTCCACGATCGGAGCGATCGCGGTGATCCACGCGCCGCTCGCGTTGCGGTAGATACGCGTGTAGCGTGCCACACCGTCCTCGAACGTCCAGCCGAGCGGCTCGATCATCTCCGGAGCGACCGCCACCATGTCACCCGCCGAAGCCGACTCGTCGCTCACGACGACGAGCTTGGCCGAGCGGCGCGCGGGATCGAAGTCGGTCAAGGTCCTGATGGGAGTGGTGAGCAAGGTCTCGGTCTCGACCGCGATCAGCGCTTTCTTGATGCGCGCGTACGCAGGCGAGTCGCGCGACATTGCCGCCTGGGCTTGCGCGTGAACCGCCGGATCGACGAGGAGGACGGCGGTCCGCGCGATGTTGAGGAGCTGGGTGCCGACCGTGTCCTCGACCTCGCGCTTCTGGCGCTCGTAGACCAGCGCGCCGACCAGACCGACCGTGACCAGGGTCAGCAGCGCAAAGGCCAGCGCGAGCTTGGCGCCGAGGCGTTGCCAGGGACGAAGCGCCGGCGCCGTGAGTTTCTCCGATGCGCCGATGTTCCGTCCCGGCTCTACCGTCATTACCTCCCGGCTTCTCCAGGCTCGAGCCCGAGCAGTCGATCGAGCGACCACGGGCCCGCTCCACGCGTGAGCAGGAAGATCAGGATCGACGCCCAGGTGAGATGCTCGGCGTAGGCGCTCGGGTAGACGAAAAGCTGGATCGTCATGATCATGCCGAGGAGCGGCAGGGTCGCCAGCCGCGTCGCCAGGCCGGCAATGAGGAGGAGCGAGCAGCCGATCTCGAACGTCGCCGCCATGCGAGCCGCAATCTCGGGCGCCAGGACCGGCACCTTGTACTCGTCGGCGAAGAGCTCCACCGTCAGCTCCCAGCTGGCGATCTTGTTGAGGCCGGCTCTCAGGAAGACGCTGGCGATCGCCAGACGAAACATACACTGAACGATCGCGATCGGGAAGCGGCCGAGGAGCTCGGTCGTCGCCACGATGCGACTCCGTCCGCGTGTGGCGCTCAGCATGGACGCTGGGTCGGCGAGATCGCGCCGACGATGAGCCCGTCGTCCAGCAGCTCACGCAGCGCGTCGGTCAGGTCGAAGCTCGGGTCGGCGCGGCGCGCCGCACCCACCGCGCCCTGCAGATCGAGATCGGACGCCAAGGCACTCCGGAAGGCGTACGTATCCGCCGCGATCGTCCGGAACATCACGCCGTCCTCGAGACGATAGACCTCGAGACGCGCTCCGCCCTGGTCGAGGCTCACCGTCGCGTCCGGATTGGAGCCCGGCTGATTCGCGCGCCAGATGCGGTCGATCGGCCACGGCGACTCGAGGAGCGACACCGACGGATGGAGCCGCAGTCGCACCCCGCCGACCTCGTCCGGCCGGAGCGCGGCCAGCCATCCCGGGTCGAAGGTGGCGGCGTCCTCGGCGTGGAGCGCGTGATTGAGAGCCCACTCGAGCCGGGCGACGTCTGGGAGATAAGCCAGGTGCCGCGATGCCGGGAACGTCGCCAGGAAATCGGCGAGCGACTCTCCGTACTCGAACAGGCACGGCCCCGCCGGCGGATGGCGGCGGATGAACTGGGCGGCCGCGTACGCGAAGAAGCGGCGGTCGACGAGTCGGACGACGACCGGGTACGTCGTCTCGAGTGCCTCGGTCAGGGTCGCCGAGACGTGGTGGCGATAGATCGCGAGTCGCGCCGCCGGATCCAGCCCGTCGCCCTGGATCTCAGCAGCTCACGCGGCGACGACACGGTCTTCCCCACTCTGGCCCGCCTGCAAGGACCGCTCAGCCTGCTGCGCCTCGCCGAGCAGCACGGCAAGCTCCGGCAGATTCGTGTCCCACTCGACCAGGGTCGGTACCGGGCCGAGCTGCGTGAGCGCGGCGCGATAGAGGTCCCACACGGCCTCGGCGACGCGCGACCCGTGGTCGTCGATCAGAATCGCGCGGCCGTCAACGTCGTTCGTGGCGTGCCCGGCCAGATGAATCTCGCCGATCGCGCCGGCCTTCACGGCATCGAGGTACTCGCCGGGATCCTCGTCGAAGTTGCGGGCGCTCACGTAGACGTTGTTGATGTCCAGCAAGATGCCGCATCCGGTACGGCGGCTGAGCTCGAGGAGGAACTCGGGCTCGGGAATGCGCGACCCGCGGAAGCGCAGATAGCGTGCCGGGTTCTCGACGAGAATCCTGCGGCCGAGCGTCTCCTGGATCCGCTCGATGCGGCGGCTCGTGGCCTCGAGGCGGACGGTGTCGTACGGCAGCGGCAGCAGATGATTGAGGTAGGCGCCGCCGACGACGCTCCACGCGAGATGCTCCGAGACGAGCGCGGGCTGGATCCGCTCGACCAATCCTTTCACGCGGCGCAGATGACGCTCGTCGAGCGGATCGGCGCCGGCGAGCGAAAGCCCGACTCCGTGCAACGAGACCGGATAGTCGGCTCGCAGCCGGTCGAGCGCGGCCACGGCCGGCCCGCCACCCAGATAGTTCTCCGTGTGCACTTCGAGGAACGCGATGGCCGGCCGGGTCGCCATGACCTCGGCGACGTGCGGCGCTCGCAGGCCGATCCCGGCGCGGGCCGGAATCGTTCCCAAGCGATCGTCGCGGGCGATCATGTCACCCGTCGGCCGCCGTTCGTCGAGACCGATCAGGTCCGCTTGGGCATGAGGCTGCCGCCGACGACCCTGCCGCAGGCACCCGCCGGCATATAGATCCACGCGTCACCCTGGCCGTCGCGCTTCGAGGTGCCGGCGCAGGACGAGTTGGCGGTCTGGCAGTCGTTCTTACCGGCTTTCGCGATGCCGTAGCACTTCTCGGATTCGAACTTCGGCTTCGGTGCGGGGCCGCCCTGGGCATCCGACATGAGCGGCAGGGCGAAGGCCGCCGCCACCGCGGAGGCGATGATCAGATTGGACTTCTTCACGTCGAGTCTCCTCTTCTCTGCGGGCCCTGGGATCACTCCGGCACGCTGCTGTCCGCCGGCGCCGGTCCCGGTCGAGCCCGCGGTCGTCCGGGTAAGGCGCCAGCACTGTGGACACGGATTGTCGGCTACCGGCTTCGG
>WNFK01139349.1_pt2 | contig 12584 bp, 16 predicted proteins | sample 5400281 | NCBI WGS metagenome assembly WNFK01 (sample SAMN13153350, study PRJNA577476) | soil metagenome | isolation source: 20 cm soil on Douglas fir-dominated hillslope | place: USA:California | collected 2013-09-17
GGACTCCGTTGAGCATGACAACGCGCGCATCGCCGCGATCATTAAGGCCCGGACTACTTTCACCGATGCGGCCGAGGTCGAGGCGCTGTTCCTGGAAGCGAAGACCAAGAACCCCGACTACGCCAAAACGAAGGGTATTATTCACGACATCCGCGAGGTCCAGATTCCTGCGGGCGCTCCCGTACAGCAGCTCGTATTCCAGCGGTAGGGCATTAAGCTCGAACGTCTTCATCGGCGACCCCTCACGAGAGAACGAAAAACAGTCATCCAGTCCGATGTCCTTGGCAGCGCAAGCCATGTGCCGCTAGGAGTACCCCGTACCCCCCCTATACGGTGCCATGCTAACGGCTGAGTCAAGGGGTGACCCAAGACTCACCCTCAGGTAACCCTCCAGGGACCCTCTCCGCACCCTCCAGGGACCTTCGTGGAACGTCGTGCCAGCCCCTAACGGGCTAGGGCCAATTTCTGCGGCCCAAGCTGGCCGCGCATCCGTTCCGCGTCCTCCCGTAGGTAGGCGCTCACTTCGTACCGCTCGTACACGTCGCCGATGTCCCGCTTGCCGTGACCGCGGTACACCTCGCGCCGTGCGCGCGGGATTCCTGCGTCCTCCATCCAACGGGCGAACGTTTTGCGGGCTTGGTAGGGCGTGACCTTCTGGCCCTTCGCGGAGAACCGCCGTAGCGCCGACGTGTAGCCGTGGACGGTCAGCTCGGGGCGCACCGGGAAGTCCACGAGCGGCACGTCACGCACACGCCCCTCGGTTTTCTCGCCCTTGATGTGAACGCGATCGGCGAGCACCTCCCACCCATCGGTGAAGTATTCCTTGGGACCCATCCCGGTGAGACACATCGACCACCAGATACGACCGGCCGCGCCACCGAGTTGGTCGCGTACCACGATCGCTTCGGCTAACGCGAACCCCGGGCGGCCCTGCTTCCGTTCCCGCAGCGGCGATACGTCGGCCACCGCGAGGGCGAGCGGCTTCCGCTTCCCGACCTTGTCGCGGACGAAGGCTTGCACGGCCGTCCGGGCCACGTTGAACACGCGCGGGTGCGCCGCGGCCTCACACTGCGCCCGGTAGAGCTGGAGGAGTTCGGGCAGATCGCGGAGCAGGGGACGGCGCCGCGTGAGCGCCTGCAACACCCGGAAGGCGTCCCGGCGATTCTGGCGCGTCCCCTCCGCGCACAGCGCCCCGTCGAGCCAGGGCTCCAGTAGCGGCGCGAGGGGTTGGTCGTCCTGCGGCCCATGGAGCTGCGTCAACGTGCCCGCCGTGTAGTGGGCATACACTTCGAGGAGCGCCCGCCGGCCTGCCTGCACGTCCTGCACGAGGGCGACGTGGCCCTGCTTGGGCAGGAGCCGCAGCATCGCCACCAGATCGTCGCGCTCGCCCTTCGAGAACACGCCCGACTGTTTCTTGATACGACCGGCGCCAGGGATAAGAACGTCGATCGGGAGACTCACCGCGCTGCGGCTCATGCCTTCCTCCTCGTGCGGGGGGTGGGAACCTTCCGCGCCGCGGCTCGGACCTTCGCGGCCAGGTGGACGCACCGCGCCCCCCACTGGTCGAGCGCGGTCGCCACCCGTTCAGCAATGGCGGGGGTCGCGGCCCGGAGGCCGGAGCTGATGTGGCGCAGAATCGCCGGGGAGACGCCCGCCGCCCGCGCCAGGCTCCGCACGCTGCACGGCGCCTGCGCAATGGCTTCTCGGACCCGGGTGTTCAGAGGTTCCCGCATCCGGTGAATGTACGCGTTTTGCGTACACCCGCTAGGCCCCCTCGGCGCCGGGGGGTCACGCGATCGCCCGCAACCGCGCCGCGAGGTCGCGCCACGCCGCGGCCTCACCGAGCGTCGCACTCCGGCTCGCCTCGTCCTCAGCCACCGCGGCCGCCTTGGCGGGTCCACCCAGCTCGGAAAGCTTCCCCTCACAGCGCCGCGAACAGACCGGCGCCCCGCGTCCCCCGCAGATCACACACCCGGGCTCCAACGTCAGCGCCCGCCGCGCCGCCGCCCGCCCGGCCCGATTCCGGTGGCCTTGGGCTCGCCCTGGCGGCTTCCTCATGGCAAAAAAAACCTCCTAGGCAAAAACCCAAAAAAAGTGGGCGCGATCCAAGCCGACTGCTTAGCGGCGATCCAAGGGGGGGGCCTGGAAGAAAAGCAGGCTCCTGCGGCCCCACCCCGCCTTCATGCGAGCAGGGACCGCGCATTGGGTTTGGGTGCTGCCGCCCCCGACACGCGCCCGCGCTCGGCGGGACCGATGCCAAACAGGGCCGCGTAGTGACGCACGACCTCCCAGCATCGGTTGGCCTCCCCCACCCGGGCCGTAAAGACGGCGGCGCCCTCACTCGCCCGGATCGCCCGCCCCACGGCGCTGCAGTAGCCCGCGAGCAGCATGGCGTCGATCGGCCGCACCACGTCGGCCTTCCGAAGCTGCGCAGACACGCGCTCCCATTCGGCGCACGCTTCCGGGTCAGTCGCCAGGAAGGCCGGCATCTCGGGCCACCCCTTCGGGTAGTCCGGGCCAGGGCTCACTGCGCGCTTGCCGGGATTGCCCGCCAGCAGCTTGAGACTCGACGGTTTCGGCTTCCGACCTCGCTTCATCGCTCAAAAACTCCTATTCGCGCTCGCGCGCGTGTGCTTCGGCAGCGGCGAAAGAGGGGGGGTCCTGGAAGAAAAACGGTCTCGCACCCCCGGTACGGTACTCGGCGGGGAGGAAGCCCCAGAACCGTACACACAAAAACCGCCCGACGCAGCGGCGAAATAGACCCACCCCCTGGAAGAAATGCGCCCCTCACACCCACGAGAGCCCTCCCCCGTCAGGGGTATGCCCACCGCCACGCGGTGGCGCGCGGTGCTGGTGCCGTTCCTGCCCTCGCTTCACCTGGTGGCAGTGCGAGCACAGGCCCTGCCCGTTCGCTAGGTCGAGCTTCGCCCCCCCCTGGTTCAGGGGCACGATGTGATCCGCGAACGTGGAGCGCTCACGATGACACGCCTTACAGATGGGGTCACGGGCCAGGATGGCCGCCCGCCACTTCCGGTGGCCGGCGTCGTAGCCCCGTTCGGCCGCGGTGCCGCGCGACCGGTCGTAGGCTTGCTGCTTGGCTCGGGCGTGTGTTGGGCAGCGGGACTCTCCGCGCCCGACGAGTTCGGGGCATCTCGGCTCGGCGCAGGGATGCTTCACGCCACTTGCCCCGTCTGTCGGTGCAGCCAGGTCAGCACGTCCCCCACGAGGTAGCGCCGCACGCCTTCACTCAACGCCAAGGCGGGGGGCTGCAGGCGGTCTACCGTGCGCTCGGACACCTTGAGCCACGCGGCGAGCTGTGGCCGCGTGAGCACAGTCAGGGGATCGAGGGGGACAGCGGGCCGACGCTTCACGTCAGGTGCCTACTCCGAGCGCCTCGGCCGCTGCCGGGTAGCAGGTCGAGCACACCCACCCATGATCCGGGGGCAGCCCAGCACCGTGGCGCATTGAATGCCCCTTGGGGCAGCGACGCGGAGACCCCCCCGCGCCCTCCGCTCCAACTGTTACACGCGTTACAGGTGTTACAAGGCAGTCCGCATCAGCACTCACTTGTAACGGGTGTAACGGCTGTAACACTTCTAGCGGGGCGGGGAGGGGGTATCTCTCGAAGATGGGTTCGAGGTCGTCCAGCCAGTAGCTGCCGCTCTTACCCCAGCTCCCCCACGGTGACGTTTCCAGGCCGTTGAGCTTCTCCACGAGGTCGCCCGACGCCACCGCTTGCGTCCAGCCTTCCGACTTCCAGGTGCGCGCCACATCGTGGACGAGCTGCTCCGTGGGGTCCACCGCCTGGCCGGCGGCCTCCAGGGTCTCCGCCGCTTCCAGCGCGCGGCGGGGCCAGTCTCCACCCGCCACAGTTGCGACCGCTAAGAGCACGCCCCAGTTGTCGCACGCCCGATCGTGCAGCCAGTCCGGGCGGGGCACCGACAACAACGCCTCCCCGATGTGGGCCTGCGTGTCCGTCGCCCACCGCGCGAGGCGCTCCGTGAATGGCCGGGCTTCGGCCTCCGCCACGCGCCCCGCGAAGCGCCGTATCGTTGCCCCCGCTGGCTTGCGCTCCAACTGGACCACGACCGCGCGATCCATGACGGTATCCCAGAGGGTCCGAATAGACGCGAGCGCTCGGAACCCGAAGGCGTCAAACTCCCGGATCTCAAAGTCGCCGTTGCGTTCGATGCAGCGCTGCACCTTGGCGCCACGTCGGTAGCCGCTGTTGAGCATCCCGATCAACTCGCGGTCCGCGTCGCGCCCGCTCAGCTTCTCGACTTCGTCAATGCACAGCGTAGGGGTGAACTTCTCGTTGAGGCGGAACACCACCGCCGTCGTGATCCCCGATCCCGACGTGGAGTAGCCACGGCGACTCGTCAGGGAAACGAGATGTAGCAGGAGGGTTTTGCCGCACCGCTTCGTCGCGGAGATGAGCGCGAGCAAGGGGGCGAAGTCAGTGACGGCCACATACCATGTGGCGGCGATCCACAGGGCGATCCCATCGACCGCGCGGGGGGGAAGGTACACGTACGCCGTGATCCACTCCGCCAACGCGGACAACAGCGCCGCCCCGTCTTGTCGCTCGGGAGCCGGGTCGGGGTCACGCATCGTCACGACGCCCTGCGTTGGCTCCGATGACCGGGAGGCGTCCCGTTCCGCGAACGCGGCGTTCACCAGCGCGCGCCCGTCGCGGACCTGGTGCGCCTTCAGGTCCTTCAGTGCCGCCGCTTTGGCGGCCGCCAGATCGAGCGGCCCGGCGCCGTTCAAGCTCGCCACGTAGGCCCGCAGCGCAGCGGTGACGGTCGCCACACTCGAAAACCCTGTGACCGCGGAGAGCCCCGACGCAGTGAGGTGCGGGAGCGGATCAAACGGCGCGGCGCTCATGAGGCCCGCCGTTCCAGTGCAGCGACGAGGCGCCCCAACACCGTCACGAGCGCGTCGAGCTTGTCCTCTAAGAGTTGCTCGCGGCGTCGCGCCGCCCAGTGTCGCAGGGCATCAGATTCCGCGACTGGCGGGGGCCGTTGTGGGGCCCCGCGCAAACGGGGTCCCTTGTTTTTTCAGTCGCGCTTGCGACGCTCGAAGTAGCCCAACACTCCCAACCCGCCCACGACCATCGCCAGCGAAGCCATTACCGCGATCAGGAGGTCGGTCACGCACACCCGTCCGCTTGATCGTCGGGGACGGGGATATCGCGTTCGAGGCCCGGGCCCGCGGCGGCCGTCGCTTCGAGCGGCGCGAGCACCAGGGAGTCGAGGACGGCACGGAGATGCTTGCAGGAACGCCGGCGATAGGCGTAGTCCGCGCAGTCGCAGCGCGCCACATCGGCGTCGATCGTGACGACGTGCGGTGCGGCGCCGCCGGTAACCCGGTAGCGACCACCGCCGAATGATTCGACCTTGGACCCGGCGACCGACGTTCCCGGTCTCACAGCGTCCACGATCCCGGCCCCCAGTGATTGAGCCTGAGTGCTGTCGTGGCAAAGACCTGAACCCCGAGCGCCCGCGCTTGGCGACACAGGTCCCAGTCCTCGGGCCGTGCCGCCGCGTCATAGCTCGCGCCGGAACGCACGACGTGATCCGCGATGTTGAAGGTGATCTGCTCGACCCACGGTTGGCGCATGTCAACGAGGACGCACCCGAGGGGGACGAGCAGCCCCGGCTCGGTCCACGTCGTGGGCAGGAGACTCAGCTCGTCAATGCGAATGTTCTTCGGATGCCACGCATCATCGGTCTCGCGCGCCGTGCTGGTATCGCCGGCGCGACCCTTGATCGGCACGACGCACCCGAGCAGTGCCGCGTGGTGCTGGTCGGCTTCCCGCAACAGCACGTCCAGCCAGCGCGGGTCTTGAGGAGCAACGTCGCTATCCAAGAACACGAAATGGGTGAGGTCCCCGGTGCGGGCGAGGTTGACCGCCTCGTGCCACAGCTGATTGCGGAGGAGACAGAGCAACGCGCTGCTTCTGATTTCCACCCGCAGGTCCGGCCAATACGTGGCGGCATTGACCAGCGCCAATGCAGTTTCGGCGTAGAGCTGCGCCCCGAACGCCGGAATCCCGACAAAGACGCGGACGGGCGTCGTCATGGGAGGGCCACGAGGCAGTGCGTCACGAGGCAACGTGTGTGAGAGGTAGGGGCGGCCGGGAGACGATCGGCCTGACAACGTGCTTGCCCGTCGTCAGCGGACCCGGCGGGCCGAATCATGCCGCCGGACAAACCGCCCGCGCCCCGTGAAGTCGTCATCGCTGAGCCGCCAAGATTGCATCGAGCACGGCGCCCACCGGCGGCTCGTCCGTGATCCGACTCCCGAGCCGCGCACCCGCTTTGGGGCGAACACCCCACGGCACGGCCGGCACGTCCTCGGGGAACAACCGACACATGGCACGTTCGGCCGCGTCGCCAGCGCTTGCTGTGGCCCCCGCAATCCGGCGTTCGCGGATTTCCGCCTTGACTCGCGTGACGTGCGCCTCGGCGTCGCTCACGCGCTGGCGCCACGTTGCGTGTTCCACGTCAAGATCCCGCAGCACCTCGGCCCGGATGACGCCCGGCCCGGACGTGACCTGCTCAAGCGCCGGACGCAGCCGCGCGAAGGCCGCGTCAATCTCCTGCTTGACCGCTCGCCGCTCACGCAGCGCGGCGCACAACCGCGCGGAATCGCCGAACGCGGGCGGGGCGAGTTCGACGTGCGTCGGCCCGCCAACATCCATCACCCAGCGGCACCGCGGCACGGGCGCCGGTCTGAACAACGCCGTCCGCGCGTAGTCCTCGGCCCGCGCAAAACCGCGCGTCAGGGCGTCGGGCTCCTTCCGCCGCGGCTGCCGGCGCATCTTCCGACGCTTACTCGGCACGGGGTGTGATCGGGGTGACGAGCTTCAAAATCCCGAACGCATCGCGTTCGAGAGTACCGCCGTTGGCCTGCTGCATCCGCTGCAACGTTTCTTCATCGCGTTCGCGCTGCGTCGGGATCGTGAACTTGTTGTCGTCGCTCATGTTGTTTTAACCTCGGGTTGTTGGGTTGTCGGTCATGCAATCCGCGGCGCTCACAGCAATCCCTCGCGCTGAAGCACGCGTGCGAGGGATTGACCGTAAGCCTCGGCCTCGCCCTCGGCGATCGGGTCGAAGGGCTCGTGACGTTCGTGCTGTCGATGATGACGGAGCTCGTGGAGCGCGGTCGAGGCCGTATCAAAAGCGCTGAGCCCGGTCTGAATCCAAATCTCCGCGCGATCGGCGAGGTACTGGCCGACCTTTCCTTTTGTCGGCCGGAAGAACCGCCAGCTCGGCTCGCTCTTGATGTCCCAGCGTCTCACGCCTTCACGGACGGCGATTTGGGCGACGCGGCCCTGGTCACCCGATGGCAGCCACTGTCGGAGATCGGCCGGGCGCGGCTCGGGAGTCGGCGCCTTCGATCCGCCGCAGCCACAGCCGCAAGTCGTCGCGGGACACGCCTTGAATGCGATACCAAGCCGCTTGAGGGCGCCGGGCGTCATGCGCAGCTCGCTTCGAGAGTGCCAACGCCGGCGCCCGCCGGTTCGCGCACCGGAGAGATTTCAAGGATTTCCCAGGCCAAAATCACCCGCTGCGTTCCTCGGGCCGCCTCCTGTGGCGTGGGGGCTCGGTGTTTCAACACGCGGTAACCCACGCTCCAAGCGGGGCGCATGCCATTCACACGATCACACGCCGCCGCGGGGCGAGCGCCGCTATCGTAGGTCACCTCGCCCCACAGTCGGCCGTCTTTCTCGAACAACCGCGCCTCGCCGACTGGCTCCTCCTTGCCGAGGAACACGGCGTGCTCGGCGCTCGACACGACGGCCCGATCATTCGCGAGTGCGCCCGAAACGATGAGGTCGCCCTCTCTGTCCGGGTGATCCAGGGTGGCGAGCACCACGAGCGCCGAGCCGCTCATCGCAGCACGCCCTCGGCGTCCAGCACTCGGCGGGCGTCGCGGACGGCGCGCTGGCGTGCTGTGAGCTGCGCGTCTTCCGCGGCCGCGGCGGCGGCCTGCCTGGCGAGGTGCGCCTGGTGCTCGTCCCATTGCTGGGCGGCCTTCTCAGCGGCGAACAGCTCGCCGCGTGCCCGCCGCACCGCGTCCGCCGCTTCCTGATAGCGCCCCACGGCGGCTGGGTATTGCCGCGACGCGCGTTCGAGCCGACGAAGTGTTGCTTGCGGCACGGCGAGACCACTTTCAGTCAGGGGCGACTGCGCGATCTCACGCTCGGTCGTGCGAATCTCGGCCGCCACGAGGCAAACCTCGTCGTGGGCCTTCGCTTCAACTTTCTCGGCGGCGGCCACCACCTCCGCCTTCGCGGCCACACGCTTCAAGCGCGGATTCCGCGGCGTCCCGTTGCCGTTTGGTGAATCGCTCATGAATCCGCCTGCTCTTCGCTGATGCGCGGCTCAAGCGCCTTCCGAGCTGCCTTCAGTCCCGCGCGCTGGATGAACTGCGAGCGGCTCACATCCGCCATGTCGGCCGCAGCATCGATCAGGCGAAGGGTATCCCGGTCCAAATACACGGACGTGTTGACTGCCGAAACCTTCTTGCTCATGAAAGCCTCCTGGGTGTCAGCGCCGAATGTGGCGAGGACTACCAGAAACCGCTATATTTCTACCATGCCAAGACAACGCGGTAATAGGTATAGTGGCTTGCCAGTCCTTGAGCACAGTCGGCTCGCCCGGGTGTTCGCCGCCCTTGAGCGCCGGTACGGCACTCAGACGGCGGCCGCGGGGGCGCTCAAGATCAGCCCGGTGTATTTCTGGCGGCGACGGCACATGAAGGGCGGGGCGTCGATCACGCCTGCCCTTTTCAATCGAATTGCGGGGCTTGTCGAGGCGGATAGGCGACTAACGCGTGACCTTTTTCGGGCAGTCGCCAGCAAGGACACGCGCACGCAGCGTCATGCGTATCGCATGTGGCTCCGCAAAAACTGGCGACGGGTTCAGCCCGGATGGCCGGAATCGTCCACCCACCACAGCGAATGGTTTGCGCTCGTGCGACTGTTCCCCAAGTATGCCGACAGCTACATCAGCTCATTCGTGAAGCACCTAGAGGCACGACATTCCGCGGCGCATTGGAACCATCGGGTGTGGCTTGCTGTCGCACAGGTCCTGTCGCCCCTCGTGGCGACCATCGATACAGGCGGGATTGAACGCGCTTGGTGGGAACTGGACGAAACAAACGAGCTTGGGTCCTATTTGAAGGCCTCCCTCCGGTCCCAGGAGATCCTCTTGCACCGTGAAGCGAACCTCCTCACGCGCTCGCAGGAAATCACGGACAGGCGCACCGGAAAGTGACCGTGTGACAAACTGTGGGACGCCTCCCGCTTCCGCTACGGTTTCCGGCTTCCCCCTTCCTTAAGAGTGCAGTAGAATGGCGCTTGTTGGCGCTCGGTGTCGCTCGCTGGCGTCTGGGGCGAGCCTTCTAAGCTGTTGGTCGGAGGTTCGAATCCTCCCGGGCGCATGCCTCCCTTTTGGAACGCTGCTCCTTGACAGCGCGGCCTGCGCCCTGCAGCATCTTCCCCGTCGGCTTCCAACGAGGTCCGCACCGACTTCATTTCTATCGACCAAGCAACGCGCACTTGGAGTCCCCCGTGCCGCACTAACCGGGAGGCCGTATGCTCAAGTCGCTGGGGAGGTGTACCCGACTCCTCCTGCATGGTTGTCTTCCCGCTGCATTGATTCTCACCACCGGGGCCATGCGCCTCGGCGGTGGGACGGGGTCGGACGCGAGCCGCCTGCGAGACTACGAGGCGGCGGTGAGGGCCAGGAAGGCGATCCCGGCGTTTGCCCGCAAGTACAACCTGCCGTGCTCCGCGTGTCATACCGTGTGGCCCGAGCTGAGCGCCTTCGGCCAGTCCTTCAAGGACAACGGCTATCAGCTCGGCAACGATCGCGACTCCCCGATCTGGCAGAGTAACACCTATTGGCCCATCGCGATGCGCACGACGCCGCAGTGGCGTCTCGAGAGCACCACAAACCAAATCACCGACGCGTCACCGGGCGGGAAGACTGTCACCCAAGCCGGGTTCGATCTCTCCGGCGTCGACTTCCTGTTGCTGGGGACGCTGTATAAGGACATCACCTTCGGTCTCGTGCCCACGTTGGACGCCGACGGCACCACCGGACTCGAGGCCGCGTTTGTCCGCTTCGACAATCTCGGCCACTCCTCGTGGGCCAACGTCAAGCTCGGCAAGTTTGAGTTGGACAACCTCCTCTCCGAAAAGCGATTTACCTGGCTGTCCGCCAATGGTGGGTTTCTGTACGCCTACCACTATTTGCCCGAAGGCAGCACCAACACCTTCGGGTTTGGGGACAACCAGATCGGCGTCGAGTTCTCCGGCCACTCCATCAACAGCTACACGCGCTACAGTGTGTCGCTGCTGACGACCGACGATGGGGAGCCGGGACTGCCGGGCGGTAAGAGCATGGACGCCATGTTCACGCTGAGTCGAGCCTTCGCGATGGGCAGCGGGTTGGGCCCGCAGCGGATCGGCGTGTTTGGTTATCTGGGTCACCGGCCGACGGCGTTTGAGACGAGCGGCGGCGGCAACCCGATCCCGGGCACCGGCTCGGCCAACAAGTCGTTCGTGCGGTTCGGGGCGACGGCGCAGCTGTGGGTGGGCAATCTCGAGCTCATCCCACTGGTGTCGCATGCGTCCGACGACTCTTCGTTGGGGACCGGTTTTACGCAGAAGCCGGCGTGGAACACGGCCCTGCTCGAGGCCCATTACATCGCGACTCCCCAACTCATGATCCAGGGACGCTACGAGCTGTTGCGCATGTCCAAGCAGGGCGATCCCGGGGTTGCCAAGACGACGGGCAATGCCGACGCCATTGCGCTCGGCGTCCGGGCGTATCCGTTCCTGTTCAGCCGCGATGGTATGGCCATCCACGGCGAATTCGCGATGACGCGGACGATCGGCACCGTGCCCCTGAGTGGCGACGGCTCCGGCGTCCCGCCGGCGACACTGACGACGGCCGTGTGGAGCCGCAGCCTGCTTCTCGCCTTCGATTTCGCCTTCTAACCAGAGAGGAGGCCGTTCATGAGACCGCATTCACGATTGGTGGCGCTCCTCTCGGGCCTGGGCCTGCTCCTCGGCGCACCCGCAGCAGCCCGAGCCCAGGAGAGCCATGTCGGCGCAATCACGGGGCACGCCGCCCGGGGGCAGCAGTTGTATCGGCGCTATTGCGTCGGTTGTCACGGCAAGGCGGGCGACGGCTTGGGCGAAAACGCGATGTGGATCGATCCCAAACCACGCGACTTCACCGCCGCCGTCTTCAAGTGCCGCTCGACATCGACCGGGGCCCTGCCGACTGACGAAGATCTCTTCAATTCCGTGACGCGCGGATTCGTGACGACGAACATGCCTCCGTGGCGGCCGCTCACGCCGCAGAACCGCGCCGACGTCGTCGCGTACATCAAGACGTTCTCGGCGCGCTGGAAAACGGCGCGTCCAGCGACGCCCATCACGATTCCGCCGGAGCCGGCGGTGAACATCGCCAGCATTCTCCATGGGCGGGAGCTGTTCCAGGGTCTCGAGTGCTGGAAGTGCCACGGACCTGCGGGGCACGGCGACGGACCATCCGCTCACGAGCTGACCGACAGCAAGGAGAATCCGATCCGTCCGTATAACTTCGAAACCGGGTCGCGCTTCATGTGCGGGACCACAAACCAAGACCTCTACCGCATCTTCATGACGGGGCTCGACGGCTCCCCCATGCCGTCGTTCGCCGATCAGGTCCGGCCCGCTGAGGCGTGGGACCTGGTGCATTTCCTCCGCACCCTGCAGACGCTCGACACACCCGAGGCGGCGCTCTGGAGGCAGTGGTTGGCCACGCACGCCGGGGAGCTCAAGCCCATCGGTCCCGAAGGAGGTCAGCAGTGAAGCGCTCCCGCAGGTTATGGTGGGGCGGCGTCGCGGTCATCGCGGCGCTGCCGCTGGGGAGGGCCGCGCTATCCGCGCCGGTGATGCCGCCCGCGGCCGGCACGATCAGCGGGAAGGTGACGTATACCGGGACGCCTCCCAAGATGAAACCCATCGACATGGCCAAGGAGCCCAACTGCGTCACGCAACACCCGACGCCGGTAATGACGGAGAACGTCGTGGCCGAACCCGGGAACACACTGCGCTGGGTCGTCGTGTATATCGCCGCCGCCGACACCGCGGCCCCGCCCGCGACCGAGGCGGTACGGTACGAGCAGAAGGGGTGCCAGTATCTTCCCCACGTGGCGGTGATGCGGGTGAATCAGCCGCTCGACATCTACAATGACGATCCGCACTCCCACAACATCCATCCCCTCGCGCGCGTGAATCCGGAGTGGAACAAGTCGCAGCCCAAGGGGGCGCCGCCCATCCACGCGACGTGGGAGCAGCCGGAGTTCATCCCCGTCAAGTGCAACATCCATCCGTGGATGCACGGCTACTTCGTCGTCCTTCGGACGCCGCACTACTCGGTCACCGGTGAGGATGGGACCTTCGGCCTGGCGGGACTGCCTCCGGGCACGTACACCGTGACCGCGTGGCACGAGCAGTTCGGCACCCAGCGGCAGGAGGCGACCGTCGGGAGCGGCGAGACCAAGACCGTCAGTTT
>WNFK01213273.1_pt1 | contig 12578 bp, 13 predicted proteins | sample 5400281 | NCBI WGS metagenome assembly WNFK01 (sample SAMN13153350, study PRJNA577476) | soil metagenome | isolation source: 20 cm soil on Douglas fir-dominated hillslope | place: USA:California | collected 2013-09-17
GCTATGGTTCCCATACGCTAGAGGGCGTGACCGCGTCCGTCAACCCCCAATCCCCCGGTCCGGAGCCGCGATGCCCAGGGAATTCGTGCTCGTCCACGGCGCCAGCCACGGCGCCTGGTGCTGGGACGACGTGGGCACGCGCCTCGCCGCGCGCGGCCACCGCGTCGTCACGCTCGACCTGCCCGGCCATGGCCGCCGCGCGGCCGAGGCGCGCCGGGCCAGCGTGACGACCTACGCCCACGCGGTGGTGGACGCCATGGCGCGCGAGGGCGTGAGCCGCGGCATCGTGGTGGGGCATTCCATGGGCGGCATCGTGATCCCCAAGGTGGCGGAGCTGGCGCCCGCCCGCGTGGCGCGCCTGGTCTTCCTGGCCGCGGTGGTCCTTCCCAGCGGCAGCAGCCTGGCGGAGACGCATCTCTCCCCCGCCGCGCGCGCGATGGTGCGGGGCCTCGCCGCCGCGCGGGGCGACGGCACCTATCACTACCCCGCCGAGCTGGCCTGGTCCCGCTACCTGGGCGATCTGCCGCGCGGCCATCCCGCGGTGGCCCGCGCGCTGGCGCTGCTGACGCCGCAGCCGGTGCGGCCCTTCTTCGAGCCGGTGGCGCTCACGACCTTCTATTCGCTGTCGGTGCCGCGCGACTACGTGCGCTGCCTGGCCGACGTGGCGGTGCCGCCGGCGCGGGCCGCCGCTTACGCGGCGCGGCTCGGCGTGCGGCCGGTGGATCTCGAGACCGCGCACGACCCGATGGTGTCGGCGCCCCAGGCCCTCGCGCGGCTGCTCGAGAAGCTGGCGGGGTGAGGTCCCGCGGGCCGGCTCAGGCGCCGCGGGCGGCGATGAGCCGCTGGACGATCTGGCGCACGCGCTCGGAGTGGGTGGGCGCGACGCGCGCGAAGCGGACGCCGATCCGTCGCGACTGGCGCGAGCGGACCTCGCCCACGTCGATGTCGATAGGGGGCTCCCCTTCCGGCTCGAGCTGCAGGAGCACGAGGGCGCCCATCGGCACCGCCGCCTCCGTCTCGATCCCGCAGCCCGTCACGGAGATGTCGCGGACGGTTCCCTGGCCCTGGCCGCCGTCCTTCCAGTGGATGGTGACGGGGATATGTGTCGGGAGCCGGTCGGCTTCGCGCCGGTCGAGGGGCACGCGCACATAGCGCTCGCCCCACCGGATCTTCCGGAAGCGATGCTGGCAGACCTGGCACTTGAACGGGTAAATATAGGCCAGGCTCAGCGCGTGCTCGATCAGCCCGCTGCGGTGGGTGCGGCCCGCCAGCTCGCTCTTGCACTTGGGGCAGGCCGGCGCTTTCATGGAGCGACGTCCTTTGAGGAGGGCGACGGGGGCGGCGGGGCGGCGGTCCCGCGGGCGGTGAGGAACTTCTGCAGCCGCGCGGCGCCGTCGTCCTTTACCCGGACGAACTGGAGGCCCACGCGGCCGGACTGGACGGACCGGACCACCGCCACCTCCACGCGGATGGGGTGCTCGCCGGGGGCGGGCTGGAGATCCAGCTCGAGATGCTGGCCGGGCTCGAGCGAGGCGTCGGTCTCGAGGCTCATGCCGGCGACGGAGAGATCGCGCGCGCGACCGGGACGTTGGCCCGCCTTCAGCCAGAGCGTGGTCCAGAAGTCTACCGTGTGCCGCGGATGCTGCCGCCGGTCGGAGTGGCCGGTGCGCTTGGTGCGCACGTAGCGCTGCCCCCAGACCACGGCGCGGAAGCGATGCAGGCAGGACTGGCAGCGGAAGGGATAGACATAGGCGACGCTCAGGAGGCGCTCGAGCAGGCCGGCCCGGCCCGCACGCTCGATAACCTCGCTCTGACAGCGGGGGCAGTGGGGCTCGGCCATATGCGTCGTCTCCGCGTGGGCAGTGTGACAAAGGGGTTGGGAGGAAGTCCAGCAAAAACGGGACAAGGAGACGCCATGGACGAAGCGCTCAAGGACAGGACGCGCAAGACGGCGCGGATGCTGTTCCACACCGTCAAGGGCGGGGTGGGGTTCGACACGTGGAAGAAGTTCGACAAGGAGCTGGCCCGGGAGCTGTCGCTCTTCTTCACCGGCAAGCTCTACAGCCGCGAGGTCATCTCGCAGAAGCAGCGCGAGCTCTGCGCGGTGGCTTCCCTCACCGTGCTGAACCGCCGGAACGAGCTGCATGCCCACCTCCATGCGGCGCTGAACGTCGGCGCCACCCGGCAGGAGGTGGCGGAGGTCGTGTTCCAGCAGGTGACCTACGGCGGAATGCCGGTGGTGGTGGAGGCGCTCGCGGCCTTCAAGGACGTGCTCGAGGAGCGGGGCGAATGGGAGTAGGCGCCGCCGCCCCATCGCCCCATCCCATACTTGTCGCCGCCATCGCCGCCGCGCGCGAGGCGGGCGAGATCGCGCTGCGCTACTACCACGGTGGCTTCGAGGTCACCATCAAGCCGGACCAGACGCCGGTGACCCAGGCGGACCGGGAGGCCGAGACGGCCATCACCGCCAGCCTCCGGCGCGCCTTCCCCGAGGTCGGCTTCCTCGGTGAGGAGTTCGGGCAGCAGGGTCCCACCGACCGCCGCTGGATCATCGATCCCATCGACGGCACCAAGAACTTCGTCCGCCACATCCCGATGTGGGCGGTGCTGCTCGCGCTCGAGGAGCAAGGAGAGGTCACCGCGGGCGTGGTGCTGAACCCCGTGTCGGGCGACCTCTTCTGGGCGCGGAAGGGGGATGGCGCCTGGGCCAACGGCACCCGGCTGCGCGTCTCCGACGTGGCGACGCTGCCGGAAGCCTTCCTGCTCCACTCGAGCCTGTCGCTCCTGCGCCCCACCCCGTACTGGCCCGGCTTCGTCCGGCTCGTGGACGGGACCTCGCGGACCCGCGGTTTCGGCGACTACTACGGCTACTGCCTGGTGGCGGAGGGCAAGGGCGAGATCTACGTGGAGGCCGACCTCAAGCCCTGGGATGTGGCGCCGATGAAGATCCTCATCGAGGAGGCGGGCGGCCGTCTCACCGACTTCAGCGGCCGGCCCAATATCTACGACGGCACCGTGGTGGCGACCAATGGGCGCCTCCACGACGAGGTACTGCGCGTCCTCCGACCCGTCTGAGGCGACGGCTCAAGGCAGCCGGGCGCGGAGGCGCTGGAACTCGGCGATGGCGCGATCTTCCCGTGGTCCCAGCCGATAGGTGAAGCCCCGGAGATAGGTCGAGATCTCCGTGAGCCCCCAGCCCGTGTCGCGCCGGCGCGCCGCGATCTCCGGGAGGTTTTCCATGCCGCGGATGAGCGCCGCGTCCAGCGCGCGGGCGAAGGCCAGGCGATCCGCCGCCGCGGCCGCGCGCCGCACCCCCCAGCGGGCGAAGACGCAGGGCAAGCCCGTCCACTCCACCCACTCGCGCCCGAGATCCACCGCGTGCCGGAAGCGCGGGGGGCCGGTGAGGGCGCGAATGGCGCGGTCCCCGATCAGGAGCACCGCGTCGGCGTCGGCGTCGGGCCCCACCCAGGCCCGCGGCGTCACACGATAGCGCAGCGCCAGCAGGATGCGGAGGATCTCCACCGAGGTCGCGGTCTCGTCGGTGACCGCGATGGTGGCGCCCTCGAGCTCGGCGGGGGCGCGGTCGGAGAAAAGGATGACGCTGCGGGCGGGACCGTCGGTCGCGATGCCGAAGGGCAGCCCCTCCAGCGACGGCTCGAGGCGGAGGAAATCGGCCAGAGACAGCGCCGCCGCGTCCGCCTCGCCGCGGGCGAGCGCCTCGCCCAGCTGGCGCGGGGGCAGGTCGAGGGTGGGGAAGCCGGTGAGATGGGCGAAGTAGGGCTCGCAGTTCAGATAGGGAATGCGGCCCACGCGGAACATCAGGCCACGCGCCACTCGCGCGTGAGCGCGCGCACCCGAGCGAGGAGGTCGTCCTGGTCGAGCGTGGCCAGGCGCCCGCCGCGGATCACCGGCTGCCCGTGCACCCAGACGTCGGTCACCGCCTGCGGCGACATGGCGTAGACCACGTTCTTGAGCAGGTTGACGCGGGGGTGCAGCGACGGATGCCCGAGGTCCACCGCGACCAGGTCCGCGACCCGGCCCGGCGCCAGCTCGCCCGCGGGCAGTCCGAGCAGCGCGGCGCCCCCCGCGGTGCCCATGCGGAAGGCCTCCTCGGCGGGGAGGCGCGTGCCATCGAGGTGCCGCACCTTCTGGAGCAGCGCGGCCATCCGCATCTCCTCGAACACCGAGAGCCGGTTATTGGTGCAGCCGCCGTCCGTCCCGAGCCCGATGGGGACGCCGAGGGCCTGCAGCTCGGTGATCCGCGTGATGCCGTCGCCGAGGATCATGTTGGACGACGGGCAGTAGGCGAGCCCGGCGCCGCGCTCGCCCATGAGGTCGAGCTCCTCGTCGTCGAGCCAGACGCAGTGCACGCCGATCATCCGCGGCCCGAGCACGCCGAGTCGATCGAGGAAGCGAATGGGCGTGGCGCCGTGCTCCTTGAGGGTTTGCTGCCCCTCGTACTGGCCCTCGGCCACGTGGATGTGGAAGCGCGTGTCGGCCGCCTCCGCCACCTCCCAGCCCGCCCGGATCATGGCGGGGGAGGCGCCGTGCGGACTGTGCGGCGCGGGCTGCACGGTGATGAGCGGATCGCCCGCATGGCCCCGGATCAGCTCGGTCACGCGGCGGGCCGCGTCCGCCGGCGTCTCCCGGTAGCGCGCGGGCGCGCCCTCCCAATCGTACATGGCGCGCGCCAGCACCAGGCGGATGCCGGTGTCCCGCGCGGCCTGGATGACGGCGCGCGCGTTGTCGTTCCCCGAGTCCTGGAGGTAGAAGAAGTCCACGCAGGTGGTGGCCCCGTGCAGCAGCATCTCCGTGAAGGCGAAGGCGGCGCCGAGATAGATGCCCTCACGGTCGAGGCGGGTCGAGAAGGGATAGAGCACGCGGTTGCGCCAGCTCATGAAGTCCATGTCGTCGCCCAGCCCCCGCAGCAGCGACTGGAAGGTGTGGCAGTGCGCGTTGACGGTGCCGGGCAAGAGCGCGCGACCGGGCAAGCGCACCAGATCGTCGGCGAAGGCGGCATCGCCCCAGGCGGGCGGAAAGGGGACCACCCCGGTGATGCGGCCGTCGTCGATCTCGACGACGCGCCCGGGCTCGAAACGCCCGTCCACCAGGACCAGGTCGGGGAGGAGCCTCATGCGGCGGACATCTTACTACCGGCGCGGCGAGCCACGATGGCGAAGAGCGGATCGCCCCTTTCCGGACTGCGGTCGAGCGCGACGACATCGTCCCAGCCGCCCGCCTCCCGCAGGTACTGCCCCACGAGCTGCGCGCGGCCGGCGTCGTCGAGCGCCTCCCATTTTGCGATCACCTTGGTGGGGAAGCGCCGGTTCGAGAACGTGACGAGGAGCGGCGCTCCCGGGCGGAGCACGCGGACCAAGTCTCGGAGCACGGCCACCGGCTGCACGAGGTAGTCGATGGAGACGCAGCAGGTCGCGCCGTCGAACTCCCCATCCGCAAAGGGCAGCCGGGGCTCGGCGTTGAGATCGTGGACGACCCAGCCGTCGAGGCGCGGGTTGGCCGCCAGCTCGTCGGCGTTCATCCCCAGGCCGATCACGCGCCGATAGGGAATGTCCGGCGGCAGGTGGCTGACCCAGCTGCTCATGAGGTCGAGCACGGCGCCGCCCGCGGGGAGGTGCTCGCGATAGAGCTGGGTCACCGCCGCGATGGCGCCGTCGTCGATGTGGGTGACGAAGCGAGGCGTGGCGTAGAAGGCGGCGTCCGGCGTCTCGTCCAGACGGCGGAAGGCGTCCGGGGAGAGCGGGGAGGTCAGAGGACGTGAAGGCCCATCAGAGGACGTGGATGCCCATCAGAGGACGTGTATGAAGGACCGGCCGGTGAGCGTGCCGGGCGTCCAGAGCCCGGACTCGGTGAGCGGCAAGAGCGCCTGCGCCGAATCGGGCGTGTTCATGAGGGCCAGCGTGCGACCCCCGGGGAAGAATCCGCCGAAGGCCATGCGGCCGGCGCCCCGGGCCTCGATCAGGGCGAAGGAGGCCATCTCGACGTCGGGCGCCAGCCCCTCCACGAGCGTGACCACGCGGGTGCCGTCGGTCAGAATCTCCACCTGCCGCCAGGGCTCGAGAAACTGGCTGAAGGCCTCCGGCTTGTAGCCGGTCCAGACCCCGCCCTTCCAGTACGGATCCTCCTCCACCAGCCGCACCACGGTGTCGAGATCCGGCGCGCGATAGAAGAGATCCGCGGTCTTGCCGTCGGGCGCGGGCCCGCCGCCCACGACGAAGCCCTGGGCGCGGAGTCCCGCGATGCGCTCGAGATGGGCCGGGCGGTGCAGGCCGCGCCGCGTCGCATAGTCCTCCGCGGCGGTGATCCCGACATGGCAGTAGATCATGGCCGGTATTTTACCCCAACTGGATTGACCTATACTGGCGCCCGATGCCCCGGTTCCTCTCCGGTCGAGTCGGCCGCGCCCTCCTCCTCGGCCTCGCGGTCAGCCTCGGCGTCAGCGCGCTCTCGCGCGTGGGCGCGCTCGCGGGATGGCAGACGCGGGCGGTGGACACCTTCCTCGCGCTGCGCGATCGCGGCTCCGCGCCGGACCTGGTCATCGTGCCCATCGATGAGGCGGCCTTCCGCGAGCTCGGCGAGCGCCAGCCGCTGTCGCGCCGGTATCTGGCCGATCTGGCCGGGCTGCTCGTCTCGAGCGGCGCGCGCGTGGTGGCCTTCGACGTCCAGCTCCGCGCTCCCACCAGCGCGCAGGAGGACGCCGCGCTGCTCGCGGTGGCCTGGCGCGCCGGCTCCACCGGCGCCACCCGGCTGGTCTGGGCGACGGTGGCGGACCCGCGGCCGGGCGTGGCGCCGCCGCGCTACGAGATGGGCCCGCTGTTCTCGCCCGCGCTCGGCGGGCTCGTCGGCTTCGTCAATGCCCCCGTGGGCCCGGACGGCGTCATTCGCCGGCTCGACGCGGTGCTGCCCGCCGAGCGCGGTTGGCTGCCCTCGCTCGCCCTCGCGGTGCTCGCCGCGCATGCCGGCCACTCCCCGGCCGCCCTCGCCGACGCGCTACGGGAAAACCGGCCGCTGGCGCTGCCGGTGCGCTCGCCCGGCCGGTCGATCGAGGAAACCGCGGCGGTGCGCCCCGGCACCCTGGGCGCGGCGTCGTGGCGCATCGACTTCGTGGGCGGGCCGGGCACGGTGACGGCGATCCCCGCCGGGCCGCTGGTGGCGCTGGCGCGCAGCGGGGTGAAGGGGGACGCGGACAATCCGTTTCGCGGCAAGATCGTTCTCGTCGGCGCCACCTTCCCGGAGAGCCGCGACCTCTACCCGACGCCGGTGGGCCTCATGGCGGGCGTCGAGATCCACGCCAACATCATCGAGACGCTCCTGTCGCGCCGGACTCTGCTGCCGCCGCCGCTGGGCCTCAACCTCGCCGTGCTCGCCGCCGCCTGCCTGGCCGTCGCGCTCCTTTCCGCCTGGCTCCGGCCGCTGTGGGTGGCGGTGGCCAGCGCGGGGCTGATCGCGCTGTTCGCCGCCGTCTCGTACGAGGCGTACGCGCGCGGCGGGTACTGGCTCGACTTCGTGGCCCCCGTGACGGGCATGCTCGCCTATCTCCAGGGCGCGCGCATGGTGGCGCGACGCCGGCTCCGCCGCACCTTCGGCGAGTTCGTGAGCCCGGAGGTGGTGGCGCGCGTGGCGCGCGACGGCGCCACCCTGGGCGGCGAGCTGCGGACGGTGTCGGTGCTGATGTCGGATGTGCGCGGCTTCACCACCATGGCCGAGCGCCTGCCCCCGGCCGAGGTGTCCGAGACGATGAACGAGTACTTCACCGCCATGGTGGACGTGATCCTCGCCCACCGGGGCATGGTCCAGGATTTCATCGGGGACGGCATCCTCGCCGTGTTCGGCGCGCCCCTCGACGACGCGGATCATCCGATGCAGGCGGTCCGCTCGGCGCTCGGCATGCAGGCGGCGCTGGATCGGCTCAACACGCGCTGGAAGGCGGCCGGCCGCAGCCCCCTCGCCATCGGCGCCGCCGTGCACACCGGGCCGGTCTTCGCGGGCTATCTGGGTTCCCCGCGCAAGAAGAAGTACGGGGTGCTGGGCGACACCGTGAATACCGCCGCGCGCATCGAGGGGCTCAACCGCGAGCTGGGGACCACCATCCTCGTGAGCGGCGCCGCCCGCGCCGTGCTCGGCGACCGTGTGACCGCTCGCGAGCGCGGGGCGCTCCCGCTCAAGGGCAAGGCCGAGCCGGTGGAAGTCTACGAAGTGATCGGCCTGGCCGGCGAGACGGAGGTCACGGGCGCGACCGCCAGAGGCCGATCCCCGGAGTGAGCGCGGGCACCATCGGGAGCGCGGGTCGCGCGGTTCATATCCAACCGCCCGCGAACGGCACCACCTGGCCCACGAAGAAGTCCGAGTCCTCGCTGGCGAGGTAGACGGCGAGGCGGGCGGATTCCTCGCCGCGCGCGAGGCGCCCAGCGGGAATGTTGCGGACCATGCGGGCCAGCGCCTTGTCGTCGGCCACCAGCGCGGGCGGAAAGTAGGTGGGGTTCTCCACGTAGTTCTGAGCGATGGCGTTGACCTGGATGCCGTCACGCGCCACCTCGCGCCCCACCGCCTTGGTGAGCCCGTTCGCGCCGGCGCGCGCCGCGGAGTAGGCGGCGTAGCGGGCGAGTCCGGGCACTCCCGCGGCGGAGGTGATGTTGACGATCTTCCCGCGACCGGCCGGGCGCATCACGCGCAACGCGGCGCGGAGACAGTAGAACGGCTCGTCGAGAAGGCGCGCCATCATCTCCCGCCACACCGCGTCGCTGACCTCCTCGGTGGCGCTGCCGGTAGGCGGATGGGCGTTGTTGTTGACGAGGACATCCAGCCGGCCGAAGCGCTCCACCACCGCGGCGACCACGCGGTCGGCCTCGCCGGGCGCGGCGAGGTCACCGCCCAGCGCCAGCGCGGTGCGCCCCAGGCGCTCCGCCAGCGTCACCATTTCGCCCGCCGCCGCGGGCTCGCGGTCGTGGAGCGCCAGGGTGGCGCCCTCGCGGGCGAACTCCTCGGTGACGGCGGGGCCCATATAGTGACGGACATTGGTGACGAGGGCGACCTTGCCGGTGAGCTTCATGCGGGTCCTATGATACCGTGGATGCGCAGCACCGAGGGGGCGCCTATCTCCAAGCAGGACCTGCTCGAATCCTTCATCGCGCGCTACGAGTTCCCGCTGGACGACTTCCAGCTCCGCGCGATCCGGACCATCCTCGACGGGAAGTCGGTGATCGTCTCCGCGCCCACCGGGGCGGGGAAGACCCTGGTGGCGGAATTCGCCATCCACCGCGCGCTCGCCCATGGGCGGCGGCTGGCCTACACCACGCCGCTCAAGGCGCTGTCCAACCAGAAGTTCGCCGACTTCGGCCGCCAGTTCGGCGCCGATCAGGTCGGCATCCTCACCGGCGACGTCAAGGTCAACGCGCGCGCGCCCATCCTGGTGATGACCACCGAGATCCTCCGCAACATGTTCTATACCGGCGGGCTGCCGGGACTCGAGACGGCGGTGCTCGACGAGTGCCACTACATGGGCGACGAGGGGCGCGGGACGGTGTGGGAGGAGATCATCGTCAACGCCCCCAAGGACGCGGGCCTGGTGGCCCTGTCCGCCACCGTCGCCAACGTGGCGGAGATCGCCGACTGGATCGGCCTCGTCCACCGGCCCATCGAGGCCATCACCCACCCGCACCGGCCGGTGCCGCTCCAGTACCTCGTCGCCGACCTCTCCGGCGAGCTGCACGGCTACGAGGGCGTGCGCGCGGGCACCGTGCATCTGATCGGCGACGAGCACGACCGCGGGGGCAATGACCGCGGCCGGTGGTACACGCGCCGGGTGGTGGACCCCACCGTGATGCTCGACGCGCTGGACGCGCGCGGCTGGCTGCCCGCCATCTATTTCATCTTCAGCCGCGCCGGCTGCGAGCGCGCCATGGAGACGGTGCTGGCCGAGGGCAAGCCGCTGCTCAGCCGGGCCCAGCGCCAGCAGGTGGACGACGCCATCCGCGAGGCGGTGGCGGAGACACCCACCATCGCGGAGTCGCCGCTGAACCAGACCATCTTCCAGGCGCTGGGCATGGGGGTGGGGATGCACCACGCGGGGATCCTGCCCAGCGTGAAACGGCTCGTCGAGCACCTGTTCGAGCGCGGGCTCTGCCGCGTGGTCTTCGCCACCGAGACCATGTCCCTCGGCATCCACATGCCGGCGAAGAGCGTGGTGCTGCAGTCCCTCACCAAGCGGACGGACCGCGGCTTCCGCAGCCTCACCCACAACGAGCTGACTCAGATGGCGGGCCGGGCGGGTCGCCGCGGCATCGACCCCGAGGGCAAGTGCGTGATCGCGCTCGACGTGCGCGACGGGGTCGAGGATATTCGTCGAGTCGTCGACGGCGAGCCGGAACCGGTGGTGAGCCAGTTCAAGCTGGGCTATGGCTCGGTGGCGCTCCTCCTCGGCAGCGGCAGCGACATGGCGGCCATCCGGCGCACGGTGGAATCCTCCTTCGGCCAGTACCAGAACCTCAAGCGCATCCGGGGCCTCGAGGCGGAAGTGGCGAGCCTGGAGGAGGCAGTGGCGGAGGCGCGCACTTATCGCGCCCCCTGCGGCGACTTCGACCGCATCGGCCGCTATCGTCGCCTCCGCACCGCGGTGGAGGCGACGCGCGCCGCCCTGGGCCGCGGCGGCCGCCGTTCCGCGCGCACGGTGGCGGACGCGGAGCCCGGCCGCTTCGTCCTCGCCCGCCGCCGCGGCGGTCAGGCGGTGGGACTCCTGTGCCGGGTCGACGCGCGCCGCCACAAGGTGATCGCGAGCGTTCTCCTGGGCCACGGCGAGGTCGTGCACCTCAAGGCCGGCCACGTGAAGCGCGTGTTCTGGGCGACGCCGCCCTTGCCCATCCCGCGCGACTGGGAGCACCGCACCCAGGCGCTCAAGGCGCAGCTGGCGCGGGTGACGGCGGCCGAGCTCCTCGAGCGGGAGCGGGCGGAGGGACCCGAGGGCGCGCTCGCCGCCATCGAGTGCCACCGCTGCCCCTGGAACGCCCAGCCGCGCTGCGACCACGCGTGGAAGGGGCTCGAGAAGCTGGAAGCCCGTCTGGCCATGAAGAGCGAGACGCTCGCCGCCCTCCGCAACGCGTACTGGGGGGAGTTTCTCCGGGTGGTGGAGGTGCTCGAGCGGTTCGGCGCGGTGCAGGATGGTAAGCTCCTCGCGAAGGGGCAGCTCATCGCCACCCTCCGGCACGACAACGAGCTGCTGGTGGCGGAGATGGTGGACCGCGGGATCCTCGCGGACACCACGCTCGCCGAGGCCGCGGCGCTGGCCTCCTGTCTCATCGAGGAGTCGCGCTCCGGCGACAGCGCGGTGGCGCGCCTCTTCCTCCGTAAGCGGCCGAAGCTCAAGCGGAAGCTGGGCGAGCTCGAGTCGGTGGCGCGCACGGTGTACGAGGCGCAGCGCCTGCGCCAGCTCCCGATGGGGGTGTCGGTCTCCACCGGCTTCATGCCGGCGGTGTTCCGGTGGGCGTCGGGGGAGGACGACTGGGCGGCCATCGTGGAGGAGTCCTTCGGCGGCCACGAGGGCGATCTCATCCGCGCCATGCGACGGCTCATCGACGTGCTCCGCCAGCTGGCGGAAGCGCCGGAGGTCGACGCGAGTCTTCAGGCGCTGCTGTCGCGAGCGGTCCGGGTGATCGATCGCGGAATCGTGCTCGAGTCGGCGCTGATCTGAGCGTGGATAACCTCTTGAAAAGGAGGCGACAATGAAACATTCTGTGTCCCGGCTTCTGGCGCTGGCCAGCCTCGCGGCCGCGCTCGGGGTGGGTGGCTGTGGGATGCTGGGCAGGAGCGAGATCCCCGAGCGCATGGGCCGAGGGCCCCGCGCGGAGGAGATGTTCTACGCCAAGATCTCGTCGACCAGCGACCGCGAGCCCAACTTCGACGAGAAGCGCCAGTGGAAGGATCAGATGGACGACCGCGTCTTCAAATACCTGCGCGAGCACCCGGAGATGGAACAGACCACGCGCTACAGCGAGTTCCGGTTCTGGCGTCAGGTGGCCGAGGGCAGCACCCCCGGCGAGGTCCGCGCCCTCCTCGACGAGCCGCTCGAGCAAACCGTGGATCCCGCTCTCATGAAGATGAAGGCCAAGGTCCACTGGACCCAGATCTCGACCAAGGCGAAGGAAGCCTGGACCTATCCGCTCGGCTGGGTCCTCTTCTTCGACGACAAGGGGGTCGTGGACATGATCCGGCGCTCCCAGCCCCAGTTCCTCCTCACCGAGTAGCGCGGGAGCGGCATGGCCGACGCGCCGGACTGGATTCGCCCGGGCGACACCGCCACCCTCCTCTGGCATGGGGCCCGCGCCGAGCGCCCGGGCGGACCCCGGATGTACCAGGTGGCCGGGCCGGCCCTCGAGGGGCTGCCGGCCGCGCCGCGCTTCCTGCTCGCGCCCACCGAGCGGGAGGACTTCGCGGCGCGGCTCTATCGCGGCGGCGTGGGGCTGCCCGCGCTCCGCGACTTTCTCTCCGAGTGCCGGATCGCGCGCGGGGAGCTGGTCGACGACGGGGAGTTCCTCGCGGTGACGGACGAGACGCCGGTGCTGCCCCTC
>WNFK01118808.1_pt2 | contig 12567 bp, 11 predicted proteins | sample 5400281 | NCBI WGS metagenome assembly WNFK01 (sample SAMN13153350, study PRJNA577476) | soil metagenome | isolation source: 20 cm soil on Douglas fir-dominated hillslope | place: USA:California | collected 2013-09-17
GCCGACGCTCGTGCCTGCCCCTGCGCGCTGGCGATGGCCAGCACGCACGAGAGCTGAACGATCCCCATTCTCGCTACGCGGTGCCGCACTCAGCCTCTGGGTACTCGGCCGCGTGAAATGCCTCCCATGTTGCGAGTATCGGGCGGCGAATACCGGAACATGAGCGGACAGCGGGAGTCCACGGGCACCCCGGCCCGGGCGGTCTCGCGAACGGCCCTCGGCCGGTACCTTTCGACATCGCCCCGGGGGAATGGGCGCATTCGCCAACGGAGACAACATGCCCTGCCCGCAGTGCGACGGCATCGAGCGCCTGTTCGACGTCAAGGAGGCCCGCCACCGGCTCCGGAAGCTGCGGCGCACGGGCCCGGACCGCACCACGCGCATGCTCCTGGAGGACGTGCAGGCCGTGCTGAGCGCGCCCGACGGCGCCCGGTGCGAGCTCGGCGTCGTGCTCGACATCGGCGGCGGCGTGGGTGCGATCCATCACGAGCTGCTGGAACGTGGCGTCGAACGAGCGGTCCACGTCGACGCGTCCACAGCCTACCTGGAGGCCGCGCGCGACGAGGTGGAGCGGCGCGGTCACGGTGGGCGCGTCGAGTTCGTGGCGGGAGACTTTGTACAGGTGGCGGCAAGCATCCCGGAAGCCGACATCGTCACGCTCGATCGCGTCATCTGCTGCTACCACGACATGCGGCAACTGGTCTCGCGGTCCGCCGAGAAGGCGCGCGTGGTCTACGGGGCGGTTTATCCGCGCGAGAGCTGGTGGATCCGTCTGTCCATCGCGGCGGAGAATCTGTACTTCCGCGTCAGGAGGTCGCCCTTTCGCGGCTACCTCCACGCACCGAGCGCGATCGACGCGGCGCTCGTCGCCGGCGGCATGCAACTGCGCAGCCGGCGACGGACGCTGGCGTGGGAGGTCGTCGTCTATACACGCGTCGCCCCAGGCTAGGGGGCCGCTACCACGCCAGTGCCGGCTGCGCCGTCAGGTCCGACACGAGCCTGCGCAGCGCCGCGCGCCACACCAGCGGCTGACCCGGCAGATCGTCACGCCGCAGGCTGCGGAGCTGCTGGACGTCGTCGTCGGAGATGAGCGCCTGCGCCCCCATGCTGCTCAGCACGAGCGGAGTGCGCCGCGCGAGCAGCCCCTCCGCCCCGATGCGCACCGCCAGTCCATCGCGATCCATCAGCGCCCCCGTCAGCTGCAGCACGTTCACGGGCGACTCGAGCGACGTGAGCCACGGGAGCGGCACCGAGTAGCCCGTCCCCAGCGCGATCGACTTGCGATTGAGCCAGCCGGTCTTCGTGATCCAGTACTGACCCACCTCCAGGGTGAGCACGAGCGACTGCTGCGCTCCGCTCTGCTCCAGCGCCGAACGCGCCGCGGCCGTCCACTCCGGCGCCGGACGCCCGACCGAGAGCCGCATCCTCGGCTGCTCCGTGTCGAAGTTCCGCACGGCGGGACCCGGCTCCGAGGGGCTCGCGCAGTCGTCGCTGGCATCCTGCACGCAGCCGAAGCGCACGTCGGGCGGGGTGCCGGCCGGCGCGGCGATCCGCACGGCGACCGTCCCTCCCGCGGCACGTGTCAGCGAATCGACGTACGCATTCATCTCGGCCAGCAGCGCCGAGATGGGCGACGCCGGTGCCGATGACGGATCGAAGATGTCGGCCTGCGACGCGCCACGCTGGTACGCCACCGGAAGGATGGCGACGCGCGTGCTCGACGTGACGCCGACGTTGGAGCCGGCACGGTATGGGGGACGCTCCGGGAAGCTGTCGCCCACCCCGCTGCGGAAGGTGGCGCCCGTCGTCGCGCATCCGGCGAACCCCAGCATCGCGAAGAGTGCTATGACAAGCAGTGCGGCCTGACGGAGGAGGTGCAGCGTGGCGCGCGTGGCGCGCCGGACCTGATGGCGTGACATGAGACGGTCGTGTTGCTCGAGGTGGGGTATGAATGTGTTGGTCATTGAATCCATCCAATCCAGGCGGGGTTCTGCTTCGTCCAGCGCGTCCCGGGAGCGGCGACCAGGGGGGCGAGCTCTGGTTCGTACGGCCCAGGGCTTCCAGAGATTCAGCGGCGTCGCGTACGCCCGCTTTCCGTCCAGCCGTGCAGGAGCCTCCGTGACTGTCAGTTCGACGGCGTCGAGCGTCACACTCGCCACTGCGCGACGCCCCGGCGTCGCGGTCCCCGGTGCCATCGGTGTAACGAGTCAAGTGCCAGCGACTGTCGCTACGTCATGGTTGCTGCCGGTCCAGGTGACGACCTGGCTAGAGTCTTGGATCGACCGGCTCGCTCTCCAGCGCCAGCACGCCGAAGACGCACTCGTGGACCCGACGCAGCGCCTCGCCGTGAACGAAGCGCTCCAGTCCCTCCACGCCCAACGCGAACTCGCGCAGCGCGAGCGACCGCTTTGCCGAGAGCCCGCGCTGCCGCAGGCGCTCGAGGTTCTCCGGCAGCGTGTACTCAGGGCCATAGATGATCCGGAGGTATTCGCGGCCCCGGCACTTCACCGCCGGCTGCACGATGCCTCTCCGGCCGCGCGCGACGAACGACAGCGGCTTCACCACCATTCCTTCTCCGCCTCGTTCCGTCATCTCCTCCCACCAGGCGGTCGCCTCCGCTTCCCTCGCCGCATCGGCGAGGTCGACCACGCGATGGACTGTTCTGAACAGCACGCCACTCTCGTCGGCGGCGCAGATCGAGCCCGCCATCTCCATGTGCCACACGTGGTCCTTGTCCGTGTGCAGCGCCCCCTCCGTCGCCAATACGTGAAAGGGGGCGAGCTTCAGGTCCGCGACGGCCGACACTGGCCAGCAGTACCGGCGCCACGCGGTCGTGTACTGGCCGACCATCGTCTCGCGCTGCGTGAAGCGCTCTACCAGCGCGTCGAGACCGGCCACGCGGGCCGAGGCCGCACGCAGCACCGCCACCGTCTGAGGCAGCGCGGCCGTCGCCGCGGCGCCGACGGCCGCGTACTGCTGCCGGATCAACTCCTGCGCCTTCGCGGACCAGGGCATCAACTCGCAGTCCAGCACGGCCCAGTCGGTGCCCAGGCGCTCCCAGAACCCCGACTGCGTGCACGCCTGCCCCAGAATGCCGAGCAACTCCTGCTCGAGCGCCGGGTCGTCGAAGAAGCGACGCCCGGTGCGCGTGTAGACGATTCCGATCCCTTCGCCCACGACGCCGAAGCGTCGCCGCACCGCATCCTCGTCGCGCCCGAGCACCACCACCGCGCGCGAGCCCATGTGCTTCTCCTCGCACACGACCTTCGTCACAGCCTGGCTGCGATAGTACGAGAACGCCTCCGTCGGATACTCGAGGTAGCCGCCCTTCGTCGTCGTCTCCGGCGGCGACATTGTGGGCGGCAGGTACACCAGCCACTTCGGGTTCGCGGCGAAGCGGCTCATCACCTCCAGCGCGGCCGTCGCGTTCTCCTCGCGGATCGTGACGGTGTGATGCAGACCGGTGGAGATGATGCGTTTTCCCGTCACGTCGGCCAGGTCCAGGACGTCGTCCTCCCGCTGCTGGATGGACAGATCGGTTCCCTCCCATTGCTCGACAGCCAGGAAGGGGCGCGCCGGCTCGGAATACACGCGTGCCGCCGGAACGGAGACGAGCTCCTTCTCCGGCCACCGCAGTGCCGACAGCTTGCCGCCGAACACGCAGCCGGTGTCGATGTTGATCGTCCGATTCAGCCACTCCGCCGAGGGGACGGGCGTGTGCCCGTACACCACGTGCGCCGGCCCGCGGTACTCCGCCGCCCAGTTGTACCGCACCGGGAGTCCGAACTCGTCGGTCTCTCCCGTCGTCTCTCCATACAGTGCGAAGTCGCGGACCTTTCCCGACCCGCGACCCTGCATCTCCTCCTTCATGCCGGCATGCGCGACGACCAGCCTGCCCCCGTCCAGCACGTAGTGGCTCACGAGCTTGTCGAGGAACTCCGTCGCCTTGTCTCGGAACTCCGGTGTCTCGGCCTCCAGCTGCGCGAGCGACTCGGCGAGCCCGTGCTTCACCTGCACGTCGCGGCCGCGAAGCTTCTTCACGAGCTTCAGGTCGTGGTTGCCGGGCACGGCGAGCGCGGTTCCCGCCTCGACCATCGCCATGACGATGCGAAGGACGTCGGGGACGCGCGGCCCGCGGTCCACGAGATCGCCGACGAACAGCGCCTTCCGCCCCCCGGGATGAGCGAACGCCCCCAACTCGTTCCGGACGTAGCCGAGCGTCTGCAGCAGTGTCTCCAGCTCGTCGCCGCAGCCGTGCACGTCGCCGACGATGTCGAACGGGCCGTGATCGGTCCTCCGATTGTTCCACAGAGGCTGCCGCTCGACCGTGACGCCGGCGACTTCCTCGGGGGAGCGAAGCAGGTGCACGTGCCGGAACCCTTCGCGCTGCAGGTTGCGCAGTGATTTCTGAAGCTGGCTGCGCTGCTGCCGGATGACGTGGCCCCCGAAGTTCCGGTCCGAGCGGGCGCGGTTGCGATCCTCGCACAGCCGCTCGGGCATGTCGAGCACGATCGCGATGGGGAGCACATGGTACCGGCGCGCGAGCTCGATCAGCGGCTTGCGCGCCTCCGGCTGCACGTTCGTCGCGTCGACGACCGTGAGCAGTCCTCGCTCGAGCCGCTTGCCGGCGATGAAGTGCAGCGCCTCGAACGCCGGCTTCGTCGCCGCCTGGTCGTTCTCGTCGTTCGAGACGAGGCCCCGGCAGAAGTCGGACGACAGCGTCTCGAAGGGTCCGAAGTGCGTGCGTGCGAAGGTCGACTTCCCGCACCCGGACGCGCCGACCATCACCACGAGCGACAGCTCGGGAATGGTCAGCGTGCGGCCGGGCGCGGTCGACACTGCGTCCTGGCTGGACTGCTCAGACATTGCGGTCACTCCGCGTGAAAACTCCCATCTGGGTCGGCGCGCCAGCCTGCGGGTCCACCGGTCCAATCGGCGCGAACCGGACGGCATAGCCGAATCGCTCCGCCACCCCCGTCGCCCACCGCTCGAACTCGTCACGCGTCCATTCGAAGCGGTGATCCCGATGGCGAAACTTCCCCGCCTGGAGCGTCGGCCACTTGACGTTGTACTCGGCGTTTGGCGTGGTGAGCACGACGATGCCGGGGCGCGCGAACTCGAACGCCACCCGCTCGAACGCCGCGAGTCGCGGCGCGTCGAGGTGCTCGATGACTTCCACCACGGCCGCTGCGTCGAAGCCGGCGAGACGCTGGTCGCGATACAGCAGCGAGCCGTGGATCAGCTCGATCCGCTCGCGTTGCTTCGGCGGCAGCCGGTCCAGCTTCAGCCGGTCCGTGGCCGTTTCGAGCGACCGGTACGACACGTCCATCCCCACGATACGCACGAGCTGTCGCTCTTCGAGGAGTCGCCCCAGGAGCTTCCCTTCCCCGCAGCCGAGGTCGACGACCGACCTGGCCCCGCTGTCGCGGATCACGTCGCGCACGACGTCGAGGCGCTGGTCGTGCAGGCTGAGCGGCCGTTCGAGCGCACTCTCCTCGGCGTCGCGCGAAGCTGGCGCCGCCTGCTCCTCCTCCGGATCCTCCTCCGTCACCAGCCGGGCGATGGCATCCCGCACCAGGGAATGCCGGTGCTTCAGGTAGCGTCGCGTGATATCCTCGCGCTCCGGGTGCATCGCGAGCCACCCCTCGCCGTGCTTGATCAGCTTCTCTACCTCGTCGTCGCCGACCCAGTAATGCTTCTCGTCGTCCAGTACGGGGATGAGGACGTACAGGTGCGTGAGAAGCTCCGCGAGCCGCTTCGTACCGGTGAGCGTCACCGTGAAATAGCGGCTCGCGCCCCATTCGGGCAGCGTCGCGTCGAGCTCGTGCTGCGTGGCGGTGCGGCAGGGAACCACCGCGAGGTGCGCCTCGAGCGGCATGGCGGCAGCCGCGAGCTCAGGCCGCTCCTTGCTCCGCCCCGCCATCGCGCTGGCGAAGACGTCGGAGATCGCCACGCTCAGAAACGACGACGCGACGTACGGACGGTCGTTGACGTATTGCGTCAGCAGACCGCCCTCGCCCGCCGGGCCCTGTCGCCCGCGGACGAGCCGCACCGGATCGACGTCGAGGAGCAGTGCCGCGGTGCATCGCTCTACGGTGGCTTCCGGATACACCACGTGCGCCTGGCCGAAGGAGAGCGAGAAGCTCTGCGCGCGGCCGGGGTTCTTGTGCAGGAGGTAGCCGAGGTCCGTGGCCGGCCGCTGCGTCGTGCTGATGGTCAGAAGCATGAGGTCTCGTTCAGGAAACAAATCGCCCCACCTGGCGCTCGGCGCAGGCGGGGCGTGTGTAACCACTCCCGGATCGGAGACGTGGTCGGACGCTACCGTGCCCGTCCTCCCTTCTCCGTTCCTGCACCAGCTCCGATACATGACAGCGGATGTTCCGCTCTACACTCCACTCTCGTCCCCGGTCCGCCGACGGGCGCGCTCCAGCGCACGGCCGGCTGGACGAGGCCAGTCTTCCGCGCGTGGTCGGACGAACGTGAGGTGAATGCTGTCATGAGATTCGAATGCGTAGGCCGGTGATCGAGCGGGAACCAACTACTGAAACGACGAATCGCGCCACCGATGATTCGCCCGACGCATCTGCGCTTCGGGGTGGGTCGACATCCAGCGCGGCAGGCGCGGGCCAATCGACTCGTGGACATCGGGACGCGACTCCCAGGGGCAGCAGTCTAGGCGAGATCATGTTGCGGTGTCAAGGACGCCTGGACCACGATGCGCATCCGCTCGCGGTCGTCGACGGCGCGGACGTGATCATTTTGGTTTGTCCTACTGCACCTGGATTACAGCCTTCATGCCGAGCGCGAGGTGCGGGGTACAGAAGTACTTGAACGTCCCGACGGGCACGTTGGCGAACGAGACCGTGTAGGTCTGATTCGGATTGATCAGCAGCGGTCCGCTGAGGGGCGTCATCTGGTTGGGCATGTTCGCCGCGAGCGGAGCCTGGGCACCGGGCGGAATGCTGTCGGGCCAGAACGTCACGTTGTGCGGTCCACCCGAGACCATCGTCCATCGCACCGCGTCGCCGCGTTTGATCGTGAGGCTGGCGGGATTGAACCGGTAGCCCGTCGCGTCGCCCAGCATCTGGACGTCGTGCGTCGCGCCGGTGGCGGGCGCCGCCGCTGCCGCCGGCGCGGCCGGCGAAGTCGTGCTCGGCGCGGGCGGCGCCGACGGTGCGGGCGGGTTGTTCCCGGAGGCAGCCTTCACGGCCGCCGAGTCCGTCGACTGCGGCTCGCCACCGCATGCGGCCAGCACGAGGGCGAGGGTGCAAATGCACAGGAGCTCACGATGAGTCATGATCGCCTCCGCCAAGGGTTGGGTATGTGTGCGCATGCATGTTCGAGTCCCATCACCCGCTCCTGAGCACCGGTCGAGGCGTAGTAAAGGACCCCGCATGGAGGTCCTTTACTGTTTCGGGTTCCCGGACGCCGTGCTTCCTCGAGCGCGTTGCGTGTCTTCAGCGTACACCCGTGACGCTCCTCAGCGTCTGTGCCGCCAATCGAAGTACTGGCGCTGCTCACCTGACGAACGCCGTCCGAAGTCGAGGTGTGCGAACCCCCTATCGCCTTCCCAGCGACGGTAGAATCCATCCTCCGTGCCGTTCCAACTGTGATAGTCGCCGTAGTACGGATCGTACACACGGTTGCGACCCGCGCAGGCTCCGAAGGTGAGCGGCGCAGCGAGGAGAACAGCAATGATGAAGCGTCTGGCGAGCTGATGGCGAAGATGCAGATACATGTGGATCTCCTGGAAATGGGGGACGACTGTCACGCTAGGAGATCGCGTGCGCGCCGCCAATTCCTCGAATGTCGTATCCTCGCGTCCCTCTTTCGGGTAGGGACGGCGCGTTGCCAGTCGGCGCGCGCTCGCCGCCCCGGCGAGTCAATGACGTTCAAGACCAGAAGTGATCTCGCCCGCTATCTCGGTACTCACAGCCCGCCGGCCAACGAGCGTCGGGGGTGAACAACGCTACGGTTTTGACGGAGGAGGTGTTATGCAACGCAAGCTCATCCAGCTCGTCGCGATGGCGTGTCTCGTCGCAGGCCTTGCCGTTCCAGCCCACGCACAGAATGGCGCGCGGGTGGTCGTGGATGGCAACATGTGGCTGCAGTCACCGGCAGAGGTGCGCAAGGCATTCATCGTCGGCGCGGGGAACATGATGGCACTGGAGACCTCGTACGCAAGGAAGAACGGCACGACGCCGCCACCCGCCAGCACCAGAGCGGTCGCGGCCCTGGAGCACCTGACGTTGGACCAGATCTCGAATCGGATCACGAGCTGGTACGCGGCAAATCCCGACCGGCGCTCGACGCCAGTGATCGGGGTGATGTGGATGGACATGATCGTTCCGTCAACCGCCGGGAGGTAGCCCGATGACTGCGATACACGGAGGATCCATGAGGCGCAAACTCATCCCGCTGGTCGTCACATGCATGCTGGCGCTCGGCGCGTGCCGGACCGCCGCCACGACGGTGGCTGGCACCGCCATCGGAGCGGGGATCGGCAGCCTGAGCGGGAACACCGAGCACGGCGCGATCATCGGTGGCGGCGTCGGCTTGCTGGCCGGCATCCTGTGAGCGCCGCCAACATCGCGTGACCAACGGCACGGGCGACGGCGTTCATGATGCGCGGCGGGGGGTACTTGGTACTGGGCACTGGGTTGGTACCGAGTACGAAGTACTCCTCCGTCACGCCGTCGAAACGCTGTCGTCCTGAGCGCAGAGGCCATTCTGGCATCTCGAGTCTGACGGCGAGACCAGCATCGGGATGTCAGCCTCGAGGTCGCAGGCGTGAGAACGCCTCTGACCCCGTGAATACTGTCGTCCTGAGCGCAGCGAAGGACCCGCACGTGCAGGTCCTTCGCTGCGCTCAGGACGACAACGCGGGGTACGCCGCACGCGCCCCACCGCACGGCCGTGAGCGGTGCGTCAGGCCACCAACGCTCGCGATATCGCGGCGAACAGATCCTCGTCGCTGAACGGCTTGTGGAGATGCGGCACCCGGCCGGTATGTCGGATCGCCTCGAGGGTCGCGGGGTCGTCGCGCGCGGTGATGAGAACCACGGGCGTGGTGGATCCCGCGGCCATTAGCGTGCGCACGAGCGCCACGCCACTCATGCCCGGCAGGTTCACGTCCACGATCAGGCAGTCGGCGCGCTTCCCGTCGCGCGAGCTCAGGAACTCTTCAGCCGACGCGAAGGTCAGCGCGTCGAAGTCGGCCGCGCGAAGCAACTGGTGCAGCGATTGCCGCACACTGTCGTCGTCGTCGATGACCGCGATCATCGTCCTCATCCTCGCCATGCGTGATACTACAGGCGGGACGGCCGAGGACGCTACACTACCTTGGTAGGATATTGACAGCGCGTGCGCCGAATACGGGATTGCTGTCCTAGAGCCCGAGGCGCCGGCTGCGCCGGGCGTGGACGCTACCTCTATGCCTGGCCGCGGCCGGGAGGGGCAGTGAGGCAGAACGATCCGCACGAAGGTGAAACCCGCCTCCGCAGGCTGGCGAGCCTCCTCGACCTGACTCACGATGCCATCTTCGTCCGCGATCTGGACGACGTGATCGTGTACTGGAACCGCGCCGCCGCCGAGTATTACGGGTGGTCGAGCGCGGAGGCAGTGGGCCACGTCTCGCACGCGCTCCTGAAGACCGTGTTCCCCCAGCCGCTCGACGAGATCACCGCGACGCTGGAGCGCACCGGTCGCTGGGAGGGGGAGCTCGTGCACACGACCCGAGCCGGCTCGCGGGTCGTGGTTTCGAGCCGTTGGTCACTGCGGCGCGACGAGCAAGGGCGGCCGGCCGGCGTCCTCGCCACGAACAACGACATCACCGAGCGGAAGCGCGCCGAAGCGGAGCTGCGTCGCGGTCACGCCTACATGGCGGAAGCGCAGCGGCTGAGTCACGCCGGCAGCTACGCCTGGCGGCCGTCCGACAACTCCCTCACCTGGTCGGACGAGACGTACCGCATCTATGGACTGGACCGGGCGACTCGGCCCACGGTGGAGTACGTCTCCGAGCGAGTGCATCCCGAGGATCGAGCCACCCTTGGACAGGTCATCGACGACGCCCGCCTGAAGTCGAAGGATTTCGATTTCGAGCATCGACTGCTCATGCCGGACGGCTCGGTGAGGCATCTGTACGCCGTCGCCAAGGCCGTCACCGACGAGACGGGTCAGGTGGAGTTCGTCGGTGTGGTGGTGGACGTCACGAAGGAGAAGGAGGCGGAAGAGGAGCGGCGAGCCAACCTGCGGTTCCTCGAGAGCATGGACCGGATCAACCGGGCCATCCAGGGCACGAATGACATCGAGCGGATGATGAGCGATGCGCTCGGTGCAACGCTCTCCATCTTCGACTGTGACCGAGTCGCTCTGGTCTATCCCTGCGATCCGGACGCTGCATCCGCGCGAGTAGTGATGGCGCGCACGCGGCCGGAGTTTCCCGTTACCTACAGCGGCAGGCCGGGTGGCATACCCGTGCTCGAAGCGTACGAGCGGATCTTTCGCGCGCTGAGGGCGACAGCCGGCCCGCTTCGCCTCGACACACGCACCGACCCCCCACTGACGGAGGAAGTGAGGACGCTTACCGGCGCGCAGTCCCTGCTGGGCATGGCCATCCACCCGAAGGTCGACGCGCCGTACATGCTGGCCCTGGTCCAATGCTCGTACGAGCGGGTGTGGACCGAGCGTGAGGTGCGACTCTTCCAGGAGATCGGGCGTCGGCTGGCCGATGGACTGACGACGCAGCTCCTGCTGGGCGGCGTCCGGGAGAGCGCGCGACGGTATCAGAACATCTTCCAGACCGCGGCCGTCTCGATCCTGGAGCAGGATTGCTCCCGGATCAGGACGGCGATGGACGACCTGCGCGCCGTCGGCGTGCAGGACTTCCGGCGGTACTTCGCCGACCATCCGGCCGTCGTCGAGCAGTCCATCCATATGATCCGACTCGTCGACGTGAACGATGCGACCCTCACGCTGTTCGGCGCGCAGAGCAAGGAGGAGCTCATGCAGTCGTCGGGCAAAGTCATCGTCCCGGAGACCATGCCGCTCCTCGCGGAGTGGGTGCTCGCGATCGCCGAGCGGCGCACCTCCTTCGCCGCGGAGGCCCGCCTGCAGACCTTGCACGGCGACCAGCTGGACGTCCTGCTCACGATCGCGTTCCCGCCGGAGCCGACGACGCTCGAGAGCGTGCTCGTGAGCATCATGGACGTCACGGCGCGCCGGCGCGCCGAGGAGGCATTGCGGCGCGCGCGGGCCGACTTCGCGCACGTCAGCACGCTGACGACGATGGGTGAGCTCGCCGCGTCGATCGCCCACGAGCTCCGGCAGCCGCTCTCGGCGATCGCGATGAACGGCAGCGCCGCGCTTCGCTGGCTGAACCGGGAGCACCCCGACCTCGACGAAGCGCGTGACGCGGCGGCGCGCACCGTGCGGGAGGCTCAGCGCGCGGACGGCGTGATCCGCGGGCTCCGCGCACTGGTGGGGTACTCGGCGCTTCAGCGCGGGTCGCTCGATCTCAACGACGCCATGCAGGAGGTCCTCGAGCTCGTGCGGAGTGAGCTGCGGCACAAGGACATTGCCATCCACCTCGACCTGGCGCACGATCTCCCGGCGGCGTACGGCGATCGCGTCCAGCTGCAGCAGGTCGCATTGAACCTGATCCTGAACGGAGCCGAGGCGATGGTGGGAGTCACCGACCGCGCTCGGGTGCTCGTACTGCGGACCGAGCGCGCCGAACCAGGGGGAGTGGCGGTCGTCGTCGAGGACACGGGCGCCGGACTCGAGCCGGCGATCGCCGAGCGCATCTTCGACCCGTTCTTCACGACGAAGCCGAGCGGGCTCGGCATCGGGCTCTCACTCTGCCGCTCCATCGTCGACGCGCACGGCGGGCGGATCTCGGCATGGCCACGCGTGCCCAACGGGACCGCCTTCTGCTTCGTCGTTCCGACGGTGGCGACTGACGGCACGCCCGGCGGTGACCGGCGCCCGGCGAGCGTGGCAGTGGGTTCGGCTCACGAGGGGCCGGCGTCAGAGGAGCTCGCGCCGGCGTAGCGACCTGCATCGTCCTGCGACCATACGCCGCCGCGGAGAGTCTCGCCGCGGTCGTCGCTCTGGCACTGGTGACGTGGGGTGCGTACCGCCTGCACGCCAACGTCATCACGGTGGGCCTGCTGTACCTGTGTGTCGTGGTCATCGTCGTCACGCGCCTGGTGACCGCGTTGCGCCGGAGCGAGGATCGCTGGAAGAACGCCTTCGAGAACAACCCGACCATGTACTTCATGGTCGATCCGGTCGGTACGATCGTCTCCGTGAACCCGTTCGGCGCGGCGCGCGCAGACGGATCTCGCGCGCGTCGGCACACTGACGACGCTCGGTGAGCTCGCCGCCTCGATCGCCCACGAGCTGCGGCAGCCGCTCTCGGCGGTCGCGATTGCGCGCACTGTTCGGCGCCAGAGAGCAGCTGCACCGAGGCTCGTTCGACATGAGAGATGCGATTCGCGAAGTGCTCGCCCTCGTGCGGGGCGAGCTTCGGCAGCATGGGATCGCCGTGCGAACCGACCTTGCCTC
>WNFK01213606.1_pt3 | contig 12562 bp, 15 predicted proteins | sample 5400281 | NCBI WGS metagenome assembly WNFK01 (sample SAMN13153350, study PRJNA577476) | soil metagenome | isolation source: 20 cm soil on Douglas fir-dominated hillslope | place: USA:California | collected 2013-09-17
GAACGTATGAATGACAATGAGCATTACGCAGCAGAATAATGAACAATGCGGCGACGGAACAATGCGGCGGCGGTGCACAAGACGGCGGCGGTAATACCATTCAACGGTGCAGATATGTTTTCTTACATTCTTTTGTATAGTTTACCAGGGAAGAGACATCTATTGTGTGCAGTCCATAATGGAGAAAGTAAAGCAGGAATGAAATCAAGCATTACATACTGTAACAGTCAAAATTAGCTGCTGTGACACAATGCGACGGCGGTGAATAATGTGGCGGCGGGTCAACAATTTGAGGAAAGCAAGAATGACATCCAGCATTACCCAGTGTAACCGTTAAAATAGCGGTGGTGGAACAATGCGACGGCGGTGAGCAATGCGGCGGCGGTGAAAGATGTGGTAGCGGTGAACAATGCGGCAGCGATGAATCAATTGGCGGCGGCGAAACAATGGCGCGAACGGCAGTGCAACAATGCGGCGGTCATGATTGTGGTGGCGGTAGAGGAAATACAACGGCAGTGCAAAAATGCGGCGGTGATGGAAGGATATGACGGTGGAACATCCGAGATTAGTTGCAATGGCGTTCGCTGCCATGGGGCACAGTACATAACTGATTCATAAGTACATTAAATCCCATCAGTCTTACATGGCAAAACATTGAAACGGTGCTGCTAAATGAAACTCAACATGACAAGTTGCCAGAATGAACTCAGCAGCCATGATGGTAAAACCCAGTGGTGGTGATCAAGATTACATTTGGGACTACAATTATTGTCTGTACCCCTTGGTAAATTATTGTTCATTTGTCAATTTACAAAGGATTCAATGGGTATACATTCTGTTACACTATCAATCGGCAATTTGCAAATATATATTCTGGTCTGCATATATACATTTGACAAAGGATGGATACAAATGTCTGTGGGTAGTCCAGCTACTGCTATGCCATGATGTTGGCCCCCGCCGGTGCCTCTGCTCCTGACGCCGCCTCGATATCCTCCTCCAATTCCACCTGCAAACTCCTCCATGACATTTGCCGGATTGACTCAGCCGCCTCCGTGAGTTGAACGACTTCGGAGGCACGGGACGACACGTGGCGAGTATTGAGATCCAGAGCCCGTTGTGTCATCCTCCTGAGAACGTCGAGACGTTCGATCAAACGGCGTTGCCGGTCTTGATGGCCACTGTACTGTACAGCAACATGAGAATATGGATAATAAGAAAAGATGGACGACTCACTGAGTACTCTGGAAAGGATGCCGAGGACAGGTCCAGCCACCATGCATCGACCAGACCAGTCTTCAAGATCTCTGATGAGCGAGGGTTGGAAATGACGGCATCATGTAATCGTTCCAGAAATGTTATGCGATGGGAGGGGACAATCAAAAACATCTCCGACAGTTGCTTGACAAGGTCCGGAATCTCAAATGTTAAATTGAGAGCCATTGCCATGCCAATCTTTGCCGAAACTTGCCACTAAATTGTGTCACTGTGAGGTAGAGTTACAAAGAGAATGCGGGGAAACATACAAATTCCCACTCCATACCAGATACAAACTTATCACGACGGCAAACGTCCTCGCGATCGGGGAGAGCAGCCAATGCCGCAGCCATCCGGGGCGTCCAGTCCTGAATATACTGTAAAACTGGGGGCAGCCGCGCTTCCGGCGACGGTGATTTGGAGCTGCTATCGGAAACATGGGGGATGTTGGAATCAACGTCCATTTTGAGTTTGGTGATGGAACGGTACTGAACGGTATAAAGCAACACATACAAACAATCAAATACCAAATGATCCGACGCCGATTGGCTGAACGGTCTGGATTTCTACATGTACAGCCATGATGACACGATGCGGCGGCGGTTCCACAATAGGGCGGCGGCGAAACAATGCGATGGTGTGGATAAGGTCATTCATGTTTTCTTGGGTACTTGTTTGAAAATGCTGCCATCTGCGAATGTCTGTGGAATTAATATCCATGGCCTATGGACATTCCTATTTGTTGGATACTTAGTATTTGATGTACCCCCATTCATTGCAACACTGCTGATCACCTATGGTCTCCTCTGCCATCTTTGCTGAATTGTTTCCCCTTGTCTACTAATCCTCATAATGAAACCGGATACTGTATAAGCAGATGGTGGAAGTCTCTGGAATATGCTGATGCCAATAAGAAACACCATTAAAATACATATGCTACCTTGGGGCTATATTTCTTGCTTGGCTTGGGTAAACTTCAGCCTGGCAGCTTCAGAAAATTTGCACCACATATTCTCTTGACGTAAAGCATAGCAACGGTGACCTCTTGAAAGAGCTGGTCCTTGGCCAACGATGCCGACAGATGCACGGTCGATAAGGTCCGACTCGTCATTGTCCCCGCCGCTGGCTGAAGTTGCCCTATCATGCCAACAGGCCGCTTGAGTTTGGAAATAACGGAGCACCCAATCCATCTCATCGGACAACAAGGTCGATTCTTCTGACCACCTGTCTCTCCGTGCTTTTGCCTTTAACCAGTGGACTCTATAAACTGCACTTCTATTAACACCAAGCCAAACCAAAGATCCCATTGAAACAACTTACATTCCGCCATTCCCGGTCCTTGATCCGTATCCTTTTTGACATCCATAGTCCAAAACCATGCCAATGAGTGGTTTCGTTGACCCCGTAATGATGGATCTATCCTGGCCGTTGTGACAGTCAGATGTTCCTTTTTCAGTACTTGATATCTTGCCAGATCTTCCTCCGTGGCACCGAGACGTATCATGGCCGCCCGCGCCCGCATATATACGGTGGCATGGTGTCGTCCGTTTACATCAACCATGCGGATTTGATCCCATGATCGGAGTTTCCTGGTTTTTGTTTTTGCTGGGCGAATCTGTTCGCGGAATATCACCGCCTTTCGGCTCAATGCCAGCCTTAGACCCTGTAATGCATCATTGGCCTGCCCAACTCGTAAAGTACGTTCTTGTTGGACATATTTGGAGTAACCCTCCTCCTGGCAGACCGAAAGACCCAGATTCGAAGGTAGGAGCAATGGAACTGACTCTGGCGGATTTTGTGAATCGAACGGAGATGTTAAGAAAACATTGGTATCGTTGTCGGCTTCATCGTCAGAGTCGGACGACAGAAATTCGAGCTCGTCCTGGTGGTATGCCGATGACAATGAATCGGCAGAATCAGGAGCCCAAAATTCCGCCGCCTTTCGCTGATATGTGTCGATTCTGCCTTGCAGCCGTTCCCTTCTCTGAGCAACATTCAATTTCTCCTCCGGGGTTGGCTGTCGACCAAGTTTCCTAACCACAGCGGAGAGGGTCACTCTGTTACACGCAGTTTAAGCTTTGTTTTTTTCACTTTATCATTCGGCACTCACTGGGATTCTTCCAATTTCAAAGCCTGAGCAAGCAGGCTCGAAGATCCTTTTCGACCGACGGTTGATTGTTCCTCGGTCAACAGCTCTAAATGAAGCTCCGCCTGTGTAGGGCCTATTCCGTTCCATGCAGATCAATGGAGAGTGACAACAATGGATGGGACTGAATGACCTTTTTCGATTTTGATATCATATATATCCATTGCTGTTTCGTCCACATCTCGGTTCCTCAGAGCGTCCGCCTCCTGTTCCATCCATTCCTGCACCATGGCGGGATCTGCGGAGTCGTTCAAGGCCACAAAGTCGGCGTCGCTATCTTTTGTGGCTTTGTTCGCCTCTGCATATTTCTTGCAGAGCCGGATTACTGCTCCTCACAATGATAATCAGGGTTTGTAATGGGGTGACTGGTTCAGGTTGCACTCACCGATATTGACAAGCTTTTTCCAGTTTGAATCGTTCATGTGGTCATCCAACGTCTCTCTCCGGTGTCCGGTGGATTGACTCCGGATGCTGTTGGCAATTCCATTCAAGACAGCCCATAATGTCTCCAAGACTTCCCCATCCACCATTCCAGCCCCTGGAATAAAGGTGGGAGCATATCTTGCATAGCATTCATCCTTATGGCCATGAACGTGAAAGAGGCCGATACCCCGGAGGATCTCAACAGCCTCGGGGAATGAGAGATAGGGACTGCCTTGGAACCGACGGCGGAGGTTCTTCCAAAATTGACACATGATATCATAGAGGAGCATCGACCGTCTGATTCCATCCATGTTGAATTTCAAGGCTTCGCTGACACAATAGTCCATATTCATCTGTCTATGAGGCAGTCAGCATTGGAAACCGGGCACCTAAGAGATACCTGACCTTTCTCCTTTCTGAAAGTCCACCACAGTGTGAGGGACGAAACAACCATGCCTGGCACATGCCGCCGCTCCGATCCCGGTATGTACAAGGTGGTGTTTCAACTGGTTGACCTTGTCGATGGCGGTGTAGTTGTTGCAAGTGATGTTCTGCTTCACCTCTTTTGCCACACGAAGATGCCGTTGATACGGGGCATCCGTGGTCATGAAACCGTGCCCATCGGACAGCTGTACATCATCTTCGGGATTCTTCATTTTCAACTGTTCCGCTGAAAAGTTTCCATCAAATACATATCCCCGGGTGAATTTCCACCTGCATAAACCATCAGGTATCCACTATTGGGAATCAGATTCAATACTAACTGATTGGGGTCTTCTCTCCATCCTTCTGGAAGGTTGATGTTTGGCTGTGGGCAAGCGGCACAGAACAAAGCCAGACCGCCAGGTCCAGGCTCATTGGGTTGGTGCCCAAACCCATGCCATTTTCGATACTTCAAGTTCCGCCACAACCGGGATGCTCGAAGCATTTCCCTGTACCTATCCTAAAATCATTCACAATCAGGTTCGAGTATGATCAAGTGAAACACAGGCGACAAACGGGTACGCTCCGGGGGAACTCGTTAGAGGTCAGTCGACGGAGTTTATTGTAGTAGTTTAGGCCGGCCGTCTTGCATTCCAAATTGTCCATCCTAAAGTCGTCCAGGACAGCAAATGTAAACACGGTTTTGATTCTCCGGAGGCTGGCGGGAAATAGTCCCATGTCAAGACATTGCAGGTCCATCGGCGGACATCCATGGCAAACACAAGGCCTTACTCGAATCCGATGCACCCCCGATTTATCCACCACAATGCAGACATCATCACCCTTGAGCTTTGGAAGACCATAATCCTCATCATCCTCATCATCCTCATCTACCCATTCACCCCCAATGTCATCTACGTCACCCCCAGTGTCATCCACGTCACCGCCGTTTCGTTCGATATCGGCGGTGCCATCAAATCGGTAGCCGGCCTGGGTCTCTGTACCGGTGGGAATTGAGCCGGCCCAGTCTCTCCTTGTTGGACATGCATTTCCACCATGTCCGAGATGTATCTCCACTCCAACTTGGCACATCCATGCCGGTTGAAAATACGAGCCGGACCATTGTTGTAGGCGGTGAAACGGCAGGAAACGGTGATGATCTCTGAAGCAATCGGTGCATTGGTCTGTCATTCCCAAGCAATCCAGACACCTCCAGGCGATTTGCCTTGTCTTGCAAGATTGGCATTGAACTCCGGCGTCAGGTGCCTCGTTTACCAACATCCTGTTGAGATAAATTCCTATTTTCTCCTTGAAGAGCCTAAGATAGTCATTTTGTGTCTGAACAGATATTTTAATAATAATCTACCAAGAAGTATATTAATTATGTGTACCTTTCCAAGAGGCATCATCAACGGTGAGTCTTCATATTGTGCATCTGGGATGTTGGGACTGGTGGCATGTCTTGAAGGTGATGGAGAGGCATGTACCTCGGTTCCCACTATAGCCACTTGCTTGGACCGTAGTCCACGGCTGGTACGAACCGTTTTCCATATCACTCTTTGATGGGTAGGTGCGAGTTTATATTTCTTTGTGCCGGCCATGGTTTGGGTGAAGGGGAAGGATGTGAAGCTGTATGATGATTATAACGAAACAGGACCAGTGTTTTAAAGTCTTAAGAATTTTGTTCTTAATGTCTGAATCCCAGGCTTCATAAAATTGCAGCCTCATTGATAATTTCATCAACATAGTTAAATATCATAAGGGCACCACTTGATGGATGGTTGTCATTTTATATTTCTTTGTACCAATCATGTTTTGTGAGGAGGGGGAAGTGTGATAATGTTAGCCAAACAGGAAAGGTATTTAAAGTCTTAAGAATTTCTGTCTTAATGTAATCCCACTTTATAAAATTGAAACCTCTTTGACAATCTCTTCCACAAATTTAAATATTATAAGGGCACCACTTGATGGATGGGTGTCATTTTACATTTCTTTGTACAAATCATTTTTCGTGAGGAGGGGGAAGTGTGATGATGTTAGCCAAACAGGAAAGGTATTTAAAGTCTTAAGAATTTCTGTCTTAATGTCTGAATCCCACTTTATAAAATTGCAACCTCTTTGACAATCTCTTCCACAAATTTAAATATTATAAGGGCACCACTTGATGGATGTGTGTCATTTTACATTTCTTTGTACTAATCTTTTTTTGCGAGGAGGGGGAAGTGTGATGATGTTAGCCAAACAGGGAAGGTATTTAAAGTCTTGAGAATTTCTGTCTTAATGTCTGAATCCCACTTGATAAAATTGCAACCTCTTTGACAATCCCTTCTTCGTCATTTTTAAACACCTTCTATATGGGCAGAGGAAGGCCAAGGAAATACAACACACCAGAAGATGTCCGTGAGGCACGCCGGCAATCCAACAACAGGTATTACGCAAAATCCAGGTACATCATTGCCTCCTCCCCAATATCATCCGAGTTCATAAATACACACATAGGTCCAAAAAATCAGTCCCTTCAGGTGAAATGATCCAGTCCGCAGAGAAAGAGATTGGGTCTGGGTGAGAATTCTTTGCACTCCAACTGCAATATTTTCTGAAGGAGTATCTATGTAGATCTGTCCAAGTCATTATGGAAGACAGCACCTCTAATACCTTCTTCTCATCTCCGGAGAACTATCAAAACCTTCCCATCCCTGTAATGGAGACCCAGATCGTTGTTGGCCTACGTCCCGCCACCCGCCGAGGCAAAAACGATTTGTGGCCACAACTGGACCTCATCTTTACGGAGATTCAGAGGTGGGAATTCGTCCGGGAATATAATGACCTTTCTGGCATCATTTGGGGACTCTGGAAGTATCATCAAAGTCGGGGATCGATGGAGAAATTTGAGGAGCATCTGAGTCAAGCTGTGACGGATGGGGAAATGTATATCCAACGGTTGACCGAGATGATATCGGGTCGACTGATGGACGATACGCTGATGGTGGATTTGAACGAGTGGAATGTGGAGATATCGCTTATGTACTCCCAGGTGCATAGGGCCATTGCATGGTCAAGCATCCGCCTGGATATGGTGAGGACAGGGTTGGTGGACCGGTATCCAGATATACTCCATCCGGGCCATCTTTCTCAGTAGTTGATGGCTAATACTGTAGCTCGTATCCAAACTATTCAATGTCATACAAAATGATGGCACAGTTAATCTTAGATATTCTTCTTCACCGGCTACTGTCCCTGTACACTGATCCCAAACATAATCTATAACCACCGGCGGTCAAATGCAATCCCGATGTAAAAGTGACAGGGGTGGGGTGGTAGCCATTTGGCATCAGATTTTCTGATCAGTTGACCCAGAATCAACAGGGATCGACCATTATATCTACTATCAGAAATATGCAGGAGCCTAGGTTGGATAAATGACGTGTTGGCCCATCCAATTCCATGACTACCCACAATGGAAACAGGTGTCCCGCTTTGGCCAACATCACACTTCAACCGCCACAGCCACCAACAAGCTTCTCCGATAATGTCTAACACATCCGAGCCCTCACAAGGAGTTGTGGAAGTCCTGAAAACCTTTCTGTCAAGGTTCCGTGATGCTCCCAAAAAACAACGTAGAGGGATTATTTCTGAGGCTACAAAGGCATCGGAGGCTCCCAGCATGATAAAGTCGGAAGTGGCCAAGCACAAGAAAGTAAGCAATACACATGTATTTATATATGAATGGTCAAGTTTTAATTCATGCAACTGGAAGGTGGTTAAAGCCTGGTTTTACAATCATGGGAGGAAAAATGCTGTCCGGGACCATGTGAACTATGTCAAGAAATGGTCTTTGAAGATGGTGGTGGACCATGTCAAAAAGGCGGAGGTGAAGGAACTCTGCCAGAAACAAACCGGTGCATCACCGGGCCAACCGGAATACCTCGCTGGGTATCAGACCGCCTTGAAAGAAATCGAGGACGGTCTTTCCGAGGTGGAGAAGGAGGAATATGAGAGGTTGGCCAAGGAATGGACCGGCCAATCCCCTCCAGAGGAAGTGCAACGGAGGTAAGCTGATCCGTCAAAATGATGAGAAAGCCTCTCACCGGTTTGTAGGACCGCCGAGCTGCATGGCGGAAGATATGTAAACGAATTTGCTCGGCAAATGTATCGTCAGCTGGGGATGAGGGTCCTGGTGCTCTCTGCACATGTAGATACTCAAGGCACAGTTTGTGTGTCCAGGTGAGTTAGCAACCAAATGATAAAATAAAGGGGCCTGATGCTTGTTAAACAAAGTCACGATTTCAACGATGCCTTAGATGGCAAATCTCTCTCTGAAGTTCGGCAAGGCTGGGAAGAAGAACCCATTATGCAGGAGTGGACACGGTATGCACAATCCCAGATGGGTGAGGCCGAACCTTCTCTCCATCCCCAAACACCTACTGATGGAATGGTAGGCGAGGATCTCCAGGAGGGTGACAGGGAAATACCAGCAAAAAAGAAGAAAACTCCGGCCGTCCTTCTAGAGCTGGACGAGGATGGAAAACCTGTGTTGCCTGATCCCGATTTCAATGGAGGAATGAGGGTTGAATCCCTCTGCTCGGTGGTCCGGCAGTTCATCGTTGCACATTATCGTAAGTTATTTGTACCTCTCCATATTTGCATCACCTTCATTGAAATTCAACAGGCATTGCATCCGGCAGCCAAAAGATCGTCGTTCCCTGGGGAGCATTGATGGGAAGAGAAGATGAATATGTCTCTTCGGAATATGTTCCTTCAAATTTCAGATTCGCCGAGCCGTCGAAGTTGAGCAAGGTCGAAGCTAGGGATTTGTTGAAGTTTTGGTATGACAGGCAGGCGGATCCAAAAATCAAGACCGTATTCAAGTTCAAGAAGATCAAGGGGAAATCCGGAGATCCAGTGGACATCGTGAAAGCTTCAACGATTGCTGGTGGAAAGAAGAAGACGAAGACCGGTGGCCGGGCGGCAAAGGGGAAGCAACCAGCACCAATCTCCTCATCGGAGGAGGAAGCGTCGTCAGAGGAATCATCGGAGGATGAGTCCAGTGACGATTCGTCCAATTTGGAGGGAGATCCACCAGCCGATGGTCACGATGATTTGCAGGACGAGGAGGAGGACGAGGAGGAGGAGGAAGACGAGGAGGAGGTGGAGGATGAGCTCCGTGGTCCCATCGAATTGCCCTTCTCCGCCGTCCGAAAGCAATACGGCGTGGCCACATCTGCCTCTGGATCCCGTCCAAGGCCGAAAGCAAAGTCCACTTCCAAGGGCCGTCATCAGCCAAACACAGGCCCTCAGTATGAGCCACGAGAGACCCGGGGCAAGAAACGTGGAGTGACAGATGGGGAAGAGGAGAGACCTCGCAAACGGAAGAGGAACGGTGGAATCACCGACAAGAAAGGCCCCCCAATCGGCGTGTCAAAAGATCATCCCACTGTGCGTAGAGGACGGAGCAGGAAGTAGGATGAACCATTGTGTAGAATGCAATTCAATGGATGTAGCTAGAACAGACCCAATGAACATTTCTATTCATGTTACAATTTCTGTATATCTTTTACTCCACCCAGCAAATGTACTTCCCAACCTTCTCTGCACATTCTCTCTCATATAATAGGCAAGGCACACTCGGTCACCATCTGCCTCCGATACCCCATGCCTCAGAATTCTACCACAAAGAGATATGATAGTACCTGAATTGTAGGGAAACCTAAGACCGACCCCTGGCAACTCAAACATGGCAGACTGGTATGGGCCGACTGTAGTTAGTATATCGTACCAAGGAGGAGATGACCGGTCCCGGTGACGGGGCGTTTCTCGGTTGCTGAGTATCTGGACCGCATTGAAAACGGAGATCCAGATGGCTAGGACGGCAATGAGTGGCTCCCGTTCGCCCATCTTCTCAATGGCGGACCGGCCCATCAAATACTGGTCCGGATGAACGACCCTCAAAACTGCGCTGATGAGGGCAGATGATTCCGCGATGTCGCAGAGCCAGGCCCGGCCGCCTGTGTTAGAGTTCTCCAGTTTCAAACTTGCGGAAGGTTTAAGATCATCTTCCTCGGTCTGACATCCGTTAAATATATGGAAGGAATAGTCATACGATATATATAATGAATTACCCACATCATGTCCTTGTTCGAACCATCCTGGAGAGAGATTGACACATCCCGAATGGGTGGTCGTGCAATCCTCCGGTGGTTTGAACAGCATCTCCAATGACCTCCAGCTGCCGTCCTTCTTACCACCATTGAAGAATGGCTGGAGATGCTTTGTTGCATTCCAAATGGTGTGCTGCAACACATGTGAGACCAGTTTGTTCGGTGATTGAATCAACGGACCGTACCTGGCGGTGCTCAGTCAGCGCATTAGGCAGATACCAATAAAGGATTGCCATTGAAGCATCGGACAGGCTGCATGGCGTCTGCACAACTGGGTAGGGTGTGGCGAACAGAGGTGGAAACATGCGTTCCATTTGATCTTCAACGGGGCCGTTGAAGCCATTTGGCCGCGGCGGCAGCAGGTCGTTGTATTCTCCAGCGGACCATGGCACATTAACTTGAACAGATAGCCGATCAATGAACGGAATGAATATACAATGGACGTGGACCGACTGGGATTGCAATATGCATCTGCCAGCACAGTAGAAAGCTGTTCGCATTCCGCCATTAATGATAATGGGATATTGGATGGGGCCAACACGGCCGCTGCCGCCGCTGTACCTGGGCTCCGATTAACTACTTTGGCCATGTATAAGGCATACAGATAATCTGATATAATATGCATCTGCTCCAAACTAACTGGAATGAACAAGGCAGACATGATGGTTATGTATATCGCAACGTCTTACCTTTGTATATCGGACATTATTGGGACTTGTGATTCTCTGGCGATATTTGAGATTTAGAATCTGGTAGAAAACAGAATAGGATTATGTACAGAAGTCAGCGGCATAGGAGGTATCGTTCCAAATTCAACATGATCATTTGGATTGATTCACCGCCGCCACAACGTCTCCTTTTGTACTGTGGTGCTGCGCATTCCCTGTAGAATGCATGTTTTCTTACCAGTGATGAAGCCCCTTGCAATAACTCTGAAAACACCCAACGGTGGTCAGTCAATGTGGCGGCGGGCGGGCGTGAGCCATTGCTGCGGCGGTCTGACATTGCAGCGGCGGTCAGCCGATCCAGCGGCGGTCAGGCATCGCAACGGCGGTCTGACAATGTTGGCTGTTTGCCCTTCCGGTTGGATGCCAGCGGAATAACTGGGAATGAAATTGAAAATTTTAAATATAGTTTGGACGAGTGCTATATTGAACCATTAGACATTTCATTAAGCCGAACTTAAAGGCGATAAATTATAAAACTAAAACAGATTGGTATTGGTATGGGTAATGGTTACAGAGGATGTTTAAAATGATGGGATGGATTGTGTTTTAATCCTTCTTGATGTTCCATACGGTTTTTCTTGATGGATGGTATTTCTGCGTTAGATGAAAGAAGGTCTGCCATTGCAGTAGCGGTCTGCCATTCCAGCGGCGTTCTGCCATTCCAGCGGCAGTCTGCTATTCCAGCGGCGGTCTGACATCACTGCTGCGTGCTGCCATCTCTCCGGCCCTCTGCCTTTGCTGCGGCCCTCAGCCGTCGCTGAAGCGTTCCGCCGTCGCTGCAGCGTTCCGCCGTCGCTGCAGCGTTCCGCCGTCGCTGCAGCGCTCCGCCGTCGCTGCTGCGCTCCGCCGTCGCTGCTGCGTTCCGCCGTCGCTGCTGCGCTCCGCCGTCGCTGCTGCGTTCCGCCGTCGATGCTGCGCTCCTCCGTCGCTGCTGCGCTCAGCAGGCGCCGCTGCGCTCAGCAGTTGCCGCTGCGCTCAGCCGTTGCCGCTGCGCTCAGCAGGTGCCGCTCCGCTCAGCAGGTGCCGCACCGCTCAGCAGGTGCCGCAGCGCTCAGCCGTTGCGGCAGCGCTCAGCCGTTGCTGCAGCGCTCAGCCGTTGCTGCAGCGCTCAGCCGTTGCTGCAGCGCTCAGCAGGTGCTGCAGCGCTCAGCCGGTGCTGCAGCGCTCAGCCGGTGCTGCAGCGCTCAGCCGTTGCTGCAGCGCTCTGCCGTTGCTGCAGCGCTCAGCCGTTGCTGCAGCACTCTGCCGTTGCTGCAGCGCTCTGCCAATGCTGCAGCGCTCAGCCAATGCTGCAGCGCTCAGCCAATGCTGCAGCGTTCAGCCAATGCTGCAGCGCTCAGCCAATGCTGCAGCGCTCAGCCAATGCTGCAGCGCTCAGCCAATGCTGCAGCGCTCAGCCAATGCTGCCGCGCTCAGCCAATGCGGCG
>WNFK01213716.1_pt1 | contig 12562 bp, 13 predicted proteins | sample 5400281 | NCBI WGS metagenome assembly WNFK01 (sample SAMN13153350, study PRJNA577476) | soil metagenome | isolation source: 20 cm soil on Douglas fir-dominated hillslope | place: USA:California | collected 2013-09-17
CTCTGCGGCGACCGCGTGCGCATCCAGGGCCGGCTCGCCGACGGGCGCCTGGCCGAGGCCCGCTGGACCGGCGACTGCTGCGCGATCTGCGCGGCCTCCGCCGACCTGCTGCTCGAGGCCGCGCTCGGCCAGCCGGTCGGGTTCGCGCAGGCGCAGACCCCGTCGAGCCTGCTGGAGCGGCTCGATTCCGATATCCGGCCGTCACGGATGAAGTGCGTGACGCTCCCGCTGACCGTCCTGCAGGAGGCCCTCAGCGGTCGGGAGGTGACGCGATGAACCTGGGCGAGAAGACCCGCCGTGATTTTCCGATCCTCTCCCGCGTGGTGAACGGATTCCCGCTCGTCTACCTGGATTCGGCGGCCTCGAGCCAGAAGCCGCTCGCGGTGATCGAGGCGATCTCGGACTACTACAAGACGAGCCACGCCAACGTGCACCGCTCCATCCACACCCTGGGCGAGGAGGCGACCGAGCGGTACGAGGCGGCCCGCGACGCGGTGCGCGCCTTTGTGGGCGCCCGGAGCCGCGAGGAGATCATCTTCACGCGCGGCACCACCGAGGGAATCAACCTGGTGGCCCAGGCGGTGGGGCGGACGCTCGCGCCCGGCGACGAGATCATCGTCAGCGAGCTCGAGCATCACTCGAACCTGATCCCGTGGCAGATGGCCTGCCGCGACCGCGGCGTGGTGCTGCGGGCGATCCCGGTGATCGGGGAAGGGTATCTCGATCTCGAGGCCTTCGACCACCTGCTCTCGCCGCGCACGCGCGTGGTGGCGGTCGCCCACGTCTCGAACGTGCTCGGCACCATCAACCCCGTCGCTCAGATCGTGGAGCGGGCGCACCGGGTCGGCGCCCTCGTGCTGCTCGACGGGGCCCAGGCGGTCCCGCATCTCCCGCTCGACCTGCAGGCGCTCGGCGCCGACTTCTACGCCTTCTCCGGCCACAAGATGCTCGGGCCCACCGGCGTCGGCGTGCTCTACGGACGCCGCGAGGTGCTGGACAAGCTCGAGCCCGCCTGGGGCGGGGGCGAGATGATCAAGGAGGTCTGGATCGACCACGCGCAGTGGAACGACCTGCCGTGGCGCTTCGAGCCGGGGACGCCCCCGATCGCGGAGGCGGTGGGGCTGCACGCGGCCTGCGAGTACCTCGGCAAGCTCGGCATGAGCGAGGTGCTGGCCCACGAGCAGGCCCTCGTCGCCCAGTGTCTGGACGCGCTCGGGCGCATCGAGGGCGTCACGCTCTACGGCCCGCGGAATCCCGAGATGAAGGGCGCGGTGGTCGCCTTCAACGTGGAGGGCCTGCACCCCCACGACGGCGCCGCGCTGCTCGATCAGCAGGGAATCGCGGTGCGCGCGGGCTTCCACTGCGCCCAGCCGCTGATGCGGCGCCTCGGCATCGCGGGCACGCTGCGCGCAAGCTTCTCGGTCCACTCGACCGCGAGCGAGATCGAGCGCCTGGCCGCGGCGGTCGCGACCCTGCGCGGCACGCTCTAGCCGGCCCGCGGGCGCGAGCCGCTTCCCATGGACCCGTCCCGCGAGCACCCGAAGCAGCGCGACGGGTTCTCGTCCCCCCGCTTCGCCCAGCCGGCCACCTTCATGCGGTTGCCGCACGTGGAGTCACCCGCGGGGCTCGACGTGGCCCTCTGCGGCATCCCCTTCGACGGCGGCTGCTCCTACCGATCGGGCGCGCGCATGGGCCCGCGCCACGTGCGCGAGCAGTCCTCGCTGATCCGGCCGTGGAACTCGGCCCTCCGGGTGCACCCCTTCGAGCGGCTCCGGGTCGCCGACTGCGGCGACGTGGACGCGGTGCCGGTCTCGATCGAGGCGACGTTCGCAGCCATCGAGCGGACCCTGGCGCCGGTGGTGGAGGCCCGCGCGGTGCCGCTCTGCGTGGGCGGCGATCACACCGTGACCCTGGCGGTGCTGCGCGCGCTCGCGAAGCGCCACCGCCGGATGGGCCTCGTGCACTTCGACGCGCACCCGGATACCTGGGACCGCTACTTCGGCCTGCCCTACTACCACGGGAGCACCTTCCGCCGCGCGATCGAGGAGGGCCTCATCGACGGCGCGCGCTCGATCCAGGTGGGCATCCGCGGGCCGCTCTACGGCCCCGAGGACTTCGACTTCCACCGGGAGCACGGCTTCGAGGTGATCCGGATCGAGGACGTCAAGGACCGCGGCGTCGCGTCCGCGGTCGAGCGGCTGCGGCGCCTCGAGGGCGGCGGACCCGTCTACGTCTCCTTCGACGTGGACGCGTGCGATCCGGCCTACGCGCCGGGGACGGGGACGCCGGAGGCGGGCGGGCTCACGTCCTACGAGGCCCTGGGCCTCGTGCGCGGCCTGCGCGGCATCGAGCTGGCCGGGGGCGACATCGTGGAGGTGTCGCCGCCCTACGACGGACCCGGGGCCATCACCGGCGTGCTCGCGGCCAACCTGCTCTTCGAGCTGCTCTCGATCGTCGCGCTCGCCCGCTAGGGCGCGTCCCCGCGTGCTAAGATGACGCCCGTGAGATCGGCCAAGCACCGGCCTCTCCCGGTCATCGTCGCCATCCTGCTGGCTTCCGCCGCGCTGTTCTCCATCGCCGGCCCGGCCTCCGCGGCCGCGCCGGTGTCGCTGATCGAGCTCGACTCCGCGATCACCCCGGTCACGGTCCGCCTGCTGGCGGGCGCGATCGAGCGGGCGCACGCGGAAGGCGCCCAGGCCCTCATCGTGCAGCTCAACACGCCGGGCGGGCTCGAGCGGTCCATGCGCTCGATGGTGCAGAGCATCCTGGCCTCGCCGATCCCGGTGATCGTCTACGTGGCCCCCGGGGGCGCCCGCGCCGCCTCCGCCGGCGTCTTCATCACGATGGCCGCGCACGTGGCCGCGATGGCGCCCGCGACCAACATCGGCGCCGCGCACCCGGTGGCGGTCGGCGGCGGCGGCGACAAGGAGATGATCAAGAAGGTCGAGAACGACGCGGCCGCCTTCGCCCGCACCATCGCGGTCGAGCGCGGGCGCAACGCGGGGTGGGCCGAGCAGGCGGTGCGCTCGTCGGTCTCGGCCACCGAGCGCGAGGCGGTCAAGCTCAAGATCGTGGACCTGGTGGCCGAGAGCGTGCCGGATCTCCTCGCGAAGATCGACGGCCGGACCGTGAAGACCCCGAAGGGCCAGGTCACGCTCGCCACCAAGGACGCGCCGGTCAACATCATCGAGGTGCGCTTCCGCGACCGGTTCCTGGCCCTGATCTCGGATCCCAACATCGCCTACCTGCTGATGATGGCGGGCATGCTCGGCATCTTCTTCGAGCTCTCCAACCCGGGCGCGATCCTGCCCGGCGTCATCGGCGGCATCTGCCTGATCCTGGCCTTCTACGCCTTCCAGAGCCTGCCGGTGAACTGGGCCGGCCTCCTGCTGCTCCTCTTCGGGGTGGTGCTGCTGATCGCCGAGGTCAAGGTGGTCAGCCACGGCGTCCTCGCGGTCGGCGGCGTGGTCGCCATGCTCATCGGCTCGCTCATGCTCTACGACTCACCCGAGACGACCGGCGTCCGGCTCTCCTGGTACGTGGTCATCCCCACGGTGGGCACGACCGCGGCGCTGGTCTTCTTCGCGGTGTCCATGGGCATTCGCGCGCTCTACCGGCCCTCGGTGACCGGCGAGTCCGCCATGGTGGGGCGGCTCGGGGTGACGCGCTCGGCCCTGGCCCCCGAGGGACAGGTGTTGATCGACGGCGAGCTGTGGCGGGCGGTGAGCCAGGACGGAGCGGTGGCGGCGGGCGAGCCGGTCCAGGTCGCGGCCATCGACGGCCTCACCCTCAAGGTCACCCGGTCCACGCAACGCCCCTAGCACTCCCAGGAGGCCGCACATGGAAGGCGTCCAGCTCCTCTTCGGCATCATCCCGGTCGCGATCATCCTGCTCTACATGTTCTTCTCCTCGTTCCGCATCCTGCGCGAGTACGAGCGGGGCGTGATCTTCCGGTTTGGCCGGCGGACCAACGCGATCTTCAACCCCGGAGGCGACGGCACCGGCCCCGGCCTCGTGCTCCTGATCCCGTTCATCGACAAGATGGTGAAGGTGAGCCTCCGCACGATCACCATGGACGTGCCGCCCCAGGACGTGATCACGCGCGACAACGTCTCGGTGAAGGTGAACGCGGTGATCTTCTTCCGCGTGCTCGACGCGGCCAAGGCGGTCATCAGCGTGGAGGACTATCTCTACGCGACCTCCCAGATGGCGCAGACCTCGCTCCGCAGCGTGCTCGGCCAGCAGGAGATGGACGACCTCCTCGCCGGGCGCGAGAAGATCAACGAGGAGCTGACCCGCATCATCGACCAGCACACGAGCCCGTGGGGCGTCAAGGTGGCGGCGGTGGAAGTCAAGAACGTGGACCTGCCGCAGGACATGCAGCGCGCCATGTCCAAGCAGGCCGAGGCCGAGCGCGAGCGACGCGCCAAGGTCATCAACGCGGAGGGCGAGTTCCAGGCCGCGGCCAAGCTGGGCGAGGCGGCCGAGGTCCTGATGCGCTTCCCGATCGCGGTCCAGCTCCGGTATCTGCAGACCATGCGCGAGGTCGCATCGGAGCGGAACACCACCACCTTCTTCCCGCTGCCGCTCGACCTGTTCACCCCGCTCCTCCGCGCGTTCGGAGCGGATTCGCAGGCCCCCAAGAGCTGAGCCGGGCGGGCTGTCGTCCAGCTTGTCGGGCGGGGGACACCCGAGTACAATGGGCCGGTCTGACGGGGGGTTAGCTCAGTTGGGAGAGCGCGGCGTTCGCAACGCCGAGGTCGAGGGTTCGACTCCCTTACCCTCCACCATCTTAAGCATCACGCACTCAGACGACGGATGGCGCTGATGGTTGCGCCGGGCTGCGTTTGGGTGCGGGACCGGGCTCATTGGGGCCGGTCGCTCGAGCCCGCGGCGACGCGTCTCGGACGGCCGGCCCTTCGGCCACCACCTCACACCGGCCCCCGATGTACGGACTTCCCAGGACGCCACTGGGCGGCGTCAGAAACGCGTTACGAGAGGTACTGATCCAGCGCGATGACGGCGGCCTCGTGCCGGTCAGGCTGCACGTGGCCGTAGGTGTCTCATCCCCTTCGGGCGATGGCCGGACGCCTCGGCCCACACCCGGTACGCGTCAGCCTACCGCTGCTCTCCGGGGTTGGTCTAGCTCGACTTGGCCTGACCGGATGGGCGCTACCGGCCCCGCCCGTGACCTTTTCCGTGCCCCTTTCCCGGGTGGTCATCCCCGTCGCGCTCCTTCCATTCCCGCTTGTCAGCCCACTCTGGGCCCCAATCCTCCCGCCAGCGCGGCGCATGCTTGCGGTCCCACTTATTCCAATGACCGGGCGGGACGTGGTAGTACTGCACCGGCACCATCAGGACGGGCCGGGGCACGAACTGCGGACCAACGACCACCCACGGGCCGTTGTGCCCCCTGCTGACGTGCCAGCCCCCGTTGGCGAACGCCCAGTACTGCCCGCCGTAGAGGAAGAGATTGACGGGAGCGGCAGGAGCCGGCACGTACCTCACCTCAGGGACTTGAGGCACGATGACCAACTGGGGCGGTGCGGGAAGGTGAATGCCGATGTCCACGTGCACCTGGGCGTGGGCCGGTGCGACAAGCGCGAACACAAACAGCGCGACGATCAAGGCGGACATGAGTGCCCTCCTGTCGCCTATTTTCGCGCATGACACCATTTTAATTGGCCCTCGATTTTGCCGCTCGCTGCACCCGCGGTGCTTCTGCAGAAAGGCGTCGAGGACGGCTAGCAGCTCGGGCGCTACTCAATCACCCGATCACCTCGCTGTAAGAGCGACTGGGGGATCGTCAGGCCGAGCGCCTTGGCGGTCTTGAGGTTGATGACCAGCTCGAACTTCGAAGGCTGCTCGACCGGCATGTCCGCAGGGTTGTTACCTTGCAAGACTTTGTGCACAAACGACGCCACGCGCCGGTACAGGTCGTGAGCGTCGTAGCCATACGCCATGAGGCCACCGGCTTCAGCGAACGAACGCTGGTTCGTGGACGCCGGTAGGCGATGCTTGAGCACGAGATCGGCGACATGTTTGGTGGAAAAAGTCGCCTGCATCACGACAGCATCGGCGCGCCCTTTCTTCAGGGCCGCGAAGGCCGCGTCGATCTCGCCCACTTCTCGGAGCATCAAAATAGGGTTGATCTCAATGCCGCTGACGCGGCCCGCAAGCTGGACCTGATCGACGAACGGCTTGGAGAACGCATCGGCAGCGTAGCCGAGAGCAGCGACCCGGCGCACGGACGGAAGCATCTCGTGCAGCAGTCCCACACACTTGCCCTGCAACTCCGCCCCTAGAATCGACACGCCAGTGAGGTTTCCGCCCGGTCTCGCCAGGCTCGGCACGATACCCGTTCCGACCGCATCGCCCGTCAGAAAGACTATGGGAATCTCGCTCGTGGCCCGCTTGGCCGCGAGCGCGCCGGGCGTGAACACGGCCACGATGACGTCACCTTTGAGAGCGATCAACTCCGCGGCGAGGCTAGGGAGCAGATCGAGCTTTCCGTCCGCCGATCGGACGGCGATCTCCCCGTCCAGCACGAGCGTCGGCGGCGCGAGCCCGGCCACCGCGGCGGCCAGCTCCGGGAATCGCCGCGCGCCAACCGTCGACCTTCTCCTCGTAGACCCAGCCGGCGCGATGGAAGGGGCGCGGCACTTCGGTCGCGGCCATCGGGGTCTTGATGATCGGCAGGGGAGCTGCCACCGGGAGAGTATACGTAGCCCCGGCGCGCGCCAGCAGCACCGCGGCCTATTCGGCCCGGGGCGGGCCCGTGGCTCGTCACGCCATGGGATCGTCTCGGCGCTCGCATCCCGGAATGGCGAGGATCAGATCCGGCCCGTACGCTGAGGCGGGCGTTCGGTAGCCGACCGGTGCCGCGCCTGCCAGCACCCGCGCGGTGATCTCGAGCGCGGCGAGCGCGGTCAGCGTGTAACCCTCCGGCGTGCGGAGACGGCTCACCGCTCGGCGCCCTGCCGGATCGACCACCTCGCCCCAGAGGTAGCTCGCGCCCCGAGCGCGGTCCTCGTCCGAAGGCCCGGCGGGGCCCGCCTGCGCGCCCGCCTTGAGCACCCGCTGCACGAGCGCATTCCCGAGCAGCGGCGCCAGCGCGCCGGCGACGGCGACCCCGAGGCGCATGCGGGCAGGCATGGCCATGTACACGGTAATGTCGGGAATCGCCGTGGAGTGATAGGCGGTCGCCACATCACCCCACGGCATCGCGACGGCCGTCTCCGGCCCTCGCCCAAAGTCGATCACGCGCGTCTCATGCCCGAGGCTGATGGACGTCAGGCGGCCGGCCCGGCGCACGAGGCCACCGCGGTGCAGGTTCTCGATCATTGTCGCTGCCGTGCCGTGCGATATCTGGGTCAAAGCGGAGATCGCGAGCGACAGGCGTGTCGCCGTGGGCAGCCGCCGCTTGAGATGCGCGGCGAGACAATCGGACGGCACGACATCAAAGCCGACGCCTGGCATCAGCATGATGCCCGCCCGCCGGGCCTCGGCGTCGCGCGCTGCGCACGCCTCGAACACCGTCACCTCGCCCGTGATGTCGAGATACGTGACGCGGTTGCGCAAACAGGCGTCGACCATGGAGCGTGACGTGTGCGCGAATGGCCCCGCGCAGTGGAGCACGGCCCGGACCCCCGCGAGCCCGCGATCGACCGCGGCGGGATCGCCGAGATCGAACACCCTTGCCTCGAGCCTGAGCGCGGCGGCGACCTTCTCCACGTCCAGCGCGTTCCGGCCGGCGAGGATGGGCCGCTGGTCACGCTCGACGGCGTATCGCGCGATCAAGTGTCCGGTGTAGCCGTTCGCGCCGTAGATCAGGTAGCCGGATCCCGCGCTGTCCTTCATTCGATTGAGTATACGCGGTGGCTCCTTGGGGCGAGGCGCGCCGGCCGCGAGGTAGGCAATTCTGCCCGACGGGCAGATTCGTGGGCCATAGAAGGGCTACTCTCTCAGCCGGACACACCAAGCGTTCGAGACGCGAGATTCTGGGAATAGCTGCTAACGCGCCAGACGAACCGTGGGCTCCGACGCTCCGGGCGACGGAGATTACGTGCCCAGAGGGCAGGGCGGAACGAAAGGTAAAATCGTCGGGAGGGTGAGCGAGACCGCCCGGTAAGTTCAGACGGACCGCGACATGCTTGCCGTCCTTTTGTCGCCGCGCCGCGAAATTTTTCGGTTCGATCAGACCGACGACCATTGGAGGGCGAGGGGACCGGGGCGCAAGGTGGCCAACGCCGGGGCACCAAGTAGAGGGGGGACTCCGGGTGACCTCGATCGGTCGGCCGGGAGGGAGGGGTCACGGAAGGTGCGCGGGCGCGGTTGCGCCGGGTCGCGGCGGTTGCGGATCGTGGCCACCGTAGGGCAGGGAAGGCCCGGGCTAGTCCACCCACTGGCGTGCATCTGCGCGCGGTGGCGAGGGCCACGGCATACGACTCCCTTACCCTCCACCACTTAGAAGCTCAGCCATCTGCACGCCACGAACGCGAAGTTGTGGCGCGGGGTGGCGTCACCGGATGTCGAAGGGCCGGGACGAGCGCAGGGGCTCCCCGGCCCTTCGTCGTTCCCGCCCCGCTCAGCTAGTCTCGCCGGCGCGCCGGCCCGCTGCGCCGACGTGGCCGCCATCACGTCGCTGGCCGAAAAGCTCTGCAGTGTCGGGGGCCGGGTCCCGCGATCAGGGCGCCTTGCCGATCAGATCCAGCACCCGGCCGGCCCGCAGTACGGTCACCGTGATCGCCGCGCCCGGGGCCAGCTTCTGCATGTGGTCCCGCATGCGCTGGTAGTCCGCGAGGTTCCCGGTAGGGATGCCGTCCACCGCGAGCAGGATGTCGCCACCGACCACCAGGGTCTGGCCGTCGATGACCGCGGTCCGGTTGCCGCCGCGAATCCCGGCGCTCTCGGCGGGGGAACCCTTGGCCACCGTCTTGATCAGGAAACCCTCGGGCTGGGGCACGTTGAAGATGGCGGCGAGGTCGCCCGAAAGGGTGTGGCCCTCGAGGCCGCTCCAGATCGAGCGCCGGGCCAGGAGGAGCTCCCGGGCGGTATTGATCGTCACCACGAACCCAAGCCCCTCGCTGCCGCCGCCCTTCGAGATGTTGTGGCTCACGATCCCGACCACCTCGCCGGCCAGGTTGAACATGGGGCCGCCCGAGTTGCCGGTGTTGATCGTCGCGTCGGTCTGGAGGAACTCGGCCAGGGGAAAGGCGCGATACACCGTGTTCGGCGCCCAGCGCGCGCTGACGTAGCCCACGCTCAGCGAGTACGACAGCCCATACGGCGCGCCCACCACGAGCACCTGGTCGCCCACGCGGACCGCGCTCGAGTTGGCGAGGCGGGCGACCTTGACGCCCGCGGGCACGCGATCGAGCTGGAGCAGCGAGAGGTCGGCGGCGGGTTCGGATGCGACGACGCGCGCGGGCACGGTCTCGCCTCCGATGAACTCCACGTGGATCTCGTCCATCGCCTGGACGACGTGGGCCGCGGTCATGATCTTGCCGTCCGCGGAGATGAGCACGCCGGACCCGATCTCGCCGAAGCGGACCTGACCCGATTCCACCACGTCTCGACCGCGGGAGCGGACCACCACCACGGAGGGGCTCACCCGCCGGAAGACGTCGCCCACCGCCTGGGCCCCGGCCGGCGCGGGCGGCGCGAGCGTGACGAGAGTGGCGAGCAGGAGCAGCGCGATGAGCCGAGCGATCATGCCGGGCCTCCTCGTCAGGACGTTCGCGATCTGGTGGACGGATCTTCCCACCCTCGCCCGGTTTCGGCTACCCTGACCAGCGAGCGGCGAGACTCCGCGCGGCTGAAGCGAGGCGGGAAGGCGGGGAGGGAGAAGCTAGGCGCTCTTGGCGGCGCGGCCGGGCTTGGGCGGGCACATCTTGTGGCGCCAGACCGACCCGAGCTTCACGTGGTTGCCGTTCTTCCGGATGCGCAGCTTGCACTTGGGACAGGTGCCCATTTCGCTCTCCTCCAGCGAGGGATTCGCCGACACGATGGCGTTGCGTGAAGGATTATACACGAGCCGGGAGGCCCCGTGACCGAGACCTGCGTCTTCTGCCGCATCGCCGCGAAGGAAAGCCCCGCCGAGATCGAGTACGAGGACGACGAGGTCCTCGCGTTCCGGGATCTCTACCCCAAGGCGCCGATCCACGTGCTGATCGTCCCGAAGCGCCACATCGAATCGATCGCGCGGCTCGAGCCCGGCGACGCCCTGGTCGTCGGCCGGTGCCTTCAGGTGGCGCGGCTCCTGGGCGAGCGCACCGGCTACGCCGAGCGCGGATACCGTCTGTCCTGCAACACCGGGCCGGAAGGCGGGCAGGTGGTCTACCACCTGCACTTCCACTTCACCGCCGGCCGACGGTGATCCACGTCCGCGGGCTCCGCAAGGACTATCCGGGCGGCTCGCGCGCGCTGGACGGCGTCGACCTGGACATCGCGCCGGGCGAGTTCGTGGCCCTCATCGGGCCGAGCGGGGCGGGGAAATCCACCCTGCTGCGCTGCCTGAACGGCCTCGTGATCCCGACCGCCGGCCTCGTGCGGATCGGCGATGAGGCGGTGACCGACGCCGCCCCCGAGACGCTGCGGCGCGTGCGCGCGCGCATCGGCTTCGTGTTCCAGCAGTTCAACCTCCAGCGCCGGCTCACCGTGCTCGAGAACGCGCTGCTCGGCGGGCTCGCCCGCGCCTCCCGCTGGCGATCTCTGGTCGGCTGGTTCCCGGCCGCCGAGATCTCGAGAGCCCACGCCATCCTCGCGCGGGTGGGTCTCGACGGCCTCGCCGACCGCCGGGTGGACACGCTCTCGGGCGGCCAGCAGCAGCGCGTGGCCATCGCCCGGGCGCTGCTCCAGGAGCCGGCGGTGATCCTGGCCGACGAGCCGATGTCGAGCCTCGACCCCGCGCTGGCCCACACCGTGATGGAGTTCCTGCGCCGGATCAACCAGGAGGACGGCATCACGGTGGTGGCGTCGCTCCACGTGCTCGAGCTCGCCCAGGCCTACGGGCGACGCGTGATCGGGCTGAGCCGGGGCCGCGTGGTCCACGACGGACCGCCCGAATCGCTGGACACCGCGGCGACCGCGCGCATCTTCGGGAGCGGCCCCGCGTGAGTCGCGGCAACCGCTGGGCGGCGTGGGCCGTCATCCTGGGCGCGATCGCGTGGTCCGCGGTGGAGACCGAAGTCTCGCTGCCCCGCATGATCGAGGGCCTTCCGTTCATGTGGGACTTCCTGCGCCGGATGGTCCCGCCCGATCTCTCGGTGCTGGGGAACGCGCTGCGCGGAGCGATGGAGACCATCCAGATCGCGGTGGTCGGCACCGCGGTGGCCGCGCTGCTCGCGCTGCCGATGGGTTTCGCGGCCGCGCGCAACGCCGCCCCGGCCTGGCTCTTCTACTTGGCGCGCGGCCTGCTCAACGTCTTCCGCGCGGTGGACACCCTCGTCTACGCCCTGTTCTTCGTGGCCGCGGTCGGGCTCGGCCCGTTTCCCGGCGTGCTGGCCGTGATGGTCTACACGGCCACCGTGCTGGCGAAGCTGTACTCGGAGGCGATCGAGGCCATCGAGCCGGGGCCGGTGGAGGCGGTGCGGGCGACGGGCGCCACGACGCTCCAGGTCCTACGCTGGGGCGTGCTGCCGCAGCTCGTCCCGCAGTTCCTGTCCTTCACCCTGTATCGCTTCGAGACGAATATCCGGGCGGCCGCGGTCCTAGGCTTCGTGGGGGCGGGCGGCATCGGCTTCTACATCCAGACCTACCTGCGGCTCCTGAACTATCCCGCGGCGGCCACCGTGCTGCTCGTGCTGATCGGCCTGGTCACGATCGTGGACTTTGCGTCGTCCCGGCTCCGGGCGCGCCTCGTGTAGGCAAAAAGAAACGGCCCCGGGGGATCGCCCCGGGGCCGGTCGTTGCGTTGTCGAACTGCTACTTCTTCAGCATCTCCATCGCCGCCTTGGCCTTGTCGGTCGCCAGCGACGAGTTCCCGGCCTTGCAAGCCGCCTCGGCCTCGGTCACGAGACCAGAAGCCTTCTTGAAGTCGGCGGAGCGGGGAGCCTGCACATCCTGGGCACGCGGGGCCTGGACATCCTGCGCCCGGGGCGCCTGGATGTTCTGACCGCGCGGGGCCTGCACGTCCTGGGCCCGAGGAGCCTGGATGTTCTGACCGCGAGGAGCCTGCACATCCTGGCCACGCGGCGCCTGGATGTCCTGACCGCGAGGAGCCTGCACGTCCTGACCACGCGGCGCCTGAATGTCCTGGCTGCGCGGGGCCTGAACGTCCTGCGACCGAGCACCCGCCAGCGAGCGCGGGGCCTGTACGTCCTGGCTACGCGGAGCCTGCACGTCCTGCGACCGGGCACCCGCCAACGAGCGAGGCGCCTGAACGTCCTGGCTCTTCGCGGTCTGCGTCAGCATCGCCTTCGCCGACGCCACCTCGGCAGGGCAGGACGTGGTCTGCGCCATCCCGACCGTGGCCGAGAGGGAGAAGACCGTCACTACACTCATCGTCGCTGCAAGGAACTTTCTCATCGTCGTTTCCGTCCTTTCTGACTGCGTTTCTGAC
>WNFK01014726.1_pt1 | contig 12561 bp, 12 predicted proteins | sample 5400281 | NCBI WGS metagenome assembly WNFK01 (sample SAMN13153350, study PRJNA577476) | soil metagenome | isolation source: 20 cm soil on Douglas fir-dominated hillslope | place: USA:California | collected 2013-09-17
GCCGGACTTTTTCCGGCGGGTGCGGATGGCCGACGGTCATGATGTGATAGCCTTGGCGTCCCGCCCATCCAAGACCTTCGGCGGAAGTGCCGGCCACCCAGATTGGCGGATGGGGCTGCTGCATGGGCCGCGGGTAAAGTGACAGTTCATCGAATTGCCAGAACTCGCCTTTGTGGCCGATCCGCGTATTGCCCCAGGTCTTGAGGATGACGTCGATCGCCTCTCGAAGCCGTTGGCGGTCATTTTCCCTCGTGACGCCGAACACCTTATAGTCCATCTCGGTGTTGCCCGAGCCAATGCCGAACTCCAGCCTACCGCCGGAGATCGCGTCGACCATCGCGTAATCTTCGGCGCTGTGGAGAGGATGGCGCAACGGCAGGATCGCAATGCACGGACCGAGATGAATTTTCGAAGTGCGCGCGGCGGCTGCGGCAAGCAACACTGCAGGGTTGGCGATCGGCCCGCCATAGCCGAGAAAATGGTGCTCGTTGAACATGAAACATTCCCAGCCCAGCTCTTCAGCCAGCGCCACCTGTTCAAGTATTTGCTCGTAGTAGACTTTGTACGGTGGGTCGATGTCCGGAAAGTAGGTCGCGAGGATGTTGATGTAAAATCGCATGCTGCCGCTTCAACTCATTGCGAATTGTATTCTAGAGCGCGTACAGAGCGCGCGCGTTGTCGCTCAAAATCTTTTGTTTGACGTCGGCAGAAAGGTCGGCTCGATCCCTGAACACCTTGATCGCGTCGACGTCGCTGGAAGTATCGGTGTGGCCGTAATCGGTGCCGATCACGAGGCAGTCTTCACCGGCTTCGCGCGCGATGTAAGCAATGTCGTCGGAGTTTTCACAAGTGACGTACATACCAAACTCGCGGATCGCGTTTGCCGGCCACTTTCTACCGAGTGTTTTGAAGCGATTCCTGGCTTCATGCATCACCCAAGGCAGCCACTGCGCGCTGGCTTCGATGAAGCCAAAACGGAGCTTGGGAAAAACATCGTGGATCTCGCTCATGATGATGTCGTTGAACGCGCCGACGGTAGGAATGCGAAAGCGGTGAAAGGTCGATGCGATGCGCACCGGATGGTTATACAAATCGGTGAGCCAGGGATTGCCGTTGGCGATGTGAAGGCGATGGCGAGATCCAGTTTCTGAGCTTCGTCGTAAATCGGATAGAAGTACGGATCGGCAAGCAAGCGCTGACCTTCGATCGGCCGCATCAAGACGGCACAGGCGCCGTTTTCCTTGGACCAGCGAATCTGATCGAGAGCATCGGTCATGCTTAGCGTCGGCGCCATGCACGACCAGCGCAGCCGTCCTTTTCCCTGCTTCCAGATATCGGCGAGCCAGCGATTCCAGCTCTTGCACAGTGCGACTTCCACCGCGGCGCGATCGGTGGCCGATTCGATAAACATGGTGTTGTGCAACACTTGCACATCGACACCGATCTTATCCATGTGTTCGATCCGTAAATCGACGTTGCCCAGTTCGCGCGCCTCCTGCTCGTCGGCAAATTTACGGCCGACCTGCCGCGAGCGCCTCTCCAATTCCTCCGCGGAGAAGGCAGGAAAGCGAAATCCTCTCACCTTGCCGTCGATCACCCAGAACTGTAATCGAACGCCGGCCTCTTCGCGGGTCTCGAGCGAGATGGGACGATACTGGCGATCCGACGGGTCCATGAAGTCCCAAGTGTGCGCGCACTCAACGACATGGGCATCGGCGTCGATCACCCGAGTATTCGCATCCGTGTTCATAAAATAATCCTCCTTCGCGCCGTCTCTCGTTTTAGTTGATATCCCGCGCTGGTGTCAATCAGCGCGTGCTGATCGTGCGTCATACCGATTTTTTCATCGACGACGCTGGATATTTTGCCGGCTCTTGGACTAGATTAAGCGCCAAGATGCGTCCGGTTAAACGACCCAATCCGGATACGAGAAAACCCGTGCTCGTTGCGCCGCCGGGCGCGTGCGACACGCACCTTCATGTTTACGGCCCGAGCGAAATTTATCCCTATTTAAAAGTTCACCGCGCGCTCGGTTTGACACGCGCAGTCATCGTCACCGGCAGCGCCAACGGCACTGACAACCGGATTACGCTCGACGCATTGCAACACATGAAAGGAAATTTCAAAGGCCTCGCGCTGCTCGATCCGGCAATCACCGACGCCGAGTTATCGAGGCTGAAAGAAGGTGGCTTCACTGGTTTTCGCGTCAAGGCCAACGGCAAAGGCGGCCTGTCGTTCGAAGATACCAAGCGAATGATCGCGCGCACCGCGGGTTTCGGCTGGCACGTCGAATTCATGTCCCAATCGATGGCGGAAGTGATCGGCGCCGTGCCGTACTTGCGTTCGCTCAAGGTGCCCTACGTTTTCGATCACGTCGCACACGCTGAGCCGCATCAGAATAAGAATGATCGCGAATTTAGCGAGCTGCTCGCTATTCTTAGAAGTGAAGAGCATTCGTGGATCAACCTTTACAGTTTTTATCAATTGTCTGAAGCCGGGCCGCCACATTACCCCGACATGGCAACTGGCCTCATGCGGGTATCGCCGTACCCATGCCCAATGACGGCGATCTGCTCGATTTTCTTTTAGGCGCCGCGCCCGACGGGTCCATACGCAACCGGATTCTCGTCGACAACCCGGCAAAACTCTACGGCTGGCCATAAGCCAGACATCGCGCCATCGTAAAATGTCAGCCACGTTCCGACGGAACGTTTGGAACGTATTGAACGGCTTGAACGTTTTGAACGCGTTAAAAATAACGAATCAAACAAACCAGGAGGAATAAATTATGTACGGTTGGCGCGCGCGCATTGGTCATGTCGCCCCCTCGCGCGGCGATACTTTAGTGTACGAGTTTTACCGCATGTTTCCCGAAGGCTTCATGATGCTCAATACCACGGGCACCGTGCGCCAGCTGGTCGATGACGACTTTGAAAAGCAGCTCCATCGAATCGAAGAAGCCGCGCAAGATCTGGTCGAAAACAACTGCGACTCGATTATCTTCAGCGGCTCGCCGCTCTTTACGCGCTTGCCGTTTGGCGCCGACCGCGAGCTTGGGCAAAAACTAACCGATAAATTCGGCATCCCCGTAGCCGCGGGCTTGACGGCGGAAGTCGAAGCTTTGAAGGCGATGAACTGCAAGAAGCTGGTCGTTGGCACGCCTTACCATGACGAGCTGAACCAGCGCTTGAAGCGCCACCTTGAAGCGTCCGGCTTCGAGGTCTTACAGATCGCCGGCTACGGCGTGCGCAAAAACGCCGAGCTTACGGATTTGCCGGTTCATGCTTCCTATAAAATAGCCAAACGTCTTTACGCCAAAGGGCGCGACGCGGACGGCATCTTTATCGCCTGTCCGCGCTGGCCGACGATCACCGACGTTCAATTGCTCGAAGACGAAGTCGGCAAACCGGTCGTCACGAGTAGCTTGGCATGTAGCTGGTACGCCATGAAACTGATCGACATTAAGGAACCTGTAAAGGGATTTGGCCGCTTGATGGCAAGTCTGGGCAACTGACGGGAAACCATTTTTCACGCCCTTTGCGCCGATTCTTTGTAGCGAGAGATAATTTCAAGCGTCTAAGGCACAGCACATCTCGCTCTGGAGGCGTCTATGAATTGGATCAAAGCGGTTTTGTTGACAGGAATAATGAGCAATCTGTTTTTGAGCGCAGTGCCGGCGGCTTTCGCGGCTGAAGGCGGCCGCGGCGGATCCTGCCGCCGTGGCGATCGGTTGCATATTGAAGATCTCGATATGTCGCCTGACCCGGTGGTCGAAGGCCAGCGCATCCGCGTCTGGAAGGTGCGCATTCGTTTCGATGGGCAGCGCGAATGTGAAACCGATATCGTCATCCGCGAAGGCAGCAACGTCACTGGCAATATGCGCAATTACCGCCTTCGTCCCGGCGTGAATGCGATCGAGATCCCGGCCACCGATGCCTTTCGCCTGCGCGGTCGCGAGCACTGTTTCAACGTGCAAGTCGATCTCGACGGCTCGCGCCAACCAGTCGATGCGGACCGGCGCTTTTGCGCCTCGCAGAAAACCATGTGGTCAATGCGCGAGTCCGACGATCGCTGGCGCTCCGATCGATAAAGACTGTCACCACTCCGCGAGGCTGCGGAGAATCTGCCGGGCCCAACGCGCCGAGCCGATTGCCGCAGCCTCATTGTCCCCAAACCTTTTTCGCCGTTTCGAGCATCACGTCCAACTTGCGGAACTGCGCCGCTTCGCTGAGCAGGTTGCCGCGCAGACTCGAAGCGAAGCCGCACTGCGGGCTGAGCGCCAACTGTTCGAGCGGCAGATAACGCGCGGCCGCATCGATGCGGCGCCGCAACTCGTCGACGGTCTCGATCCGCCCGACTTTGGTCGTGATCAAACCGAGCACGACCATCTTCCCTTTCGGCACGAACCGCAGCGGCTCAAAACCGCCGGCGCGCTCAGTGTCGTATTCTAAAAGTAGCCGCTGGTGCTGGAGTCCGTTGAAAAGCTTCTCGGCGATCGCATCGTAGTGGCCTTCACGATGCCACATGCTCTGACGATTGCCGCGGCAGATGTGAATCCCGAACGTCACGCCAGGACAATCGGCGATCACTTCGTTGTCGGCTTGGATCGAGCGCTCCATGATCGCCATCGGCTCTTCGCCGCGAGCGCGCATCGCCGCCAGCGAATCCGCATCGATGTACGCCGTATAACCCGGCGCATCGATGCCGACGTATCGGCAACCATTGCTTGCGAGCTGCCCGATCATCTCGCGTTCGACGGCGACCACGTCACGCAAAAATTCGGCCGTGCCCGGGTACACGGAACGCGAGGCCTCGGCGTCATAACACTGTTGAATCCGGTCCGGTCCGATCAAGGTGACTTTGACCGGACGATCGGTCAGATTCTGAGCAAATCGATAGTCGTCGAGCAACGCGTTGTGTAGCAGTCTTAGTCGCCCGGTCACGCGCTTGCGATTGAGCAGGATCGGATCCTGCCCTTTGTGCGTGCTTACATCGCCGCCCTCGCTGCGCTTGAGCATTTCGTGATAGCTCTTTACGCCCGCCTGCCATTCCTCGACACCGGCGACGACGGCAAAACTTTCCATGAAGCTCGTCCGGCGAAATTCGCCGTCGACTATAATTGGCAGATCATGCGCGACCTGTTTCGCGATGACAGCGCGAATCGCCTCGTCTTGAGCTTGTTTCAGATCGGCTTCGCTCGCCTTTCCCTCGCCACAACTGGCGAAAGCGTCCTTGACCGACTGGGGCCTTAGTAGACTGCCGACCAGGTCGACACGCATGGATTGGAGATCAATTGTTGAGGATGGGCTCATCTTTTATGTCCTTTCGTTGGAAACATCGCAAACATTTTGCGACAAGTCGAAGTCTCCGATGTAATTTATACTACTCTGGAGTGAAAGTTTTCACAGCTTAGGCAAATTTTCGGGCAGCGTGTCCGTCTTCATTTAGTAGCGGTTCAAATTATCCTCGCGCCAAGACACGGAAATCCCAAACTAGCAGAGACACCCGTCGTCCCGAGCGAACGCAAGAGATCCAAGAAAGATTTCTCCCTTCGGTCGAAATGACAAACCGTCTTCACTTCCCGCCCTTCGCGCCTTTATTTGGTTGCGCCTCGGCCGCACTCGGCTAACGGCCCTTTTGTTCGATCTCCTTCTTAACTTCACTGACCCAGCGCAGGTCCAGGAATTTTTCCGCGGCGACCGGCGCGTCCATCTTGAGCGGCAGGCGGATTTCGTATTCGAGAATGTTTTTGATTCCTTCCGCCGACGGCAGACCGGGCACGCCCGGCGGCAAAGCACGGGAATAGCCTTTGATCGCATCCGCCAGCATGGCTTTAGTGACGTTTCTGAGCTGGAGTCTTTTGACTGCTACATCGGCGGCCTCGTCGGGCCGCTCGCGCAAAAACATCAAACCGCGGATCACGGCCCGCAGCCAACGCTTGAGCTGCGCCGGGTTATCCGCAATCTTCTTATCCGTCGTCACGTAGCCTTGAAACGGCAGGGGGAAAATATCGCCGAGGTAAGCCAGATTCCGCAGGCCCTCCTTTTCCGCCGCCACGGCTCCGGCGGGATCGAGCACCACCGCGGCGACGGCGCCGCTCTTGAGGCCGAGGATCTTGTCGGTAGGGCTGGTGCCAAGGGTGACTTTCGTGACGTCTTTTGCCGACAAGCCGGCGCGTTCGACGAACAGCGTCGTAAATCGGTCCTCGCTGTCGCCGAGCAGCGCAACGCCGATTTTTTTTCCTCGCAAGTCGGCACCTCGGGCGATCGACGGGTGCACGATCAAATACCAGGTCGGCCGCTCGGTTTGATACATGATCGCTTTGAGCGGCGCGCCTTTCACCGCCGCTCTGAGCCCGCTTCCGCCCGCCCGCCGATAACGATAGTCTCGTTTTCCAATCCTTCGTCCTTGAAAAAGCCTTTTGCGTCTGCGGAAAAAATCGACAAGTAATTTAAATTCAGACCGGGTACCGAAGTGCGAATTCTCTCGGCGGCGGCCTGATCAGCCAGAAGAAATATTAAAATCGCCGCCGCGCGCACCGACCGAAAGCTGGAGCTCGAGATGTTTTTTTCCTTCGCGGCCTAACGCTCGCCCAATTCGCGAATCGCCTGTTGCAGATAGCCGTGATCGATATATTTCAGCGGATCGGGAAGCGGCCCTTTGATCTGCTCCGCATAAACCTGCATCGTGAACTTCAAACCTTCAAGGTTGATTTCCGCGTTGGGATGCCAGATGCGATTGGCCGTGTAATATTCCCACCCTCGCCGCGCCAGCTCCGGCTTGAGCGGGATTTCCTTGGCGAGGAAATCGATCGCCGCTTCCTTGTTGGCGTAGAGCCAGCGATGGGCGCGCACCGCCCCCTTGAGGAAACGGACCAGCAGCGCGCGATTTTTTTCCGCCCAAGCTCGTTTCACGGTCAACAACGATAATTGATAGTTCGGGAAATAGTCTTTGAAATATCCGAGCACATTGAAGCCCTGCTGCTCGGCGATGAAATCGAGTGGCACGACCAAATAGGTAGCGCCGATCTGTCCCGAGCTGAGCGCCGCCAGATTGAAGTTGCCGCCGCCGACTGCCAAAAGCTTATAGTCAGCCGGATAATCCAAACCGTTTTGCTTGAGGATGAGTTTGAGAACGTTCGTCGCGCCGGAAGTCAGCACCTGAACGCCGATGGTCGCGCCGCGCAAATCTTTGAAGCTTTTATAATTTTTCGCCGCGACGATCGCCTGGGTCAAGCCATTGACCACCCCGCCGACGGCCAGCAAGTCGGCGCCGCTCGCCGCCGCGCCGATCGTTGCGTCGGCCGAACCGAGCGCGAGGAGCAACGATTCACTCACCAGAGCTTGCATGGTGATCGACGAGCCGCGCAACAGTACCGGCTGCACATCCAAGCCGAATTCATCGAAGAAACCCTTCTTGGTTCCGAGCCAGAACATGTTGGTGCCGATCGTTTTGGTGCCGACGCCGACAGGAAATTTTATTTTCTCCTGAGCCTCTGCAGCGCCGCTCGAAAGCAGCAAATTAAGCACCGAGTAAACCGTTAGCGCTAGCGCCACGACTTTGCTTCGATGTTCCATGCACGAACCTCGCTCGGTCAATCGTCGTTGACTCGATAGATACGATGCACCCCCAGAGTAGGCACAACATAGTTAGACGCGAGACTAGCGTCAAGGTGAAAATACCGCCTTGGGCGCGCCGATCGCCGAGTCTCGCCGCATCCCGTCTCGTCACTACGTTAGTTATTTTTGCCTGCGCCAAAACAAACTTGACAGCGTCGTCATGATCGTGATTTATCGGAAACGTCTGAACCTTCCGCACGGGTGTTGAATGGTGCGACGCAGTAAACCACGACTCATCCTCGCTTTGTCGATATTAGCGGCGTTTATGTTTGTGAAAGTGAGCGTGTTGAAGGCGCAAAAACTCCGCGTCGCCTACACCGCCTTCGCCGGAACCTTCACGATTCTTTGGCTGGGAAAAGAAGCGGGCCTCTATCAAAAATATGGCGCCGATATGGACCTACTTTACATTGGCTCGAGCACCAGAGCCGTCCAAGCGCTCCTCGGCGGCGATGTCGATATCGTATATTCGGCTGCGGGCGCAGTGGTCGACGCGAATCTCGCCGGCGCCGACTTGACGATGGTTGGTTGTCAGTATGACACAGGGCAAACCTCGTTTTTCACGACTCCGCCGATTACCGGCATCGCCGCGCTCAAGGGCAAAGCCGTCGGCGTCTCGCGCTTTGGCGCCTTTTCAGATTTCGTCGCGCGCCACGTACTGATAAAAAATCGGCTCCAGCCGATCAAAGACGTCGCCTTGCTGCAACTCGGCGGCACCCAGGAAATCATTGCCGCCATGCAAAAGAATTTAGTGCAAGGCGGATCCATATCACTGCCGTTGACTCTGCAGGCGCGCAAGCTGGGTTTTAGGGAACTGCTCACGACGGAAACCATTGCGCTGCCGTTCGACTATGGCTGCTTCATCGTTAAAAGCTCGCAGGTCCGCACGAAGCGTGAAGAGCTAAAGAAAGTCCTGCGCGCGACGATCGCAGCCTACGATCTGGCGATACAAGAGCCTGCGTTGGCAAAGAAAGCGATCGGCAAATACACCCGCACGACCGACAGCGAGACCCTTGACGCGACATACAAAGAGAACGTCAAAGATTACGCCTTGCGCGTCCCCTATGTGTCGGTCGCTGGGCTCTCCTCAATCATCGATTTTCGCGCCGAGCAAACGGCCGAAGCCAAGAAGCTCGCGCTCGAAAAAATGTTCGACAATTCCCTGCTGCACGAGATACAAAAAGAAATAACCGCACCAAAGTAAGGTAAGCAATCATGAAACTCGGACTCTTCGACCACATGCAAAAGCACGACAACCCCGCGCTGTCCTACGTCGAGCTGTATAAAAATCATCTTGAAGTCGTGGAACGCGCGGATCAGGCCGGCATGGATTTCTATTTTGTCGCCGAGCATCACTTCGACATGGGATTTTCGGAATGTCCCAGCCCCGGCAGCTTTCTCGGCGCGGCATCGCAACGAACCAAACGAATCCGTTTGGGACCTCTGGTATATGTCTTGCCGTTGTGGAATCCGATCCGCGTCGCCGAAGAAGTCGCGCTGCTAGATAATCTCACTGAAGGCCGTTTGGAATGCGGCTTCGGCGCCGGCATCGGACCGTTTTCCTTTGCCGCTTACAATATTCCTTGGGAGCAAAAGCGCGAGATGACTCTGGAAGCGTTGCAAATTATCCGCGGCATCTGGACCCACGAATCGTTCACTTTCGAAGGCCGTTACTTCAAATGCAAAGATGTCGATCTATCGATCCCGCTCGTGCAAAAGCCTTATCCGCCGCTCTGGATGCCGACGCGCAGCAAAGATTCCATCGAGGAAGCGGCCAGCAGCGCCATCAGCACCATCCAATGGGTGCCGGCTGGGATGAAAGCCGCGCGACGCGCTTTTGACGAGTACCGCGAAGTTTATCGACGCGCCAAGCCTGCGGGGCCTAAACCGCATATCGGTTTGATGCGCGAGATCTACGTCGCCGAAACGGATCGGCAAGCGCGAGCGGAAGGCGAATTTCACTGGAAGAATTTCTGGGAGCGGCGCGGCGGCGCGCGCACCTATGGCGCGCACGGTTCGACGGGTTTATCGACGATCCTCGACGGCGGCCGCCGAGGCGAACTGATGGACATGGAGCACTCCATCGCCGAAGGCTCGTTTATCTGCGGCGCGCCGGACACGGTCGTGGAACAAATCAAACGAATCGCCACGGATGCAGGCGCGGATACGTTTCTCGGTGAATTTACCTTCGGCGAGCTGACGCAAAAACAAGCGCTCAACTCGCTGGCGCTGTTCACCGAAAAAGTTATGCCAGAATTGCGCAAGTTCGAGATCGACGCGCTGAATTTTCCGCGCGTGGATGCATGACGGCTTTGTTGTTTTCATCATGAATCCAGTCAGCGGGGTGGATGACGGCGCCGTCGCAAGGCACCGCAAGACTCACTTTCCTCGCGGTGTTAACACCAGGACCTGCTTGTCTGAGTCCACCGACATTTGAAAACGACCAAGGAAGTCGAATCCCAACAGCCCTTCGTAGCCGAGATCCATAACGCGATCGTGAATACTGACCTGCATATTTTTTATTTCAGCTCTGCCCACTCTGACGGCCTCGACCAAGCCGACATCCACGTTGACAACACCGCCAATTCCAATTCTTTTTTGTGAACCCATGGAGAGCAACCTGATCTCCCTGGCGATCCGCTTCGATACCATGGTTTGGGCGGCACCCGTATCGACCGCCAGATAACCCGTTGTACTGCTGTTTCCGTTTTTGAACGTAACCGGCACGACAATCTTGGGGCCGTCGATCTTGACGGGAATCGTGATTGTGCCCGTCACCGGCGTGGTCGAGACGGGCTCCGGACCCCCGCTAACAGGTCCGACGAGCGTGGAATCTTTCGGCAGCGAGCGAAAGTGATCGTCTATTTTTGTTGCTCCTTGGTTGTCGCTGGCCTTAATCCAACCTACATTACCGCTTCTCGTTTTCACCATGAACCACTTGAAGCCACCGGCGCCCGTCATCTCGGCAATGGGCGACAATGACCCAGCATCGCGTACCGATTCGATGACAAGAGAAGATTCATCGGCACTGGCGAAGACCTGCACTTCACCACTCTGCACCGGCGTCTGCGCGCCCGAAGCGGCGTCCGGATGAAACGTAACGCTGCATAAACTCATCAGCACAAAGAGCGAGGCTCTGAGCAGAAATTTCCTGGAGTTTTTCGAGCGGGGTTGCAAGATCATCATTACGGTTGATCTCCTCATGCTTTTTGCGGCCAGCACCATTTTAATTCGCTGCGATCAGATATCACCAATTGTTTGACAACTCCATCGGGTGGGCGTGACCGGAAATATTCGCAACCCCAATCGTTTCACGCACCAGCAAGTTCCGTCGTAACCGCCATCTCCGGCTTTTCGATGCTCTGCCTGTCGATCGTCAAGGCGAGGCATGCGGCGATCAAACCCATGCAACCGCCGACGAGAAAGGCGTACTGATAATCGCCGAAATGGACGCGCGCCCAGCCGCCAAGGATCGCCGCCGATGCGCCGCCGAGTTGATGGAAGACGAAAACCAAACCGAATATTCTACCGACCCGTTCCGATCCGAAGCTGCGCGCGATGATCGTTGTCGTCGCCGGCCCGGAAGCGTACCAGTCGAGCCCGTACATGACGGCGAAGACGAATAAACCGATTAACCTTGCGCGGATCGATGCGGTCGACCAGCCAGCCGGAAAAGGTCGTGCCGATAAAACTCGCGCCGCCCATGATTCCGACCGCGGTCGCAGCGGTCAGTTGCGGAATGCCGCGCTCGATCGCATGCGGGATCAGATGTGTGCCGATCAGACCGTTGGCCGTGACGCCGCAGATGAAAAAACAACCGCTCAAAATCCAGAAGGTCGAAGTCCCGAAAACTTCGGAGAGAGCCGACATGGATATCGGACGAATCTCGCCCCGAGCGAAACTGCGCCCACGCGTCGAGCCGCTTTCATAGGACGAACGATACGGCTCGAGACCGACATCGGCGGGATTGTCGCGCATCCATAACCAAATGAATGGAATCAAAAGCGCCGAGGCGGCCGCCATCGCCATCAGTGCGCTGCGCCAGCCGCTACCGACGACAATCGCCATCAGGAGCGGCAAATAAACTACCTGTCCCGCAGCGTTGGCGTTGGTCATGATCCCGATCGCCAGACCGCGCCGGCTGACAAACCAGCGGCTCGCGATGCTTGCTCCCAATGCCGGCGTTACACCCGTTGCAATACCCAGGACAATTCCCCACAAAACAATCAATTGCCAGAGCTCTTGAACAAAGATTGTTCCAACCAGACCCACGGCGATAGTCGTCAGGCAGCCGAGAATGACGCGTCGCGCGCCGACGCGATCGATCAGCCAGCCGCCGATCGGCGCGAACAATCCCAACAGTAAAAGATTCAAGCTCGCCGCGGACGCGATCGCCGTGCGGCTCCAGCCGAATTCGGCTTCCAGAGGATGAATCAGCACCGAAGGCGCCGAGCGAATCCCGGCGGCGGTCAAGTTGGCTAGAAAACTCAGCGCGACGATGAACCAGCCGTAGTAAAACGGGACGAAAATCGGCAACCCTGCCGCGTGAGATTTTTCAATTTCGTCATTCATGGCCATCGTCTATCACAAAAGAGCTGAACCGAGAATGAGAGATGAATCGCGCGAAAATTAATTACCCAGGTAATCAATTCAGCATCAGACGTCGGCAGCTCCAATTTAAAACACGTCAATGATAACTCCTTCATCGCCGCGCAACTGAAGTTCGTCGGCCAATTTTTCCCCGGCACGATCGAGATGAGTCGAAAGCCGCAACGCCGCCCGCGCCTCGAGATCGCCGAGATTGAAGCTACGCGTCAAATTGCTGAAATTGAGCACGATCAAAAACCGGCGCTCGCCGGCCTTGCGCATGTAGGCGACCAAATCATCGCCCGCCGGTAACGCTGAATAATCGCCGACGGATAATGCCGGTTCCGCCCGGCGCAGC
>WNFK01224042.1_pt1 | contig 12552 bp, 12 predicted proteins | sample 5400281 | NCBI WGS metagenome assembly WNFK01 (sample SAMN13153350, study PRJNA577476) | soil metagenome | isolation source: 20 cm soil on Douglas fir-dominated hillslope | place: USA:California | collected 2013-09-17
CTCTTCTTCGAGAACGACCTGCGCTTCCTGGGCCAGTTCGGGCCGCTCCGGCAGGGGGCGCGATGAGGATCTCCTACCGCTGGCTGCGCGAGTACGTCGACACCGATCTTCCGCCGGCCCAGCTCGCCGACCGCCTGACCAATGCCGGGGTGCCGGTGGAAGGGCTCACGCCCGTGGTGGAGGGCCTGTCCGGCGTGGTGGTCGGTGAGATCGAGGCGATCGAGCGCGAGGTCGACGGCGGGCGCCCGGGCCACCCGAACCGGCTCTGCCGCGTGGCGCTGCCGGACCGCAAGCTCTCCGTGCTCTGCGGCGCCCCCAACGCCGTACCGGGGCTGCGCACCGCGGTGGCCCCGCCGGGCGCCACTCTTCCAGGCGGCCGCGCCATCTCCGCCACCACGATCCGTGGCACGCGGTCCGAGGGCATGCTCTGCTCCGAGAAGGAGCTGGGCATCGGCGAGGACGGCGCCGGCATCCTCGCGCTGCCCGCCGACGCGCCGCTGGGGGCGGATCTCGCCACCTACCTCGGCCTCGACGACACCATCTTCGANATCGTGGGGGTGGCGCGCGAGATCGCCGCGCTGACCGGCGCGCCCTTCCGCTATCCGCAGGTGGCGGTGAAGGAGGGCGGGCCCGAGGCGGCCGCCCTCGCCGCGGTGGAGATCGCCGATCCGGACCTCTGCCCGCGCTACGCCGCGCGCGTGATCACCGGCGTCACCGTGAAGCCTTCGCCGCCCTGGCTGGCCCAGCGGCTGCGCGCGATGGGGCTCCGCCCCATCAACAACGTGGTGGACGTGACCAACTACGTGCTCTGGGAGCTCGGCCAGCCCCTGCACGCCTTCGACCGTGACCGCCTCGGGGGCGGCCGCATCGTGGTGCGCCGCGCGCGGCCCGGCGAGCGCCTCACCACGCTGGACGGGCGCGAGCGCGCGCTGACCCCCGACATGCTGATGATCTGCGACGCCGAGCGGCCGGTGGCGGTGGGCGGGGTCATGGGCGGGGCGGACTCCGAGGTGCGACCGGAGACGACCACGGTGCTCCTGGAGAGCGCCCACTTCAACCCGGGGTCCATTCGCCGCACCTCACGCGCCCTGTCGCTGTCGAGTGACGCCTCCTACCGCTTCGAGCGCGGCGCGGACATCGAAGGCGTCATCCCCGCGCTGGATCGCGCGGCGTATCTCATGGCCGATCTCGGGGGGGGCACGGTGGCCCGCGGCGTGATCGACGTCTACCCCGCGCCGCGCCCGCATCCCCGCGTCGCGCTCCGCCTCGAGCGGGTGGAGCGGGTGATCGGCGCGGCGCCGCCGCGCGCCGAGGCGGTGCGCATTCTCCAGGCGCTGGGCTTCGCGGTGGACGACAGTGCCCCCACACTCCAGGTCGTGGTGCCGAGCTTCCGCCGCGACATCGTCCAGGAGGACGATCTGGTCGAGGAGATCGTGCGGATCTGGGGCTATGACCAGATCCCGCTCCGCCTCGCCGGGGGCGGGGAGCTGGCGCCGGTGACCCGTCCGGCGGGGCTGCGGGTGACGCGGGCCGCCTCGCGCGCCCTGGTCGACGCCGGGCTCGCGGAGTGCATCACCTACGCCTTCTTGGACCCCGCGCGGCTCAAGCTCCTCGGGTGGGACGATCCCGCGCGGCTGGTGGCCCTCCAGAACCCGCTCTCCGCCGAGCGCTCCGTGATGCGACCCTCCCTTCTGCCGGGCCTCCTCGAAGTCCTCGCCACCAATGTTCACCGCCAGAGCCCCGACGTGCGGGCCTTCGAGGTGGGGACGATCTTCGCCCCGCATCGGGAGACGGACGGCGACCGCCCCGCGCACGAGGAGCTCTGGCTCGGGCTGGCCCTCACCGGGCTCCGCGCGCCGCGCGCCTGGCATGCGGGACGCGAGCGGGTGGACGTGTACGACGCCAAGGGCATGGCGGAGCTGGCCCTGGCCGCCGCGGGCGCGCCTGGCGCGGCGACGGCGTCCTGGGCGCCGGGCCAGGAGCCCGCCTATCTCGAGCCGGGCCGGTCGGCGCGGCTGGTTTGGGAGGGGGAAGACGTCGGCTGGTTCGGCGAGGTGAGCGCGCGCGTGCGCGAGGCCTACGATCTGGACGCGCCCGTCTTCGCCGCCGGCATCGCCCTGGGCGTCCTCGCGGCGCGGCCCGCCGCCGTCGCGCGCTATGCCCCGCTCCCGCGCTTCCCCGCCGTACAGCGCGACCTCGCGCTCGTGGTGGCGGACGACGTGACGGTGGCCCAGGTCGAGGCGGCCATCCGCGGCATGGAGGTCCCCTGGCTCGCGCGCGTGCAGCTCTTCGACGTCTACACCGGGAGCCAGGTGGGGGCGGGGCGACGGAGCCTGGCCTTCGGCCTCACCTTCCAGGCGCCCGACCGGACGCTCACGGATGCCGAGGTGAACGAGCAGCACGGCCGCGTCGTCCGCGAGCTCGGACGACGCCTCGGCGCCGAAGTGCGAGGGGGTTGACGGGGGGACCCATGGCGGACAGTCTGGTCCAGCGGCTGGAGCAGCTCGAGCAGTCCATCAAGCGCGCGGCGGAGGTGATCGCGCGACTCCGCCTCGAGCGCGACGCGCTCAAGGCCAGGATCGACGGCTTCGAGACGGAGCGGGCCGAGCTGCGCACGCTGAAGCAGGAGCGCAAGGACGTGGTGACGCAGGTGGATGCGATTCTCCGGGAGCTGGACAAGCTCGAGCTGTAGGAGGGCCTCATGGCCGAGCCCAGGCGGGTGGACGTCGAGATTCTCGGGCAGCGCTATGCCATCCGTAGCGACGCGCCGCCGGACTACGTGAAGCAGCTGGTGTCGTACGTCGAGAAGCGGGTGAAGGAGATCCGGGGCGACGCCCCCGGACAGGATCCGACCAAGTTGCTGGTCCTGACCGCGCTCGACATCACCGACGAGCTCTTCCGGCTCCGTGACGAGCACGGCAAGGGTGACGTGGACGTCAATGCCCGGCTGGGGCAGCTCATCAAGCTGCTCGATGCCGTGGCCCCCCCATCGCGCTGAACTTCGTAGACGCGTCGCGTCCAAGGCGGCGACTTTGGGCCGGCGACTTAGGGCTTGACGGTAGGCCGGGCGGGAGGGTACACAGGGACAGCCCTGCGCTGTGCGTGATGTCGGGGGGAAGTTTCAACCTCGTTTACACGCAGGACGCCGTGCAAGAGGGTGGTGCGCATGCCCCTCGTTGAGGGGAAGCCTAAAGCCCTCCTTTTGGCGCCCACCTGGTACATACCAGGTTCGAAACACCGTCGGCACACGGCAGAGGTGGGGCATGCTTCGCTCTCCGATCGGCCCGTCCGGGCCGATCGTGTCGCTTTTGGATACTGGCCGCGGCGCCTTTGGATACTGGCCGCGGCGCCTTTCGATACTGGCCGCGCCGCCGCCGTTTCATTGACTTTGCATCTCGGCCGGCCTATACTTTTCCAAATTTCGCGGCTATTTGCCGCGCGTGCCCCTGAAAATACACAATCCGTCCGGGGCCTCCCCGGAAGGAGAGACCGATGGATCTGATGCTGCTCCTCCTCCCCCTCGTCGCCATCCTCGCGTTCCTGGTCGGGTATCTGGGTCAGAAGATCACCACCGTCCGCACCATCGGCGATGCCGAGTCGCGCGCCCGTCGCATCGTGGAGGACGCCAAGCGCCACGTCGACCAGGCCGCCCGAGACGCGGAGGCCAAGGCCCGAGAGGCCGAAGCCAGGATCCGCGCGTCCGAGCTCGAGGTGAAGGAGTCCGCCCTCCGCGCCCGGGCCGAGCTCGACCAGGAGACCCGGAGCCGGCAGAAGGAGATCCAGGAGGTCGAGCGCCGGGTGGCCCAGCAGGAAGAGCAGTTCGGCCGCCGGATGGACCTCCTCGACCGGCGGGACCATGATTTTCAGAACCGGGAGAAGAGCCTGGGGGACCGCGAGCGGCGCCTCACCGAGACGGAAGCGCGGCTGGCCAACGCGCTCGACGAGCACCGGCGCAAGCTCGAGTCCATCGCCGGCCTGACCGCGGAGGAGGCCAAGCGCCAGCTCATGGCCCAGGTCGAGGTGGAGCTCCGGCGCGAGGCCCAGCTCCTCGGCATGCGGCTCGAGGAGGAGGCACGCGAGACCGCCCACGCCAAGGCCAAGGAGGTGCTCGCCACCACCATCCAGCGCCTCGCCCCCGAGTACACGGTGGAGACCGCGGTGTCCATCGTGGACCTGCCCTCCGACGACATGAAGGGGCGCATCATCGGTCGGGAAGGCCGCAATATCCGGGCGCTGGAGCTGCACACCGGGGTAGACCTCATCGTGGACGATACCCCGGAAGCGGTCCTCATCTCCGCCTACGACCCCTACCGCCGCGAGATCGCGCGGCTGGCGCTGCAGAAGCTCGTCGCCGACGGCCGCATCCACCCGGCGCGCATCGAGGAAGTGGTGGAGAAGGTCAAGAAGGACATGGAGGACCACCTCAAGGAAGAGGGCGAGAAGGCCTGCTTCGAGGTGGGCGTGCACGGCCTGCACCCCGAGCTGGTGAAGCTCGTCGGGCGGATGAAGTTCCGAACCTCCTACGGCCAGAATTGCCTCCAGCACTCCAAGGAAGTGGCGTGGCTGGCCGGGATGATGGCGGCGGAGATCGGCGCCGACGTCAAGCTCGCCAAGCGGATGGGGCTGCTCCACGACATCGGCAAGGCGCTGACCCACGAGCAGGAGGGGAGCCACCCGGAGCTGTCCCTCATGGTGCTGACCAAGTACGGCGAGTCCCCGCAGGTCATCAATGCGGCGCTGTGCGGCCACGAGAATGTCGAGGCGGAGACCATCGAGGCGGTGCTGACCGAAGCCGCCGACGGCATCTCCGCCGCCCGGCCCGGGGCGCGCCGTGACGTGCTGGAGAGCTACATCAAGCGCCTGGCCAAGCTGGAAGAGATCGCCATGTCCTACAAGGGCGTGGAGATGTGCTACGCGATCCAGGCGGGGCGGGAGCTGCGCATCATGACCAAGTCCGAGCAGATCTCCGACCTCGACGCGCATCAGCTCGCCAAGGACATCTCCAAGCGGATCGAGGCCGAGATGCAGTACCCCGGCCACATCAAGGTGGTGGTGATCCGCGAGACCCGCGCGGTGGAAGTGGCGAAGTAGCGATGGCGAAGCCCCTCACCGTTCTCTGCGTGGGCGACGTCTTCGGCGATCCCGGGCGCCGGGCGGTGCACGCGCTCCTGCCCAAGCTCCGCAAGCAGTATGAAGTCGACCTCGCGGTGGTGAACGTCGAGAACGCCGCCGCCGGCTTCGGCGTGACCCCCGAGATCGCGCGCGCCTTCCTCGGCGAAGGCGTGGACGTGATGACCTCCGGGAACCATACCTGGGACCGGAAGGAGATCATCGAGTACATCGTGAAGGAGAACCTCCTCCTCCGTCCCGCCAACTATCCCCTGGGGACGCCGGGGGCGGGCTCGGTGGTGGTGAAGGCGGGGCCCCACAAGGTCGCCGTCCTGAACTTGATGGGCCGGGTGTTCTTCCCCCAGCATCTCGATTGCCCCTTCCGCAAGGCCGACGAGGAAGTGGCGCGGCTCCGCCAGGATACGCCGATCATCGTGGTGGACGCCCACTGCGAGGCGACGTCGGAGTCGCAGGCGCTCGGCTGGTATCTCGACGGGCGGGTGAGCGCGGTGGTGGGCACCCATCGCCACGTGCAGACGGCGGACGAGCGTCTGCTGCCGAAGGGCACCGCCTATATCACGGATCTCGGGATGACCGGGCCCACCGACTCGGTGATCGGCGTGGATCCGGAGCTGGCCATCAGCCGCTTTCTGACCCAGATGCCGAACCGCTTCACGCCCGCCAAGGGTCCCGCGGCACTTCACGGCGTGGTGATCCGCATCGACCCGGATACCGGCAAGGCCCTCGGGATCGAACGCCTCCGCGTCCTCGCCCCCGCCTAGCCCGCCGCCGCCCTTGATACTCGACGGCAAGGCGGTCGCGGCGAAGGTCCTGGCCGAGGTCAAGGCCGGCGCCGCGGACTACCGGAATCGGACCGGGGCGCCGCCCACCCTCGCGGTGGTCCTCGTGGGCGAGGATCCCGCCTCCGCGGTCTACGTCCGCGGCAAGAAGAAGGACGCGGAAGAGGTGGGCATCGCCTCGCGCGACTTCCTCTACCCTGACGGGTGCTCCCAGACCGAGCTGCTCGCGACGCTCAAAATGATCAATGCAGATCCCGGCATCCACGGCATCCTCGTCCAGCTCCCCCTGCCCAAGGAGCTCAACGAGGACCAGATCATCGCCGCCATCGCCCCCGAGAAAGACGCCGACGGCCTCCATCCGATGAGCCTCGGCAATCTGCTCGGCGGCAAGCCGACCATGGTCCCGTGCACGCCCGCCGGCTGCCTCCAGATCCTCGACCACTACGGCATCCCGCTCGAGGGCGCGGAGGCGGTGGTGGTGGGCCGCTCGCGGCTGGTGGGCAAGCCGCTCGCCCAGCTCCTCGTGGGACGCAACGCCACCGTGACCACCTGCCACACGCGCACGCGCGACCTCGCCGCGCACTGCCGGCGCGCCGACCTCCTCTGCGTGGCCGCCGGCCGGGCCCGCATGATCACCGGCGATATGGTGAAGGACGGGGTGGTGGTCATCGACGTGGGGACTAATCGGTTGGAGACGGGGAAGTTGGCGGGCGACGTGGACTTCGTCTCGGTGAGCCCCAAGGCGCGCGCCATCACGCCCGTGCCCGGCGGGGTCGGCCCCATGACGCGCGCCATGCTCATGCGCAATACCCTCCTCGCCGCCCAGCGCCAGTCCGGCCTCGCATGAGCGAGCGGGCGGTGTGGTCGGTCTCCGACCTGACGGCGCGGATCAAGGCGCAGCTCGAGGAGGGATTCCCCGCCGTCTGGGTGGAGGGGGAGATCAGCAATCTCCGCACCCCCGGCTCGGGGCATGCCTATTTCACCCTGAAGGACGAGGTCGCCCAGCTCCGCGCGGTGCTCTTCCGGGGCCGGGGCCGGCGGGTCCGCTTCGACCTGGAGGACGGCATGCAGGTGCTGGCCTTCGGCGGCCTCGACGTGTACGCCGCGCGGGGCGAATACCAGTTGGTGGTCGAGCTGCTCGAGCCCAAGGGGCTGGGCGCGCTGCAGGTCGCGTTCGACCAGCTCAAGCGCCGCCTGGAGGCGGAAGGCCTCTTCGACCAGGCCCGCAAGCGCCCGCTGCCGCCCTTCCCGCGCACCATCGCCATCGTGACCTCGCCCACCGGCGCCGCCATCCGCGACATGCTCAACATCATCGGCCGGCGCTTCGGCGATCTGCGCATCCTCATCCTCCCCGTGCGCGTGCAAGGGGACGAGGCGCCGCTGGAAATCGTGGCCGCGCTCGCCACGATCGCCGGGATGCCGGAAGTGGACGTGGTCATCGTGGGCCGCGGCGGCGGGTCCATCGAGGATCTCTGGGCCTTCAACGACGAGCGGGTCGCGCGCGCCATCTTCGCCTGCCCGTACCCGGTGATCTCCGCGGTGGGGCACGAGACGGATTTCACCATCGCGGACTTCGTGGCCGACCTCCGCGCCCCCACGCCGTCCGGCGCCGCCGAGCTGGTGGTGCGCGAGAAGCTCGAGGTGATTCGCGCGGTGACCGAGCTCTACGGTCGCCTGTGCCTGGGCATGGCCCGGCAGCTGGCCCACCGGCGCGAGCGGGTGAGCGGGCTGGCGCGTCGCCGCGTGCTCACCGAGCCCGGCCGCGTGCTCCGCGAGTGGACGCGACGGCTGGACGACGGCGCCGCGCGCCTGCATGCCGCCGCGCGCCACCAGCACCGGGCGCTCGCCCATCGCGCGGAGCTCGCCACAAACGCCTTGAGTTCCCAGCACCCCTTGGCTAGGATTTCCAACGGTAGCGCGGTGCTCGCCCAGCTCCGGGGCCGGCTCGCCGCGTCCGCCTCCCACCGCGCCAAGGTCTCGCGGCATCGGTTCAGTGCCGCGGTGGGGCGTCTCCAGACGCTCTCGCCGCTCGCGGTGCTGGGGCGCGGCTACAGCCTGACGCGTCTCCTGCCGTCGGGCACGGTGGTGCGGAGCGCGGCGCAGGTGCGCGTGGGGGACGCGATCGAGATCCTGCTGGCGGAGGGCGCGCTGGGCGCGCGCGTGACGGACGTGAAGGAGCGAGATGACCGACATCAAGTTTGAGGACGCGCTGGCGCGGCTCGAGCAGATCGTGGACACGCTCGAGGCCGGCAACCTGCCCCTGGAGGAGTCGCTGAAGGCCTTCGAGGAGGGCGTGGGGCTGGCCCGGCGCTGCTCCAAGTACCTCGAGGAGGCGGAGAAGCGCATCGAGCTGCTCACCAAGGACGAGGGCGGGTTGCTCCGCGCGGAGCCCTTCGAGTGGGATGGAGACAAGCAGGGGTGAGCTTCGATTTCGAGGCCTACATGAAGGACCGCGCGCGCGCGGTGGACGAGGCGCTCGAGCGCGCCCTGCCGCCGGAGAGCCGGGCGCCCGTCACCCTTCACCGCGCCATGCGCTACAGCATCTTCGCGGGTGGCAAGCGGCTGCGCCCGGTGCTGGTGGTCGCGGGCGCGGAGGCGGTGGGCGGCCGGATGGAGCCGGTGCTGCCGGCGGCCTGCGCGCTGGAGATGATCCACACGTACTCGCTGATCCACGACGACCTGCCCGCGATGGACAACGACGACTATCGCCGCGGCCGCCCCACCAGCCACAAGGTGTTCGGGGAGGCCATGGCTATCCTGGCCGGTGACGGGCTGCTCACCCACGCCTTCCGCCTGCTCGCCGACTGCTGGCGGCCCGACATGGATGCCGCCGTTCTCCGGGATGTCCTGGTGGATCTGGCCGAGGCCGCGGGCACCGACGGCATGGTGGGCGGGCAGGTGGCTGATCTCGAGGCGGAAGGCCAGCGGGTCGGCGCCGTCATGCTCGACTACATCCATCTCCACAAGACGGCGGCGCTGATCCGCGCGTCCATCACGGTGGGCGCCCGCCTGTCGGGGGCCGGGGGCGAACCCCTCCGTGCCCTGGCGATAGCGGGCGGGGCCCTGGGGCTCGCCTTCCAGATCGTGGACGACATGCTCGACGTCACCGCCACCAGCGCCCAGCTCGGCAAGACCGCGGGCAAGGATCAGGCGCAGCAGAAGGCGACCTACCCCGCGGTGCACGGGCTGCCCGCCTCGCGCGCCCGCGCCGAAGTGCTCACCGCGGAGGCGCTCGGCGCGCTGGCGCCGCTGGGCCCGCCCGCCGAACCCCTGCGTGCGCTCGCGCGCTTCATCCTCGAGAGAAAGGCCTGAATGCCGGCCCGATCGACTTCGCCATCCTTCGTACTCAGTCGCCGCCGGTCCTCGGCGTACAACCACGTACGCCTCCGGGCGGCGGCTCCTTCGAGCCTCGTCTGGCTCGCCGCTCGGGCCGGCATTGGGCCCTGTCTCTTCTCGCCGTGGCGGGAGGCCTAGGCCCTGTCCGAGATCCGGTCCGTCCACGCGCGCGAGATCCTAGACTCCCGCGGCAACCCCACCGTCGAGGTGGAGGTGTGGCTCGAGTCGGGCGCCTTCGGGCGCGCCATGGTGCCGTCGGGCGCCTCCACCGGCAAGCGGGAGGCGATGGAGCTGCGCGACGGCGACGCCTCGCGCTACATGGGCAAGGGCGTCCGGCGCGCGGTGCAGAACGTGATCGAGACCATCGCCCCCGAGATCGAGGGGATGGAAGCGGGCGAGCAGGCCGCGGTGGATCGGGCGCTGCTCGACCTGGACGGGACGCCGAACAAGTCCGGGCTGGGCGCCAACGCCATCCTCGGCGTCTCCCTCGCGGTGGCCCGCGCGGCGGCGGACGACTCGGGGCTGCCGCTCTACCAGTACCTGGGCGGGCCCGGCGCGCGCATTCTCCCGGTGCCGTTCATGAACGTGCTGAACGGCGGCGCGCACGCCGACAACGGGCTCGACATCCAGGAGTTCATGCTGGTGCCGACGGGGGCAGGGTCGTTCGCGGAAGCCCTGCGCACCGGGGCGGAGATCTTCCACACCCTGCGCAAGCTGCTCAAGGACCAGGGGCTCTCCACCGGCGTGGGCGACGAGGGCGGCTTCGCCCCGAGCCTGCCGGGCAACGTGGAAGCGCTCGACTTCGTCCTGCGCGCCGTCGAACGGGCGGGCTACCGCCCGGGCGAGGACGTGTTTCTCGCCCTGGACAGCGCGGCGAGCGAGTTCGGCGAGCACGGCCGCTATCGCCTCCGCGCCGACCACACCCAGAAGTCCAGCGAGGAGATGATCGCCTTCTACGAGGACCTCTGCGCGCGCTATCCGATCTGCTCCATCGAGGACGGCCTGGGTGAGGACGACTGGGAGGGCTGGCGGCAGCTGACGCGCCGCCTGGGAGCCCGGGTGCAGCTCGTGGGCGATGACCTGTTCGTGACCAATCCGGCCATTCTCCAGAAGGGTATCGAGGAGGGGCTCGCCAATGCCATTCTCGTCAAGGTGAACCAGATCGGCACGCTCACCGAGACGCTGGAGGCCATCGAGCTGGCCAAGCGCGCGGGCTACGGCACCGTCATCTCCCACCGGTCGGGCGAGACGGAGGATTCCTTCGTGGCCGACCTCGCCGTCGCCGTCAACGCCGGGCAGATCAAGACCGGCTCGCTGGCCCGGAGCGAGCGCACCGCGAAGTACAACCAGCTCCTGCGTATCGAGGAGGAGCTGGGCGTGGCCGCGGTGTGGCCGGGGCGCGCCGCGCTCCGGGGCGGCCGCCGGTGAGCCCGCGCGTGCTGCGCGGGGTGATGGCCGCCGCCGCCGTGCTCCTCCTGGTCTACAGCGCCGGGAGCCTGGCTCGGGTGTGGCAGATGAAGCGCGAGGTGGAGACCCTCGAGCGCGACATCGCGGGGCTGCGCGCCGAGACCCAGCGCCTGTCCCGGACCATCGACGGCCTGCGCAACAATCCCGACGAGATCGAGCGGCTGGCCCGCGAGGCCCTCGGCCTCGTGAAGCCCGGCGAGAAGGTCCTGAAGCTCCCGCCCAGCACCCCCGGAGGCTGAACCCGCGCCATGGAGTATCTCGTCCCCGCCTTCTTCCTGATCGCGCTGGCCATCAATGCCCGCGCCGTCTTCAAGCTGTCCCTGGACTGGAAGGGCATGCGCACCACCGTCCGCTTCGTCCGCGAGGCCTATGCCCGCCTCTCCGCGCTCCCCACCGAGGAGGCGCTGGAGCGGAAGGGGGCGACGCCGGTCTTTCTCCACCTGGTCCCCGCCTACCAGGAGCCGGACATCGCGGGCACCGTCACCGCGCTCGTCTCCTCGCGCTACCCGCACGGGCATCTCCACGTGGTGGTGATCACCAAGGAGGAGGAGGAGCGCGCCCCGCATCCCCTCATGGGGGCCAGCACGGGAGAGCTGGTGCGCCGCCTGCGCGAGACGCTGCCGCCCTATCAGCAGAAACGGCTCATCCACGTGGTGATGCCGGGGCAGGGGCGCAAGGCCCAGCAGCTCAACTGGGCGCTGCGTCCGAACTTCCTGCACGAAGCGCTCGGCGACACCTACGACCCCGCCGGCGTGTTCGTGGGGGTGAGCGACGCCGACTCGGTGCCGGATCCCGACACCTACCGCTGGATCGCTTCGCGCGAGCTCGCGGGGCCGGGGGCGTTGGCCTATCAGGGCATCCCGCTCTCCCTGGCCAACCATGCGCGGCTCGACATCCGCGGCCGCATCTGCGCCATCCAGCAGTCCTCCATCTTCATCCGCGTGTCCATCGCCCGGCTCATCAACGAGGTGAAGCGGGTGCGGCTCTTCGCCGCCTTCGCCGCGCGGTGGCCCCGGCTCGGCGCGGCGCTCCGGCCGGCCTTCGAGCTCTTCTTCCGGCGCTCGCAGATCTGCCTCGGCCACAATCAGTTCGTCCGCCTGGACGCGCTGCAGGCGGTGGGAGGCTTCCCCACCTCGGGCGCCACCGAGGATTCCACCCTCGGCTATGCCCTGGGCGCGCGCGGCATCCTCATCGAGGCCATGCCCATGGTGGAGCTGACCGACCTGCCGGAAACCTCCGAGAAGGTAATCCGCCAGAACGCGCGCTGGTATCTGGGGGTGCTGGACGATATCGGATTCCTGCGCGAGCGCTGGCGGGAGCGGAAGAGCGCCTTCAACTTCGCCCAGCTCACGCGCCACATCGGGAACAAGGTCATCGAGTGGCCCATCGCGGCGCTGGTCTACCCCTTCACGGGCTGGCTGGGCTGGTATCTGGCCTATCAGTACCGCGCCGAGCATCCCGTGTTCTTCTACTTCGGCGTCGGCGCGCCCACCGTGTCGCTCGCCCTCACGGTGTGGGTGGGCGGTATCGTCACGCAGAATTCCATCGAGGCCCTGCGCCCGTATCTGCCGCGCGCGGTGGATCTCCAGCGCAAGAGCTGGAAGGAGAAGTTCTTCGGGACCTTTCGCTGCCAGACCTATTGGTTGCTCGCCACGCGCGCGGCCTGGCGGGTGCTCTGGAGCCTCTGGCGCACCGGCGCCTACGAGGCGGCGAAGACCGATCGGGTGACCTCCCGCCTGGCCGCCGTCCACCTAAAGCGGTCCGCGTAGTTCTTACCGGCCCGGCCGGGCCCGCCGGGTCCAATGGTACCTAGGCCCGCGGCCTTCCCTCTGTGTATGTA
>WNFK01068176.1_pt2 | contig 12551 bp, 9 predicted proteins | sample 5400281 | NCBI WGS metagenome assembly WNFK01 (sample SAMN13153350, study PRJNA577476) | soil metagenome | isolation source: 20 cm soil on Douglas fir-dominated hillslope | place: USA:California | collected 2013-09-17
TGGGAGTCGAAGGGGACGACGCGGCCGCGGTCGAGCGCGTTGATCAGCTCGAGCACACCCAGGATGTTGTTCGCCGGATCCTGGAGCGGGACCACCAGGATCGACTGGGTGCGATAGTTCAGTCGGGTGTCGACCCGCGGATCGAACGAGTAGGGCCGATCGGGCGGGATCATGTACGTGTCGTGCAGGTTGAGGATGTCGCCGGTGAGCGCGACGTGCCCCGCGAGGCTGAGCTCCCGGAGACTGAGCGGGTCGGCTTGGAGGCGGCGGCGCATCTCTTCGAGACCGAGCTCGCGCGCGAGCTTGTCGTTCTGGACGACCGAGAAGCGAAGCTGGTCCCCTTCGCGCAGGAACAACGTCCCGGCCTCGGCTCGCGTGAACCGGCGGGCCTCGGTGAGGATGCGCTCGAGGAGGGTTCCCAGGTCCTGCTCACTGGTCAGAGTGATCCCGATCTGAACGAGCTCTCTGAACGCCTGGGTCATGTTCAACGTCGGTCACTCCGGTTGCTGCAGGGCTCTGCGCCCGCCACCGTGTCCGCCGTCCGCATCGGCCGCCTCCAGGAACTCCACCCTCGAGAAACCTTTTAAATCATAAACATCAGAAAAGCCTGAATTGCCCCTTTGAACCTCTTTGGTAACTACCTGACCAAGTAAATTCTCATCGTTGACAAATAATTTGTCGCCGCCGGGCTCGGCCGTGACAGGTCGGCGGTCGGAAATGTCACGGTGGCTCGCCGGCGACTTCGACGCGGCTACAACGTCCCGTTTTCGTTGCAGTGAATGCTAGTTGTACGCTGGCACAACCGTTGCTCGACCGGTTGGGGATGCTCCGATGAAGCTGACATTCAAGCGCCGCGAAGTTTCAGACCTGCAGCACCTCAGGTCCCTCGTGTCGGACAACTCCGACGCGATGGAGCCCGGTCTCAAGATCCTCGCGTCGAATCTGAATCTCGGTCGCACGACGGTCGACCTCGCCGCGATCGACGCCCAGGACCGCCCGGTTCTGTTCGTGCTCGGTCTCACCGCGGACGACGCCATGCTCGTGCGAGCCCTCGAGGCGTACGCGTGGTGCCTCGAGTATCCCGAGTCGATTCAGCGCCTCGTGCCGGCAAGCGTGCGGCCCGGCTGGCCCCCGCGTATCGTGTTCGTCGCCGAGCGGCTCCTCGAGGCGTTCGTTCGCAAGATGCGGCTGCTGAACTTCGCCGCGGTCGATTGTTTCGAGTTTCGCTACGTCGAGGCCAACGGCACCGCCGGGTTCTATCTCGATCGCGTCGACTGGGCGCCGGGGGTCGCGGCTGAGACCGCCCCGGCGCGGTCCGAGCGAGCCACGCTCCCCGTGGTCGAAGAGCGGGTCGAACTCCGCGAGGAACCGAGAATCGCGCCCCGCGAAGAGCCGCGCGTCGCGCCGCGAGAAGAATCCAGAGCCTGGACGCGGGAAGAATCGAGAGCGCTGCCTCGCGAGGAACGGGTCGCTGCGCGCGAGGAGCGAGTGGTGCCTCGCGAGGAACCGAAGGTCGTGCTCCTGCGCGAGGAGGTTCGCGACGACGACCACGTCGAGCCCGACGAAGAGCGGCTCGAGGACGAGGTCGTCGAGCTGCGTGACGAGCTCGACGAGGAGCCGAAGGTCGCGCCCCGTGAAGAGCCGAGAGTCATTCCGCTCGTCCCGGTGGAGGAGCCCCGAATCGTCATGCTCCACGAGACCAAGCCGGCCCCGCGGAGCATTGAGCCGGCGTCCACGAACGGCGCCCGCAAAGCCGAGGCGAACGAGCGGCCGGAGCGCGAGCGGCCGGGCGCGCCGGTCCTGCTGAAAGGGTTGCGCCCGCCTTCCGAGGCTCCGCCCCGACGGCGCTCGCGCGAGGTGCCCGATCTGCGCGAGACCCCCAAGTCGCCGGCACCGGCCGCGCCCGCGGCCTCTCGCCCTTCGCAGGTCGAGCCCAGGGTGACGCCGGGGCCCGGCTCCCGCGTGTTGTCGCCCGCCGCCGAGGCGCGCGTGAAGAACGACGCCGCGCGAGTCGATGCGTCGAAAAACGGGTCGAAGAGCGATGGCGCGCGCCCCGACCTGCCCAAGGGCGACCTCGCGCCGACATGGCGGAAATTCCTCGATCGCCTGACGAGCACGTTCGATGCGCGGACGGCCCCAGCAGCGGAGCCGCCGCGGGGCGGCGGCGCGCCCCCCTCGACGCCGGCCGCTCCGCCGCCGCTGACGCTCCAGCCCTTCGCCGCCGACATCGAGGTCCAGGCCCACGAGGTCGCGCCCGACGAGGTGATCGACGAGTCTCCGGAGTCGGTCGCGGAGGTGCCCGAGAAGCAGGGCCGCGTTCTGCAAGGCATGACCATGCCGGACAACGGCGAGCTCGCGCCGCAGTGGCGGAAGTTCCTCGATAACCCCCGGCTCGACGAAACAAAGATCGGGGTGCTTCGCGGATACCTCCAGCGGGAGTTCCCGCTGTGCACTGTCTACGACTTCTACGACTTCCAGCGCAACGCTCAGGTCTTCCAGCTCCAGGACAACCACGGGAAGGTCACGCAGCTGATCACGATGACCGCGGAGTTCTTCGATAGCCATCGCGATCTCGAGATCAGGGCGTGGATCGAGAAGCACCGGCTGGCCCAGGCGATGCGGCAGGCCGGCCAGGCCGGCGTGCTGGTCTCGCAGGCCGGTCTTCAGATCGAGAAGCGGTAGGCGTTCCGAGCGCCGCTAGCTTTCCCACCTCCAGTAGAGCGCCTTTTCCGGAGCGATGCGGATCACCGTGGTGGCCTCGCGATCGAGCCCCATCACGCGGTACTGCGCGTATTTGGCCAGCAGGAGATCGACGGCACCCGCCCGCTCGGGCCCTTCGGTGAGAACGTCGGCTCGTCCCTGGACGATCACCCAGCAGAGGTGTGACCACTCCTCGTCGTAGCGGTCGACGGTGAGGGAGACGCGTGGGTTCTCGGCGATGTTGCGGATACGCCGAAGCTGGCGCGCCTCCAGACGCTTGGGCTTCGCGTCGATCGCGGAGAAACACGCCCGCCCGTCGAACGCGTAGCACACCGGCACGACCAGTGGCTGCCCCGCCCGGTCTACCGTGCCGAGCCGCGCGACGCGGCTCTGATAGAGCAGCTCGGCGGCGAAGGCGGGGAGGTCGTTCACCGAATCAGCTTGGCGTACTGGTCCAGGAGCGGGAGCACCGCGTCCCGGCCCTCCGACGGCAGTCGCAGGATCGCTCGCGTGATCCCGGCCCCGGCGTACGAGTCGAGCGTGGCGCGCTCGGCCTTCGCTCCGAAGACCGAGATCGAGATCTTCGCCGCGTCGCGACCGGCGCGCGCCGCGCGCGCTTTCAGATCGGCGAGCCCCGGCAGAATCGCGTCGGCGTTGCGTCCGCGCGGGAACCACCCGTCGCAGAAATCCACCACGCGCTGCAAGGTGTGGCCGCTCTCGCCGCCCAGCAGGATCGGCGGGTGGGGCTTCTGCGCCGGCTTGGGGTACGACCAGATCGGATCGAAGCGGACGAACTCCCCGTGGTACTTCGCCTCGTCCTTCGTCCAGATCTCCTTCATCGCGAGGATCCGCTCGCGGAGGAGACGAAACCGCGTCTTGAACTCGGTGCCGTGGTTCTCCATTTCTTCGGCGTTCCAGCCGGCTCCGATGCCGAACAAGAAGCGTCCATTCGAGAGCAGATCGAGGCTGGCGATCGTCTTGGCGAGCGTGATCGGGTCGTGCTCGATGACGAGACAGATGCCGGTCCCGATCTTCAGATTCTTCGTCGCGGCGGCCGCGGCCATGAGCCCGATGAACGGGTCGAGCGTGTGCGAATACTCCTTGGGCAATGGGCCGCCGCCCGCGAACGCCGAGCGCCGGCTCGTCGGAATGTGCGTGTGCTCGGTCACGAACAGGGATTCGAACCCGCGCTCCTCGGCCGCGCGCGCCAGCTCGTCGATCCGGATCGAGTAGTCAGTCGGGAAGATGAACACGCCGTGGTGCATGGCTTCTCCTAGGGGTGCCGCGCGAGCTCGGGGCTCACGCGAAGATGGTTTCGGGCAGACACGCCGACACGATCCAGTTCGGTCCTCGACCAGGTGGTCGATCATGTAACGGATCGCCTGCTGTGCGTTGGCGAACAGGTCGGGGCCGTTCGCCGTCGTCACGTAGCAGGGTCCGCGCTCGAGCCCGGAGAGGATCGGCCCGCCTGTCCGGAATCGAGGCTCGCGGAAGCCTCGCCCGGACTCGAGGCCGAATCGCAAGGTGACCTGCGCCATCATCTCGATCGCGGTGACACAGACCTCGCCGTCGCCCTGCGCGGCGTGGGCATCGCCGACACTGAACAGCGCGCCGTCCACCCACACGGGCAGGAGCAGGGTCGTGCCCGCCACCAGCTGCTTGATGTCCATGTTGCCGCCATTCTTCCGGGGCGGCATCGTGCTGTGCCCGCCGGGCTCGTCGAGGGCGACGCCCATCACGCCCGGGAATGGCGCGATCGGAACGCGGACTCGGATATCGCGCCCCATGCGCGCATGGCTGCCTTCGGTCAGATCCCAGATGTTCAGGAACGGCTTCGGGAACTCGGCTTCCGGCATCAGACCTCGCCCGGGGCGAATCGCGGTCCAGCCGAACGCGGCCGCGGGCTTCACGTCGAGGATCTCGACCGTGAGCACGTCACCCGGACCGGCGCCCCGGACGGCGACGGGTCCGGTGAGCGGATGACCTCGAAACGGCCCCCGCGCGAGGACATCGGAGTGCGTCGACTTCGGCGAGTAGTAGCCGTCGGCGGCATCCCGGGTGTCGAACACCACGGTGTCGCCCGGATCGATCGTGAGCCGCGGGGCCAGCGAGTTGTTCCACTCACGGTGAACGGTATCCCGATCGAGATGATGCGTGGTCGCCATCGGCTCACACTCCTCCTGTCATCACGCCATCTCGTTCCACACGACCATGCCGGTCCCCGACCGCCACGCGACCGCGGGCATGTAGGCGAGGACGTCCGCCGGCCCGCGGGTGAAGGCCATCACCAGGACCCAGGCGAGCAGCTCGGCGGTTCCGCCCGAGCCGGCTTCCTCCATGCGCTCGAGCGTGCACTCGCGGAGCAACGTCGCGTGGTCGCCGCGCTTGAGCAAGTCGAGGAACCACCGATCGAACTCTTCGTCGACCCAGAAATAGCGCGGTCCGCCCGGCTCGTGCGAGAGCCCGCCGGTCGCGACGACCGCGACGCGCTCGTGGCCGGGATAGCCCTTGAGCATGTCGCGCATGATCGTGCCGACTTGATAGGCGCGCTCGGGCGTGGGGATCGGCGGGACCGTGCAGTTCATCGTGACCGGGACCAGCTGGAACTGCGCGTCCGGGTTCAGATAGTGGGTGGGCACGGAGATGCCGTCGTCGTATTGCATCTCACGCAGGTAGGAGAGTGCCAGCCGGCGGCGCGCGCCTTCGTTGACGAGCCAGCGTGCGATTCCGGGGTGGCCGGGCACGCGGTACTTTTCCATCGCGAGCCACTCGTCGAACCATTCAGCGGGGCCGATATGCTCCTCGGCGATCCCAACCGTGTACTCGGGCACGTTGTTGATGGGCCAGTTGAGCAAATGGTCGTTGCTGAACATCACGACGACGTCGGGTCGAGCGGCCACCAGCCGGCGCCGCATCTCGGCCGTCGCCTGGAGCGCGAGCTGCTGATACTCCTGAGAGGCGCGCGAGAACCAGCCGGTGAGCCCGGGCGAGTGCGTCATGGCCATCGCGGCGACGATCTCCGCCATTACTGACCTCGCTCGAGCCGGGCCTGGAGTGCCATCGCCTTCGCGGTCTCCTCCGGGAATGCGCGCTGATAGCACTCGAGCGCGGCGCTCGCGTTGCTGTTGTGCGCGGCGCCGAAGAACAGGCGGAGAATCTGCGGGACGTAGTACTGATGGACGCCGAGGTCCATCATACGCTTGGGATCCTTGTCGCGAACGGCCTCGTATTCGGCGCGACTCAAGCCGAACTCACGGGCGATGCCCTCGAGGTCGGTGAGAAAGCGTGCGCGCAGCGCGGCATCGCGCCGGACGTGATAGATCATCTCGTTCGTCGGCAGGGTCTTGTCGCAGCGCTCGACGTTCCCCATTCAGCTCCCTCCGGCCTTGAGCACCTTGGGGTTGATCTTGAGAAACATGATCACGCAGCGCTCGCGGCCGAGGTTGCGGACGTCGTGCGGCACGTTGGCGGGAAACTTCACGATCGCGCCGGCCGGCACGACCACCTCGTTCCCGTTGATGCTCATGTTCGCGGTGCCCTCGAGGACGTAGATGGCCTCTTCCTCGCGCGGATGACTGTGCATGACCGTCGACTGGCCCGGCTCGTAGCAAGCGATCTCCGACCAGAGCTGGTCGGTCTTGAAGAGCATCTTGCGGACGCGCTTGTCGGAGGCGAACGCCTTCAGCGCGTTGAGATCGAAGACCTGGGCGACGCCGGTCGTCGTGGCAACCGCGGTTTCGTCCATCGGCAACCTCTCCTCGAAGGGACTGGTGGACGACAGTTTACCTCGGATCGGGCGACCGTACCCTTGACTTGGCGCGAGTTTGGATCGACAGTGCCTCGTCGATTCGACCGACACGAAAGACATGGAGATCAGGCCCCTTCGAGGCTATCGCTACGCCGGCAGCGAGGCGCGTGACATCTCGGCAGTCGTGGCGCCCCCGTACGACCAGATCAGTGCCGAGATGCAGGATCGTCTGTACGCGATGAGCCCGCACAACATCGTGCGCGTGACCTATCCGAAGGACGCGGCCGACAAGTATCGTGACGCCCGCGAGGTGCTCGAGAGCTGGCTGGCCGGCGGCGTGTGGGCTCGCGATGAGCGGCCCGCGATCTATCCGTATCACCAGACGTATACCGCGGGCGGCCGTTCGGTGACGCGCATGGGATTCGTCGCGCTCGGCGAGGTCAGTAACTACGCGCGCGGCGCGGTGGTGCCCCACGAGCGAACACACGCCGGGCCAAAGCGAGACCGGATGCAGCTGCTCGAGGCCACCGCCGCCGACGTCGGCCTGCTGTTCATGCTGACCGCCGATCCAGGCGGCGAGTTGCGGCGCGCCACGACACCCATCGGCGACCCGATCGCGGAGGCGCGCGATCTCAAAGGGGAGCTTCATCGGCTGTGGCGCATGACCGAGGAGGCGGCGGTGAGTCGCGTGCGAGATCTGATGGCGACGCGCTCGGTGATCATCGCCGACGGTCACCATCGATATGAGACGGCAGTCGCCTACGCCGAGCGCCACCCGGACGCGCGCCACAAGCTCATGGCGTTCTTCACCCTGGAAGCTCCCGGACTCACGATCCTGCCGAATCATCGTCTCGTGCACGACATCAAGGGCTTCGACTTCGAGGATTTCGTCCAGATGGCCTCCCGCTGGTTCGACGTGTCGCCGCTGGCCGATCCGTCGACCGTCGAGCTCGAAAACCGATCGCTCGCCGTCGTGAGCGGGCCGGACGCGGCGCTGCTGCGACTCAAGCCCGGTGCCCGTGATCACATCGCCTGGCCCGAGAAGAGGTCCGCGGCGTGGCGTGGTCTCGCCGTATCGATCCTCCACGAAGGGCTGCTGCGCCCGTTGCTCGGCATCACCGACGCGAAGCTCGACGCGAAGACCCACGTGGACTACACCGCCGACCGGGCCGAGGCGATCAAGCTGGCGCGTGAGGGCACGTGTCAGGCGGCATTCCTGATCGCCCCCACGACGGCCGAGGAGCTTCAGGCGGTCGTGCGGGGTGGCGAGCTGCTTCCCCAGAAGTCCACGCACTTCTATCCGAAGCTCCTGGACGGCCTCGTGTTCTCTCGGCTCGGCGAATGAGCGCCGGCCACTCTCCGCCGCTGCGCTATACGGGCATGCGCATCAAGCGGCTCGAAGACCCACGGCTCCTAACCGGCCGCGGACGATACCTCGACGACCTGGCGCTCCCGCGCATGCTCTTCGCGAGCTTCGTGCGGAGCCCGCACGCGCACGCGCGCATCGTCCGGATCGACGCCGCGCCCGCCCGCCTCCTGCCCGGAGTCGTGGCTGTCGTCACCGCCGACGACCTGCGGGCCGTGACGAAACCGCTCGCGCCACGGCTGGAAGGCCCGGGGTTCACGCCGACGGCATGGCCCGCGCTGGCGGACGGCGTCGCCCGTTTTTGCGGCGAAGCGGTGGCAGTCGTGGTGGCCGCGAACCCGTACGTCGCGGCCGACGCGCGCGATCTGGTCACGGTCGAGTGGGAGCCGAGACCGGCCGTCGCCACGATCGACCAGGCGCTCGCGTCTAACCAGATTCTCTTCCAGCGTCGGCACCGGCAAGGCGACGTCGATGGCGGCTTCGCGCGCGCGTCGATCGTCGTCCGCGAGACGTTCGAGCACGGCCGCTGTGCGCCCTCGCCGCTCGAGGTCCGGGGCATTCTCGCCGACTGGGACGGCGAGGCGCTGACCGTCTGGTCGGGCAACCAGTCTCCGTCGCTGATGCGCACGGCGCTCGCCGATGCGCTCAGCCTGCCGCAGGCTCGCGTGAGGATCGTGTGCCCGGACGTCGGCGGCGGCTTCGGGCTCAAGATGCAGGTCTTTCCGGAGGACGTCGCGGTCGCCGCGCTGACGCGGCGGCTCGGCCGCCCCGTGAAGTGGCTCGAGGAGCGGCGCGAGAATCTCACCGCGGCGTCTCAGGCGCGCGGTCAGCGAACCACGGTCGAGGTTGCGGCCGCGGCGGACGGCACGGTGCTCGCACTGCGGTCGCGGGTCATGTCGGACAACGGCGCCTACCATGCGTACCCGACCACGGGAGTCCTCGAGCCACTCGGGACCGCGAGCATCATGCCCGGACCCTATCGAATCTCGGCGTATGAGTTCGAGGCGCTGGCGCTCGCGACTCACAAGCCTCCGCTCGGCGCCTATCGGGGCGTCGGAATGACGATGGGGGCGTTCGTGGCCGAGCGGATGCTCGATCTCGTCGCCGAACGGCTGAGCCTGGATCCAGCCGAGATCCGTCGGCGCAACCTCATTCCGCGCGAGGCTTATCCGTTCACATCGGTCACCGGCTACACGTACGACAGCGGTGATTTTCCCAAGGCGCTCGACGAGGCGCTGGGCGCGGTCGGCTACGACAAGCTCCGCCGCGAGCAGCAAGCCGCGCGCGCCGCCGGACGACTCGTCGGGATCGGGATCGCCTGCTACACCGAGTACACGGGGATGGGATCCGCGGGCTTCCGTCGTCGCGGTGCGGTCGAGATGCCCGGCATCGAGGCCGCGACCGTCACCGTGGACGCCGACGCGACGGTCCGGTGCGCGTTGAGCTTCCCGACACAGGGCCAGGGCCACGCGACGACCATCGCGCAGATCCTCGCCGATCGCCTGGGGCTCACGCTCGAAGACATCCGGCTGCAGCGCGTCGACACGGCCGAGTCGCCGCAGGGCAGCGGGACCTTCGCGAGCCGGGGCACGGTCGCGATGCTCGGGAGCGCGGCGGTCGCCGCGGATCGAGTGAGCGAAAAAATGAAGACCCTCGCGGCGCATCGTCTGGAGGCGGCGGCGGCCGACGTCGAGCTGGCCGGCGGCCGCGCCTTCGTGCGTGGCTTCCCCGATCGCTCGATCGCCCTGGCCGAGATCACGCGGCTCGCGTACTCACCGCCGCTCGGCGGGCTCCCCGATGGTCTGGCCCCCGGTCTCGAGGCCACCGTGTACTGCGACCTTCCCGGGCCGACCTTCTCGGGCGCGGTCCACGTGGCGGTCGTCGACGTCGATCCGGCGACAGGGCGTGTCGCGGTACGCCGCTATGCGCTCGTGGAAGACTGTGGACGCGTGATCAACCCGATCATCGTCGAAGGACAGATCCACGGAGCGGTCGCCCAGGGTATCGGCGAGGCGCTGCTCGAGTCCGTCGTGCACGACGACGACGGCCAGCTGCTCACCGCGACGCTCATGGACTACGCGCTTCCCAGGGCGGACGACGTGCCCTTGTTCGAGATCGCTCACCTCGAGACGCCCTCGCCGGTGACACCCGGCGGCGTCAAGGGGATGGGCGAGGGCGGAACGATCGGCGCCCCCGCCGCGATCGCGAACGCGGTCGCCGACGCCGTGCGCCATCTCGGCGTGCAGATCACCAGGCTCCCGATTCGTCCGGAGTCACTCCTCGGCGGCTCCAGGACTCGCGGAGCGGCCGACATGAGGATCCCGTAATGGGCAAACAAGACATCGACATCGCACGCGCCGTGAAGCTCCAGCCGATCCAGGCGATCGGCGAGACGCTTGGACTGAACGGCGGTGACCTCGAGCCGTACGGAAGCTACAAGGCGAAGATCCGGTGGGACGTCGTCGATCGTGTCAGCGGCCGCCCCGACGGCGCCCTCGTCCTCGTGACGGCGATGACGCCGACCCCCGCGGGCGAAGGAAAGTCGACGACGACGATCGGGCTGGCCGACGGGCTCCGGCGCCTCGGCAAGCGCTCCGTCGTGGCGATCCGCGAGCCCTCGCTCGGCCCCGTGTTCGGTGTGAAGGGAGGCGGCACGGGCGGCGGCCATACCCAGATCGCGCCGATGGAAGATATCAATCTGCACTTCACCGGCGACATGCACGCGGTCACGGCCGCGCACAACTTGCTGGCCGCGATGCTCGACAATCATCTGGCGCAGGGCAACACGCTCGGCCTCGACGTCCGGCGGATCCTCTGGAAGCGCGTCCTCGACATGAACGACCGCGCCCTCCGGCGCCTCGTCATCGGCCTGGGCGGATCGGCGCACGGGGTGCCGCGCGAGAGCGGGTTCGACATCACGGTGGCGTCCGAGGTCATGGCGATCCTCTGCCTGGCGCGCGATCTCCAGGACTTCAAGGCGCGGGTCGAGCGCATCATCGTGGCCGAGAAGGGTGACGGCACGTTCGTGACCACGCGCGATCTCCGCGCGGCGGGCGCGATGGCCGTCCTCATGAAGGACGCGATCAAGCCGAATCTCGTCCAGACGCTCGAGGGCACGCCGGCGCTGGTCCACGGCGGACCGTTCGCGAACATCGCGCACGGCTGCAACAGCCTCATCGCGACGCGGCTCGGACTCAAGCTCGGCGAGATCCTCGTCACCGAGGCCGGCTTCGCGAGTGACCTCGGGGCCGAGAAGTTCATGGACATCAAGTGCCGCACCGGCGGCCTCGTGCCTTCGACGGCGGTCATCGTGGTCACGACGCGTGCGCTGGCGATGCACGGTGAGGAGAATCTGGCCAAGCACGTCGAGAACATGCGGCTCTTCGGCCTGTCGCCGGTCGTCGCGCTGAACCGCTTCACCGACGACACCGACGCGGCGGTGAGCGCCGTGAAGGCCAGCTGCAAGACGCTCGAGGTGCCCTGCGGCGAGTCGCGGGGCTGGGAGCTCGGCGGCGCCGGCGTCACCGACCTGGCCGGCATGGTGCTCGACGCGGTGCGCGGGCACGAGCGCTCGCGCTTCCAGTTCCTCTATCCCGACGAGCTCGGGCTCGCGGCCAAGCTCGAGACGCTCGCCAAGAAGGTCTACGGCGCCGACGGGGTCACGTTCGCGCCGGCGGCCGCGGCCAAGCTGAAGCGCTACGAGTCGCTCGGCTACGGGCGCCTGCCGGTCTGCGTGGCGAAGACCCAGAACTCGCTCAGCGACGATCCCAAGCGTCCGGGGCGGCCCCGGGGCTTCACGATCACGGTTCGCGACGCAGCGCTCTCGGCCGGTGCCGGGTTCGTCGTGGCCTATGCGGGTGACATCTTGACGATGCCCGGGCTCCCGAAAGTGCCCGGCGCAGAAGGCGTCGATATCGACGCGAACGGCAACGTCGTCGGGCTGTTCTGAACAGGTCGGGACCGCCGCGCAGGCATGCTAGTATCCGAAGCTAGATGCGCGCGGTTCTGCTCGGTACGGGAAGTCCACCGCCCAACCCGAAGCGACGAGGCCCCGCGACGCTCCTCTCGCTCGGGGATGAGCGGTTTCTCGTCGATGCCGGCTCGGGCGTCGGTGCTCAGCTGGTCCAGGCCGGAGTACGGCCGTGGGATTGGCCTCCGGTGTTCATCACGCATCATCACTCGGATCACACGATCGATCTGGGGCATCTGCTCGTCACCCGATGGATCACCGGCCAGAACGCGCCGTTCGAGATCTGGGGCCCGGCCGGAACGCAACGCCAGGTCGACAAGCTCCTCGACTATCTGAGCTGGGACATCGAGGTCCGCCGGTCGCACATGCACGAGCGGCGACCGCCGGCCGTGCGCGTCACCGAGATCGAGGAGGGGAAGATCCTCGACACCGGCGCAGTGCGGGTGAGCGCGTTCCTCGTCGACCACGATCCGGTGAAGCCGGCGTTCGGCTTCCGGTTCGAGGGCGGCGGTCGATCGATCGTCGTCTCGGGCGATACGCGCCCGTGCGAGAACCTCATGCGCTGGAGCCACGGCGTCGATTGCCTCATCCACGAGTGCTGCGAGATGTCCAAGACCTCCTGGTATCCGGGGTGCGGCTGGGCGACCCTCGAGGAGAAGATCCAGGATCTGGCCTCCTACCACACACAACCCGCCGACATCGGCCGCGTGGCGCGCGGCGCCGGCGCCAAGAAGCTCGTGCTCACGCACGTGATGCCGGGATCGGTA
>WNFK01158312.1_pt1 | contig 12547 bp, 14 predicted proteins | sample 5400281 | NCBI WGS metagenome assembly WNFK01 (sample SAMN13153350, study PRJNA577476) | soil metagenome | isolation source: 20 cm soil on Douglas fir-dominated hillslope | place: USA:California | collected 2013-09-17
AGATCAGGACAGCGCGCGGTGCGGCTCAAGGGCGGCGATGCCTTTGTGTTCGGCCGTGGCGGCGAGGAAATCGAAGCGTTGCGCGAGGCCGGCGTCGCCTATTCGGTGGTGCCGGGAATTACCGCGGGCCTCGGCGCCGCCGCGCAATTCGAGGTGCCGCTGACCTTCCGGCACGAGGCGCTGCGCATCACCTTTCTCACCGCGCACAAGGCCAAAGACGCTGACAGCGTCGATTGGTCTGCCCTGACCGACCAGAAGATGACGGTGGTCGTTTACATGGGAATGACCGCGGCGCCGTCGGTTCGCACCGGCCTGTTGGCCGCGGGACGCTCGCCGCGGACCCCGGTCGGCGTCTTTGCGCGGGTGACGCGGCCGGATTCGCAAGCCGCGGTCGGCACACTCGATGAATTACCGGATCTGGTGGCCAAGATCGAAGCCGGTCCCGCCATTCTCATCATCGGCGACGTTGTCGCGCATTCCGCGCCATGGCGCCGTCCAAATCTCCATCAAGCAATCTCTGAAATATTGGAAGCTGCCGAATGACCTCTCCACTGCAACAAAAGATCAAGATCACAGGTCCGTCCGTGGTCACCGCCAACCGCACCTGGGATGGCGTGGTGATTTATCGCACGGCCGCCAAGGGCTGGGCGACCGATCTGGCAGACGCCGCGATCGTCCGCTCCGCCGACGAAGCCCGCGCACTGCTCGCCGAATCGGTGGCCGACGATGTCGGCGCGATTGGCGCCTATATCGCGCCGGTCGAAGTCAAGGACACCGGCAAGATCAAGCCCGGCAATCTGCGTGAACACATCCGGCTCCAGGGCGTCACCATCGATCTTCCGGTTCCGGCGTAAGGCCAGCCATCATGTACGCATATGACGAACTCGACCGCACGCTCATCAACGAGCGCGTTTCAGAATTCCGCGATCAGGTGAAGCGCCGGCTGTCCGGCGAACTCACCGAGGACGAATTCAAGATGTTGCGGCTGCAGAACGGCGTCTATCTGCAACTGCACGCCTATATGTTCCGCGTCGCCATCCCCTATGGCACGCTGTCGTCGCAGCAGTTGCGGCGGCTGGCGCATGTCGCGCGCCGCTACGATCGCGGCTACGGGCATTTCACCACGCGGCAGAACATCCAGTTCAACTGGATCAAGCTCGCCGAACTGCCGGATGCGCTGGCCGATCTCGCCGAAGTCGGCATCCACGCCATGCAGACCTCAGGCAACAACACACGCAACGTCACCTCGGATCAATGGGCCGGCGTCGCGCCCGGCGAGATCGAAGATCCCCGAATCTGGTCGGAGCTGTTGCGGCAATATACCACGCTGCATCCGGAATTCTCGTTCCTGCCACGCAAGTTCAAATTCGCCATCACCGCGTCCGACCATGATCGCGCGGCGATCAAGGTGCACGACATCGGCCTGCGCCTGCACAAGAACGCGCAAGGCGAAACCGGCTTCGAGGTGCTGGTCGGCGGCGGCCTCGGTCGTACCCCGTTTATCGGCAAAACGATAAAACCGTTCGTGCACGGTCACAATCTCCTAAGCTATGTCGAGGCGATCCTGCGCGTCTACAACCAGTATGGCCGCCGCGACAATATCTACAAGGCGCGCATCAAGATCCTGGTGCACGAGCTCGGCATCGAGAAGTTCGCGCAGGAAGTCGAAGACGAGTGGCTGCAGATGCGCGACAGCGCGCTGACGATCGACGATGCCGTCATTGAGGATATCCGTTCGCGCTTCAGCTATCCGGCTTACGAAAAACTGCCGCATATGCCGGACGAGCTGAAAAAAGCGGCGCACGACCCGCATTTCGAGAGATGGCGCAAGAATTCCGTGTTCCCGCACAAAGTGCCGGGCTATGCGATCGTGACGCTGTCGCTGAAGCCGGTGGGCGGACCTCCCGGCGATGCCACCGCCGACCAGATGGACGCGATCGCCGATCTCGCCGAGAAATATTCCTTCGGCGAAATTCGCGTCGGTCACGAGCAGAATCTCGCGCTGCCCCATGTCGCCCGCCGCGACCTGCCGGTGCTGTGGCGGGCGCTGGACAAGATCGGCGTTGCAACCCCGAACGTCAATCTGGTCTCCGACATCATCGCCTGCCCGGGACTGGATTATTGCTCGCTTGCGAATGCGCGCTCGATCCCGATCGCGCAGGAATTGACGCGGCGCTTTGCCAACCACGATACCGCCAATCTGATCGGGCGGCTGCACATCAACATCTCCGGCTGCATCAACGCCTGCGGCCACCATCACGTCGGCCACATCGGCATTCTCGGCGTCGAGAAGAACGGCGAGGAATACTATCAGATCACGATCGGCGGCCGGGCCGACGAAAACGCCGAGGTCGGCATCTTGATCGGCCCCGCGGTGCCCTACGGCGAAGTCGCCGATGTGGTCGAGGATATTGTCGAAGCCTATCTGGCGCTGCGCGCACGGCCGGACGAGCTTTTCATCGATACGGTGAAACGGCTTGGCGTCGAACCATTCAGGGAGCGCGTCTATGCCACTCGTTAAAGTCGGAAAGATCGCCGGCGACGCATTCGTCCACGTGGCGGATGACGCGGAGATTCCTGCCGATGGCGCCATCCTGATTTCCGCCGCGCGATTTCTCGCCGATGCGGAGGCACTTTCGCGCCGTCCTGGAAAAACCGGCGTGATCTGGCCGAACAATCGCGACGTCGATGATCTCGTGCCTTACCTGGACCGCCTCGCCATGGTCGCGCTGGTGTTTCCAAGCTTCCGCGACGGCCGTGCCTACACCCAAGCGCGGCTGCTGCGGGAACGTCATGGTTTCCGGGGGGAACTGCGCGCCACCGGGCAGGTGCTGCGCGACCAGTTCGTGTTCATGCTGCGCGCCGGCTTCGATGCCTTCGAAGTGAAGAAGGACAGCGACGCCGAAGCCTTTGCCAACACGACGAAGCGCTATTCGGTGTTCTACCAGCCGACCGGCGATGGCCGGATCACGGCGCTGCACCGGCGGATGCAGTTGCGCCATTCGGAGAGTGCCGGCCAGTGAGTGTTCTCGCACATCAGGCGTTACCGGAACGGACAGAACGTGATTTGCCGCGGGCCGAGGAGCTCGATCGCGCGCTGCGTGGCGCGTCGCCGGCGGAGGTGATCGCGGCTGCGTTGAACGCCGTTGGTCGCGAGCGTCTCGCCGTGGTCTCGTCGTTCGGCACCGAATCGGCGGCACTTCTCAAAGTGGTGGCCGATGTCGATCCGGCGATCCCCGTGGTCTTTCTCGACACCGGATGGCTGTTCGAGGAGACGCTCGCCTATCGCGATACGTTGATCGCGACGCTGGGCCTGCGCGACGTCCGCTCGATCAAACCGCTCCAGGAGACGCTGTCGCGCGAGGATCCGGACCGCGAATTGTGGTTCTCCGATCCCGACGCCTGCTGCCGTATTCGCAAAGTCGAGCCGCTGGCCCGCGCGCTGGCGCCGTTTGACGCATGGGTCAACGGACGCAAGCGTTTTCAGGGCGGCCTCCGTGCCGACCTGCCGGTGGTCGAGGAAGACGGCCTCAGGCTGAAATTCAATCCGTTCGCCAACGTTTCCCGCGAGGACATCGAGGCGATCTACGCGCTTGCAAAACTGCCGCCGCATCCACTTGTCACATCGGGTTTTCTGTCGGTCGGGTGTATGCCCTGCACCAGCCGGACCGCGCCGGATGAGGATGCCCGCGCCGGCCGCTGGCGTGGCAGGGCCAAGACAGAATGCGGCATCCATACGGTCAAGACTTCTTAGGACCAAGATTTTGTAGGACAAAGCGGCTGTCGCACCGCAAACAATGAAATGCGGTTTCGTTGACTTAAGGCCGCTTCTTCCTGAGTTATGTCCGCGTGCTTTCGATGACATCCTTCATCAGGCCGAATGGAGATTAAGATGATCCGTCGTACTCTTCTGATCGTCGCGGGGCTGCTTTGGGCAAGTTCGGCTTTTGCCGCCGACGTGACGCTGCTTAATGTGTCGTACGATCCGACGCGCGAACTCTATGTGGATTTCAACAAGGCGTTCGCATCGGCCTATCAAAAGGAAACCGGCAAGAGCGTCGAGATCAAGCAGTCGCATGGCGGCTCCGGCTCACAGGCGCGCGCCGTGATCGACGGCCTGCAGGCCGACGTCGTCACGCTGGCGCTCGCTTACGATGTCGATGCCATCGCGGCCAAGGGTTTGATCCCAGCCGATTGGCAGAAGCGCCTGCCGCAGAATGCCTCGCCTTACACGTCGACGATCGTGTTCCTGGTGCGCAAGGGAAATCCGAAAGCCATCAAGGACTGGGACGATCTGATCAAATCCGGCGTCAGCGTCATCACGCCGAACCCGAAGACATCCGGAGGCGCGCGCTGGAACTATCTCGCCGCCTGGGGCTATGCGCTGAAGAAATTCGGTTCCGCCGACAAGGCCAAGCAATTCGTCGGCGATCTCTACAAGAACGTGCCGGTGCTGGACACGGGCGCGCGCGGCTCGACCGTGACGTTTGTGGAGCGCGGCGTCGGCGACGTGCTGCTGGCCTGGGAGAATGAAGCGTTCCTCGCCCAGCGGGAATTCGGCAAGGACAAGTTTGAGATCGTATCGCCGCCGCTGTCGATCCTGGCGGAGCCGCCGGTCTCCGTCGTCGATACCGTTGCCGACAAAAAAGGCACGCGCGCGGTGGCGGAGGCTTACCTGAAATACTGGTATACCAGGGAAGGTCAGGAAATTGCCGCACGCAATTCCTATCGTCCGCGCGATACGGAGATCGCAAAGGAGTATGAGAACTCGTTTGCGAAGGTCGAATTGTTTACGATCGACGACGTGTTCGGTGGCTGGACCAAGGCGCAGAAGGAACACTTCAGCGAAGGCGGCGTTTTCGACCAGATTTACAAGAACTGATTTGCGAATCGGAAGCTGAGGACATTGTGAGCGGGGGCGCGGGACGACGCAGCACATTGCCGGGGTTCGGTCTCACCATGGGACTGACGCTGACTTGGCTCTCCGTCATCATCCTGATCCCGCTCGCGGGCCTGTTCCTCAAGACGTCGGAGCTGAGTCTCGATCAGTTCTGGGGCATCCTGACCAGCCGCCGCACCCTCAACGCCTTGAGGATTTCGTTCGGCCTCGCCTTTGCCGCCGCGTGCGTCAATTTGGTGATGGGAATGGTCATCGTCTGGGCGCTGGTGCGGTATCGTTTTCCGGGCCGGCGGCTGTTCGACGCCATTGTCGATATTCCCTTTGCGTTGCCCACCGCGGTGGCCGGCGTCGCGCTGACCTCGCTGTTTGCGCAAAAAGGCTGGCTCGGCGCGCCGCTCGCCGAACTCGGTATCAAGGTGGCGTTCACGCCGGTCGGCATTTTCGTCGCGATGATCTTCATCGGTATTCCCTTTGTGGTGCGGACGGTGCAGCCGGTGCTGATCGACCTCGACGTCGAAATCGAGGAGGCCGCCGCCAGCCTCGGCGCCAACCGCTGGCACACGGTCTCCAAGGTGATCCTGCCGAGCTTGATCCCGGCGCTGTTGACAGGATTTGCGCTGGCGTTCGCACGCGCCGTCGGCGAGTATGGCTCGGTGATCTTCATTGCCGGCAATCTGCCGAATGTGTCCGAGATCGCGCCGCTGTTGATCGTGATCCGGCTTTCGGAATTTCGCTACGCGGATGCGACCGCGATCGCCGTGGTGATGCTGGTGGCGTCATTCCTGATCATCTTCGCGGTCAATCGCCTGCAGCGCTGGGCGCAAACCCGCATTCCCGTGCATTAGAGGCTGATGAAGATGAATCAGTCGCAGGCTTCATCCATCCCGGCGCGGGACGATCTGCGCACCGAGCCGCGGCTCGTTCGCGGCATCATCATCGCGATTGCCGTGAGCTTCCTCACCGTCTTCGTGGTATTGCCGCTGGTCGTGGTGTTTGCGCAGGCCTTTTCCAAGGGGATCGGCGCTTATTTCGCGGCACTTTCCGATCCGGAAGCGCTGTCCGCCATCAGGCTGACGCTCATGGTCGCCGCGATTTCGGTCGGCCTCAATCTGGTGTTCGGGCTGGTCGCGGCCTGGGCGATCGCCAAATTCGATTTTCGCGGCAAGACCTTCCTGATTTCGCTGATCGATCTGCCGTTCTCGGTCAGCCCGGTGATCTCGGGTCTTGTGTTCGTGCTGCTGTTCGGCGCGCAGGGCTATTGGGGGCCATGGCTGCAGGCTCACAACATCCATGTGCTGTTCGCGGTGCCCGGCATCGCGCTGGCGACCATTTTCGTGACGTTCCCGTTCGTGGCGCGCGCGCTGATCCCGCTGATGCAGGAGCAGGGCACCCAGGAGGAAGAGGCCGCGATCTCGCTTGGTGCGTCAGGCCTGCAGACCTTTTTTCGCGTCACCCTGCCGAATATCAAATGGGGCGTGCTGTACGGTGTGCTGCTCTGCAACGCGCGCGCGATGGGCGAGTTCGGCGCGGTGTCGGTGGTCTCCGGCCACATTCGCGGCGAGACCAACACCATGCCGCTGTTGGTTGAAATCCTCTACAACGAATACCAATTCGTATCGTCGTTCGCGATCGCCTCGTTGCTGGCGATGCTGGCCCTGATCACGCTGGTGGCGAAAACCATTCTCGAGCGGCATCTGGACGAAGGGCACACCCCGCGTGGCGATTGAAGTCAAAAATATCGTGAAGCGCTTCGGCGCGTTTGCAGCGCTCGACGGCGTCGATCTGAAGATCGCCGACGGCGAATTGCTGGCGCTGCTGGGGCCATCGGGCTCCGGCAAGACCACGCTGTTGCGGATCATCGCGGGGCTGGACTGGCCGGACTCCGGCGAAGTTTCGTTCGACGGTCAGAATGCGCTGGCCCGCGGCGCCGCCGAGCGTCAGGTTGGATTCGTGTTCCAGCACTACGCGCTGTTCCGCCACATGACGGTGTTCGAGAACGTCGCGTTCGGCCTGCGGGTGCAGCCGCGCGCGGTTCGCAAGGACGAGGCCAGCATCCGCGCGCGGGTCAAGGAGCTGCTGGATCTGGTGCAACTCGACTGGCTGTCCAATCGCTACCCGAGCCAACTGTCCGGCGGCCAGCGCCAGCGCATCGCGTTGGCGCGTGCGCTCGCGATCGAGCCGCGCATTCTACTGCTCGACGAGCCGTTCGGCGCGCTCGATGCCAAGGTGCGCAAGGAGCTGCGGCAATGGCTGCGTTCGTCACCCATGATCAGGAAGAGGCGCTCGAAGTCGCCAACCGCGTCGTGGTGATGGACAAGGGTTGCATCGAGCAGATCGGTACGCCGGGCGAGGTCTATGACAATCCGGCGTCCGCGTTCGTGCACGGCTTCATCGGCGAATCGATCGTGCTGCCGGTGAACGTCAGCGACGGCTGCGTGCGGCTCGGCGGCAAGGCGCTGAACATTGCGGCGGACGGCATCGCTTCCGGCGCCTCGGAACTGTTTGTCCGCCGCCATGACATGCAGATCGGACCGGCCGGCAGCGGCGCGCTGGAAGGCTCGGTGCGGCATGTCCGATCGTTCGGACCGATCCAGCGCGCCGAGATCGCTTTGTGCGGGGCTGGCGGTGCGACCGTGATCGAGATCGACGCGCCCCGGGATCGCGAGCTTCAGGCCGGCGAAATCGTCGGGTTGCAGCCCCGCCGCTACCGGATTTTCGAGGCGTAGGAGTAGCGCATACCGCACTGACCGTCATACCCGCGAAAGCGGGTATCCAGTAATCGCCGCTGTGCAAGATTATTGCACGCACGGAGTACTGGACCACCCGCTTTCGCGGGTGGTGACGTCCCTATTCGTTGTGAGGGTTCCCTGGCCTAAAAGAGCTCCGGCCGTTCACCATTCAGCCACTGTTGGTATGCAACAACCGCCTTTCATCAGAGCCCGGTCAGCAAAAGTGGAATCCGGTTTTGCGTCCGATTGCGTTCTAAACTATTGAAAGAGCGCATGATCTTTTCGCCAAACCGCTCACACTTTGGCCGATCATGCGCGGGGGAATTCCGAATCATGCGGGCGATTTTCGCCATTCTCGGGCTTTTGGCGCTGGGTGGCTGCTCCGGGGAGGTTCCCTCGACCGAGCAGCCGGCCATGTATCTCAGCATGGCCAATGGCGGTGCGACGCTCGATGCGCAGGCCGCCGCCTCGATGATCTCGCTCTATCGGCAGAACAATGGCCTCGGCGGTGTAGCGGTTGATTCCGAACTCATGAAGCTCGCGGAGCAGCAGTCGCAGGTGATGGCCAGCCGTAACAAGCTCGATCATGACGTCAAGGCGCCCTTGGCGAAGCGCCTGAATGCATCCGGATACCCGACGACACTGGCGGTGGAAAACGTGTCGGCCGGATATCATACGTTGGCCGAGGCGTTTTCGGGCTGGCGCGATTCACCCCCGCACCGGGCGAATATGCTGAAAAATGGTGTCACAAAATTGGGCATCGCGGCGAGTTATGCTCCGAACACCAAATACAAGGTGTTCTGGACGCTCATTCTGGCATCATCGGAGCCGCGATAAACTCGGAGTGATCCCTCCGGGCCGCCTGCCTGATTGACGCCATCGTGAACTGACGCCACGGTGCAGTTGCTCATTCCGATGGATCGATGGTCGCAATGGATACTTCCGAATCTGCGCCAGCCAAAACGCCTGCAAAGGCGCAACGCGTGCTCGTCCTGCAGGGCGGCGGAGCGCTTGGTTCCTATCAGGCCGGGGCCTATCAGGCGCTGTGCCACTTCGATTTCGAGCCGGAATGGGTTGCCGGTATTTCGATCGGTGCCATCAACGCCGCGATCATCGCCGGCAACCCGCGCGAAAAGCGGATCGGACGCCTCAAGGAGTTCTGGGAGACGGTCTCATCCCCGGTGTCATGGAATCCCGTTGTGAAAGGCGACCGAGCGCGGTCCTTGTTCAACGAGACCAGCGCCGCCTTGATCGCCACGTTCGGCGTTCCCGGTTTTTTCACGCCGCGATTTCCCCCGGCGCCGCTTTGGCCGCAGGGCAGTCCGCAATCGCAGAGTTATTACGATACCGCGCCGCTTCGCGCGACGCTGGAGCGTCTGGTGGATTTCGACCGGATTAACGCTCTCGAGACACGTCTGAGCGTCGGCGCGGTGAGTGTGACATCAGGCAATTTCAAATATTTCGATAATTTCGAATTCAAGAAGCTGGGCAAGAAGATTGGCCCGGAACATATCATGGCGTCCGGCGCGCTGCCGCCGGGCTTTCCTTCGGTCGTGATTGATGGCGAGCATTTCTGGGATGGCGGCATCGCCTCCAACACGCCGCTTGATTTCGTGCTGGAAGGAGAGACCGATCGCGATCTCCTGATCTTCCAGGTCGACCTGTTCAGCGCCCGCGGCCCGCTGCCGACGTCGCTGCTGGAAGCCGCCGAGCGCGAAAAGGACATCCGCTTCTCGAGCCGCACCCGCATGAACACCGACAAGAACAAGCAGATCCACAATGCGCGGATGGCCGTGCGCGACCTGATCGGCAAATTGCCCGATTATCTCAAGAACGACCCGTCGGTTGAATGGCTGCGCAAGGCGTCGAAGGAAAACACCGTCACGGTGGTGCACCTGATCTACAAGAGCAAGAATTACGAGACCAATTCCAAGGACTACGACTTCTCGCATGTCGGCATGGTCGAGCACTGGAACGCGGGCGTGCGCGACGTTCATTTGTCGATGCGTCATGAAGACTGGCTCGAGCGGCCGCAATCCGGCGAAACCATGATGACCTACGATCTCACCGGGGACGGCACCGAAACCCCCGAAGGCAAACAGGAGTGAATGAAATGGGTACGTTGACAGGCAAGACTGCTGTTGTGACCGGCTCGACCAGCGGCATCGGGCTGGCCTATGCGCGGGCCTTTGCGGGGGCGGGCGCCAACATCGTTCTCAACGGCATGGGCACGCCCGCCGACATCGAGAAGGAGCGCGCCGGCATCGAGACCGACTTCAAGGTCAAGGCGGTCCATTCGCCTGCCGACATGACCAAGGCCGCGGAAATCGCCGAGATGGTTGCGCTCGGCGAAAAGACCTTCGGCTCGGTGGATGTCCTGGTCAACAATGCCGGTATCCAGTTCGTATCGCCGATCGAGGAGTTTCCGCCCGAGAAATGGGAAGCGATCATCGCCATCAATCTGTCGTCGGCGTTTTACGCTATCCGCGCCGCCGTGCCCGGCATGAAGAAGCGCGGCTGGGGCCGCATCATCAATACCGCTTCGGCACATTCGCTGGTCGCCTCGCCCTTCAAGTCGGCCTATGTCTCGGCCAAGCACGGCATCGCCGGCCTCACCAAGACCGTGGCGCTGGAGCTTGCGACCTTCAAGATCACCTGCAACTGCATCAGTCCGGGCTATGTCTGGACGCCGCTGGTCGAGCATCAGATCCCCGAGACCATGAAGGCACGCAACCTGACCAAGGAGCAGGTCATCCACGACGTGCTGCTGGAAGCGCAGCCGACCAAGGAATTCGTCACCTCCGAGCAGGTCGCGGCATTGGCGCTGTTCTTGTGCGGCGACGACGCGGCACAGATCACCGGCGCCAACCTCTCGATCGATGGTGGCTGGACCGCGGAGTAGGGCTTTAGCGCAGGGCAGCGCCTTTCTTAATCACTCCCGGTCCTTTGGGGCGCGGTTAGGAATTTTCGCTGCTCGGCAATGAAGGCCGCCTCGACGTGTGTCGAATGTGTAAAATATCGATTGTGTCGTTGCGCACCCGGTAAAATATCCGGAATGGATAGCGAACGACCGCGACTACGCGGACGTGAGAGCGTTGCGATACGCGCGGAGCAGCTTCGGGTGTTCGACAAATACGGTCAATGACATCACCCAGCCGACGCTCGATAGCTTCGGCTATCGTTTGATTTCTACGTCGGTTGCGACTTCCCCGCCGTCGATAGAGGCTATTGCTGCATCGGTAATCTGCAGTTCCTCTCGGGTTGCAAGATAGTCCCGGCCCTGCAATTCACGTTCAATCTGGTTCGCAACAGCAACGAGTTCGTCCTGCGCCTCTTCGGGCCAGCTCTGAACGCGCTCCAATAAATTTTTCAGATCCGTCGTCGTCATAGTGAGATTATATCACGATGGCGCTTACTTTCCAATCGCTACGGCGAGCTGCCGGCGCTGCTCTTCCCGAACGCCAGCACGTGCAAGCCGAGCCGCTTCCGCACGATCCAGAACAGCAAGATCGTCTCGAACACCAGCGAGGTCGAGGTCGCCGCGGCGGCGCCGTGGCCGCCGAAGCGGGGCACCAGCGCCACGCAGAGCACTACGTTCATGACGAACGCCAGCGCATAAGCCAGTGCGCATATATGCTGATGGCCGAGCATATTAAGCAGCCGCTCAACCGGGCCGATCGCGGCGCGCACCACGAGGCCAATGGCCGCGACGAACATGATGTCGTAGCCGACGACGAATTGCGGTCCGAACAGCCACAGCAGCGGCTTGCCCAACGCCAGCAGCAGGATGGTCGCGGCGAGTGACGGCCAGAACGTCCATTTGATCGCGTGCGCCACATAGGCCGACAGCCGCGCCTTATCGCCGAGCGCGTGATATTCGGCAAAGCGGTGCGCCGTCGTCGCCGACATCGCGTAGTGAATAAAGGACACCAGCGCCAGTGTCTTCACCACGGCGAAATAAACGCCGACTTCTTCCGAAGAACGGAATTGCTGCAGCACCAGCACGTCGGTGTAGGACAGCAGCAAATAGAAACCTTCCACCATCAGGATCGGCAGCGAAATCGCGAGCCAGCCGCGGAAATCGTAAGCTTTCGGGCCCGGCTCGATATGGTCGCCAAGCCGGCGGTTGAGCACGACCATCTGCCCGATCATGGCGATCCATACCGCGGCCGCGCTGGCGAGCATCGCGGTCGTCGCGCCGAGATTGAAGCCGAGCACGAAGGCGCCGGCGGTGAAGCCGATGATCAGCGACTGGCGAACGATGAATTGCGGCATCAGTCCGAGCCGCATCCAGTCGTGCGAGCGCGCGATCCCGTCCTGGGTATTGGCGACCACGAAAGCCGGCAGCGTGATGCGCCCGATGCAGAGCGGAATGATCGCGTTGGCGTCGATCCACGGCGAGAGAACATCCACGAGACCCAGCAGCAGCGCTGAAACGACTGACGACACAATGAATGTCATCCAGCGGCTGCCGGAGAGAAAGCCGCGCAGCAGCTCGTGTTCGCCGCAGGTGCGATATTCCGGAATGATTTTTTGCGCCGACGCCGAGATGCCAAAATCCATCATGCTGCCGAGCAGCAGCACCCAGGTCCAGACGTAGACATAGACACCGTAATCAGCTCCCCCCATCCAGCGCGCCAGCAGGATCTGCGAGAGATAGGCGAGCGCCGCGCTGACAACGCGGATGATGAAGATCGTGCCGGCGAGCCGCCGGGTGACGGAGGCTTCGCTGTCGCCGCCAAGCGCCGATCGCAGCCGGCCGATCACGCCTGTGGATGAAGCTGTTGCGGATTGTGCGTCCATCACGGCCACGGCGGGGAATCCCTGAAGCCGCATGGATGCGGCGATGATTCCGCGTATCAACTATTCGTTAAGATTCGGTTGGACGGGACCTGAACTCCCAACGTCGTCCCGGCGA